>ERZ773022.1551-NODE-1551-length-15165-cov-3.230377_pt1 | contig 15165 bp, 11 predicted proteins | sample MGYA00580839_ERZ773022 | MGnify/ENA primary metagenome ERZ773022 (study PRJEB29015, sample SAMEA2738020) | human oral metagenome | biome: human oral; feature: human-associated habitat; material: dental | place: China | collected 2044 ... | reverse complement strand
ATACATCATGGATTACGGTGATGAAAAGACGAAAAAACATGGTGCCAAGGTTATCTGAATACTTTATTTGAGTGGGTAGGTTCAAATGAGTGTGAAACTTCTCTCAACTACTATTCAACACATAAGCAGTACATTGATTATGTTCAAAGCTTGTGTACATTGGTGGGGTATAAAACAAGAATTTCCGTTGTTAAAAATAATGACCCTTATACTGTAGATGGTGTTAAGAATTACTGTCTTCACGTTATTAAAAACTGTTCCCTTACTGCAGGAACTTCAGTTGTTCGTACTGAGGTTGAAGGGGCGCAAGTCTATGGTATCGAAGTTCCGTCAGGATATTTGGTAACACGTGGAAAAAGTGGCTCTGTAGTTGTAACTGGAAATAGCGTTCACGGTACTTACATTGGTTATAAATTTCAATTAGCTTTTAATGAGTTGTCTGAGGAAGCACAAGAGGAATTAAAAGCTTGGACTTACGATTTACTCTATGAACTTTATGAGAATGAAGAAAAATACACCGAAGAGCTATATGATGACATTGGTTGGACTGATGAGGTTAAGACTTTCTTACGTTACAATGCTAACAAAGCACTTATGAATTTAGGGTTTGACCCTCTGTTCTCAGAGAGTGCTGAAGATGTAAACCCTATTATTATGAACGGTATTTCAACAGGTACTTCAAATCACGATTTCTTCTCGCAAGTTGGAAATGGGTATCTTCTTGGTCAAGTCGAAGCTATGGAAGATACAGACTATTTGGTAGGTTTATAAATGAATTAAGTCAAGATTATTTCTTGACTTTTTCTGTTTTATTTGCTATACTAGATTTAATAACTAAACAGAGGTGTAAATTATGGCAAATAGTACAAAAGTGGCTCTTTTAGGTCATGTTTCAGTGAATGAAATTGTAAGTGCATTAGAGTATGTAAGTAGATTTATAGGCGACCTTTCCGTTTTAAATATAAATGTCGGGGTGGATAAACCTACTACCCATCCAAAAACTACGACTGTAAACGGTGTCTCTTGTCCTATTTTATACCGCAACGGTGAAGATTTCAAGGAATGTGGTTTTATTGATGTTGCTGTTAACGGTACTACTCGTAACATTTTCTATCACTACAATTCTCGCTTTATTTTAGAACCAGAGGAAATTGAAGCGAATTTAGACTGTGATTTACCTGAGTTCAATCAACCTATTACAACCTTATCCTTGGGTATGGATCCTGTTGCGGTGAGTGTTTTAACAGGGTTGGCTCGTTATTTTGGTGGTTACATTGATGAAGATGATTGTGATGACCAATACTATCATAAAGTTTTGTAAGAGTATACTTTTCTCTTGACAAAACGTTCAAGTTGTGCTATAATTTAAACATACTTGGCAAAAGGGTGTTCCTAGTACATAATTTCAAAAGCTGACGATATTACACCTCGCCAAAAAGATAGATTGCATAAGACCGTTCCTTTTCTTAGGAGATATTGAATAATCGTAGTTTGTAGAACTCGCTAATATGAGTCTCCGCTACTACGATTGGTTACTTACGGTTCGCACGTTGTTAGCTCTAAATCGGTTGGTTTAGAGCTTTCACTTTGGAAAAATAGAAAGAAGTAGATTGGAAATGAACTACGCACAAATTGAAACATTAGCAAAATATTTAAAAGTTGTAGAAAGTACCAAGGAAGTAGGAGACCTTAAAAACACCAAGTTGTGTTTAACTTACGGTATCCTCGTTGACCCACTTGAACCAATTTCAAAAGAGACTGCAGATGCTTTGATTAAACTCTATGGAGTTGACCTTAGAAACGCCAACGCTACCTTTTATGAGACTTTTGAGGTTCGTAAAGGTCTCAGTTGGGAAGAAGTAGTCTTTGACCGTCTTTGTCATTACGCAATGACTTACGGTGGTTTAAAAGAGTTTTTCGGCGCAGATTTTATTCCTAATTCTGAGGAAAAAGAGTTTCAAACAGCTTTTAACACGCACTTAACGACTATTCAGATTAAGTCATATATGGAAGTTCGAAAAGATTTAGAGAAGTTTCTAAATCAACCCTTGGCTCTACCTACAAGCGACATTTCAATTTTGGCAGACTTAGTTGAACATTACGGTGTAGACATTACTGAGAAAGCCAACAAAGAACTTCAAATTGAGTTTGGGTATCGATATAAGGTAGCACCTAAAAACCCAGAGTTGCTAGTTCGTTTATTAGTTCGTACTCTACTAGGTACAACGGACTACTACAAGAACAAAATGACATTCAACCATTTGCGCTATGAAGTGTCTTACTTGTCAAAAGACAAGAAAGACTTGATTGTTTCATTGGTTAAAGATTTTGTATCAAAACAAGGGTTGCAACCTTTAGCAGACCATTTCCGTCCAAACAAGCAGTTGTGGTTGACTTTGCGTAAATTAGGTTTGCAAAAAGAAGTAAACGCTATGAAGCGTTTGTCTGAGATTTCTCGGAAAGACCACACTTTTAAAACTTTGCTTGATGAGTTTCCAAAAGATTTGAGCGGTATCACAAATTACCAACTCATTCGCTATTACAACTACTTGAAGGAGTTGCTTGTATTAGTTGAGGGTGATTACCAAGTTTACCGTATTCGTAACGGTAAAACTTTTGTAAAAGCTCTTAAACAGACTCCGATTAGCGGTTTATCGAATTATGTAGTCGAGTTATATTTAAACCGTATTGGTGAAGAGTTCAAGTCTCGCTTTGTAGACAGAGAACTGAAGTTCTATCAACCAGAAGAACATATTTCGATTGCGCTTCCTACAACTGCTAAGTCCTTTATTGGTTCGTATCCTATGTACACTCGTATCGAGGTTCCAGATAACTACCAAATCGGTATTTATTGGAATCAAGATGGTGACTTGGATTTACATGCACAAAGCGTAGATGGTCGCCACGTTGGTTACTATTCTGAGAACATAAGTGGTGTCACTTATACAGGTGATATGACTTGTTTAAACCGTCAAGGTTTGGCAGCAGAAGGGTTGCTCATTGAAGGTGTGCAAGGGTTGACTTTTAGTATGAATCCTTTCAATACTTTGGACTCTGATGCTTGTAAAGTTTATATTTCTAAATCTTTGGACAAGAAAGCAACTTCTGTTGTAGAAGATGGTTCTCTTTTGTTCCAAGCAAGTATTCCAACAGATAAAGCGATGGTTTTTGCAACCAATGTTGAAGGTGCAGTAGTCCTTACAAACTTGTCTGTAGGAGGTCGAGTACCAAATGAGCAAGCAAGTGAGAAATTAACCTTAGCAGTAGAGCGTAAGTCACAAACTGCGTTAAGTTTGAGAGACTTCGCAGAATTTGTAGGTGCTGAGTTTGTGGACTCTGTAGAGGAATCAACACATGATTTTTCTCAACAAGGGGTATCTGTTGCGACTTTCACGGATTTGTTGGGTTAACTTTGATTAAATTTAAGTGAGCTAATTTAGATGTCTATTGTAGATGAGTTATTTAAAGATAGCCCAGAGCGATTAAAGAACTTTCAAAACACTTATTTTGAAGAGTTTTTCAAACGTTCTTCTGTTCTGCAATGTTTGAAACAACTTCGTAGGGTAGTTGCAGTTTCCGAAAAACATAAACCTTTAGTTTTTCGTGATACTTTCCTTGATTCTTTTGGGGTAAATCAACATGTTCTAGTAATTTTTTATGTAAATAGTGATAGAACTTACACACTTGCGATTGACTTAATTTCCGAAGATTATTATGATTATGGCAAATACGAACGTAACGGTAATAGAGAAAAGGGGTTTGAGTTTAACTTTAGTGATGTGACTAAAAACTTGCAAGTCCATTTTGTAAACCATGTTACGTTTTATGAGCGAAGAGAAATTCTCCACTGTTTAGAGGGTTTGTTTAGCTAATAATCAAATGTATCCAACTTCGGTTGGGTACTTTTTGTTTCTACTTGCACTAACTAAATCTTTATGGTATAATAAATTTATTAAATAGTAAGAGGTGTCCAAATGAAATACAAAGATTTGAACGAAACAGACAAGAAAGTGATTAAATTTGCTTACTTTACGAAGTTACTAGTTAGGTTGAGTCGCCTAAATGAACAAGACATTCCTTTGCAAAGCTCAAATATGGCTTATGATAGAGGCTCGACTCGTTGGAGCGTAGAACGTGCTGATGAAGATACTTTATATCTTCGTCTTTTCACAAAAGGTTCCAACATTTCTAAATCTGTCTACCTTACAATTCAAGATAGAGAACTTTTTGCAGAATACAAAGCTAGAAAACGCGGTTTATCTGTATACGAGTCTTTCTTCTACAAGATTGCAGATATTGTATTTGATGAAGATGGTAATATTGTCTATGAAAGTGACAACAACTTGCACCTTTTAGCTTATGAAAGTGTGGGGAACGTTCTTTTCGAAGATTTAGTTGACCAAGCACTAAAGTTAGCTAAAGACATGAAAATTTCGACTAATGAAATTAACAAAGACTTAGACTTCCAAACACATCTCTACGAGAAGTTAGGTTACTTTCAAAAGTAGAAAGTAGGTAAACATGAGCGATTCAAATTGGCTCGGTATTCTTGGTGGTTGTTGGCTTGGCAACACGTTAGCCGATACAGATTCTCTAAGTTCAAATTCACACCATACAAACAATCCAAAAAGGCAGTACGGTAATGAAGTGGGTTACTGCCCACCTTATGTTCCAGAAAGTGAAGAGTCTCGCGCTCGACATTATATACATCGCTATGCAACAGACGGTCAAGCTATTTTCACAGAAGACCAATACTGCTTGTTTATCCATAGACTTGGAGTTGTTTATGTGGTAGGTCAAGACGAAGATGGTTGTAATATTTATGATGTACATCTTTGTAAAAAGTCTCAATTTGGGGAGATTTATACGAATGGTTACTTTTGGGTAGATGATTTAACTCAGCGTTCTCGGAATAAAATTGTCGAAGAAGTAAGCAACAGTTTAGCTCACCAAGGGTATCCTGTCGATAAGTCGAGGTTTCGTTTCCTCTATCAATTTGGTTTGATGGAGAAAGCTTATCCAGAGACTTTTAGATACTTGAGTGCAGAAGAGTCTTATTATTATTGGAAGTCGTTAGGGAATTGAGGTTTACTATGAAATTCAAAGAACTAGATGAACGTACTAAAAACTTGGTTAAATTTGGTTTTTACTTAACTTGTCTCATTAAAGTGATTGAGACTAACTACTTAGAATTGATGATGTTGTTTCCAAACTCTACTACGAAAAAGAACAAATTTGTCTTTTCTTACGATGATGATGGTTACTTTTTAGCTTACTACAAACCGACAGGTAAACTTGGGTATATGGTAAAATTGTATCGAACTACTGCAAAGTCAAACTTTCATACAAAAGATAAGAACTATCGGAACGAAGCTACAATGTTGGTAAATGTAAATTCTAAGATGAAGGAGAGGAGATTTACCTTGCAGTTTGCTGAGGGTGATGGGAACGGAGGTTGGAGACAAGAAGAATTGACTCCTATTCGAAGTCTCCATTGGTTATGTGAGTTGTACAATGATTTAGTTTGGCTTGGTAGAAATTATGAGTCTGAGAAAGCCTTTTTAGAATTATTGAGTAAGAGTTATTATCCCTTAGCAAGTCAACTGGGTTTGTCTCGCTCTGAGTATAATAAGCAGTTGCAACTGTTTGTAGATAACTTACAGTAAAATAAAGATAGAAACTGAAGTCTTTGGCTTTGGTTTCTTTTTCTTATTGCAATTAAACGAAACTAGTGCTATAATAAACTAAACCTTACGAAAAACGTAAGAAAATAAAGCTTTAAACATAGAAAGTATTATAGTTATGAAAAAAGTTAAATTACTCTCGGTATCCGCTTTATCCCTACTTGCTTTAGGTTTTGGAACGCAAGTAGCACACGCCAGCATTCAAACAGACACGATTGACGAGAAGTGGGGAAAGCCCACTTTGGTTTATGGTGGTAGTTTAACCGACTCTCAGGTTGAGGAAGTAAACAAGTCCTTTAACATTCAGGATGTAGCCAATGTGAAGCGCCAAGTAGTTTCTGAAAAAGACTACGGTAAGTACATGAATGAGTCAGATGTTAGTGGGATTTCTTTAATCTCTTCAACTTTGGTAGCTAAACAAGATAAAGGTAAAGGAATTACTGTTAAGATTGTGACACCAGAGAACATCACACGTGTAACTGAGACTCAATACCGCAATGCTGCAATCACTGCTGGAGCAACAGATTTAGCGATTGAAGTTTCGGCACCTGTAAAAGTAACTGGGGAGTCTGCTCTAGTTGGTGTATCAAAAGCACTTGAAGCAAACGGACAAGAAGTTGATGCCAAGCGAACTGAGGTAGCTAATCAAGAGATTTCAACAACTGCTCAAATTGCTGAAGCAAATAAGGACTCGAAAGGTTTTGACAGTCAGCTTTTAGATAATGCTTTAATTCAGATTAAAACTGAGTTAGCAAAAGAAAAGCAAAACAAAGGTCAAGTTGCTGATGATAAGAAAGTTGAGCAAATTGTAAAGAAAGCTTTGAAGGACAACAAACTTGACGGAATTATCTCAGATGAGCAAGTCTCTCAACTTGTTCAATTCGCCAAAGGGTATCAGTCTACTTCTGCGATTGACTCAAAAGAGGTTCTAAATCAATTAGGTGACTTAAAAGACACAATTTCGGAGGGTGTGAGTAAGTTCTTGAAGTCTGCTGAAGAGCATGGTGTCTTTGAAAAAGCAGGAAACTTTGTTAAGTCTTTGTTTGATTCGATTATAGGTTTCTTTAAATAAGGTTAAGTTATGAGTTTCTTTACTCTGTTAATTATCGGTTTTGTCTTAGGTTTGATTTTAAAATTGCTTAAGAAAAGTATTCGTTTTGTGGTTTCAGTTGTATTAGTTTTTGTACTAGTTGCTTACTTGTTACAATTATTCCATATCTTATAGTATGAGGAGTCAAGGGTGTCCACTCTTGACTTTTTGGTTGGTTTGTGGTAATATAACTTTATTAAATTTAGGAGGGTTTGTATGAAATTGAGAGCTACATTAAAACACTATAACACAGAAGTTGCCAAATTAGTCTTAGATGATAACTCGGTAGTAAATGTTGAGGTAGTAGATACCTCTTTAGCTAATAGATTTACATTTTACGATTTAACAAATAGAGGTTTCACTGGAGAATTTCAATCTCGCAGGATTCCAAGTCATTGGGGTAGGAGACAAATTATTGGGAAAGAAAATCCTACTCTCTTAGATGAGTTATTGTCACACAGAGCTTGTGACGTTGAAGATGGATTTTGGTTGGAGTTTGAAGAACCTTACAATAAAGGCTTCCAGTCTTACTATGATGTATTGCGTGCAGGAGGTGCTATGTCATGAGTCTTTCTCCTAAAGGAAACCAACCTAAACGATATGAAGGCGACTACTTCTTAAAAGTTGATTATCGCGGAGGTGAAGCTCTTTCTGAGTTTTTGATTTCTCTATTTTTAGAGTCTACTTCCTTTAAAGATTTTGTACCGTATCGTTATATTTTTCCTAACATAAGCAAAAGTCCTTCGTATAAACCTCGGTATTCGTTCATTCCTATGTTTCACATTGTCTTAGAATATATTTATCAATTTAACTCAACTTTATTTGATAAAGTTAATAGACAGAATGTAAGAAAATCGAGTGAAGATAGACGCATGTTGGTTTTCAGATATTGGATAGATAAATACTATTTTCGATTATCTATTAAAGACCGCGTTAAAGAACTTCAAAATATGATTGTTTGGTTTACAAACGGTCAAGTTTCTTATGATGATTGTGCTACTTATTTTTCTGCTTTTGTGACTTTAGATACAATGTTTCTGAACACAGACCGACATTTTCAGAACTTTGGAGTTATGTTTGATTCTACTTTGGGTTCTTATCGAACTTCATTATTATTTGACCAAGGATTTAGTCTAGGTGTTGGTGAGAACTCTTTGTTTATAAAAAGAGTTCAGTTGCATCGAGATAAGCAGATAAAAATGCAACCTTTTGGAACAACTTTAAAAAGCAATAGCAAAGTGGTAGAGTGGTATCCTTACGATTTTGATGTAGTTAAGTTTGTTAATTTATTACAGTTTGAATTATCAAATTGGGGAGTTTTAGGTATGTCAGCTCAATGGGGTTTAATGAAACGTCAGTTAAATATTTACTATCCACAAGATACTAATGGTGTAAACACGTTGGAATATTTAACTTCAGTAGGTTTATAGTCTTACCTAATTAGTTGTGGTTACTAAAGTTAACTCTCCCTCAACTCCACTTAGCATATTAAATGCGTGCCATAAATTGAAAAAAAAGTGAAAGCAGTCAAATTAAATATCTTGACTGCTTTTTTGTCTTGTGTTATAATCTTCAAAGTAGAAACAGGCTCGTTTCTTGTTATTGTTTAGAATGAGTGTTGTTTAGACGATTGGTCAGTAGGTTTCGCCTACTTAAGAATTTTATGTAGAAGAAAGGAACTTAATTTTACATGAGCAGAAACGCAGAAACAAAAACATACGGAAGTATTCGTAAAGTGAAACATTATGGTGCTTGTGGGGTTATTCTTGGTCTTGCTGCTATTGGTGCTGCTATGAATAGTGGTACTGTAAGTGCAGATGAAGTAACAAACGCTACAAATGCGAAACAAGTACAAAGCGCACCGACTTCTAACTCGTTAGAAAGTCAAGAAAATGCGAAAGCAAAAGAAGGAACGATTGATGTAACTGTTCCACGTGACAAAGTAGAGAGTGCGGTATCCGAAGCAAAAGCCGCAGGCTTGAATGTAGTAGTTGATACACCAGCAGATGGTGGTACTGCTACAAGTTCTTCTGATTTGGAAAAGCGCCAAAAAGAAGTTGAGAAGAATTATGACAACCAAGCTGAGGTTGTGAAAAAAGAAGCTGACCGTTTTAAAGAAGAAGTTGCAACTCGAAACAAAGAGATTAAGACTGTCAAAGAAGAAAACGCAAAAGCTAAGAAAGACTATGAAGATGCTCAAGCGAAATACCAAGCAGATTTAAAAACTGCAACTGACAAAAACACTCAGATTGACAAAGACAATCAAACAAAACATGAGCAACATTTAGCTCAAGTTGCAGCAGTTCAAGCTGATAATGAGCGTATTAAGAAAGAAAATGAAACTGCAAAGTCTCAATTTGAAAAAGCAGTCGCTGATCAAATCAAGAAAAATGCAGACATCGACAAAGAAAATGCAGCTGCTAAGAAGAAATACGAAGAAGAATTAAATAAATGGAAAGAGCGTAAGTATATTGCTGAAGCAGACATGGCAACTTACCTAAAGAAAAAGCAACAGTATGAAAAAGACCTAGCTGCTGCAAAACTTCGTAATGAGCAAATTGACAAAGAAAACGCAACAAATCTTGCAAATTACAACAAGGAAACTGCTACTCGTAATGAGTACAATGCTCGTATCCGTAAAGAGAATGCAGATGCACAAAAGGCTTATGAGAAAGCTCTCTCTGAGTTAAATGCTCGTAATGCTAAAATTGATGCGGATAATAAGAAAGCGCAAGATACGTTCAACGATAAAAATGCAAAATACAAAGTTGCAAAAACTAAGTATGAAAACGCAAAAGCAGAGTATAACCGTAAGTTAGCTGAGTACAACAAGCAAAAACTCCAAGGTCAAGGTGGTGGAGTTAAAGTTGTAGGAGAATTTGATGAATCTAAGCGTGGTTCTCTTGACTACTTCTCTAAATTAACCGCGGTATTTGATGAAGATAAAGACCTTGAAGTAGTAGGTGGAGCAGGGTTAGGAGCTACAAGTGCTACACGTTTAACTGTTGATAAAAATATCGAAGAAGATAGAGAACACTTTAACTCGGATGTAACTACTAAGTACGGAGGTACGTTCTTTAAAGGCATTCGTAAAGGTTCCCAATTTACTCTACATAATATTGGTCAGACAAAATCAGGTAAAACTATATCTGCTCGTTTTGTATCAAGAAGTACACCAGTTCAAGAGCATAAACTGGATGGTAATAAAGATGTTTATACTCGTCTCTGGGTTTGGTGGTACAAGAATGGTGAAGCGGGGCCTGTTTCACCAATCGGATTTAACCCAGAAAACTATTTGAACGTGGAGTGGGATATTCACTTTTATGATGAAAAGACTAACAAACCTATCAAACTAGGTGTTATTAATCTTTTCTCTGATTTAGATTATCGACAAGCTATCCGCTATACTTATGACTCTCCAACTACATTAGGTGCTATAATTAACCCTGCAGGTTCGGATGTGCAGAAAAAAACAGTGAGGGGACAAGATTTTTGGGCTGGTGTAAAGACTGACGGTACATGGAGTTCAGATGATTCATCAGGTTTAAATAGATGGAGAAAAGGAGATCCAGTCTATACAGACCAAGACGATGAACGTTCAACTCCGGGAGGTACTCTTCTTAGTGTAGGTAAAGGTACTGTGCATAGTTTAACTTATTTAGCAAACTATACTTGGTCTTTGAACCCTTATACTAAAGCCCAATCAGACGCGTATAGAGAACATGTTCATGCTTGGGATAAAGTTAACGGAAAAGCACCTGAGTCAGATTACGAAATTTTCAAAGCAGGTTACGCTTTCCAACTTTGGGGTGGTAAAACTAAACTTAATGAACTTATTCCACCAAAACCAGTAGACCCACCAATCCCTCCAACTTTAACTCAAAAAGAAAAAGATACGATTGCAAAACCAGTACCTAAACCAGAGAAACCACCGGTATCTGTAACAGAGAATACAAAACATGTACCTCTTCCAGAAAATCCACCTAAACCATCTGAGTTTACGGAGAAAGAGCCAAACAATCCGACTTACATAGAGAAAGATAAAACACCTCTTACTCCACCTCCGATTGCTCCATTGAGTCCACTTCCTACGGAAGCTCCAGATGTACCTCATGTTCCACTTCCACCAGCTCCTCCAAAACCGACGGAGAAACCAATTCCAGAGACTGTGAAACCTAGAACTATTAATGTTCGTTACACTACTTTGAGAATGTCTCCGGCAGTTGAGAAGTACGTGAAGAATAACCTTGGAACAAACATTAATAAGTCTAATGTACCGAAGATGTCTGAGGTTGTGTGGGAATTGGAAACAAAACCTCTTCCAAGAAATCGTGAAGTTACTGATATTTATGAAATTCGTGATGATTTACCACAAGGGTATCACTTAAACCTTGCGAAAACTCAAGCTCAGAATAGTGATTATACCGTCACTTATGATGAGTCAGCTCATCGTTTAACGGGTGTGTTGAAAGAAAGTGCTATCGCTAAAGCGAATGCAGACCGTTCAACTGCGTACAAAGTTCCGGTATTGAAGGTTTACGGTGAAGTTACAAACGACAATGCTGTTTACAAGAACAACTTCCACTTGAACTTAAATAACAAGTACGAAGAATATTCTAATATTGTAGAGATTACAACGCCGGGAGGTACAAGACCTGTGAAAGTAAATTACAATAAAGACGGTGTGAAAATTGATGGTAAACAAGTTCTTGCTGGTTCAGTAAACTACTACCATGTAACTATGGACTACAGTAAGTACAAAGGTATTAAGAGTGGTTCAGATGCTATTCAAAAAGGTTTTGGTGTTGTAGAAGATTACCCAGAGGAAGCTCTTGATATTGAGCGTAGTGAAATTAAAGCTTTTGACTCAAATGGTGCAGAGGTTAAAGGTCTTACAGAGTACCACTTTAATTCAGTAGAAGAAGTAAAAGATGCTCGTATTAAAGCAATTCTTGAAACTAGCGGTATCAAACCTAAAGGTGCTTTCCAAGTATTTATGGCAGATAACCCACAAGAGTTCTTTGACAAATATGTTTCAAAAGGTATTTCTGTAACGATTGTTGACCCAATGCGTGTGAAACAAGCGCTTGACCGTAAAGGTGCTTCTTACCAAAATACTGCTTACCAAGTAGATTTCGGAAATGGTTATCAAGCGGACATTGTAGAAAATCGTGTACCAAAAACAGATCCGCATAAGAAAAACTTGAACGCCAAAGGTGTAAATATCAATGGCAAACAAGTCCTTGCAGAGTCTACAAACTACTACACATTGACTGCTGATTATTCTGATTACAAAGGAATTGAAGCTGAAAAAGACCGTGTAGCGAAAGGTTTCTACTATGTTGACGACTTCCCAGAAGAAGCAGTTGACATTGAAACTAAAGGTATTAAGGTAGTTGACTCTAAAGGTCAAGAGGTGAAAGGTTATAACTCTAAAGTTTACAACTCAGTAGCAGAAGCTCCTAAAGAGGTTCAAGATGCTCTTAAACTTCAAGGGTATCAACCAAAAGGTAAAATTCAAGTAATTGAGTTCGAGAATCGTACAGAGTTCTATAACAAGTATGTTCGTACAGGTGAAGTGCTTACAATCACTGTTCCTATGACAGTTAAAGCTCACTTGAACCAAACAGGTGCTAAGTATGAAAATACTGCGTATCAGTTGGATTTTGGTTCAGCTAAAGTGACTGAGACTGTAGTTAACAGTGTACCTTCTCCAAAACCAAACAAAGCGAACTTCAACAAAGCTCATGTTGATATTAATGGTAAACAAGTTCTTGCAGGGTCTACAAACCACTATGAATTAACTATTCGTTACGACCAATACAAAGGTATTGAAGCTGATGATGATAAGATTCAAAAGGGTTTCTTCATTGCAGATGACTTCCCAGAAGAAGTGGTATCTATCAATGAAAAAGATGTGAAAGTTCTTGATTCTAAAGGTAAAGAAGTAGAAGGTTTGAAACAAACTATCTATAAATCTTTAGCTGACGCACCTGAAAAGGTACAAAAAGCTTTTGCTAAGAGAAATCTTAAACCAAAAGGTGCGATTCAAGTGTTTGAAGCAGTTGACCCAGTGGCTTACTACAACAAGTATGTACGCACAGGTGAAACATTAACTGTTAAGAACCCTATGACTGTCTTTGCTCATTTGAATAAGATAGGAGCTAAGTACCAAAACACTGCTTACCAACTTGATTTTGGTTTGATTGCTGAAACTGAGACTGTAGTGAATAACGTACCTAAGACAAGCCCTCACAAACAGAATTTAAACAAAGTTGGTGTAAGTATTAATGGTCGCCCAGTAGTAGCTGGAACAGTTAACTACTACACGTTGACTGCTGATTACAGTTCATACAAAGGTATCGAAGCAGATGCTGATAGAATTGCAAATGGTTTCCATATTGTTGATGACTTCCCAGAAGAAGCAGTTTCAGTCAATGAGAAAGAAATTGTTGTAAAAGACTCTAAAGGCAATATTGTTAAAGGTCTGAAATCAACAGTTTATAAGACACTTGCAGATGCTCCTAAAGGAGTTCAAGAGTCACTTAAATCTGCTGGTTACACACCTAAAGGTGCTATTCAAGTATTGACTGCTGAAAACCCAACTGAGTTCTACAACAAGTATGTTCGTACAGGTGAAGTTCTTACAATTACTAACCCTATGACAGTTCGTAAAGAAATGTTAGGTAAAGTAGCTGAGTATAAGAACACTGCTTACCAACTTGATTTTGGTCTTGCAATGGTAACAGAAACAGTAGTGAACAAAGTTGTGAAACCAAGTCCTAAGAAAGCGAACTTCAACAAAGTTGGAGTGAACATTGACGGTAAACAAGTCTTTGCAGGTTCAACTAACTACTACCATGTAACTGCTGACTACTCACAATACAAGGGTATCCAAGCTGATAAGTCTCGCATTGCACAAGGTTTCTTCATTGCTGATGACTACCCAGAAGATGTGTTAGATGTACTTTCTGATGGTATTAAAGTGTCTGACTCTAAAGGTCAAGCAGTAAAAGGTTTGAAATACTCAGTTTACGAAAGTCTTGAAAAAGCACCAGAAGTGCTTCGCAATGCCTTAACTGAACGTGGATTTAAACCAAAAGGTGCATTCCAAGTTTGGGAAGCTGAGAGTCCTGAAGAGTTCTACGCTAAGTATGTTCAAACAGGTGATACAATTACGATTATCAACCCTATGAAAGTTAAAGAACAGTTTGGTACAACAGGTGGTAAGTATGAAAATACTGCTTATCAAGTTGACTTTGGGGTTGCTGAGGTAACTGTAACAGTAGTAAATAATATTCCTAAGTTTGAAACTAAGAAAGATGTTGTGATTTCTATCGGAGATAAAGATTCTAAAGATGGTCAAAAGATTACTTTAGGTCAAACCTTCTACTACTCATTTGCTGGAACACTTATTCCAAGCAACCGAGCAGATGATTTGTTCGAGTACAAGTTTGTAGATGACTACCAAGAAACACATGATCGCTTTGATGGTAAGTACAAAGTTATTGCAAAACGTGATTTTGTAACTGCTGATGGTAAACACTTCAAAGCAGGTGATGATTTAACTCAATACGCTTGGTTGAAAGAGGATAAAGCTAAAGGTCAACTTGAAGTTGGTTTGAAAGAAGAGTTCTTACGTTCAATCACGAAAGAGTCTGAGTTCCAAGCTGATGTCTTTGTAGAGATGACTCGTATCAAAGCAGGTGACGTTGAGAACAAAGTGTCTCATGTTGTTAACGGTATCGAAGTTTCTTCAAATACTGTTAAGACTCACACTGATGTTCCACCAACACCAGTTAAACCTAAGACTCCACAACTTCCAAACACTGGAGGTAAGGAGACTGCTGCTATGTCTGTAGCAGGGTATGGATTACTTGCTCTAGCTGGTTTATCTCTAGTAGGTAAAAAGCGCAAAGAAGAAAATTAAGTTCCTAGAAAGGTAAGGGTATCCTTACCTTTCTTTTTAGTTGTCTAAACTTGCCATTTTGACTTGCAAAGTTCTCTTTCTTCTGTTATTATATAACGTGAAATTGCTTGTTAAGTTCTTTTGGAGAAAGAAAATAAATTTTTTAATAAAATAGCTTGACTTTTGAAACTTATTTTGGTATAATAGTCTTATCAAAGTTAAAGATTTGGTCTTTCGTAGTCGTTACTAAATTAAACTGTATAAATTACTTGACTTTTGAAAAACTTTATGATATAATTACATTATCAAAATAAAAGAAATGAGGTTTAACCCAATATGAAAAAACAACTTATCGCAACCGCAGCAGTCGCAACTGCAAGTCTTGTCAGCACAATCGGAACTGCTCATGCAAATGAGGTAGAGATTCCATTGCCTACAACTGCTAAAAATGAATCCGCTTTGGTAGAGAAAGAAGCGCCTAA
>ERZ773022.1548-NODE-1548-length-15188-cov-4.179013_pt1 | contig 15188 bp, 16 predicted proteins | sample MGYA00580839_ERZ773022 | MGnify/ENA primary metagenome ERZ773022 (study PRJEB29015, sample SAMEA2738020) | human oral metagenome | biome: human oral; feature: human-associated habitat; material: dental | place: China | collected 2044 ... | reverse complement strand
CAAAAAACCTGAAGAGATATGCTAGACATAAGGGCTAGTTAGTTGGCAGGCAACCAAAAAACCTGAAGAGATATGCTAGACATAAGGGCTAGTTAGTTGGCAGGCAACCAAAAAACCTGAAGAGATATGCTAGACATAAGGGCTAGTTAGTTGGCAGGCAACCGAAAAACTTGACAAAAAGGCTACTTATAAGTAGCCTTTTATTATTGGAGGAATTATGCAGGGAAATATTTTATTAAAAAAACTAAATCTTGCTCAAAAAATATATGAAGAATACTTCTTAAATAAAGAATTTTTATGTATTTATGAAGAACAAGGAAACTTAAAAGAATTTAAGGTAGTATTTAATTCTGGACATTTTAAACATCTTACAGGAGTTGAATTTATAAAAAATAATTATCAAAGTACTGCTAAAAATTTTTATAAAGCTGTTAAAAATGGAAGATTAGATCTATCTAATCTCAAAATTGGAAACTTCACAGAAATTAAACTGAATCATTTTTCAGATTTACAAAATATCTTTTATTCATCTTCAATTTATTATAAATTTTCGCCTGAAAAAGGAAATAGTAATTGGCTTTTTATAGACTCTTTTATTACTAAAAATAATAGAAATTTGAAATCAACTTCTTTAGGAATTATAGAAGAAAGTAATAATAAATTTGTTCCTTCATCATTATTTCATGATATTCCAGAAAGGAAAGGAAAATATATTGGAAAAGTATTGCTTGTTGGTTTTAGGAATGTTTTAAAAAAAGAAGACATTTACAATACTATTTTTAGAATAACTAATATTGAAAATATTCCTAATGAAATAAAAAATAAATTTAAAAATTTAGAAAATTATAATTGTTTTACAGGTAACATTTTAAAAAATTTTCAACATAAAAATGGAGAATTCAGATGGATAGCTAAAGATGATGTAATCAAACTAGGTATTCCTAAAAAAATTAATGCTGAATTAAAAACTTTAAATAATTCTAACTCAGATGAAGAAAAACTTTATAAAAGCCATCCAATAACTTATTATAATATTACTGATTTAGAAATATCTGAAGAAATAGAGAAAAAATTTGTTCCATTAAAGCCAGAGGAAACTATAACTATTAAATTAATGAAAAATAAAAGTAAAGATTTTGAAAGATAAAAAATTTTATAGAAATTTGCATAAAAACATTATGAATAAAAGTAATAAAGGGGAAGAAAAATGGAATTATTAAAAGATAAAAATCTTTTCTTTAAAGAAGAAGAAGAAAATATAAATCAATTTTACAATATGTATCAAAAAAAACAAAAAGAAATAGAAAATACAGCTAGGAATACTTTTCAAAATTCTATAGGTCCATCAGGAATACAGATAAATATAGTAAATATAGATGATTTCAAAGAATATATTTATAGTTGGTTAACTGGTACTTTTACTCACTCAATAACTAATGGAATAATTTCTCCATTTTATTATGCATTTTATTACGTAGAACTCTATGCTTGTTTTTTTTACTTTAACTACTACTATCAAAGTCATTATAATTTTATTCCTGTTCCATCATATTCACCTAATTATTATAAAAATCCTGTTATTTCTGAAGTACCAATTTTCTATCTTTTGGATTATAATATAGGATATTATTTTAATAAAATTTCTTGGAAAGATCATTGTAAAAATGTGAAAAAAACTCTTACTTTTATTAAAGAAAATAGTTTAGTTTTATCTGAAGAAGGAAAATATATAGAAAATGACATGGAAATACTAACAGGATTATTTCATAAATTTATGGAAATCATTAATTCCAGTAATAAAGTAACAGTTGATGAATTACAAAATTTTGAAAAAGAAATAACTGAAAAATTGGAAAATAAAGAATATGCTTCATATACTATTAATAGCCTTAAAAGAAATGTTTCATATTTAGATAAATATTTTTTGTATATAATAGATAAAAATAAAAATATTGAGCAAAATATTGAGAACTTACTAACTAAAAATAAAAATGTTGAAGAAGAAATTAAAACTTTAAGTGAAGAAAATAAGACTTTAAGTGAAGAAAATAAAAAAACTAAGGATTTTTATTTAACTGTATCAGGTTCTGTTATGGCTTTGATATCTTTAGTTACAGGAAATATTTCATTAGTAAATAAAGATATTGCTGTTCAACATATTTTTATTTTTAATGGAAGCATATTAGTAGCTATTTTAATATTTTCTTATTTATTCTTCTCTTTGTATACTAAGGATACAAAAACATATCCTAAAAAATTTATTGATACAGTAGGATTAACTATAATTGGCTTTTTTATAAGCTTACTTATTTATTTTTTATGGATTGTATAAAAATTCTCAGTATTTGATAAAAGCCAGGTAATATGAGAGTCCTGACTTTTTTTTATTTAAAAAATATAATATCAAATTATGCAATCATCAAAAATATAATTATTAAGAGAATTATACTTTTCCAAATTATTCTTTTTTTTCTCAATAAATATAGAAGAAAAACAAAAGTGTAAATAATTAAAGTATATATTCTTTCTCCTTTTGTTTCTAAGTATAATATTTTATTTTCAGAATTTTCTAACCAAATAAAAATTCCACCAAGAATTGTAAATAATGCAAATAAATTAGCTGTTTCTTGAAGTCTAACATCAGGTCTTTTATATCCATTATATTGATAACTATATCCTTGAGAAGTCATTGTAATATAATATTCATTTCTATTCTTTTTATTTTTTATTAATTTAAATTTTAAATATTTTTCTTTATCAATTCTTCTCAACATACCTAAAAAATACGATTTCTTATTTCTGTCATTTAATTTTTCCAATGTTTTTCTATGGATTTTAGAAATCATTTTTTCTATAAAACTAAAAACTTTTTTTAGTTCTTTTTCATTAAAAGAAATTTCATTTGATCCTATATATCCCACATCTTTATAAATATTTTTTCTAGTTAATTTATGAATAAACATAAAAGAAATAAGGACTTGATATTCTAAGGATTGTTCATCATTTATTCTAAAAGCCTTAAAATAAATTTGATTTAAAAAGAATATTAACTTATTTAAATTTAGCAACTTTATCATTTTTATTTGGATTTGATGAACCTTTAGAATTTTTATTGCTTTTATATATCTCTAAACTCCCCTTTTTTTCAATTTCTCTACCTTCTTTTACAATAGCTAACATCATTTTAAGTTCCATTTCTTTTGCCATAAAATACCTCCCTTTTACATATTATAACATATATTTTACAATATTATTTATCAATATTATTTTTTAATACTATAATCTTGAATTTTATAAATATAAAGCTCTTAAGAGCACTAAGTAATGGAGGCATTACTTTCAATAAAAATCCTAACACTTGTTTTTGTGTTAGGATTTTTTGGTTATCTTTCTATTCCTTTATCATTTTTTTTTACTTTCTGAGGTATAGCCTTTTCATCATTACTAAACATTTTTTCCTTAATAGCTTCCTTTTCTGATATAATTGCGAAAACTTTTTTAGAATTGGTAACAACATAATCATTTTTTATTTCTTCAGTATCTTTATCCTTATAAGAAATAAATCTAGCATAAGAGATTTTGTTACTTGTTAGCTCTTTTAAAGCAGATTGCATATCTTTAAACTCAATATCTAATTCTTTTCTTATATCATTGACTTTGCCAAATACCTTATCTTCTTTACCTATTTCTTTAATTTTATTATAGACTTTTTGTGCATTTTCACTTAATTTTTTAACTTTTTTATCCTTTTCTTTAATTTCAACTAGTTCAGCTTTCTTATTTTTATCCTCTTTTACTTTTTCACGTTCAATCCATTCATTACTAAAATCTTTAAATGCTTTTTCATCAGTAAACAATCTAACTTTTTTATCAACCAAAGAAACAGTACCATCGCTACTATTAATTTTTTCTTCTTTTTCTCTATGGAAAAAGATTCTTTTTGAATAAAATAGAGTTGCCATTCCATCTTTAAATTCTTCCTTACTCATTCCCAAAGTTTCTCTTATTTTATCTTGAGAAATGGTAGTATAATTAATTCCATCTGTATTTGCTTCTATCCTCCCTTTAATAAAATCTAAAATTTTCACATCACTTGACATATTTGTTCCTCCTTTTTCTTTAATATTTTTATTTTCAACTTTTTCAAGTTCTTCTAATTTTTTTATTAAACTTTCTTTATCTTTCACTAAAAACTCATTTACATCTTTAAAATTTTCTAAAATATTTGTACTGACACAATTAATTCCTATTTTATTTAGTGCTGCCAACAGTTCTTTTTGTGCCTCTTGTCCTCTTATATCATTATCAAGCATTAAATAAAATTTATTCTCTGGACTATCTTTTTCTAATTTATTAACAAATATATTTATATCATTTATGCTCCCTAAAGATATAGCTTTTCTATTTACTTCAGCTAACGATAAGGCATCTATTTCTCCTTCAACTATATAAAAAGGTACCTTTTTATTTTTTTCTAATTCCCAATAATTGAACATTGAAGCTTCTCCAACTTTTATATATCTAAAATTAGATTTTTCATTAACATTTCTAGCAGTATATGAAGTTTTTGAAGTAGGAAAAATTATAGCTTGTATAGGAAATTTCATTTTTCCTTCTTTAAAACTAGAATCATAACCTATATTGTGGTAATCTATGACTTTTTTTGAAATACCTCTTTTTTCTAAATAATCACAATTTCCCATTCTTTTTTTGCACTCATAAAAATAAAAAGCTTTTTTTCCATGTATATTAATTAAATCTTTTTCTACCTTTTTTTCCCTTGCATAATCTAATTCTGCACTTGTTCCTTTTTGAGAATATATTACATTAATATCTTTTATTAAACCTCTATTATTATAAAGTTCTTCAGCCTTTTCTACTTGTTCTTTAAATGTTTTAAGACCATATTCCTGACCCACTAATTCAAATATATTGTAAGTTTTTCCACAAGCAAAGCATTTACATATATTAGCTCTTCTATAAAAACTCATACTTGGATGCTTATCTTCATGTGTTTTTGAAAAACATCTCATAAATTTATTCGTATTTACTCCTTTTAAGTTTAGGTACTCTTCCAGGAAAGATTTTAATTTTTTTATTTTTTCTTTATCTTTAGTCTCCATATTCTCTTTCTCTTCCTTCATCTTTATCTTTCTTTTTATCTTTTTTCTTTATAAGTAAATCATTAAAAATTTTAAATTCTTCCTGGATATTTTGATCATCTAGTTTTTTATCTTTATTTAAGTCTAAAACTTCTTCATTTGTAACTTTAACTTCATTTTCTTTTTTAGTATTCACCTCTACTTCCTTTTGAAAACTATTTTTATCAATTTCTGTTGAAATATTAGTTTTCTTATCAAAAGTTGTCTTTCTTATGTCCTCTTCATCAACTTCTATAACTTCTACTAAATTTTTTAATCTGGTTGTATTTTCTAAAATCCCATCTGAATGAAATTTTTCATTTTTTATTTCAAGTTTTCCCATTCTTTTTTCCTTTCATTTTTTAAACTAATAGTATCATCAATATTAAATTCATCTTCTATAATTATTTCAATTTCTAATTCTTCTCTTAAAAAATTAATAAAAAAATTAATTGAGATATTTTTAATAAATTTATAATAATTTTCTATGGTAGAGTAATTTAAAATTTTTAGTGATTCTTTTTCATTAATTATTTCTACTGTATATCTTTTTATATCAGTATAAACTTTTATATATTTATACTTTTCTTCTTTATTATCAAAATAACTTATAAAAAATAAAAGTAAACTTCCATTAAAATTTATATCTTCTCTATAATTTAAAGTTCTATAATACCTAGTAATTATTTTTTTAATTTCCTCTATATTCATAATTTTCCTCTAAATTATAATCAGCCAGCCTGTCTGTTTATCTGTCCAATTCTCTACCTATATCAATAATCTTATTCTTTTTCTTAGGAATTAAAGAATTTTTATTAAAAATATCTTTTGTTATTATTTGTTTTAATTTTCCTCTTTTTTCTTTGAAACCTTTAATTTTCTTATCTTTTTCTTCCTTTTTTAACAAATGAAATTTATTATAAATACCTCTAACTTCTTTATTTTTCATTTGCTCTTTTCCAACTCTTATATTTTTTCTTTCCTTATCTTCTTTTTTATCTGGAGCATTTTCTTTATCATATTTTGTATGAAATTTTTCATCTATGACTTTACCATCCTCATCATAGTATTTAAAATTTCCTATGGCTTCACCATTTAAATATTGCCCTTCCATCTTTACTTGTCTATTTTCATGATAACTTTTATACTCTCCTTCCAGTTTTCCTTCTTTATTATATCTAGTTCTAGTTTTAATTTTTCCATTATCATAATGTTCAAAATAGTTTCCATAGTATTCTAGTTTACCATCTTCCATTTTAGTTACTTTATCTACATACAATTTAGGACTTCCATCTTTATAGAAGCTACAATAACAACTTTCTGAATCTCCTATTTGTAATTCAGGAATTTCTTTAAAATCAATTTTTATCTGTGGAATGTCTTCTTTTCCAGCAGCTAAATAAGCTACTATATTTCTCATCATTTTTTTAGTTGCTCTTACTGGATCTTCTCCAATAGATTCAATCATTTCTCCAAAGTTATTAACTAAGTTCTTTTTAAATTGTACATCTGCTAAACTTGTTATATCTTTTCCATTGGAATACCTTTTAACATCTATTTTATTATTGTCATCAAGAGTAATCCATTTTCCATCTAAATTTCCAGCATTATATTGACCCATTTTTACGACAATTCCATTTTTATATTGTTCATAAGCTCCATGTTTTATATATTCTCCATCAATTATCTTTTCTTGAAATTTTGAAACTACTTCTCCATTTCTATATAAAAAAGTTTGACAATTATCATTTTCATCTACATACCTTATACTTAGTAAATCCCCTTTTTTATCTAATTCTATTTGTCCTCCTCTAAGCTGCCCCTTAGAATCTCTATTAAATCTAAATTTATTATTTTCCTGGTCCTTACAAAAAGCTCCATTTTGTATAAAATTATTGTCATATGTATAGTATTCTCTTTCCATTCTCTTTCCTTTCTCTATAAAAAGATTATAATCAGCCAGCCTGTCTGTTTATCTTTCATTACTTTTATTATTTACTTTTGTTTTCTTAGGAATATCAAAGTCCTCCACTTCTTTTGTTTTCTCTATTCTTTTATCATTGAAAGTAAATGTTTCAAACCTTTCCTTTTCATCATTATATTTGTAAAGTCCTTTAACTTCTTCTATAATTTTACTATTTTGAAAATATTTTATATCATCTCTACTAAAATATGTCTCTAACCAGCTATCTTTCTTTGGAATAATATCAAAACTAGCTATTTGATTTTGCTTTACTCCTAAATGCAAAAATTCTTCTCCTTTTGACTGTACAATCAAATAATTACTTTTTATTGTTGTGTTAAGATATGTCTTTTCAAGAATATATGATTTTTCAATATTTTCCATAAACTCTTGAAATGTTTCTATTCTACTTTTTACAGATTCTTCCATACTAGGACTATTATTCTTTATTTTTTCTAAAATTTCTTCGTCAGATAATTTATTAAATTTTATATAGTTATATAACCGTCTTCCCTTTAACATAACAACATCATTTTTGGTGCTATTTATATATTGCAGTCCTAATAAATGAGGCAAATTTTTATTTTCCAATTCTATATTAAATTCTTTTGTTTCACCTTTAATTTTTATATCTATTTTATTAAATTGCTCAAACCATTCAAATGTTTCCTGTACTTTATATGACATATTAATTCTTAATAAAAAATAAAAAAGACCAGATTTTTTATCATCTAGTCTTTTTATAATGTTTAATGCTTCTTGTGCAATACTGCACCCACTAGCATTCAAGTCTACCGAACTCATTTAAACGGTAATGTAGTTTTCGCTAGCCAGCCTATATTTCTGACCCCTAGATTGGACACAGGGAGTGGTACTACACAACCACCGAGCTCATTTTCTCTATATTTATTATACCATTTTATATTGTTTTTTACAAGACTAGATTTATTATTTTTTCTTATATTTCATTACCCTTTTTATATTTTTATTGAATTTCTCCTTTCTGTTTTTATCTTTCCATTCCTCTATTATTATTTTTCTTTTTCATAGGAATACTAAAATCTTCTTCCTTTTTTAATTGGAACTGTTCTTGCAATTCTTTTGAAGCATATTTTATAGATTCAGGATTATTTTTAATAGCCATTTCCACGATTTCAGGATTATTTCTATATTTATCATCAAATAAAACTAGATTATTCCCATTTTTTAGAACATTTTCAATAATCTCCTTATCTTCTCTATATTCTTTGTCTAAAAATAAATAATTGCTTGTTTCTTGCTTAACTGCAAATAATGCTATATCTCTGTCTACTTCTATTTTTTTAGATAGTTTAGAAAAATAAGATGGTTCACTTTTTATGGCTTCAAAGATAATTTCTTTATCTTTATAATATTGAGAATCAACATTTTCAAATAAAGAACCTTTATTTTTAATTGTAGTTAAAACTATATCTCTATCATTTTGTAGTTTTTCTGGAATATAACTAAATGCAAAAGCATTTTCAGAAACAGCTTTTAATGCTATATTTTTTTCTATAAGTTCAGGATTTACATATTTTAGTTTACTCCAATCTCTTTTTATAATTTCTGTTAAAATATTTTTGTCATCAATATCTTTAATATTTTTTAAATATCTATCATCTATCAAACCTTCATTTAAAAAACTGAAAACTTTTGAGCTTGAAACAACATAGTGGTCTAATAAATTTTTGTTAAATTTTTTACACATCTTCTCTATTGCATTTGTAAGCTCTATATCGGCTCTGCTTGGATTAGAATTTCCTGATGGATGATTATGAGAAACAGAAATACCTACTACTCTTTTATCTAATATTTTTGGTATAAGAATTTTCAAATCAACTGTTGCTTTATCTAAACCACCTTTAGCTATGCTTTCACAATTTATTACATTAAAATTTTTATCATGCTGAAGAACTACAAATTCTTCCTGTGTTAATTTTTGATTTGCAATCTTTAAAAGTTCTCCTATCTCTTCACTTTGGTAAAGAATATTTTTCCCTATAATTTCATTATTAGTATAAAATTTTAAAAACTCTTGATAATTTTCCATTTTCTCTAATTTATTTACTTCTTTAGAAAAATTATATGAGTCCTCTCTTTTTTTAGGTACTCCAAAATCCTTTGAGCTATATGCCAGTTTTGAATAAAAAGTATTTCCTTTTTCTTTTGTGAGTATATCTATTTCTGTAAAACCAAGACTATTTAAATCATTTCCTAATTCTAGTGTTCTTCTTGTAGCATTCTTACCATTCATTAACATAAAATTTCTTGCAACTGGTGAGTAAGATTCTAACATTATATTTTCTAATGAAGTTTCCTGATTAAATACTTTATTATTTACAATATTATTTGCTGAATCAAAAAAAATAACTGAAATTTCATTTGCTCCTGGATTTATAATATCTCCCATCCTAAATGCTTCTTCAAGTTGATCTTGATTTGTAATTTTATAGTTTCTTTCTAATATATTTTCTTTTGCATACTCTATATAGTCTGCTAATTCTTTCACTGATTCATCTCGGTCTTTAATTAAACTATATAGTTCTTCTTTATTATTACAATTAAAATAACTATAAAAATTATTTTCCATAACTACTCACCTTTGTTTTTTACATATTCTAAAAATTTTTTAAATTCTATAACTATAGCTTCTTCTCTATGAAGAGGATTATTTATATATTCATTTAATTCTTTAAAATCTTTTACTCCTAAATCTTTCATCAATTTTTTTAGTCCTGTTTCTTCCATTTTTCCCTCCTAAAAATACAAAGCCACACTAAAAATAGTATGGCTTTGTTTTTTTCCACTTTAAATTGTAAACTATTTAATTTTTCTTGCTCTCATTATAGAAAAAGTTTTTGTTTTTGCTTTATCTATAATTTTATTATATCATTTTTTTAATATTTTTCAATATTAATCTCTTTCATAGTCATCATACTCATCATCAAAAAGCCCTTTCTTTTTTCTTTTCTTCTTTCTAGGAATATCAATATAAACATTTCCTGTTTCTTTTTGAGCAGGGTTTTTATCTTTTGAAGTAGTAATTTTGCTTTTATTTACTCTTTCAATTTTAATATCATTATCTTCTACAAGATTTGGGGCAGCAACCTTTATTTGCTTTGTTGTTTTAATTTCTCCTGATATATCATTTTTCTCTTTACCTTTGCTATCTTTTGAGTTTTCTTTATTATATAAAATGTCTAATGCCTTTACAGCAATTCTAAGTTTTTTAATTTCTTTAAAGGTACTACTAAAATCCTGGTTAGATTTTTTTTCTTCATCTAACTTACTAAATAATCTTTTTCTTTCCTTTTTAAAAATAGAGGATATATTTTCGTATAATAATTCTGATATTTTGTATTTATCCTCTCTAAGGACCTTTGTAAAGTTATATTTATAATTCTTTAACTTTAATATTTCTTTATTAAAATCTTTTTCTAATTTATCTTTTAGTTCAGAATATTTTAAATATATATTCTCATAAGAAGTATTTTTAGTTAAAGCAATTTTTTCAATTCTTTCTTTATCTTTTAATAATTTTTTATAGTTTGATATTTGTTCTTTTTTCAATGTTAAATTAACTCTAGTTTCACAATATCCACCTATATTATGTTTTAACTCACTTATTATTTCATCCTTATTTTCTTTTTCAGATTTAGTTTTTTGTTCCTTACTATTTTCATTCTTTTCTGTAAAAAGTTTTTTCTTGGCTGCTTTTTCATATTCTAATTTTAAAATTTTATTTTCTTCTTCTTTTCTAGTTTCTAATAATAGTTCTCTTACTATAATTTCTTCTTGTAAAGAATCTAATTTTATTCTAAAATTATCAAATATTTTCTTGTATTTTTTATGGGCTTCTGGAGCTTCTTTTTCAAAATTATTATAAAACTTTAATCTCTCATCAAAAACACCTTTCTTATACAATACTTCTTCTCTTTTTGAATCTATTTCTTTTTCTAATTTTTTCTTTTTCTCAATTTTCTTTACAGATAAAAATTTACCTGCTACTTTTCCTAAAAGATTTTTATTAGTTCCATTAATTTCTTCTTCCAGTTTAGCTATTTCTTTATATTTTTGATTTAAATTTTTTACATCTTCATCAACAATATAATTTTTTACAGCCTTCTCTAAAAATTCCTTAAAGTGTATTTTATCAATTTTATCTAACTCTTTTTTATAATTTTTAATTAACTCTTTCTTTTCTTTTTTCAAAGTATTAATTTCACTTCTTGTATCTTCACTTATTTTATCAAAATACTTTATATCATTTTTTTCAAAGAAAAAATCATTATGTTTTAAAGATTCGTCATACTTAATTTCCTGAGAAATATTGTTATAATTTTCTTTATACACTCCTTCTTCTTTTAAATTATCTATTGCATTATAAAAATTATTATTCATCATAGTTTTTAAAGTAGGATTTTCCTCAGAATCTATTATGCTTCCTATTCCAAAAAATTCATTTTTATGTACTCTATTCATAGCTTCATAAAGATTAAAATATGTTTCTTCTAAATTGAATTTATTTGCCTTATCATAACTATATTTTGCTCTGTCATATAGTACTTGCTTAATATAATCCTCATGAGTTATTTCTTTATTTTGAGATAGTCTCATTTTATATATTTCTTCAGCATTCTTTTTTATTTCTTTAGCTAACTCAAATAACTCATACTCTTCTTTCTCTTTTTTAGTTAAAGATTCCATTCCATATTTTTTTAATTTTATTAAAATTTTTCCATCACAATTAACTGGAGGTCTATCAAGAAATTCTTCTTTATATATATCTCCAGCAGCTTTAGCTTCTAATCTTTGAAATTCTAAACTTTCACAACTAACTTTTTCTAGCTCTTTTTCTTCTAATTTTTCATTTAAGAGTTTCTCCCAAGATTTTCTTACAACCTTAAACATTCTATAATCATTCCAATAACGATCCTTTGCTGCTCCACCTCTTTCAGGATATTTTGGATTATATCTTTTGAAGAATTGTTCAGGAGGTCTTTCAATTCCATCTAATTTTCTTTCACAAAACATTATATGTACATGTATATTTTGAATATTTTCTTCACTTGAAGGTTTAGAATGGATGCCATAACTATATACAAAACTTTTTCCAAAGGTATCCATACAAAATTTATCTACTAATTCTTTATTTTCTTCATTGCTTAATTCGTGAGGTAATGCTATTAAAAATTCACTATAGGTTCTTCCATTGGCTCTTTCATAGATTTCAGAAGATTTCCAAAATATATTTGAATTTTCTTTAGCCCATTCAGGCATATTTCTATCTTCACTATATACTAAATCTTCATATTCAACTTTTCTACTAAATGCTTCTTTTCTTTCTATATATTTTAAATGTTCCTCAGCATTTTTAGTTGAAATTTCTTTTTCTAAAATCTCTTCAGGAGAATATTTTCCATTTCTTGATATATAGTCATGATGTTCACTTGCTTTTATTTCATTTTTATTTACATCTTTTGAATTAGAAATATTAAAACTATATATTGACATTCTTAAACTCCTTTAAGGATAAAAAAAGCCATACTAAAAATAGTATGGCTTTGGTTTTTTCCATTTTACTTTAAAATCTATTCATAATTATAATTTGAGATAATACTATATTTTTAAATATAGCTTTTAAATTAGCTTAGAAGAATTTTTTCCGTGATTCTTCTAATAAAGTTATGTTAACATATTTTAATAATATTTTCAATAAATTATTTCAATATATAATCTAAAAAATAAATTTAATATCCTTGATTTCAAAATCAAGGCACGTTTCCTCGTTTCTCTTTTTTTTCAAAAAAGTAGAAACGATATGTGCTTAACGAAGTTAAATTTATTTAACTTCATCTGTTGAAAAAATTTTAACTTTTTCCTTTTGACTTTGTGAATAAAAAAAGAAAAAAAGGAAGTGTCTCATTCACTTCCTTAATTAATAAATTCCTGCTAATAATTATTAAATATTTATTTTAAATTTAACAATATTCCTAAAATAGATTTTAACTCTTCTAATTCCTTTATTTTAAATTTAGAATTACTGAATAGAATAAGAAAATAAACAAAAGAAAAAAGAACTGCATATGCTTGTATATGTACTAGATAAGAAATTTCATATACTTTAAGATTATATATAGTAATGAGTAAAATAATTATCATTAAAATAAAAGTACATTCTACTTTATACTTTATTAATTTTTCTAAATTATTGATAGTGTCCAAAACCTCTTGATAAATTTTTCTTTCATCATTTGTTGGAACAAGGTACTTTTTTGTACTTATATGATCTTTTTCTTCAAAATCTCTTAGAATTATTTCTAATTTTTCAAAATAAATATTTACAATATTATCAGTTTCTTTAATTTTTTTATTAAGATATATTAATAAATATAAGTACAATATAATAATTAAGATAAAAAATTCCTTATTCATCTTTTTCTCTTTCTCTTATTGACTCTATTTTACTTTTTCAAATACCAAAGTTGTATCATCAGTAAGCCAATTAGTTTCCACTTTAGTTTCTTTTAATCTATATCCTTTACTTTCTCCATATTTAATTATGTCGGCTTTGTAGTCATCTGTATATTTATTAATTATAAGAGTATCTCCAGCACTAGCAAATTGTTCTTCATAGTAAGATTTAGCTTTCTGAGGATATTTCTCCATTTCATTTTTATATAATTTAGAAATTCCAAATCCAATCACTATTAAAATTATAATTTCTATTACTCCTAATACTCTGCGATCATCAAACATTTTATTGCTCCTTCTACTTTATATTTTTTTATAGAGATAGTATGTTTTTAATTATAGTATTTTCCTACCATACCTTTATACAATTTATCTAAATTTTTAATTGCTTCTTTTAACTTTGGATGCTTTGAATTTTCAATCTTTTTCTTTACTTCCTCATACCAATTTTTAGCTCTTTCTCTATTTCCATAATTTTTTTTATCTATACCCAAAAAATCCATTTGTATTTTACCTTCTAATGCTACCAAATAAAAAATATATTTTGAAGCTTCATTTTTAAAATATAAATCTTGATTCTCCATAATCTATCCTCCATTCATATAATGCTATAATTCTAAAAATTATTTTAAATTATTAAATCTCTAAAAGTATATAAACTATCTCATTAAAATAAAGAAACCTACAATAATTAATACCCATATAAACTTTCTAAAAATAGAATCTTCATCATTTTCATTCTTACTTTTATTATTTTTCTTATATATCTTCTCTGTATATGACTACAATATTTTTAAAAGTTTTATATTTTCTATCTGTTATATACTGAGGTTGTACTGCTAACAATTGTTTCTTATTAATTAATGACAAGAGTGTCTTCTTTTTCTTCAACCTCAAAAAAAGTTATGAAATCATCTTTTTTACCTATAACAACAAAATTTTTATCTCCAAGTAAATTACTTTTAATGATTTCCCAATTTTTAAAAGTCTTTGTTAAGTATTCCCTTCTAATACTTATTATAAAAGGATTTAGAAATAAAAAATATGCAATAATAGAATGAAAAAGTGCTAAAACCATAAATATTTTTATCCTTTTTTTTATTCTTTTCTTCACATCACTTTCTTTAGAACTAGATACTAAAATATATCCTGGTATTCTCTCTATTCGTTTTATCCATAACATAATTATATAAAATATTAACATTAGTAATGGAAATATTAATATAAATAGAATTATACACCATATAAATACTAAAATATTATCCATACTTTTTAACCATACCATATCTTTTCTCCTTAAATTTCTCTTACTATTCTTTTATAAAGTATTTTTTAAAAATCTTTATTGTTCTAATCTATATTTTATATTTCAATTCAAATATTTCTCCATATTCTCCATTTTCTAACTTCTTTAAATTTTATTTTTTATCTTTATTATATTTTAGCTCAAATATTTTTCTTACCCAAAAAGATATAAATAAATAACTTATTCCTAATTCCATTATTCCTAAAATTATTGCTATTATTATTTCTTTAACTTTTAGTATTTTTTCTATATAAAAAATAGATTCAACATATTCAAAAATCAT
>ERZ773022.1545-NODE-1545-length-15223-cov-7.209124_pt1 | contig 15223 bp, 9 predicted proteins | sample MGYA00580839_ERZ773022 | MGnify/ENA primary metagenome ERZ773022 (study PRJEB29015, sample SAMEA2738020) | human oral metagenome | biome: human oral; feature: human-associated habitat; material: dental | place: China | collected 2044 ... | reverse complement strand
GTGTGAAGGTGAATGATCTTCCTGCTGTCAAAGCGGCAGGCGCCGCTGGCTTCTTTGTGATCTCCGCCGTCGCAGCGGCGGCAGATGCGGAAGGTGCAGCGAGGGAAATGGTGGCGAGGTGGAAGGACTGAGACTGGTCTCGATGATGCGACTTGCCTATAAGTAAGCGGATGTGTTATAATACGAGTGGCAGAAAAGATATGGCGATACCATTTCTGTATGCGAAACGCCCCCCAAGATACCAGCTTGGGGGGCGTTTCTATCCTTTTTTTGCGGGGCAGAGGATTACGCCCTAGGCTTGTTGCCCGTTGATCTCTCGTCAAGCCATCTGCACAGATAGTGGCAGACTATCCCTGCCGCGACGGAGATAAGGAAGGATATGGCGATGTTTTCCATATCTGTATGCACCTCCTTCCTGTGCCGGTTTGGAGGTGGCAACGAGCAAAGTATACCATATTCTGGGGAAGAAGAGAAGGTGCGGTCAACGTCGACCGATCACGCTTCGCCGTTGGCTCGCGTTCTTGGGACGTTTTCGCATACGACCTATTTGCCAATCAGCTGCGCCCGTTGGGCTTGCTTCTTGGATAGGTCAGTAGCGGTCAACGTCAGCCGTTCGTCTGCGCCCTTTGGGCTTGACTTACGGGACGTTTTCGCATACGACTTGTTACCCGTTCAGCTTCACCCCTTCGGGGTTCGCTTTACGGACAAGTCAGTAAAAAGGGCTGAAGCCATTGGCTTCAGCCCTGAAATTTCTTGGTGACTCCTATGGGATTCGAACCCATGAACCCGCCGTGAGAGGGCGGTGTCTTAACCACTTGACGAAGGAGCCTCATGAACACAACTTATTATATTACATATCCTGCAGTTTGGCAAGACTTTTTTTGAGGCGATCGAGAGAATTTTTTTTGCCGAGCAGGAAGAGCACTTCCGTGAGGCCGCCCGGCGTGACTTTCTGTCCTGAGACAGCGATGCGAAGCGGCCACATGACGGCACCCTTCTTTTCGCCGCGCTGTTCTGCGAAGGCGTCGAGCGCCGCGTTGATGGCATCGGGCGTCCACGGCTCTAGGCTGTCGAGCATCGGCAGCGCTTCAGGAAGAAGGGCGCACGCCTTTTCCGGGTTTGTCTTGTTGCGCTTGTTCGTGTAGCAGTCGAGGTCGTAGTCGGGCATCTCGATGAGGAAATGGATCTGCTCTTTGATTTCGCCGAGGCGGCTGAGGCGCGGGCGCAGGACTTCGGCGGCGTAGTCCCACTTCTCGGCGAGTTCTGTCGGCAGGTCGCCGGCGAAGGGACGCGCGAGTTTGGCGAAGGCGGCGGGATCCATCGACTTGAAGTATTCGCCGTTCATCCAGTCGAGCTTCTTGTAGTCGAAGATGGCGGGCGACTTGCTGATGCCGTCGAGGGAGAACGCCCCGATGAGCTCTTCCATCGTGAAGATTTCCTGATTCGTGTCCTTGGGCGACCAGCCGAGGAGCGCGACGTAGTTCGTGACGGCTTCGGCGAGGTAGCCTTCGTCGAGAAGCTGTCCGAAACTCGCTGCGCCGTGGCGCTTCGAGAGCTTCGACACCGTGCCGTCTTCGCTCTTTCCCATGACGGGCGGCAGGTGGATGAACTCGGGCAGCTGCCAGCCGAAGAATTCGTAGAGCAGCACATGCTTGGGCGTCGAGGTGATGTACTCGTTGCCGCGGATGACGTGCGTGATCTCCATGAGGTGATCGTCTACGACGTTGGCGAAGTTGTACGTCGGCATGCCGTCGCTCTTCAAGAGAATCTGGTCTTCGAGTTCGCTGTTCTCGATCGTGATGCTGCCGAGGATCAGATCGCGGTACGTCGTCGAGCCGGTGAGCGGCATCTTCTGGCGGATGACGTAGGGCGTTCCCGCCGCAAGCTGTTTCTCGATTTCCTCGGGGGCGAGGTCGCGGCAGTGGCGGTCATAGCCGCCGAACTTTTCGGATTCCGACTCGTGCGCATGATCTTTCGCCGAGCAGAAGCAACGATAGGCGTGGCCGCTGGCGACGAGCTTTTCGGCATATTCCTTGTAGATCGCCTTGCGCTCGCTCTGCACATAGGGACCGAAAGCGCCGCCCTTTTCGGGGCTTTCATCGGCGATGATGTGTGCGGCGGCAAGGCTCTCGTTGATGACCTCGCGTGCGCCTTCGACGAAGCGTTCCTGATCCGTGTCCTCGATGCGCAGGATGAAGTCGCCGCCCTGGGACTTCGCGAAGAGATAGCCGTAAAGCGCCGTGCGCAGATTGCCGATGTGCATGTAGCCCGTGGGACTGGGCGCGAAGCGCGTGCGTATACGATTGCTCAAGATGATTCCTCCCGATGCTCTTTTTGTATCTATTCTAGCTTCTTGTTGTAGTATATCAGCAATGCAGGCGATGTGCAAACCACATGCGGGCGTGAGAGAGTTCTAACTCGTATTTCTCAGGAGTCATGCTATAATGGACATATCCACGGAGGAAAAACACACCGAGGGAAAATTTTCTATCTAGGAAAGAAAAGGAGAGATCGAGATGAACAAGATGAAATCCTTCCTCGCTGTGATCGCAACGGGACTCTTCCTGTGCGCACCGCAGGCGGCAGAGGCAGCAGCAGCGCCGCAGACTTCAGAGCCGCCCGTCCTCATGGTCGACGGCACGGGCAGGGCGGAGGCGGCGCCCGACTGCGCGACGATCTCGGTCGGCGTCGTCACGCAGGCAGCGGACGCGAAGACGGCGCAGGAGGAGAATGCGAAGAAGGCGCAGGCGGTGCAGCGGGCGCTCGTCGCAGCCGGTATCCCCGAGGCGAACATCCAGACGCGCGGTTACTACTTCCAGCCGCTTTATGAGCGCGAGACGCGCGAGAATGAGATCACGGGCTATCGCGCGGAGAACAATGTGACGGTGCGCGTCGATGATCTCGCCGATGTCAGCCGCGTCATCGACCTCGCGCTCAAGAATGGCGCGAACAGCATATCTTCGCTGGATTTCGGCGTGAAGAATGCGGACAAGGTTCGCAAGATTGCCTTGACTGCCGCTGTCAATGACGCACGAAAGAAGGCGGACGAGCTTGCCGCCGCTCTGGGCAGGCGCGTCGTCGGACTGAAGGCCGTATCGGAGAACACCTATCCGTTCGCTGAGCGCAGCGCGGGCGCAAAGATGCTCATGACCGCCGATGCAATTCCGACGCCGATCGCGCCGGGTATGTTGGAGATGAGTGCCGAGGTGCATATCGAGTATTACTTGAGCGAGTGAGGCTGGCAAAGAAAGCTTGACGGAAGACAAAAGCGTGCAAGAGGGGGAGATGAGAATCTCCCTCTCTTTTGTGTTTTATATGATAGGAAGTTCCTCCCTATAAAAACGCTATGCACTCCATGTTTATAGGAAAAATATCTAGCATATATTTTCAGACTATAAGTCCTAAAAAGAAGAAATACGAGAATAATTCCTTGCAAATTTGCTCGCTTTATACTATATTGTATAATCAATAGAGAGAAAGACTTAATACGTCCGGGTGAAATATTGTAGAATTTCCCAAAACCTACCATAATTTATTAAATACATAACTTATGAGTAATAATTATTAAAAAGAAAGAATAAGGGGAAAATAACCTGATATGATGGAAATGGAAAAAAAGTCTTTGTTTTTGGGACATGTCTGCCGCGCAAGCGTTTTCTGTGCCGCGATCTTCGGCATTCTGCCGACAGCGGCTTCCGCCGCGGAGGCTGTGCCCGACTGGGTCTATGAAGCGGTCGGGCAGCTCGATGCGCAAGGGTACGTCGATCTTGCGGGCAAGATGCCGCAGGAGTGTTCGCGCGAGGAGCTTGTCCGCATTGTGGCGCAGGGGCTGCACGAGGTTGACCGCATACAGCAGGGAACGCTCGCGGACGAATATGGGCGTCTTTCGAGTCTCGCCGTGCGCGACGAGGTGCATGTCAAGCTCTACCGAGAGCAGGAACGCCTGGCGAAGAGGGCGCTTGCCGATGCCGAGGCGGCGGCGAAACAGGCGGAGGAGCGCCTCGTGCGCGAGTCTTTGCGCGGCACGAACCGCTTGGAGGTCATGCAGTCGCTGCAGGAAAAGGCGTCGAGGGCGCGTCTTCGTCTGCAGTTCGCGGCGCGCGACTACGCGCTCGCCACGATGCGGCGCGAGAAGCGCGAGCTTGCTTTGGCGAAGGTTTCGGAGCGCAGGCAGGAAGTCTTCTCGCGCATGACGTCGAGAGAAGGCGCGGTGCAGACAGGCGTTGCGGCAGGTGCGCCTGCCTCGCCCGTGGCCGTTGCCGACCCTGCTGCACCTGCCTCACTCCCCGCAGGCGAGGGCGGTGCGTATTCTTACGGCGAGCCGCTTGTCGAGCCGGGCGTCATGGATGAGGCGATGCGTCTTCGGGCGGCTTTCGCTGAAGATCTCGCGCTCATGGGCTATGCGGACGAGGAGAATGCCGAGCAGCAGCTCTATTCGTCGGTGCTCCTGCCCGAGAAGCCTGAGCCGAGACTCAAGGTCGACGCCGAGGTGCGTGCCGACGCTTCGCGCTCGGGCGGCATTGAGCGCGGCGACAGCCGTGCGCGGCTGCGCCTTCGCGTCTTCCCCGATTACGACATCGACGGCAACTGGCATGCGGCGGCCATGATCGAGTATGAGAAGTACTTGAACGGCGGCACGGACGACGGCAAGCTCCGTCTTGACCGCTATTATCTGACCGGCAGGAGCGGCGTCTTTGATACGACCGTCGGCGTCTTTAGCGCGGATTTTGCCGAGGGCAATATCTACGACAGCAAGTTCCGCGGTCTGCGGCTCTCGATGGGAAGCCCCGTCCGCTATACGCTGCATTACGGCAAGATCGAGCGGGCGCACGAGGTGGCGGCACTTTCGGCAAGGTACGATACGCCTTTCTACGGCGTTGACGCCGGCATGTACCGCTTCGACAAGATCAACGGTGCGGCGCGCAACATCTACATGGGAAATTTCCGCGCACCTCTGGGAGATTTCGATTTCGGCGCGATGCTTCTCCATGGCACGGATCGCAGGACGGGAAACGGCACGGGCTATGTGCTGACGCTCGCGAAGAAGGGCGACGGCTGGCGTCCCGGTTCGATGTCCTACTGGCTCAAGTACTACCGTCAGCCGAGCGCCACCTACGTCAGTCACACGATGAACGGCATGGCGGATTACATGAGCTACGATGCGACGGGCGACGGCCCGAGACGCGGTGGCTTCCGCGGCTGGGGCGCGGGCCTCTCCTACACGCTGCAGAAGGATCTCATGTTCGGGCTTGAGTATTACGATCTCTTCGACCTCGATACTGCGAGGCGCAGTCGTACCGTCTGGGCGTCGCTTACGGGATATTTCAAAAATTATGAGGATTGAACAAGTACGCAGTGCGGAAAGAAGGAGGCAAACGCATGTTGGAGCTTTTGCACGATGGCAGGGCGAAGATTGCCGTCGTGGGACTGGGCTATGTCGGACTGCCGCTCGCCGTGGCGTTTTCGAGGCATTTCAGCGTCATCGGCTATGACAGCGACGAGGAGAAGATCGCGGACTGCCGCGCGGGCAAAGATCCGATGGGCGAGCTAGCCGCGGAAGAAGGCGCGGCGGAGCGCATCGATTTTACGGCGGATGCGGCGCGTCTGCGCACGGCGTCGTTCATCGTCGTCGCTGTGCCGACGCCGATCAAGGGCGACAAGACGCCCAATCTCAAGCCGCTGAAAAAGGCTACGCGCACCATCGGCAAGTATCTGCAGCCGGGCAGCATCGTCGTCTACGAATCGACCGTGTACCCGGGAGTGACGGAGGACATCTGCTGTGCCATCTTGGAGAAGGAGTCCGGCATGCGGCGCGGCGAGTTCAAGATCGGCTATTCGCCTGAGCGCATCAATCCCGGCGACAAGGTGCATCGCTTGGAGAACATCGTCAAGATCGTTTCGGGCATGGACGAAGAGACGCTTGAAACGATCGCCGGAGTTTACGGCACGGTCGTCGAGACGCTGCATCGTGCGCCGTCGATTCGCGTGGCGGAGGCGGCGAAGGTCGCGGAGAACGCGCAGCGCGACATCAACATCGCCTTTATGAACGAACTCGCTCTCGTCTTTCACCGCATGGACATCGACACTTCGGCTGTGGCGGATGCGATGGATACGAAGTGGAATGCGCTGGGCTTCCGTCCGGGACTCGTCGGCGGTCACTGCATCGGCGTCGATCCGTACTACTTCATCTATCAGGCGCAGAATCTCGGCTATTATTCGCCGCTCATCTCGACGGGGCGGCGCATCAATGACGACATGAGCGGCTTCGTCGCCCACGCCGTCGTGCGCGAGCTTGTGCGTGCAAAGATCGATCTCGCCAAGGCGCGCGTTCATCTTTTCGGCATGGCGTTCAAGGAGAACTGCCCCGATACGCGCAATTCGCGCGCCGCCGACGTATATCGCATCTTGCAGGAGTACGATCTGACGCTCGCCGCCGTCGATCCCGAGGTCGATGCGGCAGCCTTCCGCGCGGAATACGGCTTCAGCCTGGAATCGCTGCACGATGTGCAGGATGCGGACGCCCTCGTCTTTCTCGTGGCGCATGAAGCATTCGCCCGTCTGTCGTGGGAGGAACTGCGTGCGATGTGCCGCGCGGACGGGCCGCATCTGCTCGTCGACGTGAAGGGGATGTACTCGCGCGAGGAAGCGGAGCGCGAGGGCTTCTGCTATTGGCGTCTTTGAGTTCGGGTCGAGGTTTGCAAGCCGGTTTTTGAGGAAGGGGGCGGAGCATGAGCCTGAAAAAGATGGGGCTTCTCGCCATAGCGGGCATATTGATCGTCGCGGGCGCTCTCATCGTCTTCCGTGATCATGTGATCGGCACGAAGAACGCGCAGGCGGAGCTTGCTGATCTCGGCAGTCTTTACGAGGCGACGGAGGAGATTGCGGCGGCCAGAGAGCAGTTTCAGAAGGGCATCGAGCCGGCGGAGATCGTGACGAAGGATGAGAAGCCTCACGTCGCCATCGTCATCGACGGACTGCCCGACCGCACGACGACGGCGCGTCTGCTCGATGTCTTGAAGAAGCATGGCGCAAGCGCCGTGTTCTTCGTCGAAGGACAGAATGCGGCGAATCAGCCGGAGACGATCGAGCTCATTCGCGAGGCGGGACAGGAGATCGGCAACTACACCTTCGTGGGGATTGCGGCGGCGCAAGAATTGCCCGAGGAGCGTCTGCTCGCCGAGATCTGCCGCACGCAGAGGGTCGTCGAGGTTCTTGCCGCGACGAAGCCGAAGCTCTTTCGGGCGCCGCGCACCGTCTATGACGAGGAGCTTCTGCGCGCCTTGCGCGCCGCAGGCGTCGAGTGCGCCGTGAAGGAGAGCGCGCATTACGCGCCGGGCTGGCTCAGGGACGAGGCGGGCGCGGCCGCCTATGCGGCGACGGTGCCTGCGGGCAGCATCATCGCGATTGACATCGCCGTGCCCGTCGAAGCCCCCGCGCAGGATGTGGCCGTCGAGGATGCACGGCCGGCCGTGGACAAGCAGCCGACCGTGGAGGACAAGCCCGTCGGGGAACGCAAGGCTGCGCCTGTCGATGCCGCCGACGAACTGGACTGGCTGCTGACGGCGCTGGAGAGCATGGGAAAGACACCGGGCAACATTCATGATTTTCGTAAAATTCGATACGTTCCCGCCGCGCCATCGGCGGCAGTGCAAGGCAAGTAGGTGAAGAAATGGCAAAAGAGGGATATGCGTCCGCAGACGACGCCGGAAAAGATATGGATGCTGCCGAGCGCGGCGCAAGGGTGAATCGGGCGACAGGCGCGGCTCAAGAAGACGAGGTTCTCTACACGGTGAAGGAGGATCGCCGTCTGCTCTCGCATGTGCCGGACGCGACGGGACATCGCAGCAACCGCAGCCGGCGCGGCGCGTCCGCCGCCATGGAGTCCGACGACTACGTTCTCTATGAGCAGGATGCGAAGAACGGGCAGCGCTATCTCGTCGACTATCCCGTGAAGATCGAGGGGGCGGCGGGGACGCTTGCGGCGCGCGCCGTGGACATCTCGACGACGGGCATCCTCGTGCGGCTGGAAGAGGATGCGTGCGGAGCGGAGCTTTCGGGCGAGGTGAAGCTGACCTTCGAGATCGAGCCAGGCACGATGCCTGAGGGCTACGAGATGAAGGTGAAGAAGCTGCCGGCGACGGTCGTGCGCAGCTTCGGGCAGGAGGAGAAGCTCTACGGCATCGAGTTCAAGAAGTCGCTCGCTCAGTATGCCGCCGCACGCAGGCAGGGCTATATGTTCACGCTGGCGATCTTCTTCCTCGCCGTCATCACGCTCATCATCGTGCTCATGCGAGCTGAATCCGTCATCTATTTCAAGTTCAACCGCTGGCTTTATCTCTACAGCATCATTGCCGCGACGTTCCTTCTGACGCGCTACCTGTTTGCGATGTTCTACCGCCCCGTGCCCATCGATCCCGACTATACGCCCGGCGTGACGATCATCATTCCGTGCTTCGATGAGGAGGAATGGATTCAGCGCACGATCCACAGCTGCATCAACCAGGACTATCCCGTGGACAAGCTCGAAGTCATCGTCGTCGACGACTGTTCCAACGACCGATCCGCCGAGCGCGTGCAGGAGATGATCGCCGAGCTGAAGGCGGCGGATACGAATGACAGCGCCTACCGCGTCTCCGAGCGCATCCGCTTCCTGCAGCAGCCGCAGAATCTGGGCAAGCGCGACGCCATGGCACGCGGCGCGAAGGAGGCGAAGCACGAGCTGCTCGTCTTCGTGGATTCGGACAGCTTCCTCGATCCCTTCGCCATCCGCAACATCGTGCAGCCCTTCAAGGACGAGGAGATGGGCGGCGTATCGGGGCGCACGGACGTTGCGAACACATACACGAACGCCCTGACGAAGATGCAGGCGGTGCGCTACTCCATCGCCTTCCGCGTCATGAAGGCGGCGGAAGGCTACTTTGATGCGGCGACGTGCCTCTCGGGGCCTCTGTCTTGCTACCGCAAGGATCTCGTTTTGAAATACATGGACGCGTGGCTCAACCAGCGCTTTCTTGGACAGAAGGCGACGTTTGGCGACGACCGCAGCATGACGAACTTCATCCTGCGCCACAATCGCACGACGTATCAGGATTCCGCCGTCTGCATGACGATCGTGCCGCGTTCCTATTCCGTGTTTTTGCGCCAGCAGATGCGCTGGAAGCGCTCTTGGCTGCGCGAGTCGCTGATCGCGAGCCGCTTCATGTGGAAGAAGGAGCCTTTCATGTCGCTCGGCTTCTACATGGGCGTTCTCGTGCCCATCGCCGCGCCCGTCGTCGTCATCTACAACCTTCTCTACGTACCGATCATGCATCGGGTCTTCCCCGTGAGTTTCGTCGTCGGCATGCTGATGATGGCGCTCCTCATGAGCATGGCGCAGCTTCTCATCCGGCGCAGCACGACGTGGATCTACGCCATGTGGTTCTGCATCTACTATGAAGCTGTGCTCCTGTGGCAGATGCCCGTCGCCTGGGTCACGTTCTGGAAGACGACGTGGGGCACGCGCATGACGCTCGCCGACATCGCCGCGCTGAGCAAGAAGAAGAACAAGGAGAAGGACGGCCGCGTCATACTCGGCAAGGCAGCGGGGAAGGCAGCATGAAGAAGAAACGTGTATTTGTGCGCTTGAAGCAAGGATTGTCGCAGGCACAGGAGCGGCAGGTGCAAAAGGCGGCAGAGGACTCTGCCGCCTTGCCGGATGTGCGGGGTACGCTGCCGAATACACAGAGCGGTATGCCGAGCGTGCAGGGCGTGCCGTTTTTGATGTGCGTGACCGATGCGCAGGGACGCCCACAGTGGGTTCCCGTCGTGCCGCTTGCTGCATTGTCGCAGGTGCAGCCGCTGATGCAGCCCACGTTGCCGCAAGCGCAGGAACAGCCGTTGATGCAGTCCGCGCCGTCGCAGGAGCAGCCGCCGTTGACAGCGCAGCCGCTAATGCAGCCTGAGCCCCGACAAGAGCAACAGTCGGCAGCACAGTCCGCGCCGAAAGCGCAGCAGCAAACACAGCAGCCGCCAGAGCCGCCGCAGCAGCCGAAAGCGCAGCAGCCGGCGCAGCAACAATCGCCAGAGGCACAGCAGCAGCCGAAAATGCAGAACGAGCGTCCGAAAGCACAGCCCGCACTTCATGACGCTGCCTTCACGCGGCGCAAGAACCGCCGCAAGAAGGTGCGCACCGCCTTGGAGTTCGTCTGCATCGCCGCCGCGCTCTTCGTGCTCATGGAGCTTTTTTTCACGCTCAAGACGTACGACCCGGCGGCTGCTGCAGCGGCGGGCGCACAAGACAAGGGCTTCATCGCCATTTCCTACTTCGGCGTCGATCGAAACGGCGATACATCGACGCTCATCGGCAAGGAAGAGCTGCGCCGCCATCTCGCCGAGCTCAAGAGCCAAGGCTATGTGACCATCTCGCAGCAGGACGTCCTCGACTACTACCGCGAGGGAAAGAAGCTGCCCGAGCGCTCGCTCTTCCTCATGTTTGAGGACGGGCGGCGCGACACGGCGATCTTCGCGCAGGAGATCATGGAGGATTTGAACTTCAAGGCGACGATGATGACGTACCCCGAGAAATTTGCCAAGAAGGACACGAAGTTCCTGAGTCCCAAGGACTTGCACGAGATGGAAAGCTCGACCTTCTGGGAGATGGGATCGAACGGCTACCGTCTCGCCTACATCAATGTTTTCGATCGCTACGATGATTTTCTCGGCGAGCTTGACCCGCTGCGCTTTGATATGGTGCGCGGCTGTCTCGGCCGCCGCTACAACCACTACTTGATGGACTACATCCGCGACAAGGACGGCGTGCCGACGGAGAGCGAGCGCCAGATGGAGCGGCGCGTCGCCTACGACTACGCGCGTCTTCGCGACATCTACGGCGAGGAACTTGGCTATGTGCCCAAGGCGCATGTGCTCATGCACGCGAACACGGGACGCTTCGGCAACAATCCGCGTGTCAGCGCCGTCAACGAGCGCGAGATTCGCGATTCCTTCCCGATGAATTTCAACCGCGAGGGCTTTGTGCTCAACAAGCGCACGAGCAGCCTCTACGATCTCACGCGCATGCAGCCGCAGTCCTATTGGCCGATCAATCACCTGCTCATGCGCATCAACTACGATACGGACGGCGCCCTCTCCTTCGTCGAGGGGCGCGAGGAAGGACGCCGCGCCTGGGAGCTCAAGGAAGGGGCACTCGAAGCCCGCGAGGAGACGCTGATCTTGACGACGCTGCCCGAAGGCAAGGCGCTCGCCCGCCTCACGGACGCCGAAAATCTGCGCGACCTCCGCTTGGAAGCGGAGCTTGAGGGCAACGCCTTCGGCTCGCAGCAGATCTTCCTCAGAAGCTCCGCCGATCTTTCGGACGCCGTCTGCGTCACACTCGTCAACGATCAACTCGTTGTGACAGAAATCGCGGGCGGCGCGAAGCGCGAGCTTTACCGGGAAAAGCTGCCCGTGATTCTCGGCGAGAAGATCCTTTCTGTCGAGGAGGTGCGCAAGGAGGCGAAAATCACCGAAAACGAGGCTTTCGCGCGCTATGCGCCATCGCCCGCCGCAGCCAACGAGTACATGGGACGCGCGAATGCGGTTCGCGAGACGTACGCCGCTGCCGTCGAGGACGGCGCCGCTCCCTACGAGGGAAGCGAGAGCTTCCATCGTCGCGGCAAGTGCAGGCTCGTGATTCATCTTTCGGGCGACCGCCTGAGCGTCGATGTGGACGGGCATACGGGCCCTGAGGATCTCGCCGTCTCCCGCACGGAGCGCGGCGCAGTCTTCCTAGGCGCTTCCTGGCAGGGTGAGGCATGGAGTCAGCGCAATCTCGCCGATGACGTTTACGACGGCGTCTTCAAGAAGGTGCGCGTCCTGACGGAAACGGGGCGCGAGAGCAAGGAGGAGCGCGTCCTTTACACGAGCGAATACAAGGGATGGGAAAAGGCGAAGCACAGGGCAGGGGAAATCTGGGACGCTGTCCTGCGCTGGTTCCTCGAATACGTATGATTTGTATGCCGAAGAGAGGGCGCGTGAGAGAAGCTTGCGCGCCCTATGTGGTGTATAGGAGGGGCTGTTTTTATGCGTTGGTGGATGTTGGGTCTGTTTCTCGCCGCAGGGCTTTCCCTCGGGGGATGCGCACAGGCGGAGCCGCTGCAGAGTGCGCCGCACACGCCCGTGGAACTTTCTTCCTGGCACGTTCGCTGGGATGCGGCGGCCGGCGATGCCGACTATCGCGCGATGCGCGGCAAGCTCTCGCAGGTCGTCATCTTCGCCGCTTGCTACGACGAGAAGGACGAGCTTTATGTGCCGCAGGAGGTGCAGGCGCTCGTAAACGCCTACAGCATTCGCAAGGTCGAGCGGTACTTGAGCTTCACGAATGACATCATAGGGAAAAAGCATGTGGAAAAGGACAGGGAACTTCTGCGCCGCCTGCTCGCGACGGACGAGGGAATCGAGAAAGAGGCGCGTCTGATGGCAGAGGTGGCAGAGAAGTTCGGCATGGAGGGCGTGGAACTCGACTACGAGAACTTCCGCAAGGACGAAGAAATCATGACGCGCTACCGCGCCTTCCTTCAGAAACTCGCCGAGGCCACGAAAGAGCGCGGCCTGAAGCTTCGCGTCGTGCTCGAACCCGCGATGGCTTTTGAGGGGCTTCCTGCAGAAGCCGAGTACGTCGTGATGTTCTACAACCTCCACGGCAAGCACAGCGGCCCGGGCCCGAAAGCGGACCGCGACTTTATCGAAAAGACTTTGAAGCGGATGGAAGCCCTGCCCGGAAGGAAAGCGGCGGCCTTTGCGACGGGCGGCTGTCTGTGGCAGGATTACGGCTTCTTTGGCTTGAAGAAGGGCGAGGCGCGCTTCCTCACGGAGAAGGAGGCGGCCGCCTTGGCGAAGAAGCACGGCAGGACGCCCGAGCGCGACGCCGAGAGCGCGGCGCTTCACTTCACATTCTCGGCGGACGGGCACGATGGAGAAGTCTGGTATGCGGATGGGGAGACGCTGAACGCATGGATCACGCTCGCGGCGGAAAACGGCGTCGAGGCGGTGAGCCTCTGGCGGCTCGGCGGCAGCGAAACCCTCGCCGATGTACGATGCGAGTAGAGGAAAGGAAGAGATGGGAACAGTCATGCGCGATGGGAAGATAAAGAAAAGAAGCGGGAAGAAGGGCGCGCTCTGCGCCCTGGCCTTCTTGGTCGCCGCCCTTTGCAGCACCGCGTCAGCCGCCGCGCCTGCGGCTGAAAGAGCCGATGCCGCTGCCGCCTTCGAAGCGTCAAGACTCGCGGCGCTCGCGGGCACGGAAGCTTCTGCGCGACAGGAAGAGGCGGGAAGAGCTTTGGAACTGCCGGACGAGGCGGAAGAAGCGCAAGGCTTGCGCGGACAGTCGATGCAGGAGAGCGCTGAGGAGAGCGCTGAGAAGAGCGCCTATGCCGCGCTGCGCAGGAAGAATCGCGGGCATATCGCCGAGAAACAGCGCTTTATCTGCAGCACGAAGCCCGCCGTCATCTTCACGTTCGGCGGCTTGTCGAAGGAAGCGCCGCTTCTCGAAATATTGGAGGAAATGAAGGCAGAGGGGATGCGCGGCACCTTCTTCGTCACGGAGCGCGAGCTTTCGAGGAATCGGAGGAATATTGGGCTGATTCGCGCATACGGACAGGAACTCGGCATTGGGCTTCGCCCCGAGGAGGGCGCGGGCTTCGACGACTATTGTGCGCAGATCGAGCGCATCCGCGAAGGGCTTCGAGCCTACGGTCAGGAAACGAATGTCGTGCGTCAGATGTCGGGCGCGGACGAGCCGGCGATCGGCGAGGCCGTTTCGGCGATGGGCTGCATCCTCGTCGGGCAGGGCTTCAACGCCGTGCAGTCGAAGCACAAGGACGCACAGTCGCCCGCAGAAGTCATGCCCGATCTCTTCGGACGCTGGACGACGTCGTTCAATCGCGGCGAGATCATCTACATGCGCACGGACTACTACACGCACTCCTCGCTCGCCGTCGAGCTTCTGCGCACCTTGAAGCGAGAGAAGGTCGACAACATCGCCTATACGACGCACGCCCTGCCTGAGGAGCGAGAGCGGGAGCGGGCGGCCTCGGGCTACGCCTGCACATCCGTCCTCGATGTTCTCGGCGATACATCGGCTCTTTATACATATCCCGTCGATTTGGCGACATTGCCTGAGGAAATCCGCCCGTATATCCGCAAGGAGAAGCTCAAGGGCAGCGCGTTTTCGCAGGAGTTCTACAAGCGCTACGTCGGTGCGCCCGAAGTCGGCGAGACGGATCGCATGCTCGGCTTTTCGCGCATGGAGATGCGCCGCGCAGACAGGACGGGCATCGTCAAGACGGCGCCCGCGCGAACCGTGTTCTTCACCTTTGACGACTGGGGAAGCGACGATTCCATCAACCATCTGCTCGCTGTCTTGAACAAGCATCGCGTGCATGGCACATTCTTCATCATCACGAAGAACATCCACAACAATCCGAACCTTGTGCGTGCCATCGTGGCGAATGGCAACGAGGTCGGCAGTCATACGGATACGCACACGCCCATGTGCGTGCAGGACAAGGGCGGCAGGAACAAGGCCATCATGGACGAGGAGACTTACGAACTCGATGTGCGCTCCTCCTACGAGAAGCTCGCGCTGACCATGGGCGACATGCGCCTGCCGTCGGGAAGATACGCCCTGACGCGTATCCTGCGCCCGCCGACGCTCGCCGTGAGCCGCACGGGCGTCGCGAGCATTCTGCATAACGGCTTCGATTACGTCGTCAACGGCAGCGGCAGCACGGAGGACTACAACGCCGTCTCCCTCGAATCCCTCGTCGGCATTCTGCACAGACTGACGCACGAAGACGACGGCTCGGTGAAGCGCGGCGCGATCCTCGTCATGCATATGAGCGCTACCGCCATGCGCACCGCGCCCGCACTCGACATGCTGCTGACGGCGAACGACCTCCTGCCCGACGATCACCCGGGAAAGTTCAAGGTCGCCCTCTTGGGCGACTACCTGACGGCAGACTACGACCAGAGGATGAAGCAGATTCCGCTGGCGAAGGAGAAGACGATCAACCCACTTTAAGGAAGCACCGATTAATTAAGAGCTCCCTCTATTTTGCCCGTGCTTCATTGGGTCGCAAAAAGACGCGCAGCCATTTTGCCGGCGGCGCGTCTTTTCATTGTTTTTTAGAGGGAGTCAGGACGATCTTCGGTGTCGCCTGTATCAATTTATGGCTCGTGCCTTACGGGA
>ERZ773022.1543-NODE-1543-length-15229-cov-24.728483_pt1 | contig 15229 bp, 13 predicted proteins | sample MGYA00580839_ERZ773022 | MGnify/ENA primary metagenome ERZ773022 (study PRJEB29015, sample SAMEA2738020) | human oral metagenome | biome: human oral; feature: human-associated habitat; material: dental | place: China | collected 2044 ... | reverse complement strand
CTTTCCATGCCCGATTCTCCATTCATGCGCCTCTCGGCCGAAGTGGCCCCTCGGCGACCCAGGCCACGATAGGAAGAACAGGGTCATAACAGAAATGAATTCTTGCGATGTCTGTCATCGCCAATGGCGATATCATGCAGCTGTCGCGACTCATTCTACGCGGGCCCCGGGCCCATCTCCGACAGGTTCCATCCCTCAGGCAGCGACAGGTCCTATCCCTCGCGCAGCCCATCACGGCAAGCAGTGGACTCACGGAATGACTGATTTTCCGGGACTGGGATTTGTCCGAACGCCCTGATCGCTGCCCAGGTTGCAGCCCCCTCCTGAACCATGAACGCCCCTGACTCCGGATCACGTCCACTTCACGGCATCCTGCGCCGCATCGACCTCAATCTGCTCGTCACGCTGGACACCCTGCTGCGAGAACGGCACGTCACCCGTACCGCCCAGGTCCTGAACCTGGCGCAACCCACCATCAGCATGCAGCTGGCCCGTCTGCGCGAGCTGCTGGATGACCCGCTCCTGCTGCCCGGTCCGCAGGGCATGCAGCCCACGGCGCGTGCCGAACAGCTGCGCATCCCACTGCACGATGCGCTGCATGCCCTGGGTCAGGCTGTTGCTCCTCCCGAGCCCTTCGACCCCGCCACGGCACACCACAAGCAACAACGCGCTCACGAGGCCGTCACGCAGGCTTGCCCATCGGCCACCCCAGACACTCCGACAGCGACAGGCCTACCCTGACACCATGAGCGACATCATCATTCCCGGCATCGGCTCGCTGGAGCCAGTGCCCGCACTGGAAAATCTGAATCTGCTCGCGCCGCCGGTCGCGGCCGCTCTCACCGCACTGGCCGAGCGCGGGGTGGCCACGGCCTCGTCGGCCCTCGTCGTCGCGATCGACCCGGAGCTCGCGGACACGGAGGTCATGACGCGCGAGTTCGGCATGGATCTGGCGCTGTCGTCGAACTGCATCCTGGTGGCGGGCAAGCGCGCGGGCGAGGAGCGTATCGCCGCGTGTGTCGTGCGCGCGACGACGAACGCGGACGTCAATCACGTGGTGAAGAAGCGCCTCGACGTGCGCAAGGCGAGCTTCTGGCCGCAGGACCGCGCGGTCGAGGCGTCGGGCATGGAGTACGGCGGCATCACACCGGTGGGCATGCCCGGCTCGTGGCGTCTCCTCATCGATTCGGCATGCGCGGTCGGCTGGAGCTGCATCGGCTCGGGCCTACGCCGCTCGAAGCTGTTCGTGACGGGCGAGGTCCTCGCCGCGCTCCCGGGAGCGGAGATCGTCGAGGGACTCGGAGTCTAAGGGGACGAGGCCGGGGCTGACTTCGAGACGCAGGGCCAGGCAGCAGTGCCCGAGGGCGGCAACAAAGCCAGGGCGGCAACACACGAACGACAGGCACGCCCGATTGGAGGCCGCCGCGAGGCCTGTGGGGCCTGGCCGGGCTTCGAGACGAAGGGCCTGGCTGCGGTGCCCGTGGGCGGCGGCAGGGCCTGGCCGGGCTTCGAGACGACGCGCCGAGCCGAAGGCTCGCAGCGCGGACGACTCGCGGGCGGGCCACCGCACACGGGCACACCAAGCAGCCCGGCCCGACGAGGCAGGCCACGCGGCGCCCGGAACACCAGCGGCGCCCGCACCACAAGCAGGAAAGCTCCCCACCAGCATCCACACTACTGTCGCACTAATTTCGTACTTAGTTCCCCTAGTGTTCCCCTCAAGTTCCATCACTAAGGGGAAAACGCGTGACTCGTTGGAACAACACCCCTCCCCTACGATGACTACTTTTCGTTGCAAACAAAGAGAAAACCCCGAAACCTGGGCAGGTTCCGGGGTCCGGTGGCGGAGGATGGGGGATTCGAACCCCCGAGGGCTTGCACCCAACACGCTTTCCAAGCGTGCGCCATAGGCCACTAGGCGAATCCTCCGTGCACATCGTGCCGGACAATCATAAGCGAAAAAAGCCTCCCAGCGCCAATCCTGGCCAATGGACCAGATCACAGGCCCGGAATCCCGTGAAAAACCACGCGCCCCGGCAAGCAGGCAAGCAGGCAAGCAGGCAAGCACACACCCACACCTTCCTCGGATCACCCAGACAATTCAGTGGCATCGAAACCGCGAGCGCGCGCCAGCTCGACCACCGCCTGCCTGGCTGCACCCGCGAAGGCCGACCCCCACCTCGTTCGAATCAGAAGAGCCCGAGCACGTAGATGGACAGGCCAATGAAGACGAGGATGCCGTCGTAGACGAGGGCGGCGATGGCCTCGCGCGAGCCGATGCGCTCGGGGAGGGACTGCGCCTGAATCAGAGCGATGACCGCGAGAACGACGCTGATGACGAGGGTGAAGCCGAAGATCCCGAAGACGCCGAACCAGAGGGCAACTTTCGCCATGGGGTTCGTGATGGGTTTGGGGGAGGTGTAGCCGCCGTCGGCGAAGACCGCCCGGACATCGACGTATTCCGTACCCGGGAAGCTGCCGTACGAGGGCGGCACGTCCTGGCGGGTGACGCTCTCGGGGGCGTAGCCGTAGCGGTCGCCGGGGGCGGCAGTCGGCGAGGCAGTGTCCGGGTTCGCCCAGGGCACGCTGGAGACTGTGGGGGCGAGGTTCGGGGACGGCTGGCTCATGTGCTCCACTATTCCATAACAGCAGGGGCGTGCACCACACTTTGGCCGCTCGCGGGGTTTAGGCGTGGCGAAACCTGCAGATACAGGGGCAAACGCGCTACCCTGTTATTCCGACCGGTACGGCCATCCTGCCCATCAACTGATCGGATTTGTACGCTTATGAGCGAAACGAAGACCTCGCTATTCCGTTGGAAGCTTCACGGTAACGGCACATCCATTAATCCCGGTGACGTCGTCCTCCCGGGTGAGCGACTGTCGTGGCCGCGCACTATTGGCATTGGCGCCCAGCACGTGGTCGCAATGTTTGGTGCGACGTTCCTTGTTCCGTTGTTGACGGGTTTCCCTCCGTCGACAACGCTTTTCTTCACCGCGATCGGCACTCTGCTGTTCTTCTTGATCACGGCGGGCCGCCTGCCCTCGTACCTGGGCTCCTCGTTCGCCCTGATCGCCCCGATTACCGCGGTGTCGGCGTCCATGGGTTCCTCCTACGCGCTCGGCGGCATCATTGCGACGGGTGCGACGCTGGCTGCGGTTGGTTTGATCGTTCACTTCGCGGGTGTGCGCTGGATTGACGCGGTCATGCCGCCCGTGGTGACGGGCGCGATTGTGGCTCTCATCGGCCTGAACCTGGCACCTGCCGCGTGGAACTGGGTGAAGGAAGGCCCGATCACTGCTGTTGTGACGATCGTGTCGATCTGCCTCGTGACGGTGCTCTTCAAGGGCATCCTGGGCCGCCTGTCGATCCTGATCGGCGTGCTGATCGGCTACGTGGCGGCGATTCTTCAGGGTCAGGTCGACTTTTCGACCGTGAGCAAGGCCGCTTGGATCGGCTTCCCCGAGTTCCAGGCCCCGAGCTTTGCCCCCTCGACCCTGGGCCTGTTCCTGCCGGTCGTGTTCATCCTGGTCGCGGAGAACGTCGGCCACGTGAAGTCTGTGTCCGCGATGACGGGCGAGAACATGGACGCCCTGACGGGACGCGCGCTCATGGCGGATGGCCTGTCCACGATGCTGGCTGGCAGCGGCGGCGGCTCGGGTACGACGACCTACGCGGAGAACATCGGCGTCATGGCGGCGACCCGCGTGTACTCGACGGCCGCGTACTTGATCGCGGCTGGTGTTGCCTTGGTTCTGTCGATGCTGCCGAAGTTCGGCGCGCTGATTGCGACGATTCCTCCGGGCGTCCTCGGCGGTGCGGGCACGGTGCTCTACGGCATGATCGGCATGCTGGGTGTGCGTATTTGGGTGCAGAACCGCGTGAACTTCTCCAACCCGGTGAACCTGAACACCGCTGCGGTCGCGTTGATCGTCGCGATTGCGAACTTCACGTGGAAGATCGGCGACATGTCCTTCGAGGGCATCGCGCTGGGTACTGCCTCGGCTCTGCTAATCTACCACGGCATGCGCCTAATTTCGAAGCTGCGCGGCACGAACCTGGAGGCGGCGACACCCGCGTCCGCGCCGTCGGGTTCGGAGCTGGAGGGCGAGGCGTACTCGAAGCGCCACCGTTCCCCCGCGCCGCAGGCTGACGCCTGATCTTACGCTTTCACGAACGAGGCCGGGGCTCGGCCACTCGCTCACCGCGCGGTGAGGGGTGGGCCGGGCCCCGGCCTCGTTTATCCTCCCAGTTTCGCACGTAATTCCCCGAGCGCGCCACGAACACCGTCAGCCCGATGCCCGGAATTCCAACGTTTTTAGGCGCACCTACAAAGTGACCGACTGAGAATTACGTGCGACTTTTGGGTGAGCGGAGGCCACACGAATTCACCCCCGCAACAAAAGTCCCTGCACATCAGTCGCTAGCACCACCGCCACCGCGCAGCTCGTCGAGCATGCCCGCCGTGATGATGCCCGAGGGCAGGGCGACGACGGCGACGCCCATGAGCGAGGAGATCATGGCGATCGTGCGCCCCACGTCGGAGGAAGGGTAGAGGTCGCCATAGCCGACGGTCGTGAGGGAGACGACCGCCCAGTACACGGCGTCAAAGAACGTGTTGAAGGTGTCCGGCTCGACGTTGAAGATGACGAGGGCACTGACGAGGATGTACCCGATCGCCAGGCAAAGAACTGCAAGCAGCGCCTCCCTCTGTTTCTCGAACACGGCGGCGATGGCGGAGGCGCTCTTCGAGTAGCGGATGAGCTTGAAGGCACGCAGCGTGCGGAAGAGGCGCAGGACTCGCAGCGTGCGCAGTGCGTCGTTGAGGGCGTTGAAGACAGGCAGGATCGACGCCAGGTCGATGATCGCCATCGGCGTGAAGGGGTAGATCAGGAACGACAACGCGCCTTTGCGTAGCTTCAGGTCCGCCGTCGCCCACCGTGCCAGGTAGTCGACGATGAATACGAGGACGCACACGTATTCAATCGACTCGAGGACGGGGCTGGACCCCTTGAAGCACAGGGGAAGGAGGCTGGCAATAATGAGCACGGTCATGATGCGCCCGTACCACATTGTCGCTCTCCCATCGCCATTGAGCAGGGAGTAGAGCCGTTCCCGCATCCGCATCGTCCTTCCTCGATACGCACGTGCCGCTCCGCTATGCGCGCCGCCGCGCATCCGCCGAGGCCCGAAGCGAGAACACGATCACGTCTCTCGCCTCCACAACGCACTGTAGCACTGGGCGTGAGCTGCTTTGGCAGGACCGGCGCACAGCCAGATCCCCGCTGACACTCACGACTCAGACTTGCACATATGTCATCCGTCGGCGTACAGATTTCCGCTGACAAAAACCATACGTGTTAATTATTTACGTGTAGGGTAGTGGACATGGCAACATGTGCACCCTCGCTCTTCACAGCGCTGATCAATACGGAAATGGGCGCGTGGAACGCGGTCGAATCCGCCCTCTCCGAGGCAGGAAACGCGCTAACGCTCGGCCGTTTCCTCGTCCTGCGCACGGTCCGCGACACCCCCGCGTGCCGCATTCAGGAGGTCGCAGCGAGCCAGGGCATCACCCTGGGAGCGGCCTCGCGCCTCGTCGATCGCCTCCACCGCGACGGGCTCCTGCACCGCACCCCGTGCGAGCACGACCGGCGCGCAATAATCCTGACAGTGACGGAAGAGGGCCTGGCACACCTCGAGGAAGCCTGCATGATCGTCGAGAAGGAGCAGGAACGCCTCTTCGCTCGACTCTCCGCAGCCCAGCGCGAGGAGCTGACGCGCAGCCTCACGCTCATCGCCGAGGCCGCCAAGGAGCGCGCATGATTCGCTTCGACCACGTCTCCAAGACGTACCCGGGCGGCACCCGAGCCGTCGAGGACTTCTCCCTCACCGTCGAGCAGGGTTCCACGACCGTCTTCCTGGGCACCTCGGGCTGCGGCAAGACGACGCTCATGCGGATGGTGAACGCGATGGTCACCCCGACCTCGGGCAGGGTGTTCGTACGAGACCAGGACGTCGCAGGCGAGGACCCCGTGCGCCTGCGCCGCTCGATCGGCTACGTCCTACAGGAGGGCGGCCTCTTCCCCCACCGAAGCATTGCCGACAATATCGCGACGGTCCCGCGCCTGGAGGGCGCCACGAAGCAAGCCTCTCGCGAGCGCGCGCTCGAGCTCCTGGCGCTGGTGGGCCTGGATCTCGAGATGGCTGATCGCTACCCCGCTCAGCTGTCGGGTGGGCAGCGTCAGCGCGTGGGCGTGGCCCGGGCGCTGGCCAACCGCGCGGACATCCTGCTCATGGACGAGCCTTTCGGGGCCCTCGATCCGATCGTGCGCGCCGACTTGCAGCGCGAGCTGAAGGAGATTCAGCGGGCGCTGGGCACGACGATCCTCTTCGTGACGCACGACGTGGACGAGGCGTTCACGCTGGGCGACCAGGTTGCCGTCCTCTCGACGGGCGGCCGCATCGAGCAGGTGGGCACGCCCGCCGAGCTGCTCTCCTCCCCCGCGTCGCCGTTCGTCGCGGAGTTCGTGGGGGCCTCGCGCGCGGCACGCCCCGTGCGCGTCGCCAGGCCGGGTGGCCTGGTCGTCGACGAGGCCGGAACCCCCGTGGGCACGCTCACCTCCGACGAGGCCGGGGATCGTCCGTGACCTGGCTGTCCTCGAACTGGGGGGTCATTGGCTCCCTGACGCTCTCTCACCTATGGATCGCGCTGCCGACAATCGCGCTGTCGGTGCTGGTGTCCGTGCCGATCGCGCGGTGGGCGGCGTTTTCGCGCCGCGGCGGCTGGGTCCTGTCGGCCCTCTCGGCCCTCTACGCGGTACCCTCGCTCCCCCTCCTGATTGTCATTCCGGTGATCGTGGGGGTGGCGCTGCGCTCGCCCGCCAACATGGTGATTGTCCTGACGCTCTACGGCGTGGCGGTGCTGGTGCGCCAGGTCGCAGAAGGCTTCCGCGCGATTCCGCGCGCGACCCTGCAGGCCGCGAACGCGTGCGGCTATTCCCTGCCCAGGCGTTTCGTTGAGGTCGAACTACCCCTGGCGACACCCGTCATCGTGGCGGGCACGCGCGTGGTTGCCACGTCGACCGTGTCGCTCGTGACCGTGGGCGCGTTTATCGGGGTGCGCTCGCTGGGCACGCTGTTTACTGACGGTTTTCAGCGCGGAATCATCGCCGAGGTCGTGGCCGGCCTGGTCGCGACGGTCCTCCTCGCGCTCGTCATCGACGCGCTGGTGCAGGGTATCGGCTGGGCGCTGACCCCGTGGACGAGGAGGGGGCGGGCATGAACATTCTCCTCGACGCCCTGAGGTGGCTGGCGGTGCCCGCACACTGGCTGGGCGAGTCCGGAATCCTCGTGCGGGCCGCGCAGCACCTGGGCCTCACACTCCTGATTGTGGCGCTCGCGGCCCTGATCGCGCTGCCGCTGGGCACATGGATCGGGCATACGGGCAGGGGCCGCTGGCTGGTGAGCGCGACGGGCGCGGCGCGCGCGGTCCCCACCCTCGGCGTCCTGACGCTGGCGGGCCTGTGGCTGGGCATCGGTCTGGCGGCCCCGACGCTGGCGCTCTTGATCCTGGCGATCCCACCGCTCCTGTCGGCGACCTATTCGGGCATCGCCTCGACCCCGAGGGCCACCGTGGATGCGGCGCGTGCGATCGGGCTGACCGAACCCCAGGTGCTGACGCAGGTCGAGGCCCCGCACGCGGCAGGCCTCGTGGCCGCGGGCGTGCGCTCGGCGACCCTCCAGGTGATCGCGACGACGACGCTCGCGGCCTACACGGCGAACGACGGCCTCGGCCGTTTCCTCTACGAGGGTCTGAAGACCCGCGACTACGCGCAGATGATCGGCGGCGCGATCATCGTCGTCGTCCTCGCGCTGGCGACCGACGCGCTCCTGGCGCTGGTGGCGCGACGCCTTCGTGCCCGCACCCACTCTGTTGCAGACGATGAGAACAACTCACTCAAGGAGACACTATGAAACGCACGATGATCACAATGGCTGCCGTCGCGGCTTCCGCCCTGGCGCTGGCCGCCTGCGGTTCCGCAGAGTCGGTCGGCGGCAACGCGAGCACCGGAAGTTCGGAGAATGGCCAGACGACGCTCGTCGTGGGGTCGCAGGACTACTACTCGAACGAGATCATCGCCGAGGCCTACGCGCAGGCCCTCGAGGGTGCCGGTTTCACGGTCGACCGCCAGATGCGAATCGGCCAGCGCGAGGTCTACATGCCCGAGCTTGAGGCCGGATCGATCGACGTCTTCCCCGAGTACACGGGCAACCTCCTGCAGTACCTGGATCCCGATGCCACCGCACGCTCCACCGACGAGGTGTACGACGCACTGCGCAGCGCCCTTCCCGATGGCTTGCGCGCCCTCGAGCAGGCGGGCGCGACCGACCAGGATTCCTACGTGGTGACGACAGACTTCGCGCAAGAACACTCGCTCACCTCGATCGGCGACCTCGCGAACGCGGGCACGCTGACGCTGGGCGGCAATTCGGAGCTGCGCACGCGCCCCTACGGCCCGACCGGACTATCCGACCTCTACGGAGTGACCGTCAGCTTCACCCCGATTGAGGATTCGGGCGGCCCGCTCACCGTCAAGGCGCTGAAGGACGGCGACATCCAGCTGGCGAACATCTACTCCTCGGACCCGGCGCTCGCGGACGGAACGCTGACGGTCCTGACGGACCCGAAGGGCCTGTTCCTGGCCTCGCACGTGGTACCCCTGGCCTCGTCGCGGGTCAGCGACGACGCGACGGCGGTCATCGATCGGGTAAGCGAGGCGCTCGACGCGCAGGATCTCATCGAGATGAACCGGGCGTCGACGGTCGAGCAGAAGTCCGCCTCTCAGATCGCCCACGACTGGCTGATCTCGGAGGGCCTGCTCTCCTGAGTGCTCCTCGATGGACGAGGCCGGGGCCGGGTGTGTGCGCACGCTCAGCCCCGGCCTCGTCGCATGGATACTTGGCCACAACGGACCTGCTTTTATGTGACTCACACCATTATTTGACCTACTTTTTACGTTTGTAACCAAAATGTAATGCGCACATGATGGACATCTTTCGTATCTTCCAGGCCTCAGGCGTTACTCTCGGACCATACCTGAGGGCACCGCCCCCAGTTCCACCCATCAACCAGGAGGAAGAATCCATGAACCTGAAGAAGGCATGGCTCGTCATCCCCGCGGCTGCCGCGCTCGCCCTGACCGCCTGCGCCGGCGGCGGCTCCACGTCCTCGTCCGGCTCCGCCGACAAGGTCGTTACCACGAACGGCTCCGAGCCCCAGAACCCGCTCCTGCCGGGCCTGACCAACGAGAACGGCGGCGGCAGGATCCTGTCCGTTCTCTTCAGCCAGCTCGTCCGCTACGACGCTGACGGCAAGGCCATCCTCGACGTGGCCGAGTCCATCGAGCCCAACGCAGACGCGTCCGAGTGGACCATCAAGCTCCACAACGACCGCAAGTTCTCCGACGGCACCCCCGTCCAGGCTCACAACTTCATCAAGGCCTGGAACCTTATCACCACGAAGAACCAGCAGCAGGCTGCATTCTTCACCATGTTCGAGGGCACCGACGACGAGGGCAACGGCGAGATCACCGGCCTGACCGAGATCGACGACTACACCTTCATCGCGAAGCTGAAGAGCCCCACCTCGGACTTCATGTCGCGTCTGGGATACGTCGCCTACGCACCGCTCCCGGATTCCACGCTGGCTGATCCCGATGCCGGCGGCCAGGCCCCCGTGGGCAACGGCCCCTACAAGATGGCCTCGGCCGACGCGTGGGAGCACAACGTCAAGTTCACCGCCGTCCCCAACGAGAACTACGTGGGTGACACCAAGGCCCAGAACGACGGCGTGACCTTCATCTTCTACTCGAGCCTCGACGCGGCCTACCAGGATCTGTCTTCCGACTCCGTGGACGTCCTCGACTCCGTTCCGACCTCCGTGTTCGCCACCTACGAGTCCGAGCTGCCGGGCCGCACCGTGAACCAGCCCAACGCTGTTGCCCAGTACTTCACGATCCCGCAGTACCTCCCCCACTTCTCCGGTGAGGAAGGCCAGCTGCGCCGCCAGGCCATCTCGATGGCCGTCGACCGTGACACCATCGTGAAGACCATCTTCAACGGCACCCGTACCCCCGCCAAGGACTTCACCGCTCCGACGCTTGAGGGCTACGACGCCAACGTCTCCGGCAACGACGTCCTGACCTACAACCCCGAGAAGGCCAAGGAACTGTGGGCAAAGGCCGACGCCATCTCCCCGTGGGACGGCACCTTCACCATCGCCTACAACTCCGACGGTGGCCACAAGGAATGGGTCGACGCGACCGCTAACTCCATCAAGAACACCCTGGGCATCAACGCTGAAGGCAACCCCTTCGCCGACTTCAAGTCTCTGCTCGACGCAGAGGACAAGCAAGAGATGACCGGCGCGTTCCGTAACGGCTGGCAGGGCGACTACCCGGCGCTGTACAACTTCCTGCAGCCTCAGTACACCACCGGCGCTGACTCTAACAAGGGCGGTTACTCCAACAGCGAGTTTGACTCTCTCGTGACGCAGGCCTCCTCTGCCACCAGCACCGCCGAGGCCGCAAAGACCCTGGAGCAGGCTCAGACCATCCTGCTGCGCGACATGCCCGCCATCCCGCTGTGGTACGCCAACGCTAACGGCGCATGGTCCAAGAACGTTGACAACGTCAAGTTCGACTGGAAGGGTCAGCCCGTGTTCTACCAGATCACCAAGAAGTGATCACGCAAGGGTAACCTCGCCACAGGGGCGGGCGGCGCGAGCCGCCCGCCCCTCGCGTATCTCCACCAGCCTCGCAGCCATCAGCGCAGCTCAACACCACGACCCCTCACCAGCATTGACGCGGCACACACTTTTATCCCCAAAAGGCATCAAGCGTTTGATTCGGCAAACAAATTAAGAGACTGATACGCCATTTGCCCATTCTTTACCCTATGATGGGTCCATAGTCGGCCTCGCATACGAGGCTCCGCCAGGGATCGGAACCCCTCCCTCCCACGACACAAACACTAAAGGATTGTCCATGCTCCGCTACATCGGACGGCGACTCCTCCAGACCATCCCGGTCTTCTTCGGAGCCACCTTTCTGATCTTCGCGATGGTCTACCTGATGCCAGGTGACCCCGTCGCCGCACTCGGTGGCGACCGCGGCCTCTCCGAGGCCGCCGCCGCGCAGATCCGCGCCCAGTACAACCTGGACAAGCCCTTTTGGATGCAGTACCTGCTGTACCTCAAGGGAGTCTTCACACTCGACTTCGGCACCGCGTTCAACGGCCAGAAGGTCACGTCCATCATGGCGACCGCCTTCCCGACGACCGCGAAACTTGCCCTCTACGCCCTCGCCATCGAGACCTTCCTCGGTATCGCCCTCGGTGTCGTCGCAGGCATGCGCCGCGGCAAGTGGTTCGACTCCACCATCCTCGTTGTCTCCCTGCTGCTGATCTCCGTCCCCACCTTCGTCCTGGGCTTCGTCCTCCAGTACGTCCTGGGCGTGCAGCTGGCAATCCTGCCGACCACGGCCTCGGCCTCCGTCGACCTGCGCAGCCTCACCATGCCAGCCATGGTGCTCGGCGGCGTCTCCCTGGCATACGTCATCCGCCTGACCCGCCAGTCCGTCTCCGAGAACGTCTCCGCGGACTACGTGCGCACCGCGCGCGCCAAGGGCCTCTCCGGTGGCATCGTCATGACGCGCCACATCCTGCGTAACTCCCTCATCCCCGTCGCCACGTTCATCGGCGGCGACCTCGGCGCCCTCATGGGCGGCGCGATCATCACCGAGGGCATCTTCAACATCCACGGCGTCGGCGGCACCCTGTGGAGCGCCATCATCAAGGGCGAACCCCAGACCGTCGTGTCGGTGACAACAGTGCTCGTGCTGGTCTACATCATCGCGAACCTGCTCGTCGACCTCCTGTACGCCGTGCTCGACCCGAGGATCCGCTATGAGTGACCAGATTCCTTCCGCCAACATCGCCCGCACCCGCGCGGGCCAGGACCACTACGTCTCCCACATCGATGAGACCGGCCTCGGTGCCGTCGACGCGGTCGCCGACGAGGGTGCCCCCTCGTCCATGTGGGGCGAGGCCTGGAAGCGCCTGCGCCGCCGCCCGACCTTCTGGATCGCCGCGGCCATCATCGCGCTCGCCGCGCTCCTCGCCATCTTCCCGTCGCTCTTCACCGCGACCGACCCGAAGTTCTGCGAGCTCTCCTCGTCGCTGGCTGGCCCCTCCGCCGGACACCCCTTCGGCTTCGACAAGCAGGGCTGCGACATCTACGCCCGCGTCGTCTACGGCGCCCGCGCGTCCGTGTCCGTCGGCATCCTCACGACCATCGCTGTCGTCCTGATCGGCGGAACCGTCGGCGCCCTCGCCGGCTACTTCGGCGGCTGGTTCGACTCGCTGCTCTCGCGCATCACCGACGTGTTCTTCGCGATCCCGCTGCTCCTGGCCGCCATCGTGTTCATGCAGATGTTCAAGGGCTCGCGCTCCATCCTCATGGTCGTCATCGTCCTGTCCATGTTCGGCTGGACCTCCATCGCACGCATCACCCGCGGTTCGGTCCTGAGCGCCAAGAACGAGGAGTTCGTCACTGCGGCCCGAGCAACCGGCGCCTCCCGCGCGCGCATCCTCATGAGCCACATCATCCCGAACTCGATGGCCCCCATCATCGTGTACGCAACCGTCGCACTGGGCACCTTCATCGTGTCCGAGGCCTCCCTGTCCTTCATGGGCATCGGCCTGCCGACCTCGGTCGTCTCCTGGGGCGCTGACATCTCGTCCGCCCAGACGTCCCTGCGAACCAACCCGATGGTCCTGTTCTACCCGGCCTCGGCCCTGGCCCTGACTGTCCTCAGCTTCATCATGATGGGCGACGCCGTGCGCGAAGCCCTCGACCCGAAGGCACGCAAGTGAGCGAAACGAACACCCCCCAGCTCTCCGAGAAGGAGATGGAAGAGGTCGTCGAACGAGCCGTCGCCCCCAGCGCGGCCCCGGCCTCGTCCGACATCCACCCGGACGACGCGCAGCCCCTGCTCAAGATTACGGACCTGGAGGTCACCTTCACCTCCTCGACCGGCGTCGTCCCCGCCGTTCGCGGCGCGAACCTGACCATCTACCCCGGCCAGACCGTCGCTATCGTCGGCGAGTCCGGCTCCGGTAAGTCCACGACCGCCGCCGCCGTCATCGGCCTGCTGCCCGGCACCGGCAAGGTCGCGGGCGGAACAATCGAATTCGACGGCCGCGACATCACCCACCTGTCCACCAAGCAGTGGGTGGAACTGCGCGGCTCCGGCATCGGCCTCGTCCCCCAGGACCCGATGAGTAACCTCAACCCCGTGCTCCGCGTGGGCACGCAGGTCAAGGAAGCCCTCGTCGCGAACAATGTCGTGCCTCGCTCCGAGGTCGGCCAGCGCGTCACCGCCCTCCTCGAGGAAGCCGGCCTGCCCGACGCCGAACGCCGCGCCAAGCAGTACCCGCACGAGTTCTCCGGCGGCATGCGTCAGCGCGCCCTCATCGCCATCGGCATGGCCGCGCACCCCAAGCTGCTGATCGCCGACGAGCCGACCTCCGCCCTGGACGTCACCGTCCAGCGCCGCATCCTCGACCACCTCGGCAAGCTGACCGCCGAGATGGGCACCGCCGTGCTGTTCATTACGCACGACCTTGGCCTCGCTGCCGAGCGCGCCGAACAGCTCGTCGTCATGCACCGCGGCCGCATCGTCGAATCCGGCCCCGCCCTGGAGATCCTCCAGCACCCCCAGCACCCCTACACGAAGCGCCTCGTGTCCGCCGCGCCCTCCCTGGCCTCGGCACGCATCGAGTCCGCCCACGCACGCGGCATCTCGGTCACCGAGGAAGAGCTCACCGGCTCCGGCAAGGGCGCGACCTCCACGGACGCCATCATCCGCGCCGAACACCTCACCAAGGAATTCGACATCCGCGGCGCGAAGAAGGGGCAGGACACCTTCCTGGCCGTCGACGACGTCTCCTTCGAGCTGCGCCGCGGCACGACCCTCGCGGTCGTCGGCGAGTCCGGCTCCGGCAAGTCCACCGCCGCGAACATGGTGCTGCAGCTCCTCAAGCCGACGGAGGGCAAGGTCTACTTCGACGGCGAGGACACCTCGCAGATGAGCGAAGGCGAGCTCTTCCGCCTGCGCCGCCGCCTCCAGGCCGTGTTCCAGAACCCCTACGGTTCGCTGGATCCCATGTTCTCGATCTACCGACTGATCGAGGAGCCCCTTAAGATCCACGGCTACGGCACCCTGGAGTACGCGCGCGCCGAAATCAAGCGCGCCGAAGCCACGGGCCGCGAGCCCGAGGAGTGGATGCGCGTCCTCGTCGAGGCCGCCGACGCAAAGCGTTCGCTGACCTCCGCCGAGAAGCGCGAGTTCAACCCGAAGAAGCTGCGCATCGCGCGCGCCTCAGAGCTGCTCGACATGGTGGCCCTGCCGCGTAGCGCCATGCGCCGCTACCCGAACGAGCTCTCCGGCGGCCAGCGCCAGCGCGTCGCCGTAGCCCGCGCCCTCGCGCTCAACCCGGAGGTCATCGTCCTGGACGAGGCCGTGTCCGCGCTGGACGTACTGGTGCAGAACCAGATCCTGTACCTGCTCAACGACCTGCAGGCGCAGCTGGGCCTGTCCTACCTGTTCATCACGCACGACCTGGCTGTCGTTCGCCAGATCGCCGACGACGTGATCGTCATGGAGAAGGGCAAGCTCGTCGAGGCCAACTCGACGGACGAGCTGTTCAACAACCCGGTCCAGGACTACACGCGCGAGCTGATCGAGGCCGTCCCCGGCCGCAACATCCAGCTCAACCTGTGAGCTGACACGCGTGAGTGCGTGGGGGCCCGAGGCGCTGCGGCGCTTCGGGCCCCTTGCTGTGTGCTTCCGGGTTGCTTGCGGCCCCGCTGGTGTTCCGGGCGCCGGAGGCCCCGGCCGCCCGCGAGGCTAGGCGGCCTCACTTCGTTCGGCGCCGCGCCTCGAAGCCCGCCCGTGCCCTCCGGTCCCTCCGGCGCCCTCCACACCAGTGGTGCCTGGGTCTCTGATGGGTGGCTCGGCGCGTCGTCTCGAAGCCCTGCCAGGCCCTGCCACCGCCCACGGGCACCGCAGCCAGGCCCTCCCACGCCCTACACACCTGCGGGGCCTGGTCGCTGATGGGTAGTGCACTGGAGGGCCTACGTCTGCACGCGCGAAAAAGTTCGCCC
>ERZ773022.1540-NODE-1540-length-15254-cov-4.770116_pt1 | contig 15254 bp, 9 predicted proteins | sample MGYA00580839_ERZ773022 | MGnify/ENA primary metagenome ERZ773022 (study PRJEB29015, sample SAMEA2738020) | human oral metagenome | biome: human oral; feature: human-associated habitat; material: dental | place: China | collected 2044 ... | reverse complement strand
CTAAAAAGATATTAGTAACTGCCATCACAAATCGCGCCCCCACTACCGCCACTTTAAAAGTCGGTAAAGATTTCAGATATACCGTTAACTCCCTAGGTAGATTATCAGGTATCAAAGAATTTAAGAAAGCCTCCTCTGCCCCCGCTCCAGGCACTAGTACAGAAATTGCTTCCACTGCAGACTCTGAAATGCCCGCCTATCTCTGGTATGATGCTCCTTCAAAGACCATCTTTTGGTGGAGCGATGCCGACACCGTGTATGCCAATGAGAATTCTAATGCTATGTTCTCTGATCTCGGAAATGTCGATCGTATTGATATGACCGGCATTAATACTAGTCGCGTAAAGGATATGAGTTGGATGTTTAACAGTTACGAGAATCTTTATAAGCATATTGAACTCAGTAACTTTGATACTAGCAACGCTGAGGATATGAGTTATATGTTTGGCACATCTGGCATGAAAACCATGGAAAATATTGATCCGATTGATTTCTCAAGATTCAACACAAGTAAAGTAAAAAACATGAAGGAGATGTTCTCTCATTCGTTTCTTCCGTCGCTTGATATTAGAAACTTCGACACAAGCAATGTTGAAAATATGGAATGGATGTTTGATGATCTTAAGAATATTAATGATCTTGATTTATCAGGCTGGAATGTGAAGAAAGTCAATAATATCCAAGATATATTTTCTCGTTTAAATAAAATCCAGTCCTTGAACCTTTCGGGTTGGCAGATGGATTCGGTAACTAGTATGTATAACATGTTTGGCGGTCTTTCCAATCTTACTTCTCTAAATCTTACTGGCTTCACTACAAAAAATGTCACCAACATGGGGTATATGTTCAACGGCGTAAGTAAGCTTGCAGATCTCGATCTCTCAAGCTTTGATACTAGTAAAGTCACTAATATGCGTGGAATGTTCTACAATATGCAATCTCTAAATAATATTAATCTCAGTAGCTTTGACACAAAAAATGTTATCGATATGTCCGCAATGTTCGCAATGACTACCATAAATCCCCCAATCTCCAGGCTCGATCTCTCTAATTTTGATACTAGTAATGTGATAAATATGTCTGAAATGTTTGAGGGGCTTTCAAACTTAACAGAACTTAAGATTCAGTCATTTAATACAAAAAAGGTTACGAATATGTACCGGATGTTCTATTGGTCCTTCATGACCCCAGCTAATGGTATTCTAGATATCTCAAACTTTGATACTCGTAGTCTGACAAACGGGGAAGCGATGTTCCAATATATGAAAGTGAAGACTATTTACGCATCTTCGTCCTTTACTACAAATTTAATCACTTCTCCGACGAGCTTCTTTATGGATAACGACAATCTCACCGGCGCAAATGGTACGACCTGGGATTATTCAAAGCAAGATCGCATCTACGCCCGCATCGACACCCCTGGCAATCCTGGCTACTTCACCCAGAAACCATAAGTAATTTCTTTAATATTTTCAACGTTTATGCTAAAATTAACCATAATAGCTTAACAAAGATCGGACATGTCTTTAAAACAAATCAAGAAAAACAATATTTTCAAATTAATAACCATGCCTATTTTTCTATTCGCCTCTTTCTTAAGCATTCTATTTTCAGCTCAGTTTTCTTGCCCGACTTATGCTTATGCTGCACCATATCTTTACCTATCTATTCCAAAAACAAATGTTGACTTCCAATTTAATCAGGCTGAAAATGCTGCCTCCGCCTTCAAAGAAGATTTTGCTGTCGTACAATATAGCACCAATAACACTACTGGTTTTACCGCTTATGTTTCCAGTATCGACGAGGATACAAATCTAAATCATACCGACTCTTCCGTCACCCAAAAGATCACCTCGATAACCTCTCCAGCCAATTCATCCTCTTTTAATTCTAAAAATTGGGGATACCTAGCTAATCAGTCTACCTATAGTGGTACTTTTAAACCAATCCCAAAAGCTAGCCAGCCAGATCAGGCTCTTAATATTACAATAAGTGAAACGGCTAAATTTTTCCTACATTTTGGCGTTAAAACTGGCCCAGATCTTCCCGCTGGCACTTATTCTAAAAAGATCCTAGTAACCGCCATCACAAACTATGTCCCTACCTCGGCCACATTTATCCCAGGCCCCGATGTTAACAATGCAATTCGTAATGCCAATATAGGCCACGATGTAGAATTCTTTAAGAAATCAAATGTTGCTCCAGCAAATCTAGCCACAGCTACGGTAGTTTCTACTGCAGACTCTGATCTTCCAATCTATCTCTGGTATGACCAAGTCCAAAAAACCATTTTCTGGTGGAGTAATGCCGACACTGTTTATGCTAACGAAGATTCAAACCTTATGCTTGCTAATATTAATGATAACGCAACCCTTATGCAGCTAATAGATATGCGTGGTATTAATACTAGCAGGGTGAAAAATATGCATCATATGTTTTGGACTAAAGATGGTTTAACTAAGCATATCAATTTAGATGAATTTGACACTTCAAATGTAGAGGATATGGGCTACATGTTCTCTACGCCGTATGAAAACAACTCAACTACGGCGATAGACCCAATTGATTTTTCACGCTTTGACACCAGAAATTTAAAAATTATGCCTGGTATGTTCGCCGGCTCCCATCTGCCATCAATTGACATTAGAAATTTCAACACTAGTAATGTGACAAATATGGAACATCTTTTCAATGGTCTTAAAAAAGTTACCGACCTCGACTTATCAGGTCTAGATGTCAAAAGAGTAAATAATATTGGCTCACTCTTTGCTAGGAATCCAGGTCTAATTTCACTTAATCTCAGTAACTGGCAGCTTGATTCTGTCCATGACATGAGCTACATGTTTACTCAATTATATGCACTCAAGACTTTAAATCTCACTGGCTTTACCACCAAGAATGTCGTAGATATGAACCACATGTTTAATGAGTGTCAGCACCTCACCACTCTCGATCTCTCTAGCTTCGATACCAGGAATGTGACAGACATGAATAATATGTTCCGCGATGACTTTCCTCTTAAAAATCTCAATCTCTCCAGTTTTAATACTAGTAATGTTACTAATATGAAGGAAATGTTTAGACATGATAGCACCATCTATCCATTAGATGTTTCTACTTTTGATACTAGAAAGGTTACAAATATGGATGGTATGTTCTACGGGACGCTTATGAACCCAGAGAATACTACTCTTGATATCTCAAACTTCGATACGAGAAGCTTGACTTCTGCTCTCGGCATGTTACAGTATATGAAAGTCAAGACAATTTACGTATCAGATCAATTCACGGTTAATAATCTAGCACCCATCCCTCACCAAATGTTCATGGGTAATACAAACTTAGTCGGCGGTAATGGTGCGCAATATGCCTATCCAAACAATAATAGTGATTTTGCTCATATTGATGCACCAGGCAATCCAGGCTACTTCACTCGAAAACCATAATCATTAACAGTTATCCTCAGTTCATCTTTTAAAGCTTTTTGCCAACTAAAACCCCACAAAATCCCTTGTTCTTGCTTTTCCGCTCATGCTATAATAAATATACTTAAGGTCATTTAAAAGGGGGAAAGGGAAGAATGAATTTTAGTAACACCAAATGTACTGAAAATTTGCACAGGTTTCAGCTTAGTAAGACTTTCTACTTACTTCCTTTTCTCACATTTAGTTTTCTAGTAGCTCTGCTTGGTATATTTGTTATCAAAAGTGCTGGTCGTACCACTTTTGCTACTCCTGGCGCTCCAGGCTCCCCAGGCCATCCCGCTACTTTGACCACCTCAGTTTCTAGCCCGACAGTCAACTTTCATTTTAATGCCGCGGAACTTCAATCTTCCACTTTCAAAACCTCTTCCGTTAATGTAAATATAAGTACCAACAACGAAACTGGGGCTACGACCTACCTCTCTAGTATAGACGAAGATACAAACTTAAATTCAACTGATCCTACAATTACCCAGAAGTTTACAAGCATCACCTCAGAGACTAACTCTTCTGGTTTTACTCAAAATAAATGGGGTTATCGTGCATCTACCTCTGCTCCAAGTGGAAATTACAAACCAATAGCTAAAGCCAGTCAGGCAGACCTTCTCTATACTGAAAATACTCCTAATACGGTAACTTATAATTTGGAGTTTGGCGTCAAGCCTAGTCCAGACCTCTCAGCCGGTACTTACACAAAGCAAATTCTCATTACTTCCGTCACAAATTATGTTCCTACCTCAGCCACCTTTCTCACGGGGCCCGTAGTAAACGGTATTATTCGTAATGTCAATACCGGCCATGATGTAGAATTTTTTAAAAAAGCTACTGCCGCGCCTCCAGTTGGTGTTCATACAGAAATTGCATCTACTGCAGATTCTGATCTTCCAATCTATCTCTGGTATGACCAAGTCCAAAAAACCATTTTCTGGTGGAGTAATGCCGATACGGTTTACATTAATGAAGATTCAGATCATATGCTTGCGAATATCAATGATAACTCCACTCTAGTTCAGTTAATCGACATGCGCGGCATCAATACTAGTCGAATGAAAGATGCTCATCATATGTTCTGGACAAAAGATGGTCTAACAAAACACATTGATCTTAGTGAGTTTGATACCTCAAGTCTAGAGGATGCAGGGTATATGTTCTCCACTCCATATGAGAATAATTCTACGACACCGATTGATCCTATCGACTTCTCTCGGTTTGATACCCGTAACCTAAAAGGCATGCCTGGTATGTTTGCTGGATCTCACTTACCATCCATTGATATTCGGCATTTTAATACTGGTAATGTGACTGATATGCGGTATACTTTTGCTGGGCTAAAGAATGTTACTCATCTTGATCTTCATGGTCTTGACGTTAGTAATGTAAATAATATTGGTGCTATTTTCTGGAATAACCCGACCCTAGTATCGCTCAATCTCGCTAACTGGCAGTTAGATTCCGTCCACGCCATGGATTCACTATTTGCTAATATGCATGCTCTGACAAGTCTTGATTTTACTGGCTTCACTACAAAAAATGTTACCAATATGGCGTATATGTTCGCTAACGTGAGTAAACTTGCAGACCTCGATCTTTCGAGCTTCGATACGAGTCAAGTCACAAATATGCACGGTATGTTTGGTAACATGGGCTCCCTCAATAATATTAATCTCTCGAGTTTTGATACTAGAAATGTCACTGATATGTCGGAGATGTTTAGTATGACCATCGTAAATCCACCAATTTCCAACCTTGATCTTTCCAGCTTTAATACCAGTAATGTGACTGATATGCACGGCATGTTCCAGGGAATGGCAAATCTATCTAATCTCAATCTTCAGTCCTTCGACACTCGTAATGTCACAAATATGAAAGCCATGTTCTACTGGGCTTTCATGTACCCCGAAAATAGTATTCTTGATCTTTCGAGTTTTGATACGCGTAATGTCACCGATATGGGCGGTATGTTCTTCTATTCTAAGCTTAAAACTATCTATGCTAGCCCAAGTTTTGTTACAACCTCTGTTACGATTTCCCCGAACGATCCGTTTATGAGCAACCCGAACCTTACTGGCGCCAATGGCACCACCTGGGACTGGTCTAAACGTGATCGTGTCTACGCTCGTATCGACGCCCCTGGTAATCCTGGCTTTTTCACGCAAAAACCGTAATCTAGAATCTGTATTACTCATGAGTCTAATATAAAATTATTCTTATGCTATAATATACCTATCGACATGTCGTAAAATCTTCCAAATTGGTAACAAAATGTTAAATAAAACAAATATAAACAATAAAATACCGCAATCTTACACAAAGAGAATAAGTAATATTATTTTATTCTTGATAGCTACTGCATCTATTGTACTTTGTGCTTTCACTATATTAGTTCCAGAATTTACAACATATGCCGCCCCTACGTCTGGTGGATCCAGTACCATATCGCTATCAGTTGCAAATCCAGCAGTTAATTTTAATTTTACTCCTACGGAAAATAATTCTTCCGTATTTAAGCAAGCTACTACCTCAATCTCCTACTCTTCAGGTAATCAAACTGGAATATCAATTTATGCTTCAAGTATCGATGAAAATACCAGTCTAAAGCATTCTCAGTCTTCAATTTCCGAAGAGATTGCCTCTATCTCTCTACCACAATCTGGTGTAATTACTAGTCCAAAAACCTGGGGGTACCGCACCTATACAGGGTCTGCTGGTAACTGGAACGCTATTCCAAAGGCGAGTGCTCCAGCGCTAATTACTAATTCTTCTTCTGCCGGTAGTGGTAATGTCTCAATTGATTTTGGAATTAAGTCCAGTCCAGATCTTCCTCCCGGTGCTTATTCCAAAAAATTGATTTTTACTGCTATTACAAATCATGTTCCTACCACGGCCGTATTTCTCCCAGGGCCACAGTTTAATGATATCTTTAAAAACACAGGCTATATATTTAATCAAGCCGAATATTTTAAGAAAGCTGATAGCCTCCCAGCTTCTACTCCATGGTGGAGTGCATCTATACCTTCTTCCCAGAGGCAAATTTATTTATGGCTTAGTAATGACTCAAAGACCATTTATTGGTGGAGCGACGCTGATATAGTGTACATGAATGAGGATGCATCTAGCATGTTTAGAAATATCAATAGAGGAGCTGTAAATATGAAAGAAATTGATATTTCAGGGATCAACACTAGCAGGGTTAAAAATATGGCAAAGATGTTTCAAGCCGACTATAACATCTACGAGAAAATCATTCTCGGCGATATCGATACTAGTAATGTTGAAAATATGAGCGGAATGTTTGCATCATATGGCAATTATTCCCCAGGGCGAGAGGTTGAGCCTCTTGATCTATCAAGATTTAATACTTCAAAAGTAAAAAACATGTCAGGTATGTTCATGGGTACACATAGCCCCGTAATTGATTTAACTCATTTTGATACTAGTAATGTTGAAGATATGAGCGGAATGTTCAGAGAGAATTATAATATCAAAAAAATAAACCTTGCAGGTCTTAATGTGAAGAAAGTTCGCAGTGTTACCGCTATGTTCGATAACTCTATTTATAATCAGACAACCCTAAAAGAAATTAATATGTCTGGTTGGCAGCTAGATTTAGTAACAGATTTGAGCAAACTCTTTTATAGTTTAATAAAACTCGAGTCTATTAATTTGTCTAATTTCTCTGCAAAAAATGCTATTTCCATGAGTCACATCTTTCATAACTGTTCCTCCCTTAAGGAGTTGAATCTTTCATCATTTACTATTGAAAAAGTTTTGAATATGGATAATGCCTTTAGTGATTTAGATTCACTTGAGCGCATTGATCTTAGCGGTCTTAATACTAGCTCCGTAAAAAGTATGCGCCAAATGTTTGAGAGTTATAGGACTGCTAATTTGGTTAACCTCGATCTATCTAGCTTCGATACAAGCAATGTTACAGATATGTATGCTATGTTTTGGGGACAAATTAAACTACAAAATCTTAATTTAAGCTCTTTTAATACTCAGCGCGTACAAAACATGGAGGGTATGTTCTATAAAGCCATGCAGTATCCAGTTAATGGCGTACTGGATATTTCGACATTCAGTACAGAACAACTTACTAATTGTGAGCGTATGTTCGATTATTCAAAAGTACGTACTATTTATGTTTCTAATCGTTTTATTATTACTCCATATCCTGTTAAAAATCTTTTTGCAGAAACCACAAATCTTGTGGGTGGCAATGGCACAACCTGGACTTCACAGATTACTTTTCCGTACATTCATCATTCGTCTCGATATGCTCATATCGACGCCCCTGGCAATCCTGGCTATTTCACTCAAAAACCATAATCTAAATTTTGGCACTCTTGTATTTTGAGTGCCAAAGCGCTATAATATCCTTAATAAATTATGGAAAATCAATCTCAAATTCGTCTCACTGATCGTCAGCAAGCCATTCTTTTTGCCATCATCGAAGAGTATGCCGAGATGGCTGCGCCTGTCGGTAGTGTCACCCTCGCCAAACTTTTCGATGTATCGAGTGCCACGATTCGCTCCGAGATGTCTCGTCTTGAAGAACTTGGTCTCATCGCTTCTCCTCACACTTCCGCCGGCCGTATCCCTACCGATGCTGGTTACCGTTTCTATGTCAATTCCTTGGTTGACGGTGATTGCAGTAGCTCGGCAGCCCATAGACCTTCGGAGAGTTATTCTGCCACTAGTTCCTTCCTCGATCTTAGCTCTGAAGACTTTGATGATTCTATTGATGATTACATAGATCCCTCAGTTGATTTCTTTCTTGATTCTCCTTACCGTCATCTCGTTCCTAGTCGCGCACTTTCCTCAGGTCCACAAGATAAAAATCGTGGTCTCCATGCTCTCGAAGTCCGCATTAAGTCTCAGAATCAAGCCGAATACGCCATCCGCACTGCTGTTGATATGCTGGTAGAATTGACTGGCAACCTCGGTCTTGCTACGATTGGCAATCAGCTCTATCTTTCTGGTATCTCTAAGCTCTTCTCACAACCTGAATTTACCGATTATCAGCGTATTCAAAACGTCTCAAAACTACTCGATAATCTTGAACCTTGGCTTAAAGAGGCAAAGCCAGGTGAACCACTTAATATTTTTATCGGCCGTGAAAACCCAATTGGCAAAAACTCTGACGTTTCTCTCATCATCAGCAAATTCCGTTCCCCCTACTCCGACTCTAGTTATGTCGGTATTCTTGGTCCCACTCGCCAGAACTATGCCCAAGTTATGAGCCTTGTTCGCCACGCTGGTCAATTTTTAGAGAGTATGTATTAAAGAAAGGAAATTATGAATAAAACACAAGCTGAATCACATCCTAACTCACAGTCTACAGCACAATTCATCCCACATCATCATAAAGCACAGGCTGATCAACAAATTACAGAAGCCTCTACGACTCAAGCTGCTTCTTCGGATCTTGCAGCTCTCGTCCAGCAAAATGCCGAGCTTATTGGCGACCTCCAGCGTACTCGTGCCGACTTTGAAAATTTTCGCAAACAAGTCGACCTCCAAAAAGAACAGGCAAAAAATCTTGCCAAGCATGCCACGGTTAGCAAATTCCTCCCCTTGATCGATGACATGTCCCGTGCCATCAAGGCCCATCCTGATCTGCTTTCTCCAGTTCAAAAGACTCTCGATAAGACCTTAAAATCTCTCAATCTAGCTCAGATCGATTCTACTGTTGGTACTGCCTTCAATCCCGAATTTCATAACGCCATCTCCATGGATGACGATGAAGGCGAGAAGGAAGTCATTGCCGAAGAATTAATTCCTGGCTACCTCTATGAGGGGCAGGTCTTGCGTGCTGCCATGGTTCGCGTTAAGCATCAGTAGGCTTCACTTTTGCTCAAGCACTCTCCCCTGAACATGCTATAATAAGCATATGAATTATCCACAAAATCAGTTGAAGCAAACAGTGCAGCGTATTCGTACCTGTAACTATCTCACTGTTACTCAAATTTTTCTTAAAAACAACTTTCTACTTGAGCGACCACTTAGTTTTGATGATATTAAACCGCGGCTCCTCGGGCACTGGGGCACCTGTCCAGGTATCAATCTGGTCTATGCATGTATACGCAATGTCTTTGTCGACCAGAAGAATCAGACTACCTTTGTTTTAGGTCCAGGTCACGGCTTCCCAGCTCTTCAAGCCAATCTTTTTTATGACGGCGACCTTGCGGCAGTTGACCCCACTCTTTCTCGCGACTATGCTGGCCTTGCCAAAATCTCTGAACTTTTCTCCCGCATCGGTGGTTTTCCGTCTCATGCCAGTCCTTCCGCTCCTGGTGTCATCTGTGAAGGCGGCGAACTCGGTTATTCGCTTGCAACTGCGTACGGCTACTGTCTAGGGCACCCCGAACGTACTGCTATTGTTTTGATTGGTGACGGTGAATTTGAGACTGCCACAACTCTTGCTAGTTTAAATCTAAACACTCTGCTCTCCTCCCCGCATAATGGTAAAATCATCCCAGTTCTACATCTTAATGGCTACAAGATCTCTGGTCCAACCGTTGCCAGTCGTCGTTCCGCCCATCAACTAAACGAGTTAATTCGTGGCTTCGGTTTTAAGCCTATCCGTATCGAAGAGCGTCTAACTCCAGTTGAGACCGAAGAACTTGACCTAGTTGATTCTTTTGATGATGAAGAAGATGATCTCTCCGCCCCCTCCTCTTCTTTTGAAGGGGTCGAGAAAAAGATCACCAATCTTATCCGTGAAGAATATGACGACCAAGATCCCGATACCGCTCGCTCGGCTTTCGAGCTGACTAGCCAGGATACCGACCTAATTATCAAAAATCTCATTATGGATCTTGAGGGCGCTCTTGAAATTGCAAAGCAAAGTCAGGAGCCGGTCTTTATTATCCTCGAAACCGAAAAAGGTCTTACTGGACCACTCGTTGCCGAAGATCTCAAGGTTCGTGGCAATTTTAAAGCCCACCAGGTTCCTCTACCAAAAGCTAAAACCGACGAGACTGAACTTCGCGCTCTAGAGTCTTGGCTTCGTTCATATCATTTTGAAGAGTTATTTAACCGCGAGAAAGGTTTTATTCATGAATAATTTTAATCCAGGCTCCACTAAAAAATCCATCGCCAAGGCCTTTGGTGCTAAACTAAAGCAGCAAGCAGAAAAGGATCAGACTTTCTATCTCTTTAGTCCTGATGAGACGACTAGTAATAAGCTAGACGAAATTTATCAAGCTACCAGTCGTGCTTGGGGTGACTCACTGCCGCAGAAAAAATGGGATCTCCCAGAATCTCCCGATGGCCGTATTGTAGAATTGCTTTCTGAGAATGTACTCTTTTCCGTGATGATTGGTCATCTTCTATCAAATGAACCAGCTATGATGACTAGTTATGAGGCTTTCTTTACAATCATCCTCTCGCAAATTATCCAGCATTTAAAATTCCTCGAGCAGTCCGAAGAAGTTGAGTGGCGCCCGAAGTATCCTTCGGTCAACCTTCTCAGTACCAGTACTTGTTGGCGTCAGGATCATAATGGTTTTTCCCACCAATCGCCAATGCTCATCTCTTCACTATTAGATCGTCCAGGTAGTCATGTCAACTGTCTTTTTCCAGTTGATGCAAGCTCAGTTGCTCCATGTTTTGATTTTCTGATGCATTCAAAAAATCAGGTCAATCTTGTTACTTTTAATAAAACCGAAGAACCAATCTGGCAGACTGAATCTGAAGCCAAGCAAAACTTTGAAATGGGCTGCAGTCTCTTCGAATTTATTTCAAACAAAAACAATAGTGGTGAATTTGATCATCTCTTTGTCGCGGCTGGTGATATCGCTACTCGTGAATCTGTCGAGGCAATTAAAATCCTTCGGCAGGATCTTCCAGAGATGCACCTTGGTTTGATCAATATTTCAGCCCTCACCTATGGCGCCATTGGTACTAGCGACCGACCACTATCGCAATCTGATTTTGATCAGCTCTTTGGTCAAACCGCTCCCATTACTGCCAATTTCCATGGCTATCCAAATACTCTTACTGATATTCTTAGTAACTATACCGATAAAAAGCGTATCAAAAGCCATGGCTTTGAAGAACAGGGAAGCACCGTTACTCCATTTGCCATGCTAACCATGAATCATGCTTCAAGATTGCACCTCGCCCTTGATGTGGCTATCTCACTTAATCGTCCTGACCTAATTGAAAAATATCAAAAACAACTAGAGTTCTACGAAGCCTACGCACTCGAGCATGGAATCGACCATCCTGAGCTTGGCTTCGATAACTAAAGCTTTACTAAAAAATAATCTATATAAACTAAACTAATAACTCGCGAACTTCTCCGCGAGTTTTTAGATTAATCGTTTTTATCTTTTACGCCCCCGCCCCTTCATAAAGCCTACATTAGGCTTGCTAGTTTCGGATATTTTAGCAAACATCATTCGGCCCGAACTAGTTTGAAAGAAACGCACAAATTCAACTTCTATTGTTTTTCCAATTTTGGAAGATGCATCGTCAACAACCACCATCATTCCGTCTGGAAGATAGCCCACACCTTGTTTTGGATTGCTCCCAGCCGCCACGATCTTTAATTTTAGTTTTTCTCCAGGTAGGTAGTCAGCCCGCAGTTCCAACGCGAGATCATTAATGTTTAATACATCTATATCGAGAGTAGCCGCCACTTTGCCAAGATTATAATCATTAGTCATAATCAGGCCACGATTTTCCTTGGCCAGTTGAATTAATCGATCATCTACTGGTGTACGATCGAGTGGGTCCGACAAAATGATCACGTCGACATGGACCACTCTTTCAAGCTCTCGTACGATATCAAGCCCTGCCCGAGCTCGGTTCCTCTTCTCGGAATCCTTGCCGTCTGCCAGTAGTTGCATTTCACGCAAGACACTGCGTGGAATAATTAAGACCCCGCCAAGAAAGCCAGTCTTTGCTACATTTAAAATTCTTCCATCCATCAAAGTTGATGAATCGATATATATCTTGCGATTTTGGCCATAGTAGTTAAAACTCTTCTTGAATGAACGAATCGCCAAAAAAGAGGTCTGCAAGAATATCACTACCACTAATATTAGAATAATTTCAATCATATCCATATTATATCATTTAGGATAGATCTAAACTATATCCCATAACTATGTTGTCAGAAGCGGCCTCTATAAATCGAGTTTATATAAAATAAATATCTCATATTTGAGATATTTATTTTATAATATTTTATTCGCCTAGGTGAGGTAATTATACTTCCATCCCATCATAATTTACGAGTTTAAAACGAACAATTCCATTCTTGTCTGCAGGTTGCAGTGTACTCCATGGAGACATATCTTTTCCAGCTTCTCCATATCCATAAGTAGTTCCATTTGTCACCATAAAATGGAAGTGTCCAGAGCCTCCGCCCGCTCCAGCTCCAATCACTGAACTGGTGCTGTAATCGCTTTGTTCAGCATAGCCTCCGAACCATCCTCCTCCGGCACCTGCTCTTCCTGCTGTTTCAATTGATGCATTAGGGTAGATTGCTCCGTGTGTCGGTGCGGATGCCCCAAATCCTGCCCCACCACCTGCACCTTGATTTCCTCCGTTAGGGAATCTAAATCCGCTATAATTTGGATCCGCCACATTGCCGAGATAAAATGGTTTTGTTCCAGTCAGTCCTCCACCATTCCCGCCTTTTGCAATATAAGATCCGCCTGCCCCTCCTCCAGCCACTATTATCCTGTCGTTTGTTGGGTAAAACTTCATACTTGTTATATCAGCGACCTGATTGGTCGTTTTTACCTTTAGTCTTATTTCAACTCCAGGGCCAGGATTACTCCAAGGAAGATGTGTTGCTGCTGGTGATCCTACTGGATAATTGAAGTAGACTAAAATATAATCACCGAATTTCTGGTAATACACGTCAGATAGATAATGATATCCATAGTCATAATAAGCTAGTAATCCTTCAAAATCGGAATCTGGCAAATTCACAGTTTTTATCACCGCCTGATATGTGCCGTAAGATAAATTTGCCCAGGGTCCATCATTTAATAATATATCAGATTGATCCCTCCCATTCCTATATCTTAAATTATGAAAATTTACATAGTCCTGTACATCTGGTCTGATGTCGCTACTGCCGCCACCCCCAGCTCCACCAAAACTATAAGTATTTGTTCCTGGTATCAAAAGTCCCGCTGCCCCATTTCCGCCGCCATTAAATCCTCCCTTAGCGTCTCCCCCCTGTGGCCCCCTATCGCTGGCCGATGCTCCCTTTCCGCCAACAAAAACCATAAATTTTTGATTTTCAAACATATTCCTTAGTCCGGAAGTGTAGCCTCCAATACCGGGAGCTAACACTTCATTCGAACCATACCAGTGCTCTCCCGCCTGAGCCTGCGTTTGATCTCCACCATTAGCACCCATTGCCTCAATCATATATTTTCCAGTTATTTCCGACACCATCTCCTGTGGTGTACCTGTGTAGTTAAAAGTCTTTTCACCAGCTACGAACTCAATTGCATTCTGTTTTATATATGTATATCCGTATGGAATAGTATCAACTACTAGATCAGCCTTTTGTCCTGGGAGAAACCTTGGGTTAGCTGTACTAAAATCTGCTACACAATCAAACGTAAAACCATCAGCGGAATACTCTATTCCATTGTTGATAATCTTACAATTAAATCTATTTCCAATAGTAACCTTGTATCGTTCCTCTATGGCTTCTCCAAGAACCTCAGAGTTATTCTCAAGTATCGGTATTGTTATTTTAAATCTGTGTTTTATTGAGCTTGTTAGTTGATTGCCATTGGCAAGTAGTGGCACTTTTGAATTCTCTAATACTGTTATTGGAAATTCACCAGTTGTACTTGAATTGGCGATTGCAGTATAAACTAGGCGTTCCGAGTTATAATGGCCTGGCGTAGCCGTTGCGGCATTAATATTTACTCCGTATTCAATAGGCGCCTTTTCGTTGGTCACGGGTGTTGAGCTTTTTGAAACTAAACACTCTTCGGTCAGAGTTGCTGATCCGCAAATAGGGATTATGTAATCAACGTTGTTTCGCTTAACAAACACCCCCCAATTGTCTTCATCTAAACTAGATTTTTGTATGGAAGTACTGCCAGTGTTCGCATAATTAACTGCATACAAATTAGAAGGATTCGTCAGATTCTTCGATTCTGAAGTAAGATATAGTTTATATCCAGTTACGGAGTTAGTAGTCACAATGACCTTGGCATCCGCTTTTATAGTTTGGCTAGAATTAGTGCCATCAATACCAAAAGTGACCGACTTAGGCATAGTAAGACTCACTGAATATCCTTGTCCTGAAGTAAATGATGTACTAGTATTGGTTTCACTACTATACGTCACTACCGCATAAGTATTCGAATGAATTATCAAAACTACTCCCAATGTTAATACCGCAATTAGTAGCATCATTATCGGAGCAAATAAATGAAGTATCCTGCCATTAATTTTATTTTTATTCATTCGTCTCATTGATCTTCTTTCCTTATTCAACACCACCTTGATAGTCGGTAATCCTTATTTTTACAATCCCGTTCTTGTCGCTAGGTTCCAAGCTAGTCCACGGAGTGGTTGGAAAACTAGCTTCACCGTATCCATAAGTAGTCGCATTAGTCACTCCTCCAATATATCCTGAGCCACCACCCGCGCCAGCACAGGTCTGATGTTCGTCATAAGCTCCTTGTCCGGTAAATCCACCTGCCCATCCACCACCGGCACCCGGTCGACCTAAAACCGCATTGGCTATTTTTGGATAAACATTTGCTGGAATTGGGGCAG
>ERZ773022.1538-NODE-1538-length-15268-cov-16.930454_pt1 | contig 15268 bp, 19 predicted proteins | sample MGYA00580839_ERZ773022 | MGnify/ENA primary metagenome ERZ773022 (study PRJEB29015, sample SAMEA2738020) | human oral metagenome | biome: human oral; feature: human-associated habitat; material: dental | place: China | collected 2044 ... | reverse complement strand
CGATATATTCACGTAAATACTGGGGACGGAGGGTACGTTCTACCAACTCCTCATCCCCCATGATTTCATTATCTAAAATTCTACTCATGGCTCTATTATATCAAAAATCCAAGCCACAAACAAAAAAGCCACCTGATAGACAGCTTGACACTCAGCACTCTAAATAATCTGAGTTCACACATCTTATAAGCGAGTTAAAAGACGGTTCAAATGAGCCGTCTTTTTCATATATTCAATTATCGTTCACTAAAGGAGACTTTAAAATTATACATCGTGCATTTAGGATTTTTACAAACTTTTATTACTTTACCACGCGCGGCATCTTCCGCATAAAACCATAAAACTTCATTACATTTTGTACATTTTTCAGTCATATTTATGCTCCTATAGTTTATTACCGCAATGACTACACCGTTCTGGTCGGTCGCTTGTTTTTCGTCCACAAATAGGACATTCAATAGTTGCTGAAATGAGTTTTCGGATTAGTTTAACCATATTTATCACCAACCAAATTTCTTTTGACATTGGCCGTAGTATTGACACATATGATTGCTGAAATCATTCACAATAGCATGCTTGCAATGTTCACATTTATTTCCAGCTCCACGCTCTCTTTCGCAAGCACAAACCCAAGCATTAACATTTCCCATAATAAAACCTCTTTCTACACTATTTGACCCCTAACTCTTGCGCCAATTCTTCCAAAGTATAGCCAGTTTGTCGTTGTAAGGCAAAAATAGCATTTTGGATTTCGAGACGCCCACCTGATGGTTCTGGTCGCCATTTTAATATATCCTGCAAACAACCGATACAGTTTTCAAGCTCTCTTATAAATGCTTCAGTTGACTCTCTTGCTTGAGTTAAGCTGATATATTGCTCACGGTCTGCCGAAGCCATTTGTCCGCTGAGTTCGTTAATATCCGCAAGATTCTCTAAACGCAATCTATTAGCTTTTTCGAGAATTTTTGTAGCTAATTCTTGCTTCTGAGTATATTTATCAATAGATGATTTTCTGATGAACCATAAAATCCCACCAATAATTGCAATTATAAAAATTAAACCCATACTTTCTCCTTAATAAAATCCATAAGTATTTGTAGCATCTTTAAAAATCGTATCTTTCAATACGAAATACCCCCTTTCTCATTTTTACTCAAAAAATCCCTGCTACAATAGGGTTTGAGCGTGTTTTAGTTAACGGTCGTCAACTAAAACAATGAAAAAATAAAAAATGCCAATTCAACAAGGTAACTAAAACCTTATTAAAATCAGCATTTTAAATATTTTTATTGATAACTTTAATTGTTTTAACAAACGACCGTTTGCTAAAACTGTTGATAGGTTTAATTTACTATTTTTCTAAGGATTTGTCAATCAATTATAGGTGATTTCTTCTATTTATTTGGACACCATTGCGCTTTAGCACATTATATATGGTTGCGGTGGAAATATTCAGCTGATTCGCAATATTTCGAACAGACACTTCTTTTTGCTGGTATTGTGCAATAATTTGCTTTTCTTTATCTTTCGCTATTCCTTTATTGCCAAGTTTCACACCTTTTTCTTTCGCTTTACGGAGTCCGTCTTTAGTACACTCAGAAATCGCCTGAAGCTCCCATTCCGCCACATAGCCCAACATTAAACAAAAGAACTTTCCAGTTAAAGAGTCCGTTTCAATATTTTCATGAATAGATTGAAGATGAATACCATGTTTGGTTAAATCTTCAATAATAGCAGAGAGATGAAGCATCTTTCTGGTAAGTCTATCCAATTTATATACGACAAAATTTGTTTTAATCCCTTGTTTAGCATAATTTTTGGCTAATTTTAATGCCTTATCAAGCTTCGGTCGCTCTTGATTTCCGCCTGAATCTTTTTCGATATAGAGTTTATCGCAGAAGTCGAGTGCTTCTTTTTGAACAGATAACCCCAATTCTTGCCGATTATCTGTTGAGCTAACGCGAGCATAGCCGATAGTTATGGTTTTGTTGTTTTCTAATTTGTTCTTGCGATGATTTGTCAAAATTTCTCCTTTCCTTACTATTGTAGCAGGGTGACTATATTGTAGAAGAAATTTTAGACAAAATAAAAGACCCAATTTTTGGGTCGCAAATACTATTAATAGCTTTTCATGGTTGTATATTCTTTTTCCCATTCTATTGCCTTTTCTTGAACTTTAAAGGCAAAAGACTCTTGGTTTTCTGTGCTCATATTTTTTATTTCATTTCTTGCTTCTCGTAAAAAATCTCTCTGTATATGGGCTGGATAAAGAGCGCTCGCTATTATTCGCAATAATTCCTTATTATCTTCCATCATTCTTTTATTAACTTCAGCAATAGTTAAAGTATTTCCTTCTGACATTTAAAAGTTCCTCCTGTGTATGCTAAAAATTGTAAAAAATAGTTTTTAGGAAATCAAATTTTTCGGAATGTTGACTGTCTTCCATAGGTGCCTGTTCACGAACACGATTCATATTGTCACGAACAACTCTCATATTATAACTCAGTTGTTCAATAATTACAATACCCAATGATTTTATTGTTTTTTGCATAAATTCATTATTTAAAAATTCTTCTTCACTTATTGAAATGTTTCCAAAATCATATTCCATAAATCCATAAAATTCAGTTTTTGAATTAGTTATATTATCACTACCAATTGGGAATATTATTTTTTTGTGCTTATCAATATTCAACTTTTTATTTGTTTTAGGACTTTGAGTTTCCTGAAATCTCTCATCATCTTTTGAATAGCAAATTTTATGATTTAGACTACTGTCAGAAAAGAACAATTCGTCATCTACAAATGATGAGTATAAAAATTCTCCGTCATCTGAAGAATAGAAATATAAGCGTATATGAACTTCGCCACCTAACAATTTTTTCATTGCAAACTTATTATCTTTTAAGATATTTTTTAAAAAATTTTTCAAGCCCTTACAATAAATTTTATCAAAAATACGAACCATTTTTGTAGATAAAAGCCCTGATAAAAATTTTATATCTGATATATGTAATGAATTTTCTGAAATATTACTGTTTTCTAAATCCTTCATTATATTGAGTATATCGCAGATGATGTAATTAGAAAATTCATATTGAGTAAAAGACTTATCTGTATGTGTTAAATGAATTGTGTTGTTTTGAGTTAATCTTGAGCTATATTGCAACAATTCCTCCAGTAGCTTATTCTTTTCTTTTACTTCGTTCCATTTTTTTATAAAAGAAAAGAATTGAACAATAACTATAACAGTCAGAAAAATGATAAGCCATAGTCCAAAAAATTCAGATACAGTTGTAGGTTGTTTGTTTGATATTTTTTCAACTTTAACTTCACTTAGATATCTTAAAAAACTCAATACCCAACTTAGAAAATCAGTATTATCAATGATAAAAGTAAGTAATGCAGAGAAAAAACCTAATAATGTTATTGCTTTAAGCGATAAAGAGTAATCCACAAAATTAAACCACTGATTTTTATCAGGAAAAAAATCTATAACAGAACGAACCATTTTTTTCATTTTGCATCTCCATTTTAAATATAAGTCTAATTTCTTACCAGCTTATTCTATCATAAAAGCGCTACGATTTCATTTAAAAACACTTACATTCAATATCTTTATTAAAATTATATCTGATTTCCGAATATTTTTTACATAAAATACTTTTGTTCCATCAAACAAAAAAATACCAGCTCATTTTTCTCTAAATTTTCGCCTATTCCAATAGTAAACTCCGTTTTATCTTGTGTTGTGAAAGCTCTTTTTTCTAAATAATTTACAACATTTTCTGTTAAGGTTATCATATTTTTCATTTTCGAAGCGGTATAGTCATAACTGGCTTTTATAGATAAGGCAAAACTTTTAACAATAAAAATTTTATTGATAATTTCTTTTGGTAAAAATCTATCCAAAGCTTTATAAAAATCTGCTTCAGATTGACAAAATCCAGTAATTAAAGTTAATTTTGGGCTGTTCTCAAAATTTTCTTCAATAAACTGTCTAATTCGTTCGTTGATAGTTTCGTTTTGAATTATTAAACCATTCTGGATAATTGGCATTTTGTAAATAGAATCTTGAATCAAAATTTTTAAAGTAGGTGAAACGAGATTTTTATTATCATTTAGCACTTCAGGCTTATATAAATCAAAATAAAAAATCTGCTGTTTACTTTTTAAAGATTCCTCAATAGCTTTTCTATGTGAATATGGCGTCAATAAAACCTCATTTTCAAGATACTTAAAAATGTGCTGGTTAATGATTTGTGCTTGTCTTAATTCTTCTGAGTTTTTGGAAGGAATATTCGAAAAATTCACCAAGAAAATCAAAAGAGTTGCTAAGTAAAGTTCATCTTCTTGGCAATGATTAAGTAATTCTATTTTTTCGCTACCAAAGACAACGGTAGCTTTTTTGGCTTGGTTTAAAAGAGCTGCTTTGATTTTAAAAACAGCTTGCTTATAATCGAAAGTTTCATCACGGTTTAAATCTTTCAAAATATCAACTATCCTTTGAGATTGAAAGCCTAAATCACTAATCGGCAAAGCTTCGCGGTAAAATTCTGGAATTTCTTCGTCTCCCGTAAAAAGGCGGTTACTAGAAACACGGTTAATTTCTGGAATAAATGAAATTTTAGGGTTGTTTTCACTCACTAATCTATTCAAAATACTATTGACGAAATCTTCTTGGTTTCGTTTTTTCTTTTCAGATTTTTGCAAAATATAGCAAAACCATCCTAATCTAAATTCGGTCACACGATTTCTCCTTGAGGTTTCTGAGATTTTTTACCTGATGAATGAGATAAAAATATTCGCTACACTATATTCATAAACAAATATTCATAAACAAAGTCGACAATGTTTATAACATAAATTATACCAAAATCAAAGGAGAAGTCTCATGAATCATATTCAAAAATCGACCCCAAAAGTGGAACGTTCTCAACTTGTTAGCCCCTATCAGTTAGAAGTAGCTAAAACACTGAGTGAGGCGATGGCAGATAATCAAGCCTTGGAGCTTCTCGCTAGCGATATTTTATATAAAGTGGGCAATCTGGCACTCACGCAGGCAGAAATACTCAAAAATACGCCAGAAGCTAAAGCATATACAGATTATATTCTAAAAGCGTTCACTTATTACGCTACTGAAAAGATGAAATGAGGTAGCTTTATGATGGACTACTTTATAGCTTTTATAATTATCGTTGTTGCTGTATTTCTTTGGGATTGGTTAGAAAAACCAAAACAAGCAGATAAAAAGCACTATAGCGAAGAAGAAATCGCCCTGGCGGAATTTCTGGAAAAACGGCAAGAAATCAATCAACTTTTCTTGGTTGCAAAATCCGAATTGAGAAAATTCGAAAGAAAATAAAAGCCTTGATTGGACTAGACAAAAGGACAAAATATGTTGAAATATACTACTGTTTCATTGCCTAAAATTCATTCCAATCGCTTTAAAAACTGAAGACAGTGAAATTTAACTTTTTATCAATTTTCTTGTATAAATGAAGGCAGAAAGGAGACCAGCTATGAGAAAACTAATGGCATATATTCTTGGATTTGTTGCTTGTGCTTGGCTTATCAACTGGGCGGTTAAACTTCTAATAGAAATTTGGCAAGTCTTATTTATAGGAGTTATCCTTATCTTCGTTGGCTGGTTCGCCTTTCGGATTATTAAATCTAAAGAATGGAGGTAGAAATGAAAAGAAAGTTCGAAGCCTTATCTTGGAGCGAATGGAGTTGGCAACGTCCGTTTTCTGAAGAAGACGTCAAAAGTTTGCTTGGTCAGTTGGTCGGTCTAACTCGACGTAAAAGCATTGTTTTTGAAGTTCGCATGACTAAAAATCGCGTGCAGTATCTTCTGGGGACGGAAGAACAAGATAAACGTCATATTCACCAGCTGATTCAATCTCACCGAGCTATTCAGTTTTCAAGAGTCTCAAAGCGTGAAAAACTTTCGGTTGCGCGGTTAATGAATATCAAAGAATCTCACTATGCTTTAAAAACGGACTCTGTAGAAAATATGATACGTTCAAGCCTTGCAATTTCAAAAATACTTCATACAGATGAGGTAGTGGTCATTCAGTTGGTTATTGGTGCAGGCTCACCACCTCGCCCGCAACCAAAAGATTTGCCGAATTTATCTGCCAAGTGGTATCAAGTAATCACCAACAATATTCCTGAACTATCTGAAAGCTCCAAGAAGCTTATGCGCCAAAAGTTGAATCAATCTACTTTTAAATGTGAAATTCGTCTTGGTGTTCAATCTCGCAGTATTTTGCGAACAAAGGAATTTTTGGACAGCCTACTTAGTAGTTTTCGCATGATGGAATCAAATGCCACCATTGAATTAAAACCATTAGCTATCCAAAAACTTAATCAAGTAAAACCTTCCTGGTCTTTCCCATATAGTTTATCCGCTTCAGACTTAGCTTGTTTCATGCTTTTACCTATTGGGGAAGAAAATATTGCAGGTGTGCCAAATGTTCACCCTAAATTAGTAGCTCCGCCTTTGGGCTACAATGTTAATTGGAAAACTCAGCGAAGTTTGGCGCAAACTATTGAAAGTCAACCAAGACCAATTCAAATTTCAGCTCAAGCTGGTAAAAAGCACACCGTTTTTCGCGGTTCAACTGGTTGTGGGAAAACAACTGCCATGAGTCACTTGACTTTATCAGATATACAGTCGAAAAGTCACAGCATGGTTGTAGTAGACGCTAAGGGTCAACTTACTCATGAACTTTTAGAGCGCACACCAACTGAACACGATGAAGATATTGTGGTGATTTCACCCACTTCAAAGCGAATTGTCGGTATAAATCCTTTTGAGCTAACTAAGCACGGTATTGAACCAGAAGTTATTGCAGACTATCTGTTGGAGCTATTTAAGGGGTTATATCCTGAACATTTTGGAATTTACTCAGTGGATATTCTATCGCATAGTTTTTTAACTTTGGCGCGCATTCCAAATACTTCTTTAGTAATGCTGCCAAGTCTGCTGACTAATCAGTCCTTTCGAAATAAACTATTAAGAGAGTTAAAAGACCCAATCGGGCTGGAAAGTTTTTGGAACTGGTTTGAGCTACTTAGTGAAGCTCAACGTCACCAGATGTTAAACCCCATTTTGAATAAATTTCGCCAGTTCTTGCTTCGTCCGCAACTCAGGGCAATACTTGGACAAAGCCAGCCACATTTCAGCTTGGCGGAACTGTTCAGAAGTAGAAAGATTGTATTGATTCCCCTTAATAAAGCCGTGATTGGTTCAGAATCTGCGAAGCTCATTGGTAGCCTAATCACTTCAATGCTATGGATGTTAATTTTGCGCCAGTCTTCGGTTGAGCCAAGCAAACGCCAATCGGTCTTTATCTATATTGATGAAACACCGAGTTTCTTAGGAATCCCTAACGCTAACTTAGACGAAGCACTTTCGCAATCTCGCCAATTTAATGTTGGCTGGAATATTGGCTTCCAACACCTCGCCCAGATGTCACCCCAGTTAAAAGCTGGAATTGAATCTAATGTTGCGAATAAAATTGTTTTTGGCTTAAATCTTGATGAAGCTCGTGAAATGGCAAAATATACTATGGAGATTAGCAAAGAAGATTTTTACAGCTTACCACCATTTTGGGCATATATCAGAACAGAAATCTCTCCTAACACCTACCGTTGGCTTATCGGTAAGACCTACCCACCTAAACCAAAAATTAGAGATAGTCGTGTGCCATTTTTGAATAGCTTGAGCCGATACGGACAAGATATTTCAGAAATTGAAATCCAATTCGCAAACTACATTTTTGAAAAATCTTCTTCGAAAAATGAAAATTCTAACCAAAAATTAACAGATTTAGGGCGCAAAAAGCGTTCCAATCGCTCTTCGAATCGTGTTGATGAAGAAAATCCGTCCACCCCTTATAAATAAAGGTTTTTAGGATTTTTACTCACACGACTTACTCCGTAACTAAGCACATTTTACGGAAGCACACCTTTTAAATTTTAATGGAGAACAAAACAGATGAAATGGAATTACAAAACAGATAACGACACGCAAATTATTTACTTTTTGAGTCAAGCAAGATTTGCGACCACCAACCAACTAGCCAGACTCTTTTTTGCCAGTAGCGTGAGAGCTGAAACCGCCATTCGCCGTGCTAATTTTGTGCTTCAAAGTCTGAAGAAAGCTGGATTGGTTTCACACTTAAAACGGCGAATTGGTGGCGCACGCCGTGGCTCTGCTTCTTATGTTTGGCAAATTACTTTTCAGGGACTAAAATTTCTTAAAAACCAAGATGAAACAGTTGTTTTACGTTATAAAAATAAATACGAGCCAACTCAACATCATGTTGAACATACTTTAGCGATTACGGAAATTTTTGTTGAGACACTGGAGACTGTTCGAGATTCAGAAAAGCTATTGCTTGAAATCTTTTCCTTTGAGCCGAACTCTTGGCGCAGCTACCAAAAACTCTCTGGTATTGGAATGACTTTGAAACCAGACGCTTATTTAGAGCTTGTTAATCATGATTACGAAGACCATTATTTTCTTGAAATAGACCGAAGCACGGAAAGTCTTGCACGCATTGTAAATACTTGTAAGAAATATATTGAATATTATCGCTCAGGTATTGAACAGCGCCAAAAGCAAGTTTTCCCCTATGTTTTGTGGGTTGTGCCAGATGATAAGCGAAAGCTGGCGATTTCGAAAGCGATTCAAAAAGAACTATATAACTTTTGGGAATTGTTCACTGTAATAACACTTGAAGAATACCCAGATTATATCAAGGGAGGAATAGCTAATGAATCAAAAGAATAAAGACCGAGATTCAAACCAGCCCTCATGCACCGCCGATGAAATTTGTCGAATTGGTCGAACGACTTACTTAATCCGTCACCGTTTTACTGGAAATCGCAATCTTGAAAATGTCCTAGAAAGGTTGATTTTAAGCGACAAATCACTACTTTAACAGTAGTAAAAATGGTATAATAGAAGTATAAGGTGTGTGAACTCCAAAAGGAGAAAAACACATGAACAGAACTTTGACAATTTCAGATTATAGACAAGTAGATACTTCCAAGCTTTCAGATATCACGGTGGTTTATTGTCGCTTAAGTCAAGATGATGGACTGGACGGAGACAGTAACTCAATTATCAATCAGAAGAAAATTCTGCTTGATGTGGTAGCGAGAGAAAATCTCCCTAATCCTATTTTGTTTGTCGATGACGGTTTTAGTGGCACAAATTTTGACCGTCCAGCTATTTCAGAAGCACTTAGATTGGCGGAAAATCGGCAAGTTTCGAACTTTCTTGTAAAGGATTTAAGCCGTTTGGGGCGCTCTTATATCAAGGTTGGTCAACTAACGGAAATTACTTTCCCTAGCTTTGATGTCCGCTTTATCGCCTTAAATGATGGTGTAGATTCAAATAAGCCTAATGAAACTAATTCTATTTTCTTGCCCATCAAAAGCCTGATGGACGAAATGTATGCGGCGGATACCAGCAAGAAGATTCGGGCGGTGGTTCAAGCTAAAGCCAAAGCTGGCGAGCGAGTGACTACTAACCCACCTTATGGCTATCTCAAAGATTCAAACAACCCTAAAAATTGGATTATTGACCCAGTTGCTAGCGAAGTAGTGAAGCGGATTTTTCAAGAAGCGAAAAGCGGAAAAAGTCTCTCGGAGATTGCGAAAGGATTAGAAAACGACAAAGTTTTCAAGCCAGACCGCCACCGAATAGAAATCGGTTTGAAGCCCATTTCCTCCAGTTCAAATGTGGAAACTTTGCCTTATTTTTGGATACGAGAAACTCTGAGTGCGATTTTAAGTCGTGAAGAATATCTTGGGCACACCGTCAATCTTCGAACTCGTACGAAATCATACAAAGACAAGCGTAAGGTGGATAACCCAAAGGAAGGTTGGTTGGTTTTCAAAAATACTCATGAAGCGATTATCGACCAAGAAACTTTTGATATTGTTCAGAAAATGAGAAGTCATAAGCGGTCTAATCAACGGTATAAAAATCGGGCTGGTCATGAAAATTTGTTTGCGGGATTAGTTTTTTGTGGAACTTGTGGGCGAAAGCATTATTTTTGCCCACAAGAGAAAAACGGACTTAATCATGACCATTATAAGTGTTCTGGCTATCGCAAGCCGATTGATGGTTGCGAAAATCCACACTACATTCAAAAATCCGCCCTGATTGATATTGTAAGTAGTAAACTCCGCCAAACCATTCAGAAAGCCCACTTTGACCAAGAAGCTTTTTTGAAAAAGTTGGAGCAACAAAGTCAAGCGCAATTCACTAGAGATAATAAGCGCCAGCGCCAGCAACTTCAAAAGGACGAACACCGCTCTAAAGAGATTGACGGCATCATTCAGAAGCTTTATGAAGATAATCTACTTGGTAAAATTTCAGATGAACGCTTTGTGAAACTAAGTCAGAGCTATGAAGAAGAACAGAAACAACTTCAAACTTCCATTTCTGACTTAACCGAAAAACTCGTCAAACAACAAGAAGACAGCCTTAATATCTCCAAGTTTATGGCGAGAGTTTCCAAATATACAGAGCTACCAAAACTAACCGTTGAGATAGTGAATGAGCTGATTGACAAGATTGTAATTCATAAACCAACTGGTACTAAACGCGATCGTATTATTCAGATTGACATTTATTATAATTTCATCGGAAAACTAAACAACGAAAAAAGCGAGCCAATTCGTTTGGCTCGCTAATATTAACCGCAATAACTAAACTGCTATGTGTCAGGTCGGCTATTGGGTGGCTTCTTTAGGGAGATTATTATGAAAAAGAAAGGATTAGGATTTCATTAAATAAAGTTAGGAGGTCTTTATCTAATGACTATATGATACATGAGGAGACTTAAAATCATCTTAACTTTTTCTCTGATTTATTATCTTTTAAAAAATTTTTCCAAATGGAATTTCCTTTCTCAAATCACAAAAAAGCCACCTGATTGGGTGACTTCTTTAGGAGATTATGATGAAAAAGAAAAGTTTGGGATTTCATTAAATAAAGTTAGGAGGTCTTTATCTAATAACTATATAATACACGAGGAGACTTAAACTTTACTTAAGAGAAAATAATTATTTTTATTTTTTTCGATTAACCCAAATCATCCCTGTACAATCATAAGTAGATAAGGTTTCAAAACCCAAGGAACGGTAGAATCCCAAATTTTTTTCTGTCTGTTCTGTCACTAGTTGGACTTGATAGACATCTTTGTAATCCCCTAAAGCCTCTTTCATCAAGGAGCTGCCAATCCCTTGGCGCTGATAGCTAGGCAAAACGATCAAATCCTGTACAAAAACTGATGAAAAACCATCTCCGACCAAACGAACCAAGCCCACAACAGCATCACCATCAAGTGCCAGGTAAATTGCTAATGAGTGAGACAGAGCTTTCTCAAGCATCAGCGGTTGATTCGTATAATTTGTCCAGCCAACTGCCTGATAGAGATGCAAAACATCCTCTAACTTGACAACTTCTTGCTTTTTAAAGGTAATCATGTCATCACCTTTTAGAGTTCTCTCAAGCTCTTGTACTGCCGTCCATTTTTATCAAAATTTTCAGGAGCCAGCCATGCTTCCAAACGAGCTTTGACTTGAGGCCAGTCCTTATCAATCATAGACAGCCAATCCGTATCTCTAGTTCGCCCCTTATAAACGACTGCCTGACGGAAGGTCCCTTCATAGACAAAGCCCAAACGTTCTGCCGCTCGTCTTGATGGGAGATTTAAGGCGTCGCATTTCCACTCATAGCGACGATAGTTAAGCTCCTCAAAAACATAGCGCGCCAAGAGATACTGAGCTTCTGTCCCTATTCGTGTTCCCCTGAGTTCTGGGGAAAAAATAACAGTCCCAACTTCAACTACACGATTATTTTGGTCGATGCGCATAAGCGAAAAGGTTCCCAAGGCCTTGCCCGTCTCCCTATCCAAGATAGAATAGAAAAAACGGTCCTTACGAGCCAACATCTGGTTTAAAAGGTTGACCAGTTCCTCCCTATCTGCCACTGGCTCCTGAAAGAGGTAGGTCCACATCTCCCGAGGAGTATCTGGGCCATAAACAGCTAGTAAATCCTCTGCATGCTTTCCCACCGAAAGAGCCTCTATCCGAGCGTACCGCCCTTCTAAGAAATCAATAGAAGGCAATTCACCAGATGTATAACCTTCCATTGACTCACCAATCATCTGACCATATTCATTTACAGGCATCGTTTTTCTCCTTGTTTCGCTTTTCAAACTTTATAATTGTACATAGTATATCATATTTTCATGAAAACATTCAAAAAATCCCCCAGATTCTACTCTGAAGGATTCCTATCTTACTTCACAACGATATTAACGAGTTTGTTAGGTACTGCAATCACCTTCACGATTTCCTTGCCGTCAATTTCTGCTTTAACTTTTTCATCAGCTAGAGCAATTTCCTGCAATTCTTCGCGTGATAGATCTTTAGCGACCATGAGTTTGGCACGAACTTTTCCTTTGATTTGGACAACGATTTCGATTTCGTCTTCAACCAATTTGCTTTCGTCCCATGTTGGCCAAGCTACGTAAGAGATTGACTCACCTGTTGCTGCGACTGTTTGCCAGAGCTCTTCTGCCAAGTGAGGGGCAAATGGTGCAATCAGTTGGATAAAGCCTTTGGCGTAGTCCACATAGAACTTGTCTTCCTTGTTAGCCGCGTTGACAAAGACCATAAGTTGGGCAATAGCTGTGTTGAATTTCATGGACTCGATTTGCTCTGTGACAGCTTTAACGGTTTCGTTGTAAACCTTGTCAAGAGCGCCATTGTTTTCCGCAACGATTTCCTTGCTTGTGATCAAGCGGTAAACACGGTCAAGGAATTTACGGCTTCCTTCCAGACCTTCTTCTGACCAAGCGATCGAAGCGTCAAGTGGTCCCATGAACATTTCATAGACACGAAGGGTATCGGCACCGTATTGTTCCACCACATCATCTGGGTTTACCACGTTCTTGAGGGATTTAGACATCTTGGCTGGCGCTTGCTCCAACTCTTCTCCTGTTTGCACATGGAAGAAGGAACCGTCACGTTTTTCAACCTTGTCAGTCGCCACAAGAGCTCCACGGTGGTCACGGTAGCTTGTTCCCAGGATCATTCCTTGGTTAAAGAGTTTTTGGAATGGCTCTTTCGTAGGAACAACACCAATATCATAGAGGAATTTGTGCCAGAAGCGAGCGTAAAGCAAGTGAAGTACAGCATGCTCTGCTCCACCCACGTAGATATCCACTGGCAACCATTGTTTAAGGAGATCTTCGTCAGCTAATTTTTCTGTGTTGTGTGGGTCGATATAGCGGAGATAGTACCAGCTTGAACCTGCCCATTGTGGCATAGTATTGGTCTCACGACGACCTTTGACGCCATCTTCACGAGTCACCTCAAGCCAGTCTGTCAAGTTAGCTAGTGGACTTTCACCAGTACCTGAGGGGCGGATGTCCTTGGTTACTGGCAAGACAAGTGGCAGTTCATTTTCAGGGACAGCCGTTGAAGTCCCATCTTCCCAATGAATGATTGGAATTGGCTCACCCCAGTAGCGCTGACGACTAAAAAGCCAGTCGCGGAGGCGGTAGGTAACCTTCTCTTGTCCACAACCTTTCTCTTCCAACCAAGCCACAATCTTAGCAATAGCGGCAGCCTTGTCTAAGCCATCTAGGAAGCCAGAGTTAATATGCGGACCGTCTTCTGTGTAAGCAGCTTCAGCAACATTGCCACCCTCTAGAACCGGAATAATCTCTAAATCAAACTGCTTAGCAAACTCCCAGTCGCGCTCGTCGTGTGCAGGAACAGCCATGATAGCCCCTGTTCCGTAGCTTGCAAGCACATAGTCGGCAATCCAGATTGGGATTTCCTTGCCGTTGACAGGATTGATGGCATAAGCTCCTGTCCAGACACCAGTCTTCTCCTTAGCCAAGTCAGTCCGAGCTAGGTCTGATTTGAGGCTGGCTGCATGTTTGTAGTCTGCAACTGCTTGGGCTTGTTCGGCACTTGTAATGGCGTCAACAAGTGCATGCTCCGGAGCCAAAACAGCATAGGTCGCACCAAAAAGGGTGTCCGGACGAGTCGTAAAGACGGTGAAGTCCTTATCTGTATCCTTAATCTTGAAGGTTACATTAGCACCGGTTGATTTACCGATCCAGTTGCGCTGCATGTCCTTGATAGACTCAGGCCAGTCCAGCTCCTCCAAGTCATTGAGCAAACGTTCTGCATAAGCTGTGATTTTCAGCATCCACTGACGCATAGGCTTGCGGACAACTGGATAACCACCGCGCTCAGATGTTCCGTCTGGCAGAACTTCCTCATTGGCAATAGCCGTTCCCAGCTCTTCAACCCAGTTTACTGGCACTTCAGCTTCATAGGCCAGACCTTTTTCGTAAAGCTTGGTGAAAATCCACTGGGTCCACTTGTAGTAATTAGGGTCAGTTGTATTGACCTCCCGGTCCCAGTCATAGGAAAAGCCAAGAGAGTTGATTTGACGCTTAAAGTTGGCGATGTTTTCTGCTGTAAAGTCAGCTGGGTCATTGCCTGTATCCATGGCGTATTGCTCAGCCGGCAGACCAAAGGCATCCCAGCCCATAGGATGCAGGACATTATAGCCCTGAGCCCGCTTGTAGCGGCTGAGGATATCTGTCGCCGTGTAGCCCTCCGGATGCCCTACATGGAGCCCCGCTCCTGATGGGTAAGGAAACATGTCCAGCGCATAAAAGTTAGGCTTGTCCTTGTCCGTACCTGTCTTAAATGTATGGTGCTCTGCCCAGTATTTCTGCCATTTGGGCTCTATTTCTTTATGATTGTATGTACTCATGTCTATCTCCAACTTTTGTGATGTTACTATTATACCATTTTCAAAGGATTTTGAAAGACGAGAAAAGCAGAAAAACTCCTGATTGGAGTTTTATGCATTAATATTTAAAAGAAAGCATTGTAAAAATTTCGACCGAAAGATCGGCCAGCATTATAAACACGAGATAAAAAATTGCCTGAACTATCAATCACTTTATGCATCTCAGCATTAATCTGTCCATTCCAGACAATTCTACCTCCTCCAACATTTGCCAGTTCCAGCTCTGTTAAGCTTGTAAATGACTGTTCCAACATAATCTTATTCATATTTTAGTCCTCTTTCTATTTCATTTTCTTAAAACAGTTTGTTGTATAGTGTTGCACCAAACTTTTGTCCCATCTCATAAATAGGAGGTAAAACTAAGTTTGCCAAAGCATAGATGACAATTAAAGCTAC
>ERZ773022.1537-NODE-1537-length-15276-cov-9.465278_pt1 | contig 15276 bp, 8 predicted proteins | sample MGYA00580839_ERZ773022 | MGnify/ENA primary metagenome ERZ773022 (study PRJEB29015, sample SAMEA2738020) | human oral metagenome | biome: human oral; feature: human-associated habitat; material: dental | place: China | collected 2044 ... | reverse complement strand
CCCGCTCCCGGGGCCCGGCGCGCCGACGGACGGAGCGCCGGGCCCCGGGGGAAGTCCGCAGCGCAGTTACGGAGGCGCCCGCCTCCCAGTGCGCGCCCCCGCCCCCCGGGGGGAGTCGGTCGACGGCGACCGCGACGTCGGCGTCGGCGTCGCCCGAGCCCCGCCCCCCCGGGGGGAGTCGAATTGGTGATGTCACCTCGGCTCGCATTGTGCGAGGCGGGCTCGCAAGAATCGAGCCGGGGCGGATTCCGTCGCGCTGGGCTCTCACGGTGCGAGGCGGGGTGGACCGCGTCGCGCTGGGCTCGCATTGCGCAAGCCCGCCCCGGCCCCGGCCCCGTGATTCCGTTGAGCGGACCCGGAATTACGCAAGCCCGCCCCGGCCCGGACCCCGTCCAGGAGCTGGTATCCGCCGAAGATGAGCACCCCGGTCCTGGCCCGCCTCGACCGGATCTGCGCAGACTCGGAGCCGGCCGCGCCGACCCGGGAGTCGGGGAGGCCGGCGGCGCGGACGCAGGACGTGCTCGCGCCGGCCCGGGGCCGGTCCGGGTGTCGTGCACGCCATCGCGGGCCTGATCCCGATCCCCGTCCCGGCTCATCCCGACCAGGTCCGCGAGCACGTCACTTGACCCGCGAGCACGTACCTCTAGCAGACGATCTCGCGGGTTGAGTGACGATCTCGGCGGTTACCCGACGATTTCGCGGGTCAAGTGACGTGCTCCGGCGCGGCGGGATCCAGCCGTGAGGAGGCCCGCGAGTCGTTCCTGCGCCGCCAGCGCCTTCCCGGCGCGGCGGTGCGGACGAGGGGCGTGGCGGAGTCCAGGTTTCCGCCGGGACCCGGCCCGGGGTGCCCTCACCGGCGCCCGTGGCCGGGGCGCGCCCGGCTCCCCGGCCCCTGCCCGCAAGACCGACTCGAATGAGCGCACCGACGCCGGGACGAGGATCCGCACGGGAACGGCGGCAAGGGCGACGACGGGTCCGCGATCCGCAGGGTCCCCGCCGACTCCGGGCTGGCGCGGTCGAGACCGAGGTAGCGCGGGGCGGGGCTCGGGCGACGCCGACGTCGCGGTCGCCGTCGACCGACTCCCCCCGGGGCGGGGGCGCGCAGACGGTGCCCGCCGTACCCGTGACGCCGTCAACCGACTCCTCCGGGAGCGGGAGCGCGCACCAGGCGGCGAGCGCCTCCGTAACTGCGCTGCGGACTTCCCCGGGGGCGGAGACCCGCGGAGGGCCCGGACCCGGCGGACACCGGAGCCCTCCTCGCCAAGAGACTCGGCTCGAAATTCCAAGACTGTTCCGGCCCGGTGAAAAATACTCAATACCGCTCCTCAAAAATTTGTTCGGACGCCCGCTGAATAAATTTCGCGGCGTCGAGCCCCTCGCGAGGGGCCTCGACGAGTCGCGCCGTCAATTTTTTGTAAAATACCGATTTTTTCCCTAGCCTGTGCGCATGAATCTCAATTTCGGTGAGCGGCGCGGCGTCAAGCCGGCGCCCTTCGGTGCAACGAGCGGGAGAAAGTATCCCGCGGGGATCGCGTCGGGACCGTCATCATGGCGCCCCGCGGTGCAACGGGCGGGCACGACTTGGACACGTCGGCGGCGTCGTCGGCGCACGGTGCTCTGCGGTGCAACGGGCGGACAACTCCGCAAGATGGCGGACGCCGCGGCGGGAAGCGCACGGTGAGAACGACGCAGCGCCCGGGCGCCGACCAGTGGTTCCGCGGGTGGGTCCGGCCCTGCCTGCTGTCCCGCTGGGGCGGGCTCGCGGCATACGCCGTTGTCGCCGTGCTCGGACAGGTCGCCGCCGCCGGCGTCCCGTGGCTGACGGGATCGGCGGTGAACATCGCGGTCGGGTCGGACGCCTCCATGCCGCTGACCCGCATGGCGCTGCTCCTGCTCGCCCTCATCGTCGTCTCCGGGTGCCTCGGGGTCCTGCAGGTCGTCATCGCCGAGACGCTGTCGACGGCCGTCGCGCGCGACACCCGGGACGCGCTCTTCCGGGGGATCCTGCGCCGCGGGCGGGGACGGAGCGCATTCTCGCCGGGCGACCTCACGGCGCGGCAGATCGGGGACTCCATCGAGGTGGGTCTGCTCGTGTCGCCGGGCGGCGACCTCCTCGTCGAGATGGTGCTCGGGGCGCTGGTGCCCCTGATCTTCATCGCCCTGATCAGCCCGCAGCTGCTGCTGATGCCGCTGATCTTCTGCGCACTCTTCTGGTGGGCGATGGCGGCGCACACCCGACGGCTCAGCGGGGTGTCGGCCGATGAGCGGGAGCTCAACGGCGCGTTGAACAACACGGTCGCCGAGACCCTGGGCTCCATGCAGACCCAGATCCTCACGGGGGCGTCGGTCGCATCGGTCAACCGGGTGCTCGAAATGGCCCGGGCCCACCGCGACACGGCCGCGCGACAGCACAGGAGCAACGCGCGCTTCATGCCCGCGCTGATCTTCGTCGTCATGATGCTGCTGGCCGCCGGGCACGCACTGGTGCTGCTGCACCGCGGGGACATCCCGCCGGGCGCGGCCGTGGCCTTCCTGGGCCTGTTCGCCGCCTTCCGCGGGGCGCTGCAAACGGGCTCCGCCTCGACCGGATTCATCAACGCCGGCCGAGCCGCCGCACGTCGCGTATGGGAGGTGCTCGTGGACCTGCGCGACGGCGCCCGGGGCGAGGGCGCCGGTCGGGCGGTCGCCGGCGACATCCTTCTCGAGGGGGCCACGGTGCGCCTGGGCGGCCGGACCGTGCTGGACCACGTGGACCTGCACGTGCCGGCCGGCGCCCACCTGGCTCTCCTGGGGGCCACCGGCAGCGGGAAATCGACCCTCGCCCGCCTGATCACCGGTGAGCTGCTGCCGGACGAGGGGCGCGTGCTGATCGACGGCGCCCCCGCCGGTGACCTCGCCGCGGACGCCTCGGTATCCCGGGTCGCCGTCGTGCCCCAGCACACCCACCTCTTCTCGCGCACCATCGGGGAGAACATCGCTCTCGGGGCGCACGGGGCCGACCCGGCCTCCATCGAGGCGGCCGCGCGCAGGGCGCGCCTGGACGATCTGCTCGACACGCTGCCCGCCGGCCTGGGAACCCGGGTCGCCGAGGCGGGCACGACCCTGTCGGGAGGGCAGCGCCAGCGCATCGGCCTGGCCCGGGCGCTGATCACGCGACCCGCCGTCCTGGTCCTCGACGACTGGACCTCCGCGGTGGACCCGCAGACGGCGGAGAGCCTGCGCGCCGTCGTGCGCACCAGGCCCCGACCGACGGTGATCGAAATCACCAATCGGGTCGCCGACGCGATCGAGGCCGACCTGGTGGTCATCCTGCACCGCGGCGCGGTGATCGCCATGGGCGCGCCGGACGAGCTGAGGAATAGCTCGGCCGTCTACCGCCGGCTCCTGGCCTCCACCCGGGCGAGCGCAGCGGACAGGTCACCGAAAGGAGCCGCATCATGGGACTTCTAGACGCGCTCGAGGCGCAGGCGCCCGGCACGGCATACGCGGAGGCGGCCCTCGTCCGCCGCGTGGCGCGCGAGGCGCGCGAGGACCGGGGACGGCTGCTCGCCGCGGGGGCCCTGGGGCTGCTGGTCGGCCTGGCGAACGCCGCCCTGCCGTTCCTCACCACCGCCGCTCTCGAGGCGGCGGTGACCGACCGCGGCACGACCCGGGTCCTCGCGCTGCTGGCCATCGGCGCCCTCGTGGGGAGCGCCGGCTGGGCGCTGGGCGTCGTCAGCGGCGGATTGGCCGGTGCCGCCTCGGAGAACCTGGTGCTCCGGCTGCGCCGCGCCCTTCTGCGGGCGCTCCCCGAGAAGGGGCTCGCCTTCTTCCAGTCGCACGCCACGGGCGACCTCGCGTCGCGCGCGGTGGTCGACACCGCTCAGGCGGGCGGCATGATCCGCACGATGGTGGGAGCGCTCGGCGACGCCGCGCTGGTCATCGGCCTGTCGGCCGTCCTGCTCGTGATCGACCCGGAGCTCGGCGCCGTGACGCTCGCGCTCGGCGCGCTCATCTGCGCGGTCACCTTCATGTTCCGCAGGGCGAGCCGCGTCCGCGCCCGGCGCATGGCGCGGGCCACCGGCGCGCTCGCCGGTCACGTCCTCGAGATCATGGCCGGTGCCGAGGTGATCCGGTCGTTCGGCGCGCAGGCGCTGGCCGAGCGCGAGTTCGACGAGCTGCACGGCAGGTGGTACCGCGCGACGCTCGCCGTGAACAGGCTCTTCAGCGGGATCTTCCCCGCGCTGGTGGCCCTCACCGGTTGCGCCACCGTGGCCGTCGTGGCCGTCGGCGGCCCGAGGGTCGCGGACGGGAGCCTGGCCCTGCCGACGTGGTTCCTCTTCCTCCAGTGCGTCGCCCTGTTCTGGGGCCCGATCACCGGCCTGTCCTCGGTGTGGAGCTCCGTGCAGTCCGGCCTGGCCTCCGCCGAGCGCGTCTTCTCGGTGATCGACGAGCAGCCCCAGGGGCTGCTCACCGGGACCGTCGCGCCCGGGGACCTGAGGGGCCGGATCGAGATGGACGACGTGTCGTTCCGGTACGCCGGTGCGGCCGACGACCAGCTCCGCAACGTGTCCCTGTCGGTCGAGCCGGGGGAGCGGATCGCCGTCGTCGGGCCGACGGGCGCCGGCAAGACCACCCTGCTCAAGCTGCTCCTGGGGGCGTTCGGCGACTATCGCGGCGACATCCGGTTCTCCGGGATCGAGTTGCGGGACATCGACCCGGCCGCCCTGCGCCGGGGCATCGGGGTGGTCACCCAGGAGGTCCACCTCTTCGAAGGATCCGTCGCGGACAACATCGCGGCCGGGCTCCCGGGGGCGACCCGGGGGCAGGTGGAGGCGGTCTGCGCCCGGCTGGCCGGCGGCGACTGGGTGACGCTGTTCGACCGGGGGCTCGACACCGGGCTCCGGCACAACGGCGCCCGGCTGTCGGCCGGACAGCGCCAGCTCATCGTCCTGGCGCGCGTGCTGCTCCAGGATCCGGACATCCTCGTGCTCGACGAGCCCACATCCAACCTCGACCCCTTGACCGACTGGAGCGTGCAGCAGGCGCTGAGCGATGCCGCCCGCGGGCGGACCTGCATCATGGTCGCCCACCGGCCCCAGACGCTGCACTGGGTGGACCGCGTGGTCGTCGTCCGCAACGGCGTCGTCGAGGCGCAGGGCCGGGCCGATGAGGTCGAGGTCCGGGACGGGGACCTCGGGGGGAGCCGGTAGCGCGGCAGCGCCAAGGGCCCGCGGGGCTCGGGGGCGGGGGCTCAGTGGCGCTTCGCCGTCCAGGGCTCCACGCGCAGGGGGAATCCCTCGGGGATCTTCAACGGCCGAACGGTGTCGCCGTCGGTGAGCGAGGGGTCGTCCGGGGCGTCGAGGACGCGCACGTCCCGCCCGTCCAGCCGCACCTGCAGGAAGCGGGTCTCGGTCTGGGACTGGTCGATGGACCAGTGCAGGGTGCTCGTGACCCGGGCCCCGGGCGGCAGGAGCCAGGAGACCGGGGCCGCCTGCGCCGCGTCCGGGGAGGGCTCCCGCCCGTCCTCGTCGACCAGGACGACGGGCACGTCGAGGACCCGGCCGGCGTCGTCGACGACGGAGACCCGCGGCCAGCCGCCGATCGCGCAGTCGGCGGTCGAGGCGTTCGTCGCCGCGATGACCGAGTGCCTCTTGCCGCCCAGGCTCGCCCCGTCCACGATGTGGGTGAGGAAGAGGTCCCCCGCCCGGCAGGCCGGGGCGGGCGCGGCGGCGACGGGCGTCGGCGCTTCGCCCGGTTCGGCCGCTTCGCCCGGTTCGGCCGCTTCGCCCGGTTCGGCGGGTTCCGAGGGCTCTGCGGCGGGGCCGAGGGCGCGGGGCGTCGGCGGCGGGCTCGGAGGCGGATGCGCCGCCGCGACGGCGCGCGCCGCCCGGAGGGCGGACTCGTCGACGCGCTCGTCATGGGCGTGGACCCAGGACGCCGTCGGAATGCTCGCCGCGCTCGCGGCCAGGGCCAGCGCCAGAAGGGCGCAGGCCTCCCGGTAGCGCCGGGGGCGCGCCGTGTGCCGCACGCGCAGCGCCGCCGCGGCGGCGAGGACGGCGAGCGCCCCCAGGGCGAGGGCGCCCGCCACGGCCCGCGGCCACCACGACGGCTGCAGGGGCACGACGGCGAGGACGGCGCCGGTGACCGGATCGACGACGTCGCAGGTGGTCACCCCGTGGTGGCTGCCCGCGACGACCTGCTTCTCGGGAAGCTCGAGCACGTTGAGGGCGCAGTCCTCGAACGGGTCGAAGAGGGCGAGCGGGCTGCTGAAGACCAGTAGGAGCGCCGTCTGCGAGAGTGCGACGAGGGTGACGGCGATCCCGGTCAGGTGCACCGCGGCCGTCAGCGCCCAGCGGCGCAGGCGGGACGGCGGGGGCGGTTCCATGATGGAAGCATGGCACTGCGCCGATCACCGGCGGCGCACAATAGTATCAGTGCCGGGCACACGCACCCGTCGTCCGGCGGGAGTCGCCGCGGCACTCTTGGGGTGTCGCGGGAGCCGCCGCGGCACGACCACAACGGAGTGACTGATGCAGCGCCTCGCACCGCCCAGGATCCTCATCCCGGGACTCATCGCCATCGCCGTCTTCATGACCGGCGACGGCTTCGAACTGACATTCCTGTCCAAGTACCTCGTCGTCTCCCTCGGCTTCGCGGCCGCCCGGGCCTCCAGCGTCATCACCGCCTACGGGCTCATGGCCGCCCTGTCCGGCTGGGCCTCGGGCGTCCTCGCCGAGACCTTCGGGGTGCGCCGCATGATGCTCATCGGCGCGGGCCTGTGGATCACGGTCCACCTGCTCCTTCTCACCGTCGCCATCCCCAGCGGCTCCTACCCGCTCGTCCTCGCCGTCTACGCCGTTCGCGGGCTCGCCTACCCGCTGTTCATCTACTCCTTCATCGTCTACATCACCCAGAAGATCCCGGCGGCCACGCGGGCCTCGGCCATGGGCTGGTTCTGGACGGCGTACTCCGTCGGCGTCGGCTGCCTCGGCTCGTGGATCCCCGCCCGCACCGTCCCCGCCATCGGCGAGTACCGCACGCTGTGGTTCTCGCTCGCCTGGACCGTCGCCGGCACGCTCATCTGCCTGTTCCTGGTCGCCAGGGGAGAGCAGGAGCCCAGGAGCAGGACGCAGGGGCTGTGCAATACGCTCATCGAGCTCTCCGCGGGCGTGACCATTCTCGGCCGCAACCGGCAGGTCGCGCTGACCGCCGTCGTGCGCGTCATCTGCAATCTCAGCCTCTACGGCTTCCCCGTCATGATGCCGCTCTACCTCACCGGGGCCTACGGGGAGGGCTGGTTCACCATGAGCCAGTGGATGACGATCTGGGGCATCCAGTTCGCCGTCACCGTCTTCGGCAACCTCTTCTGGGGCTGGATCGGGGACCGCTTCGGCTGGATGCGCCAGATGCGCTGGTACGGGTGCTGGTTCTGCGCGGCCGCCACCCTCGCCTTCTACTACGCGCCCCGGGTGTTCGGCGCGAACCTCCTCGCCCTGACGGGCGCCGCCGTCCTGCTGGGCATGGGCGTGACCGCCTTCGTGCCCATGGGCGCCGTCTTCCCCGCCCTCGCGCCGAAGGAGCAGGGGGCCGCCATCTCCGTCAACAACCTCGCCTCGGGCCTGACGACCTTCGCCGGACCGGGCCTGGTCACCCTGCTCCTGCCGGTCGTCGGGGTCGGCGGCGTGTGCTGGGCCTACGCCGCCCTCTACCTGACCGGATCCCTCATCACCGTGTGGATCCGCCCGTCCCAGCCGGGCTTCGACGAGCGCGGCCGCCGTCTGCCCGCCGCCCCGAACGCCCCGGGCGCCCCGGGCGCCCGCGCCACCATCGGCTACGACGGGGCCGGGCGCGTCGCCACGCTCACGGACGGCCTGGGCAACGTGACCGGCTACGAGTACCTGCCGGGCGGCGCCCTCGCGAGGAGGGTTGACGCCTCCGGCGGCGCCTGGGCCTTCGAGTACGACGCGTCGGGCAGGCGCACCAAGGCCACAGCGCCAGACGGCACGTCCACGCTCTGGGCCTACGACGAGGCGGGCAGGCCGGCCACGCAGACCGACGCCGCCGGCAACGAGACCCGCCTCGAGTGGGACGCCCTGGGCGGGCTTGCCGGCGTGACGGACGCCGCCGGCAACAGGGTGGCCTACACGTGCGACTCCGACGGCAACGTCACCTCCGTGACCGACGCCCTGGGCAACGTGCGCAGCCTCGAGCGGGACGACAACGGGCGCCCCGTGCGCTCCACCGACGCGAGGGGCAACGCCACGACCTACTCCTGGGACCCCTGCGGGCGCCTTCTGGAGGTCACGGACGCGGACGGCACGGCGCGCGCGGAGTACGACGCGGACGGCAGGCCCGTGCGCGTCACGGACAGGACGGGCGCCCAGACCTCCTATGCCTGGGACGCCGCCGGCAGGCTCGCCTCGGTGACGGACGCCCTCGGTAACGTGACCAGCTACGAGCGCGACGCGCTCGGGCAGCCCACGGTGGTGGTCGACCCCCTGGGTGCGGCCACGCGCTACTCCTGGGACCCCTGCGGGCGTCCCCTCGGGGTCGAGGGCCCCACGGGGGAGGCGACCTCGTACGTCTGGGACGCCGCCGGCAGGCTCGAGCGCATGCGCGACGCGACCGGCGAGACTACGCTCTCCCATGACGCCCTGGGCGATCTCACGGAGCTGACCTGGCCCGACGGCACGTCCGAGCGCTGGGAGCGCGACGCCCTGGGAAGGCCGCTGTCCGCGACCGACCGCGCGGGCGCGGTCACGCGCTACTCCTGGGACGCAGTGGGCGACCTCGTGCGGGTGACGGACCCCCTGGGCGGACAGACGAGCTACGGCCACGACGCCCTGGGCAACGTCACCTCGCTGACGGACGCGGGGGGCGTCACGAGGCGCTGGTCCTACGACGGGCGCGGCCTCGTCTCGTCGGCGAGCGACGCCCTGGGCAACGTCACCTCCTACTCCTGGGACGCCGAGGGCAACCTGGCATCCGAGCGCGACCCAGACGGGCGCACCGTGACCTGGGAGCGCGACGCGGCCGGCCGCCCCGTGGCCGTCACGGGCAGCGGCGGCGTCCATGACCGCTACTCCTGGGACGCCGAGGGCGCCCTCACCTCCATGGAGGGGGAGGGCGGGACGACGTCCTTCGGGCGCGACGCCCTCGGCAGGATCACCTCGACGCGCTACCCGGGAGGCGAGGTCGCCTCCTGCGCCTGGGACGCCTGCGGCAGGAGGGAGTCGCTCACATACCCGGACGGCACGGTGGCGAGGTGGTCGTGGGACGCCGCCGGGCGCCTGGTGGGCGTGGACGACGACGGCCGGGCCACCAGCTACGCCTACGACGCGGCGGGCCGGCTCGCCTCCACCCGGACGCCTGACGGCTGGCGGGAGGACTGGGCCTACGACGCGGCGGGCCTCGCGGCCTCGCGGGTGACCACCACGGCCGACGGCGGGAGGCACGAGGCCTCCTGGGCCTACGACGCCGCAGGGAGGCTCACCTCCAGGCGCGAGCAGGGGGTGGCCGAGGGTGACCCCGGCGCCTCCGGCGACTACGCCTACGACGCATGCGGACGTCTGGTCTTTGCCTCCGACGCCTCGGGGGAGCGCACCTACGCCTGGGACGCCGCGGGCAGGCTCGCGCGCGAGCGCTCGGGCGCCGGGGAGACCTCGTACTCCTGGGACGCCGCGGGCAGGCTCGCGAGCAGGGAGGGACCGGGCGGCAGGGAGGACTACTCCTACGATGGCAGGGGCGACATGGTCCTGTCCCGCTTCCTCAAGGATGGGAGCGTGGGCTTCACCTCCTGGTCCTACGACGGCCTGGGCAGGCCCGCCCTGGCCCTGGGGACCGAGGGTGCGGGCCGCTGGTCGCGCGACCCCGTGGGCGCCGTGGTCTCCGGCTCGGGCGGCGAGGTGCTTCGCGACTACGCCTCGCCGGGGCTCGAGGCCCTCGTGCGGCGCGGGCCGGACGGCGCCTCCGAGCGCTCGGCCTGGGGCCTCTCCCGCGTGGGAGTGACGACCCCGGGCGGACGGGCGCTCGTCCCCCACGCCGACTGGCTGGGCACGGAGCGCTCCTGGGGCTCGGCCGCGGACGGCTCCGCGGCGGGCTGGGCGTCCCTCGACGAGTGGGGCGCCGAGCTGCCCGGCGGGCGCGACGCCGGCGTGGGCGGGCTGTGGGCCGGCCTCGAGGGGCTCTCCGGTCCCGAGGGGGGCTGGTCGGCGGGCCCGAGGGCCTACTCGCCCGGATCGAGGGCGTTCCTCTCGCCCGACCCGGAGGCGCCCGACGCGTCCGACCCCGCCACCGCGGCAGCCTACGCCTACGCGAACGGTTCGCCGCTCTCGATGGTCGACCCCTCGGGAGGCAGGGCCACGCCCGCGCAGGGCGGGTGGGACGAGCAGAGCTGGAGGGCGACGCAGGCCCGGAGGGCCGTGGCGGCCGGCGCCCGCGACGTGGCCGAGTTCGCGGGGATCCTGGACAGGCACACCGAGTCCTACTCCGAGCTCGTCTGCGGCGTCATCGCCAGGGGGCAGAGGACGACCTACACCGTGAACCCGCACGGGGTCCTCAACGTGGCGGGCATGATCCCGGGCCCCGTGGGCTTCGCCGCAGACGTCGCGAACACCGGCCTCTATATCTGGGAGGGCGACTGGGCGGGCGCGGGCATGTCCGCCGCGCCCAGGGTCTTCGACATCCTCAGGGCGGGCAGGGCGGCCTCCTCCTCGACCAGGTTCGCCTCTCGCGGCGATGACATGGCGAGGGCGGCCACGCGGGGCGAGGGGTTCGCGTCCCGCACGTGGTCACGCGCGAAGTCCGCCTTCAGGTCGTTCAGGGACGAGGTGGGCGACTTCGCGCGCGAGGTGGCCGGGAGCGAGAGCGGCGGCATCCCGGACCTAGGCAAGAAGCTGGGGATCTCCGAGGAGAGGCTCGCCGCGTGGAGGAACGAGCGGTTCCACAAGTGGCTCGACAGAGGGGCTGCCGACACCAGCGTATACTTCGGGATGATAGGCGAGGATGTGAGGTATGTCGGCATCACGAGGCAGGAGCCGAAGAAGAGGCTGGCGCAACATCTGGCGGCAGGAAAGGGGTTTACTGACTTACCCGAAAAGCATAGGCGCCTCACGCGCAATCAGGCCAGGGCCGTCGAGCAGTACTACATCGACGCTTACGGTGGCGCCAGGGCGCACGGTGGGGAGACGCTCATGAACATCATCGACAGTATCAGCAGGTGGAATCCGTGGCGCGCCGAGGCGGATGCGTGGGCCAGAACCTACTTGAGGGGGGAGGGGGTCATATGACGGCCTCCTCAGAGGGCCGCGGGGGGACCCTCCTCGCGAGGCGCTGGGACGAGCGCGTCGCGCGCCAGCCCGAGCAGGTGAGGAGCGCCCTGGGGGAGCTGGGCGAGGATCCCGGCTTCTTCCAGCTCAGGGTGCTCAGGCGCAGCCGGGCCTACCCGGAGCCGGGGGACACCTTCCGCCTCGAGCCGCCCTGCTGCCCGCCGCTCGAGGGCGTGGTCGTGAACTCGCACGTGGACCACATGGGGGAGGAGGGGATCATCATCGTCCTGGTCTTCGCCCCGGGGGTCACCCCGGGGACGGCCCTCCTGATGGGCGTGCCCCCGGAGAGCCTCATGCTGCCGCCCCAGATGCTCACGGACCTCTACTGGAGGCGGGTCCACTTCGAGCGCACCGGGCGCGTCGAGGTCGACCGGCAGGCCATCGGCTACGGGTTCTACGACGTGAACCCGCTCCGCCGCGAGGACCGCTTCGAGGACGAGTGGCGAAGGCCCCTGCCCGCCGAGCCGAGGCTCCTGGGCGGCGAGGGATTCGTCACCGACATCGGCGTCGCCTGGAAGGTCGCCCGCGAGGCGATCATCCGGGGGCTCTGCCCCTGGCCGCCGCCGGGCTGGGCGCCCCCGCCCCCGCCGCCCGCGGCGACCTCGGAGGGCCCCTGCGCACTGCTCGACGCCCAGCACCCCGACGCGCTCGCGCTCGCCGCGCGGGCCGAGGGGGCCGACCCCGCCTGCCTGCTCAACGGCTACGCCTGGGAGGCGATGCTGCCGGGGCTGCTCTCGCGCGTGGGCAGGCCCGACCTCCTGCGGGGCCTCTTGACAGACCCGGAGGCCGGCGCGCTCGCGCTCTCCTACCGGGGCCGGGGGGCGCCCTCCCGCGCCGCCGAGCTCGCCTCCCTCCTCAACCGCCTCGTGGCCTCGGGCGAGGAGGTGCTCGCCCTCGTGCGCTCGGGCAAGGTCGACTGGGACGGGTAGGGCGGCCGGCGCGCCGCCGGCGGTCGGGATCGCGCCGGCGGCAGGCCGAAAGCGCGCGCGGGTCGCGTGGGGGACGCCCGTACGCCTGGCCCTCCACGGTTCGTGTACACTATCAGCGTCGGGGGCATGCCATCCGGCGCGGGCGGCCCCGCGCCCATCGCGGCCTTGTCAGGCCCCGAGGGGCCGCCCCAGGCCCCGGGCTCCCGACGACGGCCCCGCGCGCGGGGGGTCTCACGGGTGCGCGGCGCCCGGGAGGGGAACGGGCCCTACCCGAGGCACGTCACGAGGGATGAGCGAAGCCACAACGGGGGGGCATGGAAGGGCGCCCAGACCATCAAGGACATCCTCGGCAAGGCTACCCGGGCGGGCACCCACGACGAGCAGCTGAGGAGGATCGGGGAGTGACTACGGGACGGCAAGACGGGCGCTGGGAGGGCTGGAGCCGCTGGGTCTCCTGGCGCGTGACGAGGTACGACCCCGCGCGCAGGGACTGGCGGGGCGCCTACCCGAGCGACGAGTGGACGTGCAGCGACGACATAGGGGGCACCTTCCGCGACGGCGTGCTGACGCCCGGGCGCTACCTGGCCTGCGAGGACGCCTACGTGGCCGTCGTCGAGGAGGCCGTGCGGGAGTCCGGCGTCGCGGGCCTCAGGGTCGCGGACATAGGCCACCTCCCACCTCCGCCCGCCCGCCTGCCGCCCCTGGACCCCGCCGACGAGCCCGAGGAGGGCGCCTGGGTCCCGGCCGGGCGGGTCGGGGCCGCCGTGAGGGCCGTCCTGCGCGGGGACGGCTGGGCGCGCCTGGAGGGCGAGGGGCTCGACGTCCACTGCAACGAGAACCTCTACCTCTGGCTCATCTCGCGCAGGGACCTGCCGGGCGCGCTCTCCCTCGCCCGGGGCGCGGGGCTGTTCCCCGAGAGGTCCGTCTCCTCGTCGCTCTACTGGGAGCGCCTGCCGGCCCTCGGCTTCCCCGGCCCGGCCGAGCTCGCGCTCGTGCGCGAGCTCGTCGCCAAGCGCGCCCCCTACCTGCTCGGCTCCCTGGGCGACGGGCCGTCGCTGTTCCGCCTGCGCGGCCAGGCCCTCCGCGACCTGTCCCACTGCGTGTGCGAGGGGGTGCGCGACCGCCTCGAGGCCGCCCCGCAGGGCGCGCGGCGCCTCGAGAACGCCGGGCGCCTCGTCGGCTGCCCCCTCGAGCGCCTCTTCTGGACCATCGCCATCTACGAGGACGCCGAGGCGGCCTTCCTGCCCGACCCCCCCGCCTGCCCGCCGCCGCCCGCCTGCCCACCGGGCTCGTGGGGCTCGTGGCTGCTGGCGCCGCGCGACCCCGTAATCGAGTGGGGGGCGCCGGACGACGAGGACGACAAGCCCGCCTGGTGGTCGTCCTGCGATGACATAGGGAACACCTTCCTCGACGGTGAGCTGACGCTCGAACGCTACCTGGCCTGCGAGGAGGCCCTAGCCCGCGCGGTGGGGGAGTGTGCCGCCGAGGCGGGAGCGGGCGCCCTGACCGTCCGGAGCGTCAGCGCTGCCCTCCAGCCCTATCCCGATGAGCCCGTCCGCGCGCCCGTCCCCCTGCCGCCAGCGGGCGCCCGGGCGCCCGAGGAGGGCGAGGTCGTCAAGGCGGACCAACTCGTCGCGGCCGTGCGCGCCATGGTGCGCGACGGGGGGTACTTCCGCCTAGGAGGCGAGCGCGGCTTCCTCGCCTGCGTGGGGAATGGCCTGTGGGCCCACGTCGCCTGCCGCTCCCGCCCCGCGCGGGCGCTCTCGCGCGCCAAGGCGCGGGGGCTCTTCGCGGGACCCTCGCTCCCGGGGATTCACCGCTCCGAGCTCAGGGACCTAGGCTTCCCCGACCCCGAAGAGCTCGCGCTCATCCGGGGGTGCCTCGCCAGGCGCGCCCCCCGCCTGCTCGAGGAGGTCACCGACGCGGCCTCGCTCTACCGCCTCGACGAGGCCGGCTGCATCGACCTGGCGTGGAGCGTGCGGGCGGGCATGCAGGAGCTGGGGGCGGACCCGGGCCTGCCGGGCGACGCCTACCGCTGCCTGCCCGAGAGACTCTGGCACTGCGTGTGGGCCTTCAACCCCCAAACCGTGGAAATCGTGGGGTGAGGGAATCCAGGCTGCCTCCCTACGAGCGGTAGAGCCCGGAGGCGGATCGCAAGGGATGCCTTCCTGGTGTCTGACAAGGGACCTTCCGAAGTGACGAAGGCCGTGTGGGACTTCTTCCCGAGTCCTGTCACGGGCAAGGTCGGCCCCACGGAGGAGCTGAGAAAGTTGCTAAAGAAGCGCGGGACAGAGATCAAGATACACGATCACATCTAGTAGAGGGGAGAGGACGGGATGGCGTACGAGTCGGTGAGGGAGAGGCCCCACGCCCCCTTCGTGGAGATGGGCAGGCGCGAGGCCGCGGAGCACGCGCGCTGGTTCGCCTCGACGGTGGGGGAGCGGGTGGGGAGCCTCCGCTCCTACGCGCTCGCGCACGGCTGCAGGGGGCCGCTCGACCTCTCGCGCGAGTCCCTGCTGCCCCTGTGGTCGTGGTTCCTCGGGCGCTCCGAGGTCGCGCGCCCCCCGGGGGGCGGCCCCGGGAGGCTCTCCGGGGAGTCAGCCGCCCTGGCCCGCGACATTACCGCCTACCTCTGCGAGGCGGTGAGGTCGGCGGCCTGGGGCAGGCTCTCCTGGGGCTGCGTGCCCGGCCCCAGGAGCCACGCGGGCGCCAACAGGCCCGCGCTGCTCGGGTTCGCCTGGGACCTCTCCATGGCCGGGGACGGGGGGGAGGCCCTCCTCGGCGGGGACCGCGAGCCGGACCCCGGCATGCTCGTGGACGTCTTCGCCCACAGGCCGTCCCAGGTCCCCGGCCCCGGGCCCTGGCGGCCGTGGGGCCACTGGGGCGTGCCGCTCGGGCGCGACCTCGCCGACACCTGCGCGCTCGAGGGGCGCCTGGACGACCTCCTCCACCGCATGGGGGACCCGGAGGCGGGCGAGGAGGCGCTCTGGACCTCGAGCGAGGACAGCCGCAGCTGGCGGGCCCACCGAGAGGCGGAG
>ERZ773022.1536-NODE-1536-length-15292-cov-50.180547_pt1 | contig 15292 bp, 16 predicted proteins | sample MGYA00580839_ERZ773022 | MGnify/ENA primary metagenome ERZ773022 (study PRJEB29015, sample SAMEA2738020) | human oral metagenome | biome: human oral; feature: human-associated habitat; material: dental | place: China | collected 2044 ... | reverse complement strand
TACCACGAGCTGTGGCACGTCGAGCAGTCCTTCCGGATGAGCAAGCACGACCTGCGAGCCCGCCCCGTCTTCCACCACACCCGAGACGCCACCTGGGCCCACCTGACCGTGGTGATGGCCGCCCTGGCCGTAGCCCGCCACCTCCAGGACGCCACCGGGATCAGCACCAAACGCGTCATCCGCGCCCTCAAACCCCTACAGGACGTCACCATCAACCTCAACAGCTACCACCTCTTAGCCGCCCCGCGTCTGACCGACGCCGCCAACGACATCCTCACCGTCCTGTGCACCCCCGGCACACTAAGCGTCATGAGTCGTGTCAGGTGGAGTGTCTCGCCAACTCAAGATGCTGTCCGACCCACCGTTCCCGCAACCATCGGTCGTGCGAGGCGACAACCACGGCGCCCGGGTACGAGCCGATGGCTGCCTCGAGCTCGGTCACAAGGAGTAGTGACAAGTGGTTGGTGGGCTCGTCGAGGAGCAACACGTCGGGTGGATCGGCAAGCAGTACCGCGAGCTCTAGCCTGCGCTGCTGGCCAACGCTGAGGACTTCAACCCTGCGACTCTCGTCCCGGGGAGCGAGTAAACCGAAGGTGCTCAGGGGGACATTCTCTGCCCGCCGAGCTCCGACAAGGTCCTCGTATGCCTGACGGGCCGATCGCTCCTGGCCCCGAGAATAGGGGTCGGGCAGGTTGTTCTCCTGGGCCAACAGGCCCACCCGGAGCCCCGTCGGCCGAATTACGGTCCCCTCGTCAGGCTCGAGTGAGCCCGCCATGACGTGCAACAGCGTAGATTTACCGACCCCGTTGGCACCGGTCACTAGCCACTTCTCTCCAGGCCCTACCGTGATCGAGGTCGGCGCCAAACGACCTACCACCGCGACGTTGGTGGCCTGCAGTACTGATCCGGCGTCATCCTTCCAAGGGCGTCGAACAGAGGCAGCGACGGTGAGCCCCTGAAAGCGTAGTTGGACGGGAGGTCGGCGGATCTGGTTGCGCCGCAGGTCGTCCAGTCGCCCTCGAGCGTCGTTGACGCGCCGGGATACCACTTTGGCGTTGCGATCTGCATGATATTTCCTAGACATGCGGACTTCACTCCGAGGCTGCCAGTCCTCATGGCCCACCACGTGGCTGTCCTTCACCGTGGCCTCGAGGCGCTTGATCTCGGCCTGCTCCTGCTCATACTGCCTCGCCCAGCGGGCCAGCGCATCGTGTCGCACAGACAGATAGTCGCTGTAGGTGCCGGTGAAACGAGTCGCGCCGATGCCAGAACCGATACCGTCGCCCACTAGCGCAGCTGTGAGCTCATGAGGCAATGGGCTGGGATCGAGATCGACCAGGTGCGTGACCGTCTCATCGAGGAACGATCGGTCGTGACTCGCCAGTAGAACTGGCCCGGCCCAGGAGGCCAGCACCCCGCGCAGGTGCGCAGTCGCGGCATCGTCGAGGTGGTTGGTTGGCTCGTCGAGCAGCAGCAGATCCGGAGTCGAGAGGAGCACCCAGGCCAACGATAATCGGGAAAGTTGGCCGCCGGACAGAGCGGCGGTCGTACGGTCTCGGGGCAAGTCATTGATCCCTAGGCCGAACAACGTCCGTTCGATCCGCGCGTCTACGTTCCAGGCGCCTAGGCGTTCGGCGCGCTCTAGGGCGCGCTGATAGTTGACCGAAGCCTTCTCCAGGCTCTCGGCTGATCCATTGGCCATCGCATGGCTGGCCGACTCGAGCTCAACAAGGGACTGCCGCACGGGTCGCACCGCAGAGTTCAACGTCTCCGCTACCGTGTCGCTGGGGGCGAACGGAGGTTCCTGATGGAGTAGACCGACGCGGGGCGTCGAATCGCCAGCCATTGTCAGGGAGACCGTTCCCACATCTGGATGGATAAGGCCCGCCGCGACCCGCAGCAGGGTCGACTTTCCTGAACCGTTCTCTCCGATCAGACCCGTTCGCGTGCCTGCGGGAGCGACGACCGAGACGTCAGTCAGTACCCGATGCCCTCCGTACGACACCGATATGCCGTCCATCCGAAGATACGTCTCGGCTCTACCTGCGGAGTTTTGAACACCAGCCATGATAGGAAAACGCCTTTCTGGACTACTGGGTGTTTTTCGGACACCGCTTGTTTGGTGTTTCAGCCTGCCTTGGTTAGGCCCAGGAATTCCTCCTCGACCTCATTAAGGGTGCGGCATCCCAGGGCTGAGTGGAGGTGAACATAATTGTATCTCAACGCGATCCACGAAGCAATATCGTTGATCACCTTCTGTCTCATGGGGTACACCATTCGATAAACCCTCTCGTTCTTGAGGGTTATGCATAGGAGTGTTTAGAGTGTTTTAGCTAGGGGTGTCGTTAGGTAGGGCGACGGCCTGCTTCTGAGAGAATTCAGGCGTTGAATCTAAAACACCTCAGGAAGCAAGCCGCCGACATGAATAGTAGCACGAGAATCCCCCACTGTGAGGTTGTGGACCTGTGCGAGACCATTTACGCCGCAAACCCCGATCTGCCGGGTGCTCAGGTCGGGGGGTGCCGGGGCTGTTCCTGCGCGTGTACCTGACACTGACGTACCTGAGGCACAACCTGCCCTAGGAGCTGCTCGCCGAATCTCGCAGGCCGCCGCTTCCCGAGCCTTCACCGCCTATACGCCCTTGATCGCCCAAATACTCCAGGAGCACGTCCCGACCGTAGGGGACCTCGATCCCACAGCCCAGCTGATCGTGGACGGCACCCTCCTTGAGTGCTGGTCCTGGAAGAACCATCCAGAGTTTGACTTAACGCAAGCACAAGACCACCGGACTCAACGTCCAGGTCACCTGCACCCCCCCCTCGGGCCACCTGGCGTGGGTCTCCGACCCCCAGTACGGGTGCGTCCACGACACCGAGGCACTGCATCGCTCAAGTCTGCTCGACATCCCCGCCACCGATCTCCCGCCCGGAGCCGGGCCTCCTTCACATATTAGTGATAAGGGCTACATCGGGCTGGACATGATCACCCCGAAGAGAAAACCTCCGAACCTACACCTCCACCCCGACGACAAGACCTACAACCGGGCCGTTGACCAGGTCCGCTACAAGATCGAAAGGGTCATCGCCAACTTCAAGACCTGGCGCATCCTGCACACCGGTTACAGAAGACCACTACAAACCTCCCCGACAACCAGGGGGTCGGTATAGTCGGTGGGTGGTTGTCTGATCTCTAACGGGTCTGGTGTGTTGGTGCGGGCGCGGCGTGACCCGCATGGTGACGATGAAGGTGTCTACTCAATCCCGTCACCAGCGAGGTCACGCCGCCATGTCATCTTCCACGACGACCGCCCTGTCGCGCCAGCCCCTGGCCCAGGTTCTCAAGAACATTACCGACCCCCGCGACAGGCGCGGGGTACGCCATGACCTACCCACAGTCCTATCCCTGGCCGTGATGGGGGTGCTGGCCGGTTGCCGGAGCCTGACAGCGATATGGGAGCACACCACCGACCTGACCGCCGCCAACCTGGAGGCCCTAGGCCTTCAGGCGGGACAGGCCCTTGCGTCGGAGTCGACCATCCGGCGGGTGCTCCAGGACCTGGACCCCGCTGACGTTGATGCCCATCTAAGGTCATGGTTGTGCACACGCACCGGTACCATCGCCGGCCACAGAGTCATCGCAGTGGACGGCAAGACCATGCGCGCAGCCCGCACAGGCAAGGACCCGGCACCTCATCTCCTGACGGCCCTGGACCAGGCCACGGGCACTGTCCTTGCCCAGGCACGGGTGGCTGACAAGTCCAATGAGATCCCCGCGCTCAGGGAGCTGCTCAAGCCCCTCGACCTGGACGGGGTGGTGGTGAGCGCCGATGCGATGCACACCCAAACCGATACGGCCGAGTGGATCACTCAGCAGGGCGGTCACTACGTGCTCACGCCTCTGGGCAATCAGAAGACCCTGCGCAGGACGCTCAAGAAGCTGCCCTGGAAGGACGTCCCGTCCACCTCCTGGGGCGACGTCTCTCACGGGCGGCGAGTGCGGCGCACCGCCCGAGGCGGCCTGGGCTCCCACCTGGGTGGACTTCCCCGCAGCCGCCCAGGTGGTCCAGGTCCGGCGCACCCGAACCACCAAGGATCGCAGGAGCGCAGGCAACAACGGCAGCGCTAGCGCCAAGAGGACGACTGTGGAGGTGGTCTACCTGGTCTGCTCCCTACCCATGGGACAGGCCCAACCCGAGCAGGTCGCCGCCTGGGTCCGGGGACATTGGAAGATAGACAACCGGCTCCACCGGGTCCGTGACGTGATCCTCGACGAGGATCACCACCAGCTGCGCACCGCTAACGGCCCCGAGAACATGGCCGCCCTAACGAACCTGGCCATCAGCCTCATCCACCTGACCCACGGCACCAGAACCACTATCGCCAGCACCACCAGATCCCTGTCACGACAACCCAAACGAGCCATCAAACTACTCACCCAAACCCCCACCTAAACCAACTTTGCCAACCCCCTGCTCTACCAGCCTGTACGACGACTTGGCGCTGAACGCCCTGAAACGGCTGTCCGGGAGCACGGGCACGAGGGAGCAGACCTGACACCACTCCGATAGAGGAGCGTAGTACCGAGCCATCCGTTACGGGCAGACCATGACCGACTGCGAGGCCGTCGCCTCGGTGGTCTCCAAAGGAGATTCCTACACCATTGCTCTGGCTGAGGCGCTGAACTCCTCGCACAAGGCCAAGCTGGTCCACAACCGCCTCCACCCTGGCGAGCATGGTCCCTGGGAGGGCATCGGCGATGCCAAGTTCGCCACCACCGAGCCGGTGCATTGGTTCAAGAACATCCATCCTCACTGCGCCATCCGCATGCGTGCTCCAGTCGAGCACGAGCACGCCCACCCCATCAGATGCCAACACCAGCACCGAGGACATAGGCGAGCAGACCCTCAGCCAATCTCAGCCGACAACCACCAGCGCTAAACAAACCAGCCTCCACACAGGCTGACACAGAACTGTCACCCACGTCCCGAAACACCACACGCACCGGATCGCCGTCACCGCAGACAAAAGTCGCATAAGCATCGCACCAGTCGACTACCACAACATGTCAGACATCCAGAGATCCGCACAAATCCGCGCAGTTCTGACGATCAGCACCGATCGCATGTGAGTGAGATCACTGCACTGTTGTAGGAAACTGCGAATCCCTCGTCGACCACCCGCCATTGAGCCTGAACCACGAAGAAGCCCGGCCACACGCCATCGATACGTCCTCGATGGCTCCGCTCGTTCAGGACTCAGGCGAAGACCGAGGCGAGGCGGGCGACGGCGGAGTCGGAGTCGCGGGTCAACCGGAGAAGCGCCTCAAAACGCGGAACGACCCAGTTCGGGCGACGCAAGGCACGTGACGAGCCGCGCCACGAATGAACGAGCAGCAGTCATCAGAGCACACGTTCACGATGCATGGGAGGCAGCCCCGCACTGGACACCTGAAGCACTACCCGAATGGACCATACAAGCCGCAAGACGTTGAGCAGAGGCCACCCCCGTGCGAGCGGTACCGACCAAGTTTCGAAGCCGCAGGTGCCGAACGAGCCACAGTAGGCGAGCGTTATGGTAGCGAGCACCTGATGCTCTTGACACTTGAGTCCGAGACCGAGAACACGCACGTTCACCAGTACGGATGTACCCCCAATCCGCACCGTAACGCCCACTCGCGAGCCAACGCGACCTGCACCGAAGCAGACGAACTCCACAGCTTGCCCATCAATGACGCAACCCGACGGATCTAGGCGATGTGCGCCGAACAAGAGCAGATCCGGCAGCGGGCTCGCCGAGCCCGGATCAGCGGACGATACCAGTGGCGGATGCAGAGACGGCGCGTAGCTGAAATATGTGCCGGACATCACTACGATGTTCGACGACATGGTCGGGTGATCAAGCAACGCGCTCGAGGCTTGAGCGCAGGACAGGTGAGCTGCACGTCGTTGTATGTCGGCCATGCTGCTATGCCTGGCATATGGCTTGATGACTACTGTTCCCGTATCGGTGCTCAACCGGGAACACTACTGAGTTAGGGGACTGACCACGAACGCTCTCACGGTTACCCTGTGAGCTATACGATCGGAGTTCGCGATCAATCTGCAATTTGGCATGTGGCAAGACGACAGGGATTGCGTTGGACCAGACCTGCTGAATAATCGATGGTAACCACGAGGAGGGAACCCGCAGTGTTGATAATGGCCGCAGTCACCCACGGCAGAGCAGATCTTACCTGGCAGATCGTTGAACTTGACCCGCCCGGACCTGGGGAAGTCCTCGTCAGGCTCGCTGCGAGCGGCATCTGCGGCACTGATCGACGGGTAATCGATGGCACCCGTCATTTCGCGCTGCCCGGCGTAATCGGACATGAGGGCTCTGGGGTCGTCGAAGAGGTGGGCCCAGGCGTCAGTGATCTGCACCCGGGCGAGCACGTCGTGCTCGGCTGGGCCCGCTGTGGTAGCTGCCCTGCCTGTTTGGCCCGGGCAACCTCATACTGCGAGCAGACTAGACGGGCCACTGAGGCGGGCGTCCGCGTCTTCGGTCCTCTGAATGGCCACGGGGCCTACCGTTTCCCGGACGGAAAGCACCTCGGCGGCCATTTTTTCGGCCAGTCCTCTCTCGCGAGCCACACCGTCGTCGCGGCGAGCAGCCTGGTGCCAATCGACCGACGACTCCCACTGGCCAAACTGGCGCCGCTCGGATGCGGATTCTCGACCGCGTTCCACGCGGTCGACGACGTGATCGAGCCACAGCCGGGAGCAAATGTCGTAGTTTTGGGTGTCGGTGCGGTTGGTAGCGCCGCGATCGTGGCCGCCAAAATGGCCGGTGCGCACGTGGTAGCCGCCGACCGTAAGCCCGGCAAACTCCAACTGGCAGCACAGCTCGGGGCCGATCCGCTCGCGATTGAAGACCCTGCCGAGCTGCCCAATTTGCTCCGCAATCAACTTGGACGCCGTCCCGATGCGGTGGTCGAATGCACTGGCAACCCACAGCTCGCCGAGGCCGCTGCCGCCGCCGTTGGCTCGCGCGGGGTATGCGCGCTCATTGGGGGGTCTCGCGCGGGCACCAACATATCCTTGGATCACAACCGACTCGTCTGGGGCAAACGAGTTCAGGGGGTGCTGGGAGCTGGCGATATCAACCGCACCATCGGTCGACTTGCCAACCTCTGCCAAGATGGCAGCTTCCCCCTCGACAGACTGGTACAGGTATACCCGTCGGATCGACTATCCGAGGCGCTAGCCGACCAGGCAACGGGACTGGTGATCAAGCCTGTCGTTCTCGCCCCAGCCATCTCCGGCGCGCCAAACCAACTATGAGACAGTATGTTCCGGTCCCCCAGCCCGATCCATGCTGGACCCGCTCGGTGTTCGTGGCTGGTTGGCAACCGGTCACCGGTGAACTGGCGGTCACCAGCCCGTTCTCCGGACGCCGACTCGCTGTGGTGGGGATGTGCTCGACCCGCGAGGTTGACCAGGCGCTGGCGGCATCACTTGCGGCTCAACGGGAGTGGGCGGCAGTCCGGCAGGAACGGATCACCGTTCTCTCGGCTGCAGCAGATAATGTGAGTGCAAACAGGGACGAGCTGGTTGCGTGGCTGATTCACGAGACCGGTTCGTCGGTGGCCAAGGCCCAACTCGAGGTTGACCTCGTGACCGCCGAGCTTCGGGAAGCCGCAGAACTGGCCAAGCTGAATCTTGATCGCCCCCTGCCTGGTGGCAAGCGCCAATCCACCACCCACCGGGTTCCGATCGGTATCGTTGCGGTCATCGCCCCATTCAACTTCCCCGCCCACTTGGCAATCCGGGCGATCGCCCCCGCTCTCGCGCTCGGAAACGCCGTGGTCCTCAAGCCCCATCCTTACGCCACGATCAGCGGCGGACTATGGCTGGCCGGGATGTTCGAGGCCACCGGGTTGCCACCCGGGGTGCTGAGTGTGATACTCGGCGATGCTGAGATCGGCGAGGCACTCGTCGCCGATCCCCGCGTCGGACAGGTCACCTTCACCGGTTCTACCGCTGTCGGACAATGGATAGCCGAAGTTGCAGCCCGTCGGCTGACGCCCACGCTACTCGAGTTGGGCGGCAACAACGCGCTGGTGGTTCTACAAGATGCCGACATTGAACTGGCGGCTACATGCGGCGGTTTCGGCAGTTTTTATCATCAGGGCCAAGTCTGTATGTCAACCGGACGTCATCTGGTCCACGAGAGTCGCATCGAGGCATACGTGCAGGCCCTTACCAACTACGCAAGCCGACTGCAGGTCGGCGATCCAGCCGATCCCAAGAATGATCTGGGTCCTCTGATCAACGCTCGGCAGCTGGCCCAAGTTGATGACCTGGTTCGTCGCAGCATCGCCACCGGCTCTGAACTGGTGTGGGGTGGTACGACTTCGGGATTGTGTTACCAACCAACGGTTCTGATCGACTCAACGAGAAAGTCTCCAGCCTGGCAGGAGGAGATCTTCGGCCCGGTGGCGGTGGTGGCACCATTCAGCGACGACCAGGACGTGGTGACCCTGGTCAACGAGCAGGGGCCGGGGCTGGTCGCCAGCGTCCTTTGCGCAGACGTGGACCACGGTGCGCAGTTGGGGGCAAGGATATCCTGCGGGATCGTGCACGTGAATGAACCCACCGTCGATTATCAGATCGGCGCGCCGTTCGGCGGCTGGGGATCCTCCGGAAACTCGACCATCGGTGACCACACCTCCAACGTGGCCAACTTCACTAAGTCCAAGTGGTTCACTCGTCGGCCAACGATGCCGCAGCGCTGACATTTGCCGGTGCGACATCATGGGGTTGCGCGCATGGCAGCGAAGAATCCGGGATAACTAGTATCGGGGGTGCCGAATCCCCCGGCCTCGAACCATCCGATGACTTCCTGCCTGCCATGGCGGAACTGGTATCGCGGCATGACGTTATCAAACGACAAAAACACTGCTGAGCGGGCCATCTCGGCTCGGCTGTGAAAGACCGGATAGATCTCCGGTGGGAAGATCTGACAGTTCCGTTTGTGCTCGCGCACAAGGAAACTCTTGATCTGATTGGAGAACACCTTCACATAGGCGCGACACCATGCCATGACCAATGGTCTAGGTAGTTTACTACCTAGACCAGCGAAGTGACAGTCTCGTTGCCGGTACAAACCGTCCCAGAAGGAGTCCTCCCCCTCCCGTGGGTACAACCAGACGAGCAATCCTCCTGCTGGTCCGACCAAGTCGGCAACCATTTCGAAGGCGGCCTGGGTTGACCGGGTGTGGTGGAGGACACCGATGCTCACCACCTGGCTGAATGCTCCACCCAACAACGGTGGCCGCAGCACGTCCCCTCGGACAAAGTGCAGGTTGGCGATGTCACCGAAACGAGCTGCGGTCTGCTTGATAGCAGTCGATTGGTCAAGTGCCACTACCTGATGCTGGGGATAGCGCACTGCAAGCTCGGCCGACTTCTCGGCTGAGCCGCAGCCTGCATCCAAAATCCACTGTTGTTGCGTAGCGGTATCCAAGTGACCGAAGAAGGTCTGAGACATCCACTCGACGAACTGCGGAATCCGGTAGCCGTATATCACACCGGGGTCCTCACCGGCTCCAGTCTGACGGGCCCGCCACTGGAAGCTGAATCCTGTGACCGACCGACGGTCCAGATTGTTCTTGACTAGCATCTGCGGAACCGAATCTATGATGGCGTACGACCGCGAGCAGCCCGAACACTTTAGCGTCCCGGATTCAATCAGCGAACCGTCGGTGGCTGAGGGCGTTAACGCCACCGGCGAACCGCAGCCCGGACACCGTAGAACCGTCAACAACGCTCGTTGCAAGACTACTCCTTACTCATATCAACCGATTCCTCGCTCGCGGTTTCCTGGATCGCTAGCGCGCAGCACCCACTGGGCCAATGGCAGTGCGGCGAGCGGTAGGAGGACGAGTCCGGGCAAGAACGTCACCAGGAATGGTTGAGCCGACAGGTGGGTGTCAATGTTGAACCAGGCATCCGAGATGCGCTCGTTGAGTAGCCGTGAAACCAGCCAGGCGACGGGGAAGGCGATCACGATGCCAGCTAGCCCGAGCAGTGACGCCTCCATGACCACAGTGCAGCGAATTGCTCCGTTGCGGAAACCGAGCAAACTGAGCAGTGAGTACTCGCGTCTCCGTTCCAGGATCGTATAGCCAAGACACGCTCCCACGAACAACAGCGCCACCGCGATGCTTGTTAGGGCACCGAGCCACAGCAGGGCTGTGATCTGGGAGGACGACGCGACAATCAACTTGACTATCTCGTCCTTGCTCAAAGCCTGCTGCACCCCCGATTCGGAGTTCAGTGCATCGGCGGTCGATGCAATCGCGCCGGGTGAGGCCTTGACCAGCACGCCCGAGAACAGGTCGCTTCCAGTGAGTGAGCTCGCGAAGTCCAACGTCGAGCGAACCTCACCGGGCAACGCAGACGACATGATCCCCACTACTCGGGCCTCGTGCTTGGTCCCGGCTGCATTCACCGTGAGGACATCGCCCGGCTCAAGTGCCAACCGGTGAGCGAGTCCGGCCTCCATGACCACGCCATCCGGATCGGAGTCGGAGATGTCAGAGCCTTCGACAAGAGTGACCTTGTGCCAAGTATTCTGCGGGTCGAAGCCGCCGACCATAAGATTTTCGATGACTGAACCTTTGGCCGCTTGGGCCACCGTCTTGATGACCGGTGTCCACTCGCTCACGCCGGCCTCCCCCATGAGGGCTGCCGCCTGAGCCTTTGCCTGTGGTTGGACGAAGTCGACGGTCAGGTCCCACTCGTTGCCGTCAACGGCTGACCGAGAAGTGGCGATCACCGAGGAATACGACAGGGAATAGGCCGCCGTCAGGCCAAAGCCGATCGCGATGGCCAACACGGTCAGGGCAGACACCCATGGGTTGCGCTGAACGTTTCTGACTGAAAGTCGGGTTGTGGTGCTCGATACCAGAGCCCCCAGCCAGGCCCCTCTGATGCGGCCGCCGTGACCGGTGTCGACGGTGCGGGTCATCGCATCGCGCGGCGACATCCGGAAGATCCCTGCAAAGGCGAGCGCTGCGCCGAGCCCGTAAACGACGAGGGTGCCAACACAACCGATGGCGATCACCACGGGATCGAGGACAAATGGCACACTCGGCAACCCGACCGAGGATGCGAAGTTCTCCAGGAACGCACGCCCTACGAGCACCGATCCCAACAGACCCACGAGGATGGTCCAGACGACCAGCCACATGTAGGGCAGGACATAGGCGCGGGCCACAGCGATGGGTCGATGACCCTGCACTAGCAGCACTGCGATGCTCTTGCGTTCCCGTGCGATCCACTGCGCCGACAGAAACATCGACACGAAGGCAGCCGACAACGCTCCCACCAGCACCATCAAAGGAATGACGACGCCGAAGACGTCAAGGTTCTTCTCGACATACTGGTAGGCGAACTGCTCTTCCCGCTCCAAGGCGTAGGCCCCGGACAGGTGCTGTGCGGCGGCTGCATCGAGAACAGACTGCCGAGCGGCGTCGAGATCCTGTCCCGGCTCGAAGTTGAAGACCACGCTATTCACGGTCTGCGATGACGGGGGCAGGTAGACCACGCCCATGGAGTCCTTGGCCGAGATGAACAGACTCGGGTTGAGCGGGGCGATGAGGAACTCGGGGTCTCGAACGATCCCGCGCACGGTCACGGTTCGCGTAGTGCCACCGACCTCAATGTCCAGTGAGTCACCGACACCGACCGAGTGGTAGTTCGCCATGCCCTGGTCGATCAACGCACCTGACTCGTCGTCCCGCGTCAGAAGGGTCCCCTCAAGGGGCGTCAAAATGTTCAACCGGGACCCTGTCCATACCGAATCGGAAGAGATTACGGTCAGCGCCAGGTCGTCGGCCCCGGTCAGCTTTGTGCGCCCGGGCAGGACCTGGCGGGACATACTATCGGTCAGCCCGGGCAGCTCATCGAAGCGCGGCGCCGACTGGTTCGGTGCGGGGGTGAATCTCAGTTCCAAGTCTGCGAGTTGACCCGCAGAGTACCAACTATCACGCGCCTTTGTGATGCTCGACAGGGCCGAGTACTCACCAACCAGCATCGAGAAGGCCATGGAGGCTACCGCAATCAACAGCATCAGCCGACCGACCATCGACCAGGCCGAGCCGAGGGCGAACTTCTGCAGCGAGGTGAGCGGAAGGACACGGGCCGGATTGTGAATCTGGATCATGAGCAACCAACCTCGATAGCACCATCGCACATTTCCCAGGTCTCGGTGGCATAGCTGATTACGATTGGATCGTGGGTGGCGACGATGACCGTGGTGCCGATCTGCTGCTGCAACCGGGTCAGGCACTCAAGTACCTGCGTCGCATTCTTGTGGTCAAGCGCACCAGTTGGCTCATCGGCCAGGATCACCGGAGGCTGCTTGACCATCGCCCGGGCGATCGAGACACGCTGCTGCTCGCCACCGGACATCTGGGCGGGGAAGTTGCCGGCAAGGTGTGCGATCCCGACTGCGTCCAACATGTCCATCGCCTGCTCGCGCCGCTCAACAGCCGCTTTATCCAGCGGTTCGAGCGCCGCAGACACATTCTCCAAGGCGGTGAGGGTGGGCAGTAAGTTGAAGAACTGGAAGATGAAACCAATGGTGCTGGCCCGGAAGGCAGTGCGTTGTCCTCGCGACAAGATGCCCAGGTCCGCCCCGCTCACCTCGACCTTTCCTGAGTCAAACACCTCGATGCCACCCAGGATGTTGAGCAGGGTCGATTTGCCGCTACCCGAGACACCCCGCAGAGCAATGTAGCTGCCCCGCTCGACAGCGAGCGAAACGTCGTCGAGCACCTTCAGGCCATGGGTAGGCCCCGGGTACGTCTTAGTCAACGAACTGACGCGGATGGTCCCGCGATCGGTTTCAACGGACGTGGTCATGGGGATGCTTCCTTCCATCGATCGCGGTTCGAAAAATATGGTATAAAACTGCACCACAACTCGCTATCACCGCTGTGGAGGAAGTCCATGTTGGAGATGATGCGCAGGCAGGCATCCAGGTGCTGACCTGCGATGGCCCGCGCCTCGATGAGCGCCCCACGCTCCCGCATGATGCCGACCGCGTTTCGTAGCTCGCGCTGGTCGGTCGTGCTAGCCCGCGGGATGCAGACCAGTTCCGCCGCCCGGTTGCGGTCGGCCCGCTACAGGATGAGCAACACCTGCAGCGTCACCTTGCCTGCTGCGATATCCTCGGCAGTAGTTTTACTCCACTCTTCGGTCACTGGAGCTACGTTGAGCTGGTCATCGATCACGTGAAATGCCAGCCCGATTTCCTCACCGAGTCTCGAATATGCCGCGAACGCCCGCTCGTCGGCATTGGCTATACTCGCGTCGATCTTGAACGACATCCGATAGGTATAGGAAGTCGAGCGGTGCAACACCGACTGCAGGTATTCGAGGGGATCGTGGGCCATGGACTCCTCGGACAGCCAGATCGTATTGATGGCGGTGCCAAAGTCTCATCGAGATGGAGCGGATTGTCCGCATCACGCTCCAGTCTCACCGAACACAGCCGGTAGACGTCCTCACCATTGAAGTGTCATGAGTAGAGAGACCTTCGCGTAACAGCGGAACCGGCCTGAGGCCAGAGTACGAAGGACTGTGCGGCGTCTAGCTCCTCTAAGTAACCGCTCCACCCGATTCGGGTAGGGCGCGATCCGTAGGGTGAAGCCTAGGCGCTCAGTGGACTGCTACCGGATGGTGCGGACGTATTCCTCAATCACGACGCCGGACTCGAAGCCTCGACAACTCACCAGATCAAAGTTCTGCACGACGGCCCCAGCGGCACCAAACAGCCGGACACCGCCACCCATGACGATGGGAACGCCGAAAAAGGTCTGTCCCGCCAGGATCCTGGCGGGACAGACCTTCTGAGTTGGTGGAGCTAGGGGGATTCGAACCCCCGACCTTCTCATTGCGAACGAGACGCGCTACCAACTGCGCCATAGCCCCAAGTGCGGGTTGATCCTAGCACCGCTGCCAGGCGTCCTGGCAAGTTCGGTGGCGGTGAGCCCGCCCACCGTACCAGACTCCCCAGAACTGCCTGGGCGGGCAACCGCACCACGCGGCCCGACGATCACTCGCCGGCCGCGCGCCGCCCCTCGAGGATGGCGTCGAGGTCGATGGGGTGGAAGAGCTCTTCCTCGTCGTCCTCCACGGGAGCGGGGACGTAAGCACGGGCCGTCTGCGGACGGGCGGGCACCGGCGCGGAGGTACCGGGATCCACCTCCGGGTCCGCGTAGGAGCGTCGGGGAGCCCGGGCCGCCAGCGTGTAGGTCGGGGCGGGCACATGGACCGGCCTCCAGCCCTGGGGCGGTGTCGACGTCGTCGTCTCCTCCTTGGCGACCCCCTCCGTCTCGGAGGGAGCAGCGGCGGCAGGAGCCTGCGGCCGCACGGCCGGACGGGCAGGCTCAGAGACCGCCGGAGAGGAGGCCGGAGCAGCCTGCTGGACACGCACGGGAGCCTCGGGGGCCGAGGCCGCGGCCTTCTGCGCCTCCTGCTCGATGGCGCTCGCCTCGGCGAAGAGCTCCCCCCAGCCGGTCAGGCGACGGGAGGTCGATGTCGACAGGGAGGCGACGAAGTCCTTGGTGCCCGGCGAGCTCTCCTCACCACCGTCACGTGACACCGCCTCACGCACGCCCATGTCTCGGGAGACCTTGCCGGCGTGGCGCGAGGGCACGTACACCGAGGCCCGGCGGGTCGCCTCACGCTCGGCGGCCACGGCCGCGGCGGTCTCGGCGTCCAGATCGGCGTCGAGCTCGGCCATACGCTGCGCCTCAGAATCTGCGGCGCGTGAGACCTCGACCTCGGCGGGCGACTCGACAGCCGCTCCCGTGGTTGCCTCAGCGGTTGACTCCGGAGCCGACGTCGCGGAACGGACCGCCGCCCGCTGGGCACCTTCCTGGGCGAGGCGGTCCATGAAGGGGTCCCGCACGGCGCCCGCACTGACGGCAGGCGCCGCGGGCGAGGCCGCACTGACACTAGCGGCGCTACCGGCGCTGTCGACGGCAGAACGGGGCGCAGCCACGACGGAGGCTGAGGAGCGTCGGCCGGTCAGGCTCACCAGAGTGTGCTCGAGCTCGGCGATCCGACGACGTTCGCGGCGGTCTGCCGCGGCGGAGGCCAGGGCGGCCCGACGTCCGGCCACCATCGAGACCCCGAGCAGCGCCGTGGGCAGCAGGGCCGGCCACCACGGCAGAGCCGTCACAAGACCCAGCACCCAGGCGCCGAGCGAGACTCCGAGCAGGACGCTGGCGACGATCCCGC
>ERZ773022.1531-NODE-1531-length-15304-cov-3.214637_pt1 | contig 15304 bp, 17 predicted proteins | sample MGYA00580839_ERZ773022 | MGnify/ENA primary metagenome ERZ773022 (study PRJEB29015, sample SAMEA2738020) | human oral metagenome | biome: human oral; feature: human-associated habitat; material: dental | place: China | collected 2044 ... | reverse complement strand
ATTGTTATTAAAATTATAACATAGATAATAGAACTTTTAAAAATATTATTTTTATTTATAAATTAAAATATTCTTAAAATTATTCCTAAAATAGTATATAATATACAAGGAAATTTTTATAATTAAGGGGAATGAGAAATGTTAGACTTAGAAAATATCATTGTTATAGGTACCTCTCATGAGAATTTATCTTTACTTGAAAGAGAAAATTTTATGAGAACAAGACCAAAATATATTATTGAAAAACTATATTCAGATAAAAAAATAAATGCCTATATAAATTTATCAACTTGTCTTAGAACAGAATTCTATATTGAGTTAAATTCAAATGTAGATATTAATGAAATTAAAAGTTTATTTTCAATTGATATGATTGTAAAAAATGGAATAGAAGCTATTAAGTATTTATTTAAAGTAAGTTGTGGATTTTATTCAGTTATAAAAGGTGAAGACCAAATCCTAGCACAAGTTAAAGGAGCACATGCTGAAGCACTTGAAAATGAACATAGTTCAAAATTTTTAAATATTATTTTCAATAAAGCAATAGAATTAGGTAAGAAATTTAGAACAAAATCTAGGATAGCACATAATGCATTGTCATTAGAAGCAATATCTTTAAAATTTATAAAATCTAAATTTCCTAACATAGAAGATAAAAATATTTTCATTTTAGGTATTGGGGAACTTGCTCAAGATATTCTAACTTTATTAACAAAAGAAGACTTAAAAAATATCTATATAACAAATAGAACTTATCACAAGGCAGAACAGATTAAAAAGAAATTTGACATTGTGAATATAGTTGACTATAAAGAAAAATATAAAGAAATGATAGAAGCTGATGTAATTATATCTGCTACTTCAGCTCCACATATAGTTGTTGAATATGATAAGTTTATACCTAAAATGAAAGAAGATAAAGATTATCTTTTTATTGATTTAGCAGTCCCAAGAGATGTTGATAAAAGACTTGCTGATTTTAAAAATATAGAAATATATAATTTAGATGATATTTGGGAAGTATATAACCAAAATTCTATAAATAGAGATAAACTTTTAGAAGATTATTCATATTTAATAGAGGAACAAATGGAAAAATTAATAAAGTCATTAAATTATTATAAAGAAGAAAAAACAAATATATTTTTTCAAAACACAATACAAAACTAATTATTATAGAAAGGAATAGAAATGAAAAAAAATATTCTGAAAATAGTTTTGATTACATTGCTCTCATTGGTGTTACTAAGCTGTGGAAAAAAGGAAGATAAAATAAAAATAGTATTTCTGCCAAATGAATCAAATGATTCCTTGAAAAATTCAAGGGAAGAATTTGCAAAGGTTATAGAAAAGGCAACTGGAAAAAAGGTTGAAATAATAACAACAACAGATTACAACATTGCGGTGGAAAATATAATTTCAGGACAGGCACAGATTGCATATATAGGTGCGGAAGCTCTACTTAGTGCAAGGGAAAGAAGTAAGGATGTGGAAGCTGTATTGACAAATTCAGGAGCCAGCGGAACATTGGAGGATGCCTTCTATTACAGTTTCATAGCTGTAAGGGAAGAAGATGCTCCGCAGTATAAGTCCGGAGACGGATATGACCTTAAAAAAATGCAGGGAAAATCAATGACATTTGTTACAAACAGTTCAACATCAGGATTTAAAATACCTGCACATGAAATCGTGAAAATATTTAATCTGAAGGATAATGATGAAGTAATACAGGAAGGAAAAGTATTTTCAAAAGTAATATTTGGAGGATCTCATCCTGGAGCACAGGTAAATCTGTTTAAAAAGGATTCTGACATTGCAACGTTTGCCATTCCAAAGTCATTTACAATATATGAACTGACTTCAGGACAGGAAAATAAAGCAGGAGCCACTTATAAGGTAAGACAGGGGGCAGTTGCACCGTTTGGAGATTATGCGGGAAAAAGCTTCACTGTAATAAAATCAATACCTGTATTTAACGGACCGATAGTATTCAATGTGAAAAAGCTTTCCAAGGAAGATCAGGATAAAATTAAGAAAGCCCTTATGTCAAAGGAAACAACAGATAATCCTGCAATCTTCAGTGATAAGAAAAGTAAAATAAGAGGACTGTTCCTGAAGGAAAATCCAAATGTAGGATTCCTTGAAACAGATTCAAAATGGTATGAACAGGCAAAAGAATAAACTGGATATAAAAATTCATAGAAAATGAAAATTACTATTATGAGAATAGAATAAATACTAGGAATAAAATCGGAAGGCTGGAGGGAATCCGGCCTTTTTAATTAATATTGGTAAAATAAATAAAGATAAAAGAAAGGGGTTGAAAATGCTGCTATCAGTAAATAACATTACAAAAAAATATAAAAATGGGATAACAGCCCTGAAAAATGTTTCACTGACAGCTGAAAAGGGTGAATTTATTTCAGTTATAGGACCTTCAGGATCAGGAAAATCAACTTTGTTAAGAACAATAAACAGAATGATTGATATAGATGAAGGAACTATACTTTTCAATGATGTTCAGATAGAGAAACTTAAAGGAAGGGAAATAAATAAATTTAGAAGACAGATAGGAATGATATTCCAGAGCTATAATCTTGTTGAAAGGCTGACAGTTATTGAAAATGTTCTTCATGGCAGACTGGGGTACAAGTCTGTTCTGGCAGGCTCTCTGGGACTGTATACTGAAGAGGAAAAACAGGAAGCCTTTAGTATACTTGAAAAGGTTGATATGATGAAATATGCATATCAGAGATGCAGCGAGTTAAGTGGTGGTCAGAAACAGAGGGTTGGAATTGCAAGGGCTTTAATGCAGAATCCGGTACTTCTTCTATGTGATGAGCCAATTGCATCACTTGATCCGAAAAGTTCAGAAAGAGTAATGGACTACTTGAGAAAAATTACTGATGAAATGGGAATAACATGCATTGTAAATTTACATCAGGTTGACATTGCAACAAAGTATTCTGATAGAATTATCGGTCTAAATGAAGGACATAAAGTATTTGATGATGCTGTAGTAAACTTGACAGAGGAAAAGGTGGAGGAAATTTATTCAGGTAAGGGAGAAAAGGATTAGGTTTGTCAGAAAAAGTTATCAGAAAATAAATTAATAGGATTTGGAAAGGCAATTTAATGAAGTTAACTAATAAAGATATATTTAAAAGGAGAATGCAGTCAAAAATAATATTCCTGCTTTCTGTTATAGTGCTATATACTGTGTCATCTGTAATTTCAGGATTTGAAAATGGACTGGCTTTCTTATCAGTTCCAAAAGGGGTATTATGGCTGTTCCAGAAATTTATTCCTAACGGGAAAACATTACAGTATCTGCCTAAAATTATGAAGCCGGCAGTTGAAACAATTCTGCTGGCACTGACTTCAACCCTGATTTCATCAATGTTTGCACTTGTAATGGCAGTAATTGGTTCAGAAACATTAGGAGTAAGTAAAATAGCTGAATTTATTGTAAAACTTATAGCCTCATTTTTTAGAAATATGCCGGTTGTTGCATGGTCGCTGCTACTGTTGTTTTCCTTTAAACAGAGCCAGTTTACAGGGCTTCTGTCACTAACATTTATAACATTCGGATATTTGACAAGATCCTTTATGGAGACAATTGATGATGTTGCAGGAGATGTAGTGGAGGCATTGCAGGCGACAGGAGCCTCATGGTGGCAGATTGTATTTCAGGGTGTAATTCCAAGTGTTTCTTCACAGCTTGTTTCATGGGTTCTGTACTATACAGAAAATAACGTAAGGGAAGCGACTCTTGTAGGGATTCTTACAGGGACAGGAATAGGATTTATATTCAACCTGTATTACAGAAGTTTCAGGTATGATGCGGCAGGCCTTGTTATTCTCATTGTGGCATTAATAGTTCTAATAATAGAGCTTGTGTCAAATAAAATAAGAAAGGAACTGCTCTAGTATAGAAAGGGAGGTGAAGGAATGGCAGTAGAAAGCTACATGGAAAAAAATAGAAATGGGAAAATAGTAATAAAAAAGTTTACAAAGTCAAGGGCTTATTTAACAGTTACATTAATAGTTTTCTGTCTAACAGGATTGTATACAATGTTTACAATAGATACAGGAGATGTAAAAATAGACGTTGCTTTACAGGAATTTGCTAAAAATCTGCGGGAAATGTTTTTAGGTGCAAGGCTTTCAGAAAGATACAGTTTTCCAGAAATATTTCAAAGTCTGGGAGTGAGCCTGTCCCTTGCAATGATGTCAACTCTGATAGGGGGATTTATTGCATTATTTCTGGCATTTTTTGCGGCTGAAAATCTTTCAGGAAGAAGAACATCAAAAATAATAAGAGTTACAGTATCTTTTATAAGATCAATTCCTACGATACTGTGGGTTATGGTATTTTCAGTTGTGGCAAATATAGGAGTGGAAGCTGCAGTTATTGGGATATCCTTTCATACGGTAGCCTTTCTTGTAAAGGCATATTCTGAAAGCATTGAGGAACTGGATAAGGAAACAATCGAAGCACTGAAGGCAAGCGGGGCTTCGTGGTGGCAGATTATATTTCAGGCGGTAATTCCTTCATCAATGGCATCGATACTGTCATGGACATTTGTACGTTTTGAAATGAACTTTACAAATGCAGTTGTTGTTGGAGCGGCTTCAGGTGCAGGAGGAATAGGATATGAAATGTTTATGGCAGGAACTATGTACCATGATTTGAGGGAAGTAGGAGTTTTCGCTTATATGATTTTATTTACTGCTATAATTCTCGAAGCAGTTTCCTATGGGCTTAGAAAGAAATATATTAACAAAAAATAAAATTATGGATAAAAATAAGCGGGAAATATTAGATGTTGTTGTCTATAAGTTAAAAAATACAATGAAAAATAAAATGTTAAAAATTATAATAAAAAATGACAAAATAGAAAAAATAATGTATAATGTATATAGCTTTACACAATAATAAATTAATAAAAAATATTCATAGGTCATAAAAAAGGAAGGAATTGAAATGAATAAAAAAGTTAAAGGAATTTTCTTCATTGTTCTGGGAATGTTCCTTACGTATCTTCTGGTCAATAGAAGAGGGATAGAAGCCTCTAATAATTCTGAAGGGAATTTTCTGTTTTTATTTTTGAATTTTTTTACTTTACTTACAGGTAAAATGGCATGGATAATAGTTGGTCTGATATTTGTGGCAGGACTTGCTTATCTTATAAAAAAAGAAGTAAAGATAAGCAGAAAGAAAGAACTGACAGGAGCAATCTGCCTTCTGGCAATTTCATTACTGTTTATAAGGGAAGACATTGTGACACCTTTACCTGATTCATTTACAGATGCCGGAAGAATCATTCTGGAGCTGGGATTTGGAAGAGAAAGTGGAGGAATTGTAGGAAGTTTGGTTGCAATGCCTTTATATAAAATAATAGCAACAACTGTAATGGGAATTTTCCTTTGGGCAGTTGTGGGACTGAGTATTGTATATCTGCTGTCTACACCACTGGAATATATTTACGAATGGATAAAGGGAGTAAGACAATATTATAAAAGTGATGAGTACAAGGAAAAGGTAACACTTCTTAAAGCTAAGAAAATGTCTGAAAAGCTTAAACGTACTGATTATAAGAAATATCAGAAGGAAGAAATGAAAAAACGTATAATAGAGTCAAGAAATCAAAAATTGAGCTTTGAGCTGGCTAAAAAGCCAAAGGACAGCTTTTTAGATAAAACGGAAGTTTATTCAGATGCGGAACTGGCTAAAAAAGAGAAGGAATGGACAGAATTTTCTAAAAAAATGGAAAATGATAAAGTTGCTTCTGAAAAGGAAAAAGCGGCAGCGAAATCTGAAAGAAAATCTGAAAATTCCAAAGTTGAAGAGAAAAAGACAGAAGTAAAGAAACAGGAAGAACAACAGGTAAAAACTGCTGAAAAACCTGAACTGCAAAAAATTGTGGCTGAAAATACAAAAGTTTCTCAGGAAAATAATATTCCGGAAGTAAAAACTCCTGAAAATAAAGAAACTGTTCAAAACAGTCAGGTTAATGTAAAACCTTCTGCTGAAAAGGAACTTCAGAAAGAAGTAAAAACAGCGGTATCAGAAGAAATAAAACCTGTAGAAGATAAAACAGTTAAAAAAGAAAATAGAAAAGTGGAAAATCATCATGAAGAAATGGTTATTCCTAAAATAGAAGCATTTGAAGATGTGGAGGCTATAAAAAGACAGAAGGAACTAGAAGAAAATCTTAAAAAGGCTGAAGCGGCAAGACTTAATACAGATAAAGGGTATAACGAGCTTCTAAAAAAATCCATAGAAGAAATATTTAAGATTAAGCCTATGGATATGGAAAAGAAATTTGAAATTGAAAAAAGTATTATTGATAATGTCAATCATCTGGAAAATGTACTTAAACAGTTTGGAATAGATGCAAAGGTTGTAAACTATGAATACGGACCGACAATTACAAGATATGAGATTACAATACCGGCGGGAGTGAAGGTTAGTAAAGTTACTTCCCTTTCAGATGATATTGCAATGAATCTTGCGGCTGAAAGCATAAGAATAGAAGCACCTATTCCGGGGAAAAATACAATTGGTATAGAAACTCCGAATAAAATAAAGGAACCTGTACATTTTTCCAATATAATCCAGAATAAAGAACTGGAAAAGGGAGAACTGAACGTAATTTTAGGTAAGGACATAGTCGGAAGAGACAAAATAATAGATATTACTAAAATGCCGCATCTGCTTATAGCAGGTCAGACTGGTTCAGGTAAATCAGTGGCAGTAAATACTTTGATAGCAACACTGATATCAAAAAAATCTGAAAAAGAAGTAAAGTTTATCATGGTGGATCCGAAGATGGTGGAACTTATGCCTTACAATGACATACCTCACCTGCTTGTTCCTGTCATAATCGACCCTCAGCAGGCTGCAATAGCTTTGAAATGGGCAGTAAATGAAATGGAAAACAGATACAAGCAGCTTATGGAAAATGGAGTTAGAAATATTAAGAGCTACAATTCCTTGAAGTATGTTGAAAAAATGCCTTATATTGTTATAATAATAGATGAGCTGGCAGACCTTATGATGGTTGCTTCAGGAAGTGTGGAGGAATCCATTGCTAGAATTGCCCAGAAGGCAAGAGCGGTGGGAATTCACCTTGTGGTGGCTACTCAGCGTCCGTCAACAGATGTTATAACAGGTATGATAAAGGCAAATCTTCCGAGCAGAATTTCATTTGCTCTGAGATCTCAGATAGATTCAAGAACTATATTGGATTCAGCTGGAGCAGAAAAACTGCTAGGTCAGGGAGATATGCTTCTGCTTGAAAATGGTTCTTCAAAACTTGAAAGAATACAGGGAGCATTCATTTCAGATGAAGAAGTTACAAACCTTACTTCTACGCTGAAATCAAGCAGAAAGGTAAAATATAGGGATGGAATACTTGTGGAAACACAGGAAAATGACGTTAATGTAGATCCTTACTTTGAAAATGCAATAGAGATAATAAAACAGGAGAAAAAAGTTTCCATATCCCTGCTGCAGCGTGAATTGAGAATAGGATTTAACAGGGCATCAAGAATTTATGACCAGTTAAAGGAAAAAGGAATTATAAGTTACGATAATCAGATACTGATTGATGATGATTTAGAAAATGAAATAAAAAAATAGAATAAAAAAAGAAATAAAAATGAAGGAGATATTTATATGAAATTTTTTGATGTGTTCAAAATTAGTACAAAACCGACAAAGGACGTGGCAATTGACCTGGGAACGGCAAATACAGTAGTTTATGTAAAAGGTGAAGGAATACAGATTGATGAGCCTACTTATGTTGCGTTAAACATAAAAACAGAAGAAGTGGAATATATCGGAGAAAAAGCTAAGGAAATAATCGGAAGAACAGCAAAACATACTGAAATAGTAAGACCTCTTAAAAATGGAGTTATTTCAGATTATGAAATTACTGAAAAAATGTTGACAGAATTTTTAAAAAGAATAAGAAAAGATAAGGTTCAAAGTGCAAGAGTTATAATATGTGTGCCAAGTGGAGTAACTCAGGTTGAAAGAAGAGCAGTGGTAGAAGTTGTAAAGGATGCAGGGGCGAAAGAAGTATATCTTATGGAAGAACCTGTTGCGGCTGCAATCGGTGCAGGAATAGATTTATTCCAGCCAAAAGGACATTTAATTGTTGATATAGGAGGGGGAACTACTGAAATAGCATTTATCGTGTCTGGAGGAGCAGCTGTATCAAAATCAGTTAAAATTGCCGGGGATCATCTGAATGAAGATATAATGGAATATGTTAAGGAAAAACATAATCTTTTAATCGGAGAAAAAACGGCTGAAGATTTAAAGGTAAATACAATCAGTATGCCTGATAAAAATTCTACATTTGAAATAAGAGGTAGAGAATTAGGAATAGGACTTCCTAAAAGTATTAAAATAGTAGCTCAGGAAATAGATTCAGCTATTGATAAAAATATTGACCTTATAATAGATGAAATTAAACTGACAATGGAAGAAATAGAACCTGAAGTGGCTGCAGATATATATGAAACAGGTATTTACCTATCAGGTGGAGGAGCCGGAATCAGAATATTGAAGGAAAAAATTGAAAAGGAACTGAAACTGAAAGTAACAGTAAGCGACGATGCCATCCACTCAGTTGTAAATGGAATAGCAATAGTGCTGGATGACTTTGACAGATATAAAAATATAATAATTTCTCCTACTATGGAATATTAATTTATATATTTGAAATAATAGGGAAATATTATGGAAAAAATAGAAAATATTGAAAATAAAATGGAAACGCTTATATTTCTTTCCAAAGAGCCATTAACAGTGGAGGAGCTGGCGAAATTTTACGGTTTATCGTTGGATGAAACGCAGGAAATATTATCAATGCTTAAGGAAAAAAGAAAAGAAAGCGGTATAAATATAAGGATTGAAAATGGGGCAGTGTTTCTTGTTTCCAATCCTTTATATGGTGAAGATGTAAAAAAATTTTTTAATCCCGAACTTAAAATAAAAAAATTGACTAAACCTACAATGGAAACCTTGGCAATCATTGCTTATAAAGGGCCTGTTACTAAAGGGGAAATTGAACAGATAAAAGGTGTCAGTGTAGAAAAAACCATAGCAAATTTACTGGAAAAAAATCTTATTTACATCTCAGGAAAAAAGAAGGCGATAGGAACTCCCAATCTTTATGAAGTTACAGAAGATTTTTACAGTTATCTGAATATTAGTGAAAAATCAGAACTTCCAGGATATAGCCAGTATGAAAAAATAGAACTGCTTTATAAGGAAAATGAAGAAAAGGATTCTAAAAAGCCGGGTATAATAGAGGAAATTAAGGAAAAAACAGATAAAAAAGAAAATATAGAGGTAGAAAATGAGATTGAATAAATTTATAGCTGACGCTGGAGTATGTTCGAGAAGAAAAGCTGATGAAATGATTAAAGAAGGAAGAGTTACTGTAAATAAGCAGGAAGCAGTAATAGGAATGGAAGTTTCTTCTGGAGATGTTGTAAGGGTTGATGGAGAAAAGGTGAAAATCAATACAAATTATGAATATTACATGTTAAATAAGCCTAAGAGGGTAATCTGTTCAAGCGAAGATAAGTTTGGGAGAAAACTTGCAATAGACTACATAAAGTCTAAAAAGCGTCTATATACGTATGGAAGGCTTGATTATATGACAGAAGGGCTTATAATAATAAGCAATGATGGAGATATTTACAATCATGTGATGCACCCGAGCAAAAAACTTTACAAAAGCTATATTGCAAAATTGGACAAGGATATTACAGAGGAGCATCTGGAAGCGTTGAAGCATGGAGTTGTAATAGACGGAAGAAGAACAGCACCTGCAAAGGTGAAAATAGTCAGCAAAAGAGAAATAAGAATAGCAATTTTTGAAGGAAGAAACAGACAGATAAGAAAAATGCTGGAAACATTGGGATATGATATTAAATCACTGAAAAGAGTAAAAGTAGGGGAACTTACTCTTGGAAGTTTGGAAGTGGGGCATTACAGACCTCTGACAGAAGATGAAATTAAGTATTTAAAGAATCTTTAGGAACTTTAAATCTTACAGGAATGTTGGAAATAAATTTTGGAGAAAATAAATGACAGAAAATAAAAGTATATTTTTAATAGATTTCGATGTTACTATAAGTAGAAAAGATTCAACAGATACATTGCTCGAAACTCATAATCCCGAGTATAAAAAAATTATAAGGGAAAAGTATAAAAATGGCGATATAACTATGAGGGAATTTGTAATATTTGGACTTGAATCGTTAAATATAACAAAGGAAGAATATATAGCAACCCTTGATAAGAATGTTACTATTGATGAGAGTTTTAAGGATTTTGTCGAAAGTGGTACGGAATTTAAAATAGTGAGTGCAGGAACGAGGCTTAATATACAAGGCTCGCTTTTGAAGTATAATATAAATTTGACAGATGATGACATTATTTCTAATGATATTAGTTTTGATGGAAATAAAATAAAGATTACAAATCCGTTTCTGGATAAGGAAATGTACTATGGAGTGGATAAGAAGGAAGCTGTGGAAAGCTATCAGAAAAAGGGATATAAAGTAATTTTTGTAGGAGATGGCCCGTCTGATTACAGGGCGATGGAAACAGCTGATTTTGTTTTTGTAAGAAAAGGAACAAGAGCTGTTAAGTTCTGTTTGGAAGAAAATATTGATTTTCTTGAATTTGATAACTTTAATGAGATATTGGAGTGGAGAGAAAATCAGAAATAAATTGATGAAGAAGGAGAAAAAATGCTGAGCAAAGAAGATGTTTTAAAAATAGCTAAATTGTCAAAGCTGGAATTTTCAGAAAATGAGATTGAAAAATTTAGAACAGATCTGAATAAAATTTTTGATCACATGGAAGAGTTGAACAGCGTTGATACAAGCGAGGTTGAACCATTGTTTAACGTGCTGGATTTAAAAGATGTGTTGAGAAAAGATGTTGTCAAGGATAGCGGAATTAAAAAGGATATCCTGAAAAATGCACCAAATAGTGATGATGAATTTATAATTGTACCAAAAGTTGTTGGAGAAAATGCTGATAATTAGTTTCTTTGAAGGAGAGGAAAATATTGGAAAATATAGATTTACTTGCAGAAAAAATAAAATGTGACTATGAAAAAATTAGTGAAGACAGCGAAATAACAGAAGTTGCAGAAAGATACTTTGAGTTGTTGGAAGAAGGGAAAAAACAAGGTTTTATTCCTGTTTTTGTTGAAGTAAAAGATTATTTCAATGAAGAGTTTCCTGATTTTGAGGAATATGAAAGAGCAAGGGATGAAATTTTAGAAAATTATAAAAAAATAGATTGTAATCAGTGGTTTAAAGAAAGAAAACAGGAATATGTAGAAAATGGGTATCTAAATGAGGAATATGAATTTTCTGACGACAGTGACTACCTAGATTATTTTAAAAATTTCAATGAAGATGAGACTTTCTATTTAAACTCAATATTTGATGGAGAAACTGGAAAAGTAAGGGAAAATGTAGGACTATTTAAGATTCCGACAGATAAAGCTTATGAAATTCCAGGATGGTTTTTATTCGGTGGATTTAACGAATGTCCTTTGCCTGAAGAAATTATAGCTATAAGTAAATATTGGTATGAAAAATATGATGCAAGAGTTGTTGTGATAACTGATTCTGAAATAGAATTTTATTTGGAGAAATTTCCAAAAACACAAAAAGAGGCTGAAGAATTGGCAATAGAGCAGTTTTTAGTTAGCGGGGATTTAGTTTTTCAAATTTATGATGAACTGGAAGAACTTTCAAAGGGATTGTATAAATCAAGAAATTGGTATTTTTGGTGGGATTAGAAAAAGAAAGGTGGAAAAATGAACTTATACAGAAAAACAGCCAGTGAAATAGCTGAAATGATAAAAAATAAGGAAGTTACATCTGAAGAAGTAACGAAGGAATTTTTACAGAGAATTGATTCGCTGGAAGATAAAGTAGGGGCATTCTCAAGTGTTTTAAATGAAAAGTCGCTGGAAAGTGCTAAAAAATACGATGATGACAATAATGAAGATAAAAGAAAAGATTATGATAATACATTGTTATTTGGAGTTCCTGTGGCACTGAAGGATAATATCCTTTCAAAAGGTGATTTGACTACTGCTTCATCACAGATTCTGAAAAATTATGAAGGAGTATATGATGCAACAGTAGTGGAAAGGCTTAAAAAAGCAGGAGTTCCCATAATAGGAAAAGCGAACATGGATGAATTTGCAATGGGGTCATCAAATGAAAATTCATCAATAAAGCCTGCTTCAAATCCATGGGCATTGGATAGAGTGCCGGGAGGAAGCAGTGGAGGATCAGCTGCTGCAGTAGCTGCACAGATGGTACCGATAGCATTGGGAACTGATACAGGAGGAAGTATAAGACAGCCTGCGAGCCTTACAGGAACAGTAGGAATAAAGCCGACATATGGAAGAGTATCAAGATATGGTCTTATGGCATTCGGTTCTTCCCTTGACCAGATAGGAGCATTGGCAAAGTCAACTGAAGACTTGGCAAGAATTATGCAGATAATATCAGGGCATGATGAAAAAGATCCGACAACAGCAGAAGTTGAAGTGCCTGACTATTTGAAAAGCCTGAATAATGATTTGAAAGGCTTAAAAATAGGACTTCCTAAAGAATATTTTACAGAAGATCTGGATAAGGACATAAAAGAGGTTGTAGATAAAGCTGTGGCTCAGCTAAAGGAACTTGGAGCTGAAATAAAGGAAGTGTCATTGCCTTATACAAAATATGCAATATCAACTTATTATATAATTTCATCAGCAGAAGCGGCATCAAACCTTTCAAGATATGATGGTGTAAGATACGGTACAAGAAAAAGTGATGAAAATATAGAAGAAATGTATGTAAAATCAAGAAGTGAAGGATTTGGACCTGAAGTAAAGAGAAGAATAATGATAGGAAACTATGTGTTAAGTTCAGGATTCTATGATGCATACTATAAAAAGGCCTCACAGGTAAGAAGACTTATAAAAGAGGACTTTGAGAAGGCATTAAATGAAGTTGATATTATATTGACTCCTGTTTCCCCTACAACAGCCTTTAAAAAAGGGGAAAAGAATACAGATCCTGTGCAGATGTATCTTGCAGATATTTACACTGTTTCAATAAATATGGCAGGAGTTCCTGCAATTTCAGTTCCAGCAGGTTTTGTAAATGGACTTCCTGTAGGAATACAGCTGATTGGAAATTATTTCAGGGAAGATTTACTGTTTAATGTTTCCCACAAATTTGAGGAAGCAAGAGGGAAGATAGAATATCCTGAACTGTAATATTCCAGAACAGAAGAAGATTTTGTAAACTTATGAAAGATATAGTATTTGATATTTTTAGATTTTTAAAAAGAAAGTTATATCTAAAAAATAATGAATTAACGAAAGGAAAAACAGAAAATGAGCATGGAATATGAAACAGTCATTGGACTGGAAGTACATTGCCAGTTAAAAACAAAAACAAAAGTATGGTGTTCATGTAATGCCGATTATGATAATGAAGCGCCTAATGTTTCTACGTGTCCCATTTGTACAGGACAGCCTGGAGCATTGCCAAAGCTGAATGAAGAAGTGCTTAATTATGCCATAAAGGCGGCACTTGCACTGGATTGCGAAATCAATGGAGAGAGTCAGTTTGACAGAAAAAATTACTTCTATCCTGATTCTCCAAAAAACTATCAGATAACACAGTATTTTAAGCCATATGCTGAAAATGGTAAACTGCATATTGTGACAAACAGTGGAAAGGAATCTGAAGTGGGGATAGAAAGAATTCAGATTGAAGAAGATACAGCAAAAAGTATACATACAACATCAGAAAGCCTTTTAAACTACAACAGGGCTTCAGTACCTCTGATTGAGATAATTTCAAAACCTGAAATAAAGAATGCCGAGGAGGCGTATGCCTATCTGAATACACTAAAGGACAGACTGAAATATACAAAAGTAAGTGACGTAAGCATGGAGCTTGGATCACTTAGATGTGATGCCAATGTATCAGTAAGAAAGAAAGGGGACACAGTTTTAGGAACAAGAACTGAAACTAAGAACCTGAACTCCTTCAAGGCTGTTGTAAGGGCGATAGAATATGAAACAAACAGACAGATTGAAGTTATTGAAAATGGTGGAAGAGTTGTGCAGGAAACAAGGCTATGGGATGAAGAACAGGGTGTTACAAGACCTATGAGAAGTAAAGAGGAAGCGATGGATTATAGATACTTTCCCTGAGCCTGACCTGCTAAGAGTCATCATATCTGATGAAAGGCTTGAAAAAGTAAAAAAAGAAATGCCTGAATTTGCAGATGAAAAAGCAAAAAGATTTGTAGAGGAATACAAGCTGAATGAAAAAGAAGCTGCAACTCTTGCAGGAGAACCTGAACTTGCTGAATACTATGAAACAATGGTAAAGGAATCAGGAGAGCCTAAACTTTCTGCAAACTGGATGCTTACAGAAGTTTTAAGGGTGCTGAAGGAAAAAAATATTGGAATTGAGAAATTCCCAGTTTCTTCAGGAAATATTGCAAAACTTATAACTCTGATAAAAACAAATGTAATAAGCTCAAAAATAGCGAAGGAAGTTTTTGAAATGCTGTTATCAGAAGACAAGGATCCTGAAATTATAGTAAAGGAAAAAGGATTGATTCAGATAACTGACAACAGTGAAATTGAGAAAATAGTTGAACAGGTGCTGGAAGAAAATCAGCAGTCTGTGGAAGATTATAAGGCGGGTAAAAGTAATGCCCTTAAATATTTAGTGGGACAGGCTATGAGACTTTCCAAAGGGAAAGCCAACCCTCAAATGATAAATGAATTGATTTTGAAAAAACTGGATTAGTTTAGGAGAAATATGGAAAAGAAATCTGGGATAAAAAAAGGAAAAAAAGTAAGAATAAGTGCTTTTAAACTACGTATGGCAATAATATCAGCAGGAGTGGTGCTTGCGTTTTTTGGTATTTTCTTAAGGTTATTCTTTCTTCAGGTTGTAAAAGGTGAAGAATATAAAAAAGATGGAGAAAAACAATATAAGAGCAAGTATAAGGTGCTGGCAAAAAGAGGAAGAATTATTTCAAATGACGGAGAAATTTTAGCTTTTGATGGAGAAGACTATTCCATAGCTTTAGATCCGACTTTAGTTAAAGATGAAAATATTGACAAGCTGATGGATCTTTTTAAGAAGAATCTTCCTGACCTTGATACAGATAAGGTAAAAAGGGATATTCTTTTAAAGAAAAAAAATTCAAAAACAAAATATT
>ERZ773022.1528-NODE-1528-length-15309-cov-9.783729_pt1 | contig 15309 bp, 14 predicted proteins | sample MGYA00580839_ERZ773022 | MGnify/ENA primary metagenome ERZ773022 (study PRJEB29015, sample SAMEA2738020) | human oral metagenome | biome: human oral; feature: human-associated habitat; material: dental | place: China | collected 2044 ... | reverse complement strand
GCCCAGCATGCGGGGGATGGAGAAGCCGTAGATGTCGGCGTCGACGACGCCCACGTTCAGGCCCTCGGCCGCGATGGCCGCCGCGAGGTTGGCGGTCACCGAGGACTTGCCGACCCCGCCCTTGCCGGAGGTCACCGCGTACACGCGCGTGAGGCTGCCCGGCTGGGTGAAGGGGATGACCGGCTCGGCGGCGCCGCCGCGCAGCCGGGCGCGCAGCTCGGCCTTCTGCTCGTCGGTCATGACGCCCAGGCGCACCCGCACCTCGGTGACGCCCTCGACCTCACCGACCTCACGACGCGCGTCCGCGGTGATCGTGTCCTTGAGCGGGCAGCCGGCCACGGTGAGCAGGACGCCGACGGTCACGGCGCCCGTCTCGCTGACCTCGATCGATTCGACCATGCCGAGATCGGTGATCGAACGGCGGAGCTCGGGATCGATGACTCGGCCCAGAGCCTCACGAACTGCGTCTTCGGTAGGTGCGGACATGGTGCCATCCTAGGTGGGACCGTGCACGGGCTGTCGTGGTGCGCAGCACGTTGAAACGGTTCTCCCCGTGTTTGAGGCGTGTGCGGTGGTAAAGACGTCGTAATCTGGGCGGGCCGCCATCACGCGCGGGTGTCGTTCTTCCTGCGAGTCGGAAAGAGAAGCGCATGACCTCGACTCAGCGCTCCGCCAATCCATCGTCTACTCTTCGCCGGGGCCGCATCGGCGGTCTCGACGGGCTGCGCGCCGTCGCAGTCGCCCTCGTCCTCGTCTACCACCTCGTGCCCGGAGTCCTGCCCGGGGGGATGGTGGGGGTCGACGCCTTCTTCGTCATCTCCGGGTTCCTCATCACCAGCCTCCTGGTCGTCGAGCGGCGCCGCACGGGGGCCATCGACCTCAAGCGCTTCTGGACCAGGCGCCTGCGCCGGATAGTGCCCGCGCTCGTCGCCGCGGTCGCCGCGGTCGTGGCCCTGGCCGCCTGCGTGGGGGGCGACGTCCTGGTGGCCGTGCGGCGTCAGGTGCTCGGCTCCATCCTGCTGGTCTACAACTGGGTGGAGATCGCCGGCGGGACGTCCTACTTCGACCAGACCCAGCCCCTCCTGCTGACCAATGTGTGGTCGCTGGCGGTCGAGGAGCAGTTCTACCTCGTGTGGCCGCTGGTCATCATCGCCTTCCTGTCGCGGGGCGCGTCGCGCAGGCGGACCAGGCTCGGCGCCGTCCTCGCCCTGGGGCTCGCGGTGGTCTCGGCCGTCTGGGCCCTGCGCCTCATGCGGGACGGGGCGTCCTCCACGCGCGTCTACATGGGGACCGACACCCACGCCTTCGGCCTCATGATGGGCGCCGCGCTGGCCCTGTGGCACGGGCGCGCGACGGAGGGCCTGACGCTGAGCCCCCAGCCCGCTCGGCTGCGCCGGGTGCGCGGGGCGCTGGGGTGGGTGGGCCTGGCCGGCCTGGTCGTCCTGGCCCGCACCGCCGACGAGGGGACGACGGCGCAGCCGGGCGGCCTCGGGCCCGTGCCGGCGCTGATCGCCGCGTCCGTGTGCACCCTCGCCGTCGTCCAGGCCCTCACCGGCGAGGTCGCCCTCGCCGCCGGGCCGGCGCGGTGGCTGCTGCGCGTGCTGGACGCCCGGCCGCTGCGGTGGGTGGGCTCCCGCTCCTACGGTCTCTACCTGTGGCACTGGCCCCTGGGGGTCCTGGCCTTCTACACCATTCCGCCGACCATCAACCCCTGGGTGACCGCCCTGGGGGTCCTGGGGCTGACGCTGTGGTTCACCGAGATGTCCTACACCTACATCGAGACCCCCGTGCGGCGCCACGGCCTCGTCGGCTGGCTGCGGCGGTCCGTCCGGCTGCGCCCGCGTCAGCTCGTGCCGCTGGGAGGGGGGCTGACCGCCCTCGCCCTGCTCATCAGCCTCGGCTTCTCCTCCCAGCCCAACCAGACCGCGGCGCAGCAGGCGATCGCGGCCGGCGGCGAGTACCTCACCGTCTCGTCCACGACCCCGCCCCCGACCTCCGACCCGGACGCGGAGACGGCCGAGCCCACCGCCGAGGAGAGCGCGAGCCCCTTCACCGGGGCGGAGGTCACCGTCGTCGGCGACTCCGTGACGGTGGCGGCGGCTCCGAGCCTGGAGTGGGCCCTGCCGGGCGTCGCCGTCGACGCCGAGGTCTCGCGGTCCGTCTACGCCGCCCAGTCCGTGCTCGAGACGGCCGACGCCGCCGGGGCCCGGCCCTGCGTCGTCGTCTCCCTGGCCACCAACGGCCCCGTGGACACCGGCGAGCTGGACTCGATCCTGGACTACCTGGGGCCCAGCCGCAGCCTCGTCCTGGTCACCGGGTACGGCCCGGCGCGCACGACCTGGATCCCCGAGGCCGACGAGACCATCCGCGCCTTCGCCGCCGCCCACCCCGACCAGGTGGCGGTGGCGGACTGGGAGGCCGCCATCGCCGCCCACCCCGACCTGCTCTACGACGACCAGATCCATCCCCTGCCGGAGGGCGGGGACCTCTATGCGCAGACGGTCGCCGACGCGATCGCGAGTCTGAAGCGTCAGCCGTCCTGAGGCGCCTGAGCCGGCGGCCTCGGCCCGTCCTGGTCCTCGGCCAGCTCCTCGATGATCTCGCCGGCGATCTCCTCGCGGGTGCGGCGCTCCTCCGCCAGGATCTCGGAGAGCATGTCGCGCAGCTCGGAGCGCACGAAGTCGCGAGTGGCGACGTCGTTCATGGCCAGGCGCAGCGAGGCGATCTCCCGGGTGAGGAACTCGGTGTCCTCCAGGTTGCGCTGGGCGCGCTGGCGGTCCTGCTCGGCGGTGACGCGGTCGCGGTCGTCCTGCCGGTTCTGCGCCAGCAGGATCAGCGGCGCGGAGTAGGACGCCTGGGTGGAGAAGGCCAGGTTGAGCAGGATGAAGGGGTAGGGGTCCCAGGCGGAGTCCTCGTTGATCTTCACCAGAAGCATGTTCGCCGCGATCCACGCCACCACGAACACCGTCATGTAGAGGACGAACTTCGGCGAGCCCATGAACCGGGCCGTCGCCTCGGCGAAGCGCCCGAAGCCGTCGGAGCGGGAGGCGTGCGCCGGGCGGAGCCAGGGCATCCACCGCGAGCGGGGCCGGGTCAGCGGCTGGTCGAGCTGGTCAGGCATTGGCGTTCCTCTCGATCATCTCGTCGGTGACGGCGTCGTCGGCCTCCCGCCAGTCGTCGGGCATGAGGTGGTCCAGGACGTCGTCGACGCTCACCGCGCCGAGCAGCCGCCCGGCCTCGTCCAGGATGGGCAGGGCGGTGAGGTTGTAGGTGGCCAGCAGCCGGGTCACCGTGCCGATCGAGTCGTCGGCGTGGATGGGGTCCAGGCCCTTGTCCAGGACCGAGCCGAGCAGGCGCTGCGGGCGCTCGCGCAGCGCGCGCTGGAAGTGGACCATGCCCAGGAACTGACCCGTCGGGGACTCCAGCGGGGGCCGGCACACGAAGGCGATCGCCGCGAGCGCCGGCGGGACCTCGGCCTTGCGCGCCTGCGCCAGGAAGGTGGCCACATTGGCCTCCGGGGGCAGGATGATCGGCTCGGTCGTCATCAGGCCGCCGGCGGTGTACTCGTCGTAGCGCATGAGGCGGCGCACGTCCTCGGCCTCCTCGGGCTGCATGAGCCCGAGCAGCTCGGCCGCCTTGGGCAGGGGCAGGTCGGAGACCAGGTCGGCGGCGTCGTCGGGCTGCATGGCGTCCAGGACGTCGGCGGCGCGGGCCGCCTCCAGGCCCGAGAGCAGGGCGACGGCGTCGTCGGTGGACAGCTCCTCGACGGCGTCGGCCAGGCGCTCGTCGGACAGCTCGGCGGCGACCTCGATCTGGCGGGGCAGGGGCAGGTCCGACAGGACGTCGGCCAGGTCGGCGGGCTTGAGGTCCTCCATGGTGGCCAGCAGCGCGGTCGCCCCCTGCTGGTCGGCGCTGCCCGCCAGGCCGGTGACCTCCTCGGGGCGCACCATGAAGGTCTCGCCGCGGCGCAGGCCCAGGGGCCCGGAGGCGCCGCGCTGGACGAACAGCCGGGTCACCTTCCAGTCCATGCCGCGGTCGCGCTCGATGGCGACGTCGCGGACGGTGACGGGCCCGGTGCCGTCGCGCATGGTGACCACGCGGTCGAGCAGCTCGCCGACGACGAGCGTCTCGACGTGGCGCTGCTCGAAACGGCGTATGTTGACCAGGCCCGTGGTGATGACCGCCCCCGGCTCGATGGCGGTGACCCGCGACAGCGGCAGGAACACGCGGCGGCGGCCGGGCACCTCGATGACCAGGCCCACCGCCCGCGGCTCGCCGCGCATCTGGATGAGGGCGACGACGTCGTGGACCTTGCCCACCGGGTCGCCAAGGGGGTCGAAGACGGTCGTTCCGACGAGACGGGCGACGAAAACCCTTGTTGAGACGGTGCGTGTCCTGGTGCTCTCCACGAGCACAGACTATGCGCCCTGGGCGTGACGAGCCGGTATCGGGTCCCCGAGCGGACGCGTGGCGTGGGACGATGGGGACATGAGCCAGTTCTCCGCGCGACCCACGTTCTCCTCCCGGGGCGGCGGCATGCCCCGGGGCGAGGAGGTGGCCTCATTCACCAGCTACGCCGAGGCCCAGCACGCCGTCGACTCCCTGTCCGAGGACGGCTTCCCCGTCCAGTGCCTCACCATCATCGGTACCGACCTGCGACAGGTGGAGCGGATCACCGGGCGCATGAGCTGGGGGCGCGCCGTGGCCGCCGGAGCCGGGTCGGGCCTGTGGATCGGCCTGTTCTTCGGCGCCATGATGTCCCTGGTCGGCTCCGAGGCGGTCGGCGGCGGCGTGAGCATGGTGACGGCGGTGCTCCTGGGCGTGGTGTGGGGGATCGTGTTCCAGGTGGGCTCCTACGCGCTCACCCGCGGCCGGCGCGACTTCACCTCGGTCAGCCAGGTCGTGGCCTCGCGCTACTCGATCATCGCCTCGGACCGGGCCGCCGAGGCTGCGCAGGCCCTCGCGGGCGTGCCCGGCAACCTCTCGCGGGGCGGTGCGGCGGCCCGTCGTGCGCACGAGCGTCGCTCGGCCCGGGAGCGCACGCGCGCCGGAGCGCCGACGGCGTTCGGCTCACGCCCCGACGAGCGCCCCCGTTACGGCGTCCGCGTGTCCGAGGTCACGCCCCCCTCCGACGACTCCGACTCCCCGGGCGATGGTGGCTCGCCGGACGACGGCGCCGGCGAGCCGGCCGAGCCGGCCGAGACGTCGGGCGGGCGCGAGGAGGTCGACCCCTATCTACGGCCCCCCGGCGGCCCGGGAGCGGGCTCGCGGGACGGCTCCGGGGGCAGCGGAGCATGAGCGTGCCCGTCGGGCTGTCGAGCGCCTGCTTCATGCCCACCGGCGTCGAGACCGCCTTCGCACTGGCCGCCGAGCTCGGCTACGACGGCGTCGAGGTCATGGTGTGGTCCGAGCGCGCCAGCCGGGACCCGCGGACGCTGGCCGGGCTGGCCGAGCGCTACGACCAGCCGGTTCTGGCGGTGCACGCCCCCACCCTCCTGCTCACCCGGGGAGTCTTCGGCGCCGACCCGTGGAGCAAGGTCGACCGCTCCATCGAGCTCGCCCTCGCTCTGGGCGCGCCCAGCGTCGTCCTCCATCCGCCCTTCTTCTGGCAGACCCGCTACGCGCGCGGCTTCGTGGCCGGGGTGGCCCTGCGCGAGATGACCACCGGCATGCACCTGTGCGTGGAGAACATGTTCACCTGGCGGCCCCGCGATACCCACTCCACCCGGGACTTCCAGGCCTACACGCCCACCTGGGACCCGGTCGGGCAGGGGTACCGCTCGGTCACCCTCGACATCTCCCACGCGGCGACCTCCGGCTCGGATGCCCTGGCCATGGCGCGCGCCCTGGGCCCGACCCTGCGTCACCTCCACCTGACCGACGGCGTGCCCGGGTTCCGCGACGATCACCTGCTGCCCGGCCAGGGCGATCAGGACTGCGCGGGTGTGCTGACCCACCTGGCCGGCACCGGTTTCGAAGGGCGCGGCGGCCAGGTCGTCGTCGAGGTCAAGACCGGCTCCATGACGGCCGTCGAGCGCCGTGAGGCCCTGGCCAGCGCCCTGGCCTTCGCGCGCGAGCATCTCGAGGGTCAGGGGCGCACCGAGAACGTTCACGTCCCCGCCCCCACACGCAGGCGCTATCGCACGGGCTGAGGGCCGCGGTCGATTCTGCGGGGCGCACCGGGTCAGCAGATGCGCTCGTGCGCGCGGTGGGAGGCGGGCTCGAGCTGGAAGGTCGAGTGGCGCACGGGCACGGGGAAGTGCTCGGCCACGCACGCCTGGAGCCGATCGAGGATGCGGGCGGTGTGCCCGTCGAGCAGGCACTGATCGCGCACGACCACATGCGCGGTCAGGACCGGCAGCCCGGAGGAGACGGTCCAAGCGTGCAGGTCGTGGACGTCCTCGACGTGCTCGATGCCCAGGACGTGGCGGCGCACCTCGGCCAGATCGAGGGCCTCGGGGGTGAAGCCCATGAGGACGCGTCCTGCTGAGCGCAGCAGGCTCAGCGCCCGCGGGACGATGAGGATGACGATGAGCAGCGAGGCAACCGCGTCCGCGCGTGACCATCCCGTGAATGCGACGACGCCGGCGGCCACGATGACCCCCAGCGAGCCGAGGGCGTCGCCCACCACCTCCAGGAAGGCCGCCCGGGCGTTGAGGCTCTCCCCGCGCCCGCCGGCCAGGACGAGGATGGAGGCGACGTTGGAGATCAGGCCGATCACACCCATGACGAGCATGCCCTCGGCCTCGATCTCGCCGGGGGCCGTCAGGTCGATGACCGCGCGTACGCCGACGACGATCCCGACGACGGCGAGCATGCCGGCCTGGCCGGCGGCGCCGATGACCTCGGCGCGGCGCAGGCCCCAGGTCGAATGGTCCGTGGGCGGGCGCGCCGCCAGGTGAGCGGCCGTCAGGGCGATGATGAGGCCGGCCGTGTCGGTGAGCATGTGGCCCGCATCCGCGAGGAGGGCCAGAGAGCCGGTGAGCAGGCCGGTGACCGCTTCGGCGACGAGCACCGCGGCTGTCAGGGCGAGGGCGACCGCGAGACGCCCTCGGGAGGCGCCCGTCGTGCGATCGCGTCCCCCGTGATCGCCGTGCCCGGGGCCATCGCGGTCGTTACCGCGATCGGAGGACTGCGCGCCGGGGCCGGCGGCGCTCATGCCGGCTCCTCGTCGCCGTCGGCGGACTCCGCCGCCGAGCGGGCCAGCGTCCGGGCGGCGACCAGGACGGCGGTGAGCTCGTCGGGGTGCTCCAGGGTGCTTACGCGGGCGCGGCCGTGGATGTGGGTGGAGATGAGCCCGGCGCCGCGGAGGATCGCCAGGTGCTGGGAGACGGTCGACTGGGCCAGGCCGAGGTGCTCGGTGAGCTCGCTGACCCGGTGCTCGCCTCCGCGCAGGTGGGAGAGGATGGCCAGGCGTGTGGGGTCCGCCAGGACGGACAGGACCGCTGCCGGGGACGTCGCGTCGCGAACGGCCGAGGTATCGTCGATGATGTCGGTGGGGAACAGCCCATGAACCTTCGCCATGCGCCGATTATATCGGTATACGCCGATGATGCAAGGGTGTGGTCGTGCCCGGGTTCGGCGCCTCCCCATGGGGCCGACGCCGGGACCGCGCCCCTCGCCCAGGGCTGCCGGGTCTGTCGGTCACTGGGCGATGAGCCCGCTCACCCAGGCCTCGACGTCGTCGGCCGTGCGCGGGATGGCGGCGGTCAGGTAGTCGATCCGGCCGTCCTCGCGCACCACGACGTCATCCTCGATCCGCACGCCCGTGCCGCGCAGCTCGGCGGGCACCCGCAGGTCGTCGGCGCGGAAGTACAGGCCGGGCTCGATCGTGAAGACCATGCCGGGGACGAGCTCCGCGTCCATGGACATCTCGCGGCGCGCCTGGGCGCAGTCGTGCACATCCAGTCCCAGGTGATGGCTCGTGCCGTGCACCATCCAGCGCCGGTGGTACTGGCCCTCGGGACCCAGCGAGTCCGCGGCCGTGACGCCCTCCGGCAGCAGCCCCCACTCCTGAAGCCTGGCCGCGATGACCTCCATGGCGGCGGTGTGGACGTCGCGGAAGCGGCAGCCGGGCTCGCCCGCCCGGGCGAAGGCGGCGTCGGCGGCCTCCAGCACCGCCTCGTAGACGCGGCGCTGGGCGGTGGTGAAGCGCCCGTCCACCGGGATCGTGCGGGTGACGTCGGCCGTGTACAGGGAGTCGACCTCCACGCCCGCATCCACCAGCACCAGTTGACCCGGCTCGACGGGACCGTCGTTGTTGATCCAGTGCAGCGTGTTGGCGTGATCCCCTGCCGCGGCGATCGTCTCGTAGCCCAGGCCGTTGCCCTCCTCGCGCGCCCTGGCCCCGAAGGCCCCCTCCAGAACCCGCTCCCCGCGCCAATGGCTCTTCGCACGGGGGATGGAGCGGATCAGGTTATCGAAACCGGCCTTGGTGGCGTCCACGGCCGCCTGGAGCTGGTCGACCTCCCAGGCGTCCTTGACCAGGCGCAGCTCGCTGGTGGCCTCCGCCAGCGCGTCGTCGACCTGTCGGGCGGCCTGGTCGGTCGCCAATCCCGCGGCCCGACGCACCCGGTCCACCAGCGCAGTGACCGCGGCGTCGGCCTGGGCGACCACCCGCAGCCGGACCGCGTCGGCGCCCGCGTCCTTGGCCAGGGCGTCCCCGAGCGTGTCGATGTGGGCGCAGCGGATCCCGGTGGCCGCCTCGACCTCCTCGATGGAGGGGCGCACCCCCACCCACAGCTCGCCGTAGCGCGGGTCGGCGTAGAACTCCTCGCTCGTCCGGGGGGCCCGGGGGCGGAAGTAGAGCACCGCCTCGTGGGTGGGCTCGTCCGCCTCGACCCGCTGACCGGGTACGGTGAGCGGATCGAGGACGAGGACGGCGTCGGGCTCGAAGTCGGTTCCCGTACCCGCCAGATGGGCGAAGGCCGAATGGGGGCGGAAGCGGTAGTCGCAGTCGTTGTTGCGGGTCACCAGAGGTCCGGCGGGGATGACCAGGCGCTCGCCGGGGAAGAGGGCCCCCAGAGCGGCACGACGGGCCTGGGCCCATGGGGCGGCGTCGCTGCGTCGCGGCGGGTCGGAGGGGCGCGGGCCCCAGCCCGAGCCGATGAAGTCTCGGAAGGCCTCGTTGGTGGGCTGACGGGAGCGATTGTTGCCGCGCTGGGCCAGTGACTGAGTCGGGGGCTGGGCCGGTGACTGCGGGGCGGAGGGGGAGGAGTGGTTCATCTCGCTCATGACCTCATCCTCCCACCACGAGCGCGTCGAGCCGAACCGCGCCGGCGATCCGTCGCCCGTCCGGCCGGCGGAGTCGGGGCAGCTACCGGCCCAGCTGATGGCGGGCCCGGGACAGCACGCGGGTGGAGGCGACCGACGCCGCCAAGGGGTGGAGGTCGGACTCCCTCGCCCCGGAGGCGACCAGCCGGCAGACCTCGGCCAGCTCCCCGGCCAGAGCGGGGGAGCCGTCGTCCGGCACCGACAGATCCTCCTGCCCGTCCGGTCCCGTCAGCTTGATGGTGCGGGGCCACTGGCAGTCGTCGAAGGTCGCGACGGTGCGGTCCGAGGCGATGCAGCAGCCGATGCCGGCGGGCGAGGTCTTCGAGTGCAGGCACACGACCTCCAGGTCCGTGCGCGGCCCCGACTCCCGGGAGCGGGGACTGGCGCCCTGCTCGGGCCCGCCCCGGGCGCAGGCGCCTCCGAGCCGGTCGTAGCTGAGCACGACGACGCCGTGGGAGTCCGCGCCCGAGTCGAGCATTCTGCCCGTGGCGCTCACCCGGCTCGGCTCCCCGAACAGATGAATCGCCAGCGAGACCGGGTAGACGCCCAGGTCCATGAGGCTACCGCCCCCCAGCGCCGGGTCGAAGGCCGGCGGCAGCTCCCCGGCGCGCAGTCGATCCATGCGGCTGGAGTACTGCTCCTTGACCAGGGTCGCCCGGTGAGGGCCCGGCCCGTCGCCCAGCAGTGCGGGAAGGGTCCGACGGAGGGCCGCCGTCCCCGGGTCGAAGGCCGGAAGCCACCCCTCCATGAGGAAACGATCGTGGCGCCGTGCGGCCGCGACCATCGCCAGGGCCTGGGCGGGCTCGAGTGCGAAGGGCTTCTCCACCAGGACGTGGAATCCCGCCTCGAGGGCGGCGATGGCCTGGTCGGCGTGCAGCGCGTTCGGGGAGCCGATGTAGACGACGTCGAGAGGGGTCGGGCCGTCGGGGCGGCCGTGCGCGAGCATCTCCTCCAGCGTCGCGTAGGAGGCTCCGATGCCGTGCTCGGCGGCGAAGGCGGCCGCGTGCTCGGGGCGAGCGGATGCGACGGCCGCCACCCGGGCCTGAGGCAGGACGGCGACGGCGTCCATCACCCAGCGGGCGATGAAACCGGCGCCGACCAGACCGATCCTCACAGGCGGTGCGGACACGACGGCGGATGCGCTCATGCCCCCCATCCTCCCACATCCTCCCGCCCCGGCCCCGCGTCCTCCCGGCGCCGTCGGCCGCCCGACCGCCGGCTCCCGCCTGCGGCCCTACACTGACGGGCGTGCGAATCGACCCCCACGCCCACTCCTCCCGCTCGGACGGAACCGACGCCCCCGCCGCCCTCATGGTCGCCGCCGCGCGCGCGGGACTTGACGTCGTCGGTCTGACCGACCACGACACCATCGCGGGATGGGATGAGGCCGCCGACGCCGTCCCGGGCACCGGGGTGAGCCTGCTGCGCGGCGCGGAGATCTCCTGCGCCGCCGACGGTATCACCCTCCACCTGCTCGCCTACCTCTTCGATCCCGCCGACACCGCGCTCGCCGCGGCTCTCGCACGGGTCCGCGACAGCCGCGGCGAGCGCGCCCGGCGCATGGTCGAGCGCCTCGCGTCCGACTACCCGATCACCTGGCCCGACGTCGTCGAGCGGGCCGGCGACGCGGTCAGCGTCGGGCGGCCCCACATCGCCGACGCCCTCGTGGCCGCCGGCTCCTTCCCGCACCGGTCGGCCGGCTCGCCCTACTACGTGCACCACTGGGCGCTGGATCCCGTCGAGGCCTGCGCACTCGTGCGCCGTGCCGGAGGAGTGCCGGTGGCGGCCCACCCCCGCGCGAGCCGACGGCAGAGGCGCCTCGTTCCCGACGCGACCTTCGCCGCCATGGCCGAGGCGGGCCTGGCCGCCCTCGAGGTCGACCACCGCGACCACGACGCCGCCGGGCGGGCGGCCGCCCGGGCCCTCGCCGCCGAGCTGGGGCTGGGAATGTCCGGGTCCTCCGACTACCACGGAGAGGGCAAGCCCAACCGCCTGGGCGAGAACCTCATGCCGCCCGACCTGCTCGCACGCATCGTCGACGAGGGCGCGCTCCCTGTCGTATCCGCCTGAGACCGCCGAGGGACCCGCTCATGATCGACGCAGTCTTCAGCCCCGCCCTGTTCGCCACGTCCTTCACGACGGTGCTCGTCATCCAGGATCCGCTCGGCGCCGTGCCGGTCTTCCTGTCGCTGACCAGCCGGCAGACCCCCGCCGAGCGCAGGCGCTCCGCGCGTCAGGCCACCCTGGTCTCCTTCTCGGTCATCCTGGCCTTCGCCATCTTCGGACGTTACATCCTGAAGTTCCTCGGAATCTCCGTGCCCGCCCTGCAGGTCTCGGGGGGCCTGCTTCTGCTGCTCGTGGCCCTCGAGCTGCTCACTGACAGGACCGACGAGAGTCCCGACCCGGAGGCGGTGAGGGCCAATGCGGCACTGGTTCCGCTGGGCACGCCCCTGCTGGCCGGACCCGGGGCCATCGTCGCGGCCATGGTGGCGGTCGAATCCGCCCCGAGCCCCGTCGCCGGGTGGATATCGGTGACCACGGCCATCATCGCCACGCACGCGGTCATCTGGGCCACGCTGCGCTTCTCCGTCGGCCTGCACCGCTTCCTCGGGGAGTCCGCCATCCGGGTCCTGACCCGGATCTTCGGCCTCCTGCTCGCGGCGATCGCCGTGGAGATGATCGCCGAGGGCGTCCTGGCCTACGTCCGCACGGCCCTCTCGACCCTCTAGGTGAGTGATTCGGGGCTGGTGGTGGGTGGTGTCCTGTGGCTCTGCCGTGCTTGCCGGTCGAGCTCGTCCTGTCTGCCGGTGACGTCCGCTGGGTCGTGTGGCGCGCTGGGTCGTGTCGGTCGGGGCGCGCGGCGGTGGCCTCCGGCGTCGAGATGGACATTGTCGTACGAGGTCGGCGGTGTCACCGTCTATCTCGTACGACAATGTCTGTCTCGACAGGGGGCGTGCGCATGGGGGGCGGCCCGACGTGGACGTATCTTTGTCGTGTGGTCGTGCTTTTCTCCCGTCGTTCTGGGCGCTGCCCTCCAGGAGGATTGGGAGAAGGGCGGGTTCATGCTGGGAGGGTGCGTTGACGTTCCGGTGCGGGGCCGGCTCTCGCAGTGCCTGGTGGCGGTGCCTGCTGGTCCGGGGCCGGTCATCCCGATGACTGGCTGACCGGCCGGCTCCAAGACGGTGCGGGACAAGTCGGGGCGGGGGAGGTGGTCGTCCCACGCGCTTTTAGGTCGGTCGCCGGTCTCGGGTGTGGTGGAGGTCGGTGTGGTTCCGCGGTTCTGCTGTGCGGGCCGGGCGGCGCGGAGGGCTGAGGGCGCGTGGGGTGATCGGGCTCTCGACAAGGGCTACATCCGCGCCACCGTGGAGGACTGCGACGAGCAAATCCAAAACGCAGAGATCGACAAGCTACATCCGCGCCACCGCGGAGGGCTGAGGGCGCGTGGGGTGATCACTTCGCGGGGCGCAGCAGCGCCCGGCGGGCCGCCGGGCCGGCCAACCAGACCGGACGCCGACTCAGCCGACTCAGCGGCCGAGGCCCGTCGCGCCGAGCGCCCCTTCGAGGCAGCCCAGTGCGGCGTCGGTCACGGCGGGCCTGTCGCTCGCGAGGCAGCCCCGTGAGACCCACTCCAGGCAGACCGTCTCAAGAAACCCCAGGTATCCCCACAGCGCGAAGGTGGTCCGCGCGTCGTCGGCGCCCCCGAGCAGGTCCCGCAGCGCATCGATCGAGACCTCGCGGGCGCGCCTGCGGACCTCGGCGGCCTCGCTCGGCTCGTGACCGGCGAGCATCTGGTAGGCGGCCCATCCGGGGGCGCGCTCGGCGATGAAGTCGAGGTAGACGCCGATCGAGGTGCGGACATGGTCTCGGGCGGTGCTGCCGTCGTCCAGGGCGTCGGCGGCCAGCCGCGTGCGCTCGGCCAGGTCCGCGGCGTCCAGGGCGAGCACCTGGCCGTAGAGCCGCCCCTTGGTCGAGAAGTACTTGTGGACGAGCGCCTCGGAGGCCCTGGCCTCCCGCGCGATCGCGGACAGGGACACGTCCTCGTAGGACTGCGCGGCGAAGGCCCGGCGCGCGGCGCCCAGGATGAGCCGCCGGCGCTCGTCGGGGTCCATGCGCACACGGGGTCGGCGATCTGATCTGGTCGGCATGGTTGCATTCTAGTCACGCTAGTGAGTACAGTCATTAACATGGCTAGTGAGAGTACTGGAATAAGCGGACGGGGCCTTCCCGCCCGGGTCGAGCACAGCATCTGGTGGCACGTCTACCCCCTGGGCGCCACCGGAGCCCCGATCCGGCCGGAGACCCCGGCCGACAGGTCGCCCGCGCCCCGTCTCGGACGCCTCATCGAATGGCTCGACTACCTCGTCGACCTGGGCGCCAACGGCCTGGCGCTCGGACCGGTCTTCGAGTCGAGCACCCACGGGTACGACACCACCGACCACTTCCGCATCGACCCGAGACTCGGCGACGACGCCGTCTTCGACCGCCTCGCCGAGGCCTGCCGGGACCGGGGCGTGGCGCTCATGCTCGACGGCGTCCTCAACCACGTGGGCACGGCGCACCCGCTGTTCCACACCGCCCGCACCGGCGGCCCGGAGCAGCGGGAGCGCCGCCTCTTCCGCTTCGACGACGCCGACGGCTCCTCCGGCCCGCCCGGCGTCCCCGGCTCCCGTCCCGGGTACGCCCTCTTCGAGGGGCACGAGGGGCTGGCGGTGCTCAACCACGACAGCGACGAGGTCGCCGAGCTGGCCGTGTCCGTGCTCTCCCACTGGCTGGGGCGGGGAGCCTCGGCCTGGAGGCTCGACGCGGCCTACGCGGTCCCGCCGGCCTTCTGGGCCCGCGTCCTGCCGCGGGTCCGCAGCGAGTTCCCCGACGCCTGGTTCGTCGGGGAGGTCATCCACGGGGACTACGCCGGCATCATCGAGCGCTCCTCAATGGACTCGCTGACCCAGTACGAGCTGTGGAAGGCGATCTGGAGCTCCCTGCGCGATGAGAACTTCTTCGAGCTCGACTGGTGCCTGAACCGCCACAACGGGTTCCTCGACGTCTTCACACCGCTGACCTTCGTCGGGAATCACGACGTCACCCGCATCGCCAGCCGCATCGGCGACGCCAAGGCCGCGCTCGCCATCACGATCCTGCTCACCGTCGGCGGCGTCCCCGCCATCTACTACGGCGACGAGCAGGCCTTCCGCGGCCTGAAGACGGACCGCCCGGGAGGCGACGACGAGGTCCGTCCGGCGCTGCCGTCGGGACCGGAGGCCCTCTCACCCCTCGGGGGCTGGCTCTACCGCTGGCACCAGGAGCTCATCGGGATGCGCCGTCGTCACCCGTGGCTCGTGGGAGCCCGCACCGAGCGCATCTCCCTGGAGAACCGGCTCATGGAGTACGACGCCGTCGGGACCGGGGGACGGCGCATCCGGGTCCGCCTTCGCCTTGAGCCGGTGCCGCGGGCGGAGGTGGAGGCGCCGGACGAGCCCGCCCTCGTCATGGAGCACGGGGGCTGAGGCTGAGTGCGCCCGGGCGCCCCGACGACGGCGGGACGCCCGGGCGCAGCGGCCCGGGGCGGTCGACTCAGAGGACCTCGTCGGGGGCGGGCATGAGGATCCAGGCCAGCACGTAGGCGACCCACATGGGCCCCGGCAGCAGCGACAGGGCGAAGTAGGCCAGGCGCACGAGGGTGGGGCTCACGCCCCAGTACTCGGCCAGGCCGCCGCACACGCCCGCCAGGAGCCGGTGGCGGGAGCGGCGGGGGAGCGTGGAGCGCCAGCTCTCCGTGCGTGCGGACAACGACGGGTCGGAAGGGTAGTGCTGTGTCATGGCTCCAGCGTGCCGCCTCACGGCCTCGACCGGTATCCGTGAGCCCCCTGATTCGGCCCTGGTCGCCCTGCGAATCATTCACGACGGCGTGTGCGCACCCGGGCGGCGCCCACCGCCCGGACCGGTCTCGAGCCGGAGCTCGACCGATCTCGGTGCGGAAGCGAACCCGTCTCGGCCAAGGGGCCGGGTCAGGCCGAGGGCGCGGCTGGGGGCCGGGCC
>ERZ773022.1524-NODE-1524-length-15343-cov-3.352237_pt1 | contig 15343 bp, 7 predicted proteins | sample MGYA00580839_ERZ773022 | MGnify/ENA primary metagenome ERZ773022 (study PRJEB29015, sample SAMEA2738020) | human oral metagenome | biome: human oral; feature: human-associated habitat; material: dental | place: China | collected 2044 ... | reverse complement strand
GGGCCGGGGGATTTTCGCATCCGGCGCACAGTCGAGGTCGATCACCGGCCTCTTCAGGAAAGCGCCTGAATCATTCCTTTCCGAATCCGAAGCGTTCGGTGAGACCGCGGTGGACAGTGAAGTCCAGCAAAGCATCGGCGCGACGCCCCCGTCATCCGGCCAGCCAGGTCCAAGCCGTACGCCCACCGGTATCATCAGGGACGGTGGCCTACGTAGGCCACGAAGCGAGGGAGGACCCAGTGTGGCTGAGCCGTGGCTGTCCGCAGATGATGTCGCCACCTAGCCGCGGGGTCGCCAGGGGCACTGTCTGTACCCGGATTGCAGGCAAGACCATGCCCCTGCACAAAGTCAGACGCCTCTGGAAGTTCCGAGCCGGCGGAATCGACGGCCGGGTACGCAGTGGTAGTGCGGCCGCCAAGCCCTGTCCCGAACCGCCACGATGAGCCATCAGCGCACCGTGAGCCGCCGTTGATGCTTCTTGTCAGTGGCACCCCATATCCTGATTCACGATCCCGAAACTCGGAAGGAGGCACCGGATGAACACCACGTCTCAGCGGCATGACCGTTACGCGTTGTCCTTCACCAGCGGCGCGCTCCTGGCCCGGGAGGCAATGATCGCGGCGCCACTGTTCTTGGTGGTTCGCGACTGGAGTGCTGTTCGGGACCAGCTCGGTGCGGAGAATCTACTTCAGGCGCGAACCGCTTCGTCCGGACTCCGACTGGCTCGCGAGGTCACGCAACGCTTGGCGGTGCTCACGGAGGCCGAGCTGAAGTTGCTGCGAGACACCAGCCCCGGTGAGCGCGGTCATCTGATGTGGATTGCAGCGTGCCGTCGCTACGCGTTCATCGGAGATTTCGCCGAGGAGGTTGTGCGAGAACGCTTTCTCCTGCTCATGCCCACGCTGGGCTACGACGACTTCGATAGTTTCGTTCACGGCAAGGTGCTATGGCACCCGGAGCTCGCTGAGGTGAAGGGCTCGACATTGCAGAAGCTCCGGTGGGCGGTGTTCAAGATGCTGACCGAGGCTGGCCTGCTCGCCGACGGCGAGATCGTCCACGCGTCTTTGTCCACGCGACTCCGAGACGCGCTCAATGGGCAGCTACCGAACGATATCCGGTTCTTCCCGACTCGTGACGGCAAAGGGGGTGCGTCGTGATGCCGGATGAACTCACTCGCCAAGAAGAGCACCTGTTCGCGGTGCTCAGCGGCGAGCGTTTCTTGAGGATGGAGGGCTTGTCGAATGAGGTTCCGTTCTTCATCTATCCGTACGAACCAGAGCATGCCCTCAGCATTGCGAAAGCGAAGAAACGTATCAAGAACCGGCTGGCCAGCAGGGGGGGCGAGGTTCGTGAGATCAACCTTTATGACCTGTCGGTCGAGATACTCAAGGGGCGTGGCGACTGGGAGGAGATTCTTGAGGTTGAATCCGGGCTGGACAAAACCGAGTTCGCCGAGATGCTGCAATCCATGCTCAATCCACAGCAGCACTTGGCGCCCGCGATCCGAGAACTACTCTCCGACGGAGAGTTTGACGTCGTGTTCCTGACCGGGATTGGTGAGGTCTTCCCCTACATCCGGTCGCACAACGTACTCAACAATCTCCAGAGTATCGTGGTGGGCAAGCCTATGCTCATGTTCTTCCCCGGCCACTACGAGCAATCCGACACCCTTGGCTCGTCGCTGGTGCTGTTCGGCAGGCTGAAGGATGATCAGTATTACCGCGCCAAGAACATTCTGGAACAGGAGCCGTAACCGTCATGCGCCTCACCGAGATTTTCGCCAAGGACGTTCAACGGCCCATCGAGGGCGTGATCAAGGCCGACGATACCCACCACCTGGGCATCGAGGTGGACGAGTACGTCCTGACCAATGAGGCGGCCAAGGGACTGGAGCAGCTGCTCGAGACGTACACGAACTACACCAATGCGAACGGTGTGTGGATTTCAGGTTTCTTCGGCTCCGGTAAATCTCACCTGTTGAAGATGCTCGCGCACCTTCTCGGCACTGTGGAGGGCGACGATTTTCCCCGCGAGCGGGTTTTGGAGAGCTTCCGCGCCAAGGCGACCGACGCCTTCCTGCCCCCGCTGCTCGACAAGGCCAACCGTATCCCGGCGAGGAGCCTGTTGTTCAACATCGACCAGAAGGCCACCCTGATCAGCAAGAATCAGACCGATGCCCTGCTGCGGGTGTTCGTGAAGGTCTTCGATGAGTCCCGCGGCTACTACGGTGACCAGGGTCACATCGCCTGGTTCGAGCGTCAGCTCGACGACGAAGGTCAGTTCGACGCCTTCAAGGATGCCTTCCGGGCGGTGTCGGGCCGGGAGTGGATCGAGCGCCGCTCCAGCTTCGGACTCCCGACGGTCCGGCACCAGGTCGATCAAGCGTATGCACGGATCACGGGTTTGGAGGTCTCGACCAGCATCCTGAAGACGTATCAGGACAACTACTCGGTGTCGATCGAGGATTTCGCCGACGAGGTCCGTGCCTGGCTGGACAAGCAACCAGCAGGTTTTCGGTTGAACTTCTTCGTCGATGAGGTCGGGCAGTTCATCGGCTCCAACACGCACCTGATGTTGAACCTTCAGACGATCGCCGAGTCGTTGAACACGAAGTGCGGTGGGCGTGCTTGGGTGTTCGTGACCTCGCAGGAGGACATGGACAAGGTCGTCGGAGACCGCACCAAACGGCAGGGCAATGACTTCTCGAAAATTCAGGCTAGGTTCAAGACCCGGGTCAAGCTCACATCCGCGGACGTGGAAGAGGTCATCCGCAAACGCCTGCTGGAAAAGAACGACAAGGGCGCTACGGCGCTCGAAGCCATCTACGCACAGGAGTCGGCGAATTTCAAGACCTTGTTCGACTTCACCGACGGCGCGAAAACCTATCGGAATTTCACCGACGAGTCCCATTTCGTGGGAACCTACCCGTTCGTGAGCTACCAGTTCCCGCTGTTTCAGGCCGCGATCGAGGGAATCTCCGACCACAACGTTTTCGAGGGCCGCAACAGTTCCGTCGGTGAACGCTCCATGCTCGGTGTCGTCCAGCAAGTTGCCAAGGACATCAGTGATGTCGAGATCGGCTCGTTGGCCACTTTTGACGCCATGTTCGCAGGTATCCGCGCCTCGTTGAAGTCCGCAGCGCAACGTTCGATCGATCGTGCCGAGCGCGATCTCCCAGACGACGGCTCGCCGGTCACCAGACTCGCGGTGCGGCTGCTCAAGGCGCTATTTCTGGTGAAATACGTGGAGAGCTTCCAGGCGACCCCGCGCAACCTGACCGTGCTGGTCTACGACCGGTTCGGGCTCGACCTGCCTGCCTTGTCCAAGCAGGTCCAGGAGGCCCTCACGCTGCTGGAGACGCAGACCTACGTGCAGCGCAACGGCAATGTCTACGAATACCTGACCAACGAAGAGCAGGTGATAGAGGAAGAGATCAAGAACGTAGAGATCGATTCCTCCGAGGTCTCCACCCGGTTGAACAGGATTCTCTCCGGCGAAGTCGTCAAAACCTCCAAACTCCGATACGCCAAGAACGGGCAGGATTTCAGGTTCGGATACAGGCTCGACGACCAGGCGTTCGGTCAGCAGCAGGAACTCTCACTGCACTTCATCACCCCCGAGTACCCGCACGAGCCGGAAGAAATTCGCATGCACTCGGCGGGCAAGGACGAGTTGCGTGTGGTGCTCGCTCCCGACGACCGGTTGCTGGCTGACCTGCGGCTGCTGCTCAAGACCGAGAAGTACACCAAACGCAAGCAGACCAGCTCGCTGTCGCCGGTCGAGGAACAGATTCTGCGCACCAAAGCGGCCCAGAACGCGCAGCGGGAAAAGGAACTGATCGAGCGCATCCGTCGCGCTGTCGGACGGGCCGAGCTCGTGATCAACGCCGCTGACCTCTCGGTGGGGTCTCAGGACGCACTTACGCGGATCAATGACGGGTTCCAGGACCTCGTCGCACGAACATACACGCAGCTGGGTCTTCTCGGTGGGCGTACCTATTCGGAGCAGCAGATCACAGGGTTTGCTAACCCCGACCAGTCTGTGATGTTTGATGACCCATCCACCCATGCACTCGCCGCGCCGGCTGACGAGGTGCTGTCCTACCTGCTGCGACGTGACCAGCTCGGTGAGCAGGTCACAGTCAGGAAGATCGTTGATCACTTCCAGGCCAAGCCCTACGGCTGGGACCTTCCCTCTATCGAGTGCGTCACGGCATGGCTCGTTGGTACCTCGAAGATCACTCTCACCGTCGACTCGAACACTCTCAAGCGCAGCGAGGTCGCGGCCGCGCTGCGCAACACGCAGAAGCACTCCCACGCCGTAGTTGCCCCGCAGAAAACCTTCGACCGACACAGGATCAAAGAGCTGCGCACCTTCTGCACGGATTTCTTCGACGAGCCCACCGCGCCGAAGGACCCGCTGGAACTGGCCCGGCACGCGAGCGAACGTCTCCGCGCGAAGTGGGATGAACTCAAGGCGCAGGTCAGCGGCTCGAAATACCCCTTTGTGGCTCAACTCGAAGATCCCATCGCCCTGCTGGAGTCCGTCGTCGGCAAGCCCGACAACTGGTACCTGACCGAGTTCGCACTCGCCGACGATCTGCTCGACGCGAAGAGCAATATCATCGACCCCATTCAGGCCTTCCTCGGCGGCGCCCAGCGCAGGATCTTCGACGAGGCGACCCAAATGCTTGTCAGCAACACAAGCAACCTCAACTACCTTCCCTCGGGTAGCAGCCAGGATGTGGAGCAACTCCTCGCCGATCCGCAAGCCTTCCGCGGCAACCGGATGGCCAAGCTCAAGACCGCCACCGTTGAACTCCAGTCACGCATCGACGACGCGCTCGTGGCCAACCGCGAAGGTGCAGTCCGGAAGATCGACTCCCGATGGGCGCCGCTACAGACAAGCACGATCTATCTGGAGGCCACGGACAACGCGCAGCGCAGCGTGAGCCAGAAGATCAACGCGATCCTCGATCGGATCGGTAAGGAAAATCAGATTGCCGTCGTCCGGGAGATCGCCAACACCTTCGAGGAAGACACCTACCCGGCCATCCTCGACCAGCTCGCCGCATCCCCTCGCGCCAGCAACGCCGACAGCGACGACACGCCAGCACCGGCGCCGATCAAGAAGCAAACGGTTTCGGTCAGGACCATCACAGTCGCCGACGCCCGCGGCGTCTTGGAGACCGAAGAAGACATCGATCGCTACCTTGCCGCGCTGCGTACAGCGCTGGTCCAGGTCCTCAACGACGACAAGCGCATCGCGCTGTAGGAGACAACACGCATGGAGACCGCACCGCTGAAGAGCTTCGCCACGTGGGCCAGGCGTGAACTCATCACTCAGGTCAGCGCCCGTTTGACCGCTGTACTCGCGCCTGCGTCCCCGGAGCGGGTCGAGAACCAGCGTGCCGTGGCCGTGCTCGAACATGACATCGCAGCTGCCGGCGGCGGATCCACAGGCAGGGAAGCGATCGTCGACAGGGTCGCCTACACCTGGTTCAACCGGATCATCGCCTTTCGTTTCATGGATGCCAACGGCTACACCGGAACCGGGGTCGTCTCGCCCGCCCACGGCCAGCAGACCGGGCAACCCGAGATACTCGCCGACGCCAAGCGCGGCAACATCGACCCCGCCGTCGTCGGCAACAGGCGAACCCTCGACACGATCATCGGGCTTCTCGACGGCACCCGCCCCAGCACGGATGCCCAGGGTGAGGCCTACACACTGCTGCTCGCCGAGTACTGCCGCTACTGGAACCGCTCGATGCCGTTCATGTTCGAGCGTGAGGGCGACTACACCGAACTTCTCATCCCCTCGAACCTTCTGGCTGCGGATTCCATCCTCACCAAGACTGTTGCGGCGCTCACCGAAGAGGTTTGCCGCGATGTCGAGGTGATCGGCTGGCTCTACCAGTTCTACATCTCCGAGCGGAAAGACGAGGTTTTCGCCGGGTTCAAGAAGGGCAAGAAGGCAGGTGCCGCCGAAATACCTGCCGCGACCCAACTCTTCACCCCACACTGGATCGTTCGCTACCTCGTCGAGAACTCCGTCGGTCGGCTGTGGATGCTCAATCACCCGTCCTCTCGGCTCGTTGAGCAGATGGACTACTACATCGCCCCGGTCGACGACGAGACTAACTTCCTCAAGATCAGCACCCCCGAGGAACTCACCGTCATCGACCCGGCCTGCGGCTCTGGCCACATGCTCACCTACGCCTTCGACCTGCTCCATGCCATCTACGAAGAAGAGGGTTACACACCCTCCGAGATTCCTGAGTTGATCCTCTGCCACAACCTTTACGGCACCGAGATCGACCCCCGCGCAGGGGCACTGGCAGCTTTCGCACTCACGATGAGAGCACGTGCCAAACAGCGCACGTTTTTAGCTAAACAAGCCGAACCAAACATCTGCGTGCTCAAACCGATTTCGTTCACCCCGGAAGAGTTGGACTACCTTGTCACCAAGGATGGCGACAAACGTGCAGAGGAACTGTTCTGGAACCTGTTCGCGACAGCCGACACCTCCGGCTCGCTGGCCAAACCCGACAGGGGTACACTCGATCTTGCGTGTCGCGCGCTTTCGAACGTGCGTGAGAACATAAACGACAGCAACCTCTTGACTGCGGAAGTGTTGGAGCGTGCGGATACTGTCGTCCGACAGGCCGGGCTCCTTGCAAGGACCTACCACGTCGCCGTCACGAATCCGCCGTATATGGGCGGGGGCAACCTTGCGCCGTGGATGAGCGGGTGGGTGAGGAGTAGCTATCCCGACGAGAAGGCCGACCTCTGCACCTGTTTCATCAAGCGTGCGATGTTCATAGAGCGGTGCTTCGAGTTCGTGGATTCTATCGGTACGATCGCCTTGGTGACGCAAGACAGCTGGATGTTTCTCGGCGCATATGCCAAGTATCGCAGCTGGCTCTTGAACCGGAGTTCGCTAACGACGCTGGCGCATCTTGGAACTGCCGCCTTCGAGAGCATAGGCGGAGAGGTCGTTTCGACCGCCGCCTTTGTAGCGGACACATACCGCACACTCACGTCGCGAACCGTGTTTGTACGGGCCGCTGACGTCGAAAGCGGGCTGAAGGCTGACGTGCTGGCGCGCGCCGCAGCGGACAACGAAACCGCGGACGTCTGGGCTCGAAGCGTCGCAGAGTTCCTCGACGTGCCCAACACACCGATCTTGTATTGGGCTGACGATAATGAGATCGCCGCCCTGCAAGAGGGTCCCTATCTAGGTGAGCTCATCCAGGCCCGCGAGGGCCTAACGACCGGGGACAATGATCGGTTCCTGAGGCGCTGGTACGAGGTCTCTCTGCGACAAATTGGGTTTGGAGTCGAGTCCACCGAAGCGGCTAGGTCAAGCGGAGCACGCTGGTTCCCTTACCAGAAGGGCGGATCTTCGCGGCGTTGGTACGGCAACTTCGACTTCGTGGTTGATTGGGAAGACGACGGAGCGCGCACCCGAGGGAATATTGACGAGGCGACTGGGCGTGTTCGCTCTCACAACTACAACGGTACTTACGGCTTCAGGAGAGGTTTTACCTGGTCCGGAATCTCTGGCGACGGATTTGCGATCCGGCATATTGAGGGTGGATTCATGTTCGACGCCAAGGGTCCCATGGCCTTTGCGAACCACGAGAACGATCTGCTGGTACTGGAGGGATTCCTTAATAGCTCCACAGCGACAAGGTTCATGCACCTACTTGCCCCCCGACTGGACTTCAAGCTTGGCCACGTCTTGAGCTTGCCGATCCGAGTACGTGAAAGCGATCGCATTTCATTCCTAGTCACTCAGTGTATTGCCCTGTCCAAGCAGGACTGGGATGAGGGCGAGCTCTCGGTCGACTTCTCGGCGTCACCACTTCTCCGCAATGGACGCTCGCTCGACGCAGCTGCCGAGAAGGCCTGCCGAACTGAAGATTCACGCTCCCAGTCCTTGGCTGGGGCAGAGGGGGAGATCGATAGGTTTTACGCAACTGCCTATCTCAATGACAAAGAATACAATCTGGCCGCGCGCCTCAGTACCCCCGCAAGTCTTGATCTCCGTAAGCGTGAACATGTGCGGAATCTCGTGTCCTACGCCGTGGGCTGTATGTTCGGTCGGTACAGTCTGGACACGCCAGGCCTGATTCTCGCCGACCAGGGAGCCAGTATTCAGGAGTACCTAGCGAAGGTGGCGGCGCCCTCCTTCGAACCTGACACAGACAACGTTCTTCCACTCGTTGATGGCGATTGGTTCGAGGATGACGTCGTGGCACGGTTCCGCCAGTTCCTACGGGTGGCTTTCGGCGAAGAGCACTTCGAAGAGAACCTCCGGTTCGTCGAGGAATCGCTCGGTGTCAAGTCACTACGGGAATACTTCATCACCCGCGCTGGTCGGTCGAGGTTCTATGACGATCACGTCAAACGATACAAGAAGCGCCCGATCTACTGGTTGTTCTCCAGCCTGAAGGGATCGTTCAATGCGCTGATCTACATGCACCGCTACACACCGTCCACGGTCTCGACGGTATTGAACGAGTATCTACGTGAGTTCGAGTCGAAGCTGGAGGCGAACCTTCAGCACCAGGAACGTGTCGCCGCCGGGGACGGCACGTCCCGTGAGAAGGCAGCCGCTCTGAAGGAAGCCGAGCGGCTTCGCAAGATCCTGGTGGAGCTCAGCGAGTACGAGCACGATGCGCTCTACCCCCTTGCATCGAAGCAGGTCGCGATCGACCTCGATGATGGGGTGAAGGCCAACTACCCGAGGTTCTATCCTGCCCTCAGGAAGATCAAGGGGTTGGAGGCTGCCGATGACTGAGATCGAGTTGGCCGCGAAGGACCAGATGATTGTCGTCTCGCTGAGACGACAATCTGCGAGGTCTGCCTATGTTTGAGCACTTTGAGGTGGATGCGCACGGTCGAGTGCATGCTCACGAGGGAAAGACGCTGGAGTTCAAGCGTGACCTGTCATCACCCACGAAGCCGTTGCGCACAATTGTCGCGTTCGCCAACTCCGCCGGTGGCCGTCTGGTCATCGGCGTGGACGACGACGGCATCGTTGTCGGCGTGCCTGATCCCCTAACTGAGGAGGAACGCATCACCAGCCTGATCGCTGATCGCATCTCGCCGCAGCTGGTGCCGGCAATTGACCTCATGACTGTCGGTGAGGCAACAGTCCTTGTGGTGGATGTCCCGCTGAGTACCCGCCGTCCACATTTCATGGCCGATCAAGGACCAGACCACGGGGTCTACGTACGTCTGGGGTCAACGACACGCCAAGCCGATCCTGCTCTGGTGGCGGAGCTCGAGCGCAACGCGCGCGGCGTGGCATTCGAAGACCTACCCGAGCCGCGAGCGTCGCTGGACGATCTCGATCTGAGGACGCTGTCGGAGCTCCGGGGGCGTAACACCGATGTCGATGATCTCGTCGCGCTAGGGTTCGCAATCAAGCAGGGAAGCAAGATCGTCCCGACATACGCAGGCATTCTCGCCGCATGTGCAGACCCGACCCGTTTCCTTCCTTCCGCGTGGGTGCAATGTGGTCGGCTGCGTGGTGCCAGCGGAACTGACATCTTCGACCAAACCGAGATTCATGGCCCGATGCCGCAGGCCGTGGATCGAGTCATGGAGTTCCTGCTCAAGCACGCGTACAAGTCTGCGGTGTTCGGCGAGGTGCGCCGTCGCGACGTCTATTCGATCCCGGTCGAGGCGATCCGCGAGGTCGTTGTCAATGCTCTCGTTCACGCCAGCTACGCCGAACGCGGCACGCCCATACGCGTTGGGTTCTACGACGATCGCATTCAGGTTGACAGCCCCGGCCTGCTGCTTCCGGGGATGACGATCGACTCGATGCGACGGGCATCCCGCCTGCGAAACCCGTCGCTCGCCCGCGTCTTCCGAGAAGCTGGGATCATGGAGCAATGGGGTACTGGAGTCCAACGAGTCTACGATCAGATCGCTGCGGTTGGCCTGCCTGAGCCGCATGTCGAGGAGATCATGGATCGACTGCGTTTCACCGTCTACGTGCCCTCCCACGCAGCGGACGCGGGTCTTGGTGCCGACGTGAGGCACCAAGAACAGGCACCAAGACACCAAGATGAAGCACCAAGTCGGCCTGTGACCAGCCTTTCCTCGACCGAGATCGTGGTCCTTCGTCAAGTCCGGGCCGACCCGGCGAGCCGTGCGGATCTCATGGCGGCGCTGGGCATCACCAACCAGACTCGCGCCTTCCGCCGACACATCGAACCGCTACTCGCAGCAGGACTGCTGGAGCGTACCCTGCCTGACAAACCCACGAGCCGAGACCAGCGTTATCGGATCACGGAACTTGGTCGGGTAACCCTGGCGCAACAGGAGGTCACCGAATGAACTCACTCCGCGCGGTCCTGCCTCACCTAGAACAGCGCTTCGAGTCGCAGCGACTCGTCTTCTGGCACGACAACGGGGGCGAGTACACCTCCGAGGTTGACGCACTCGACCTCGCCGGGATCACCACGTTGCGGGTACGAAACAACGAGTACGCGGTGAAGAATCGGGTACTCCATGACGAGCCGAGCGGCAAGTTCCTCATCTATCGCGATGGCCCGGTACCCTCCGACACCGGGAACTGGTTGCTTGACCTTGAACTTGCGTACGGGGTCTTCACCGCTGATTGGGTCGCGCTGGTACGCCAAGAGCTCGGCTTGATCGGCACCGAGATCGACGAAGTAGTGCGTGAGCACGAAGGCTACTTTCGCGACACCGAGCGGGTCCAACGCCTCAAGGAGCTACTCGCCGCCGACGATGACGTCGACAGGCTACGGGCGAAGATGTGCGCCGTGCTTCTCGATCAGCGAGAGCACAGCATGCTGGAGCTCACACGCACACTACTGATAGAGAACTCACGCGGTGAGAGGACCAAGTACGAGGCACTGGTTGAGCTAGGGCTCGACAGCTTCCACTGGGCCGGTGCGGCCAAGATCTATCGCTACAAGGCGAGCAAGCCCAGCATCGATGATTTTGTGCTGTGGATGTTTCGGCAGGCGATCAATGGGTTCGCGTCAGATACGCCCGGGACTTTGCGCAACATTCAGCTCGACTTCGCGAGTCTGCGTAACGACCGGCACAGTGCTGACGCCTTCGCCACCTTGGCGCGACGAGCAGCCGAAAGCCTCGATTATGTCCGAACCATCGAGGATGCCGATATTCCCGAGCTTGTGGAAAACGATCTCTTTGAGGATGTGGAGCGCAAAATCATCAGTGCACTGGCGCATGCAATCGTCCAGCGTACGATGAGTGCACGTGAGGTATCCGAGACCATTCGTGCCCGCCAGAGCAGTGTCTGGGTTGAGGGATACCGGGCACTCTACGCAGCGCTCGCCGCTGCCTCCGACCTGTTGAGCGAACTCGCTACGGCGAGGTTCGAGATCGCTTCGTTCGATGACGGACTCGACCGATACCGCAAACACTGGTTTCGCATCGATCAGCTCTACCGTCAGTTCCACTTCGCCGCGCGCATGAGCGAGCATGCCGCCCCGCTCGAAGCGCTCCGCAAGGAAGTGGACAAGCAGTACACGAATCGATACCTCTACGAACTCGGCAACACATGGCAGCAGCAGGTCGACGCCGTGCACGACTGGCATTCAGTCACGCTCCGCCCGCAGACGAGATTCTTCAACGATCACGTCGAGCCGATCATCCGGAAGGGCAACCGGAAGGCCGCCGTCATCATCTCGGACGCGCTGCGTTACGAGATCGCCGACGAGCTGCGTTCGCGTATCCGCCAGGAAAACCGTTTCGACGCGGAACTTGATGCGATGCTCGGCGTTCTGCCGAGCTACACCCAGCTCGGCATGGCGGCTCTCCTGCCGCACAGGATGCTGGCCCACTCGCACGGTGGCGATCCGGTGCTGATCGACGGCCAACGCTCCGATGGAACCGCGAACCGCAACAAGGTGCTGGCCCCGGTGGGGGGGATCGCGATCCAGGCCGAGGAAATCCTCTCGATGCCACTCGGCGAACTGCGTGAGCTGTACGTCGCACACCGGGTGCTGTACGTCTACCACGACCGGATAGATGCAACCGGCGACAAGGCCCGCACCGAACGGCAGGTGTTCGAGGCTGCCGATGGGGCGCTTGGCGATCTGGTCAAGCTCATCAAACGCCTAGCAAACGCGAACGCCACGAACATCCTGGTGACGGCCGACCACGGCTTCCTATACCAAGACACCGCGCTGGCTGACGCCTTCTACCTCTCGACCAAACCGCAGGGCGACGAGCTCGTGGTGACGAACCGCCGATATGTGTTGGGCCGGGGGTTCAAGGACGATTCTGCGTTCCGGAAGTTCGAGCCCGAACAGATCGGTCTCAGCAGTGACCTTGAGGTGCAGATTCCCAAGTCAATCCACCGGATCAAGCTGTCGGGCGCTGGCTCACGGTTCGTCCACGGCGGCGCCTCGCTACAGGAAGTCGTCGTACCGGTACTCAGGGTCAACAAGAAACGCAAGAGCGACACCCGGCCCGTGAATGTCGAAGTGCTGCCCGAGACGGACAAGATCACCACCGGCCAGCTCGTCGTAAAACTCCTCCAAACCGAGCCGGTCAGCGATAAAATCCAGCCGCGCACGCTGCGCGCCGGTATCTACGTCGGCGACACCTTGATCTCGAACCAGCCCGAGCTGGTCTTCGATCAGCCATCCGATGACAAACGCGACCGCTACCAGAATGCACGGATGCTGCTCAGTCAGGATGCCAACGAGTTCAACAACCGCACGGTCGAATTCCGGCTCGAAGAGCAAATACCTAACACCACCCAGTGGCGCGTCTACCAGCGGGCCCAGTACCTGCTCAGGCGCTCGTTCACATCGGACTTCGATTTCTAAGGGGAAACAGCAGCCATGACGCACACCGATGACAACCCCGATGGGAAACGCGGCGCCGAGAAGAACGCATCGCAGCAGAGCGATCTTGACTACAAGATCAACGTGCTGTTCGGAGGATCGGTTGTCCGTAAAGACCTGGTGAAGGCCGTCAAGGGCAACGCGATCGTCCCGTCCTATGTGCTGGAGTACCTGCTCGGCCAGTACGCCGCATCCGATGACGAGGCGACGATCCAAGCCGGCATTGACGCGGTCCGCAAGATTTTGGCCGACCACTACGTGCACCGCAACGAGTCGGAACTGGTGAAGTCCACCATCAGGGAGAAAGGCCGCCACCGGATCATCGACAAGGTCACTGTGACGCTGAACGACAAACAGGACGTGTACGAAGCCTCGTTCGCCAACCTTGGTCTTCACGGGGTGATCGTCGAACCCGCAACGGTGAAGGCAAACCCGAAGCTTCTGGTTGGCGGTGTGTGGTGCATCTGCGACATCGAATACTTCCACAGTGATGATTCCCGTTTCGTGCCCTGGATTCTGGGAAGCCTGAAACCGATTCAGATGTCGAGCTTCGACTACAAGAGCTACCTCGCATCGCGTCGGGGCTTCAACACCGAGGAATGGATCGACCTGTTGATCCAATCCATCGGTTTCAACCCCGAGATGTTCGGGCGACGGGCCAAGCTGCTACAGCTCGTCCGCCTTGTCCCGTTCGTCGAGCGCAACTACAACCTCGTCGAGCTCGGGCCGAAGGGCACAGGCAAGTCCCACATCTACTCCGAGTTCTCGCCCCACGGCATGCTGATCTCCGGCGGAGAGGTCACCGTCCCGAAACTCTTCGTCAACAACGCCAACGGCCGCATCGGGCTGGTCGGCTACTGGGATGTGGTTGCCTTCGACGAGTTCGCCGGCAAGAGGAAGCGCACCGACAAGGCGCTGGTCGACATCATGAAGAACTACATGGCGAACAAGTCGTTCTCCCGGGGCGTCGAGACCCTCGGGGCCGAAGCGTCGATGGTGTTCGTGGGCAACACCGCGCACAACGTGCCCTACATGCTCAAACACTCCGACCTCTTCGACGAACTGCCCGAGGCCTATCACGACTCCGCCTACCTCGATCGGCTGCACTTCTACGTCCCCGGCTGGGAGGTGGACACCATCCGCAGCGAGATGTTCTCCTCCGGCTACGGTTTCGTCGTCGACTACATCGCCGAGGTGTTGCGGTCCATGCGTAGCACCGATTACTCCGATCGATACCAGCAGCACTTCACTCTCGGCTCGGACATCTCCACGCGAGACCGCGACGGCATCCACAAGACATTCTCCGGCCTGATGAAACTCATCTACCCGGAGGGCGAAGCAACCCCAGCCGAGATCGAGGAACTGCTCCGCTTCGCCATCGAGGGACGCAAGCGCGTCAAGGATCAGATTCTCCGGATCGACACCACGATGGCGGCAGTCAACTTCGGCTACACCGACAAAACAGGCACCTGGCACAGCATCACCACACTGGAAGAAGACGAATACCCTGACTACTACCGAAGTCAACTTCCCGAGGCTGAGGACGGCGTTGAGTCACCCTCCGAGCTTGAGCCCGCAGCCGAGAATGTCGCAATGTCTGTGTCGTCGCCAGCCGAGGCAGCACCCCCACTGTTCGAGGGCCACCGAGAGTTCCAGGAGAACCAGCGCGGCGTCTCCTACGAAACACTGCTCATGCCATACCTGCGTGGCGCAACCGCCATCACCATCGTCGATCCCTACATCCGAGTACCGCACCAAGGGCGCAACCTCGTCGATCTACTCGCGCTACTCGCGGCCGCCAAAGACCCAGCCGACGAGATCGCGGTGACGCTGGTCACCCGGGAAGACAGCGCTGAGTACACCCAACAACAACTCACCATGCTGGGAGACATCCAGGACAGCGCCGCCAGTGTCGGTATTCGGTTCACAGTCAAATTTGACGGAACTATCCACGACCGTTCGATCTGCACCGACCACGGCTGGAAAATCCTCCTCGGACGTGGCCTCGACATCTTCCAGAAAGGGGCAGGCAACCAGTACGATCTCGGCTCCCGTTGTCAGGAGTTCCGCCAGGTCGTCGCCTTCGGAATCACCTACATTCGTGAGGACCTGCGGTGACCGCGTTCGGAGACCTCAAAAGATAGGCGGCAGAGACAGCCATGGTCGCGCGGGTCCGGTCGTCAGCGACCAGGACATCAGGCGAACATCAAAGACATCGCGGGGCGGGAGCTGGTCAAGTCGAAACCAACCCACACACATCCAAGGACCCGTGGCCGGGTTCACCTACCAGATGCCAGAAATGGTTTCGCCACAGCCGTTCGCTGACGCTCACGCGCTGGCTCAACCAGCTTGCAGAGACAAGATCCCGACACGGACCGCTCTTTCGTCGCGGCCCGACTCACCCAGCTTCCGGGACGATGGGTTCAGGTTCCCAGCTGGTAGGTGCGGTGCCGTTGCCAGCGACCGGTTCCGGGCGGC
>ERZ773022.1522-NODE-1522-length-15344-cov-16.695337_pt1 | contig 15344 bp, 13 predicted proteins | sample MGYA00580839_ERZ773022 | MGnify/ENA primary metagenome ERZ773022 (study PRJEB29015, sample SAMEA2738020) | human oral metagenome | biome: human oral; feature: human-associated habitat; material: dental | place: China | collected 2044 ... | reverse complement strand
AGGAAAAGGCCCAAGCAAAATTTGCGGAAGCTAAAAAGGAATTGGAAGCCCAAGGGGTGACCTTCCCGATTCATTTGGACGTCCCAGTTGATCAAACCAATAAAAATGCCGTTTCTGGTATGAATTCGGTTAAACAGACACTTGAAACAGTGCTAGGTTCTGAGAATGTCGTCATTGATGTTCAGCAACTTTCAACGGATGACTTTGGGAATGTCGCTTTCCTAGCACCAAACCCAGCAGCTCGTGATTATGACTTAAACTTTGATGGTTGGGTTGGTGATTATCAGGATCCATCAACTTATCTAGATCCCTTCAATGCTGAAAGTGGCTTCTATCTCAAGATTTTTGGTCTTGATGCCAAGGAAGATCAAGAGCTCATCAAGAGTCTAGGACTTGATACCTATACGAAACTCCTGAAAGAAGCAGATGCTGAGAACAAAGATGTCGCTAAGCGTTATGAAAAATACGCTGAAGCTCAAGCTTGGATGATTGATAATTCTCTAATCATGTCCACGATGTCTAATGGTGGTACAGCCTCTGTGACCAAAGTAACTCCCTTTACACGTGCCTACTCTCTAGTGGGAATCAAAGGTGATGGAAATAATTATAAGTACATGAGACTGCAAAAGGATCCTGTTACCAAGAAACAATTTGATGAAGCCAAGGCTAAGTGGGAAGAAGAAAGTAAAAAGGCTATCGAAAAGAGTCAAAAAGAATTTGAAAATCATATCAAATAAAAAGTTGAAATAAGGTCTCTTGCAAGGGATCTTATTTTTGTTTGCTCAAGCTCCTAAATAATGAAAGCGGTCACTTCGAAATATAGCTAAGAAAAAATGAATGAAAACGCTGAGAATTGTAGAAATGAATGGAATTCACCCTACTTTTGTGATATAATTACTTTAATTATTATAGTATAGGGGAGTATCATGACGAAACGTTCAAAGAGATCTCGCTCGGGGAAAGTAAAGCGAAGCGTTAACATAGTCTTGTTAGCTGTTTATCTATTGTTGGCTGGCTTTTTATTGTTTTTGATTTTTAAGTACCATATCCTTGCTTTTAGATATCTTAATCTAGTGGCAACTGCCTTAGTTCTACTAGTTGCCTTGGTAGGGCTACTATTGATTATCTATAAAAAAGCTGAAAAGTTTACCATTTTTCTGTTGGTGTTCTCTATCCTTGTCAGCTCTGTTTCACTTTTTGCAGTACAGCAGTTTGTTGGACTGACCAATCGTTTAAATGCGACTTCTAATTACTCAGAATATTCGATCAGTGTCGCTGTTTTAGCAGATAGTGAGATTGGAAATGTTACGCAACTGACGAGTGTGACAGCACCGACTGGGACTGATAATGAAAACATCCAAAAACTACTAGCTGATATCAAATCAAGTCAGAATACCGATTTGACGGTCGACCAGAGTTCGTCTTACTTGGCGGCTTACAAGAGTCTGATTGCAGGAGATACCAAAGCCATTATCCTAAATAGTGTCTTTGAAAATATCATCGAGTCAGAGTATCCAGACTACGCATCGAAGATAAAAAAGATTTATACTAAGGGATTCACTAAAAAAGTAGAAGCTCCTAAGACGTCTAAGAGTCAGTCTTTTAATATCTATGTTAGTGGAATTGACACCTATGGTCCTATTAGTTCGGTGTCGCGTTCAGACGTCAATATCTTGATGACTGTCAATCGAGATACCAAGAAAATCCTCTTGACCACAACGCCACGTGATGCTTATGTACCAATCGCAGATGGTGGAAATAATCAAAAAGATAAATTGACCCATGCGGGCATTTATGGAGTTGATTCGTCCATTCACACCTTAGAAAATCTCTATGGAGTGGATATCAATTACTATGTGCGATTGAACTTCACTTCATTTTTGAAATTGATTGATTTGTTGGGTGGGGTAGATGTTTATAATGATCAAGAATTCACGGCCCACACTAATGGAAAGTATTATCCTGTGGGCAATGTTCATCTTGATTCAGAACAGGCTCTCGGTTTTGTTCGCGAGCGCTATTCCCTAGCAGATGGTGACCGTGACCGCGGACGCAACCAACAAAAGGTGATTGTGGCTATCCTTCAAAAATTAACGTCGACCGAAGCACTGAAAAATTATAGTACGATCATTGATAGCTTGCAAGATTCTATCCAAACAAACATGCCGCTTGAGACTATGATGAACTTGGTCAACGCTCAGTTAGAAAGTGGCGGAACTTACAAAGTGAATTCGCAAGACTTGAAAGGTACGGGACGGATGGATCTTCCTTCTTATGCGATGCCAGATAGTAACCTCTATATGATGGAAATTGATGACAGTAGCCTTGCATCTGTCAAAACTGCTATTCAGGACGTGTTGGAGGGCAGATGAAATGATTGATATTCATTCGCACATTGTCTTTGATGTAGATGATGGTCCAAAGTCAAGAGAAGAAAGCAAGGCTCTCTTGACAGAAGCCTACAGGCAGGGAGTGCGAACCATTGTCTCTACCTCTCACCGTCGCAAGGGCATGTTTGAAACTCCGGAAGAGAAGATAGCAGAAAACTTTCTTCAGGTTCGGGAAATAGCTAAGGAAGTTGCGAGTGACTTGGTTATTGCTTATGGGGCTGAAATTTACTACACACCAGATGTTCTGGATAAGCTGGAAAAAAAGCGGATTCCGACCCTCAATGATAGTCGTTATGCTTTGATAGAGTTTAGTATGAACACCCCTTATCGCGATATTCATAGTGCCTTGAGTAAAATCTTGATGTTGGGAATTACTCCAGTCATTGCCCACATCGAGCGCTATGATGCTCTTGAAAATAATGAAAAACGCGTTCGAGAGCTGATCGATATGGGCTGTTACACGCAAGTAAATAGTTCACATGTCCTCAGACCTAAACTTTTTGGAGAACGTTATAAATTCATGAAAAAAAGAGCTCAGTATTTTTTAGAGCAGGATTTGGTTCATGTCATTGCAAGCGATATGCACAATCTAGACGGTAGACCTCCTCATATGGCAGAAGCATATGACCTTGTTTCCCAAAAATACGGAGAAGCGAAGGCTCAGGAACTTTTTATAGACAATCCTCGAAAAATTGTAATGGATCAACTAATTTAGGAGAAATGATGAAAGAACAAAACACGATAGAAATTGATGTATTTCAATTACTTAAAACCTTGTGGAAACGCAAGCTAATAATCTTATTAGTGGCACTTGTGACAGGGGCGGGAGCTTTTGCATATAGCACTTTTATTGTTAAGCCAGAATATACGAGCACCACGCGTATTTACGTAGTCAACCGTAATCAAGGAGATAAGCCGGGACTGACAAATCAGGACTTGCAGGCAGGATCTTATCTGGTAAAAGACTACCGCGAGATTATCCTTTCGCAGGATGTATTGGAAAAGGTAGCGACAAACTTGAAATTGGATATGCCAGCAAAAACGTTAGCTAGCAAAGTTCAAGTGACTGTACCAGCCGACACTCGTATCGTCTCAATCTCTGTCAAGGATAAACAACCAGAGGAAGCCAGTCGCATCGCTAATTCTCTACGAGAAGTTGCTGCAGAAAAGATCATCGCTGTAACGCGAGTATCTGATGTAACGACACTTGAAGAAGCGCGACCAGCTACGACTCCCTCTTCTCCAAATGTTCGACGCAACACCTTGTTTGGTTTTCTTGGAGGAACCGTCGTAACAGTAATTACTGTTCTTTTGATTGAGTTACTCGATACCCGTGTGAAACGTCCTGAAGATGTCGAAGATGTACTGCAAATTCCACTTCTAGGAGTCGTTCCAGATTTGGACAAAATGAAATAGGAGGAAATTATGCCAACGTTAGAAATCTCACAGGCAAAATTGGATCTTGTAAAAAAGGCAGAGGAGTATTATAATGCTTTGTGCACGAACCTACAGTTAAGTGGAGATGATTTGAAAGTATTTTCTATCACTTCTGTAAAACCAGGAGAAGGAAAATCAACGACTTCCACCAATATCGCTTGGGCTTTTGCGCGTGCAGGTTACAAAACGCTGCTGATTGATGGAGATATTCGCAATTCGGTTATGTCAGGTGTCTTTAAAGCAAGGGATAAGATTACAGGTCTGACAGAATTTCTATCAGGGACTACAGACCTGTCGCAGGGGCTTTGTGATACCAATATCGAAAATCTCTTTGTGATTCAGGCTGGCTCTGTGTCACCAAATCCGACAGCTCTTCTTCAAAGTAAGAATTTCAGTACAATGCTTGAAACCTTGCGTAAATATTTTGACTACATCATTGTAGATACTGCTCCTATCGGTGTCGTGATTGATGCGGCTATCATTACGCAAAAATGCGATGCTTCTATTTTAGTGACAGCAACAGGTGAAACAAATCGACGGGATATTCAAAAAGCGAAAGAACAGTTGGAACACACAGGGAAGCCGTTTTTAGGAGTTGTGTTGAACAAATTCGATACTTCAGTAGACAAATACGGTTCTTACGGGAATTATGGAGATTACGGAAAAAAATAAAAAATAGGTTGGGGGGATAGAGATGAATGGGAAAGTAGTAAAGCCTTCATTGGCCATAATCCAGAGTTTTCTTGTTATTTTATTGACTTATCTACTTAGCACTGTGAGAGAAACTGAGATTGTTTCAACAACAGCTATTGCACTTTATATCCTCCATTATTTTGTCTTTTATATCAGTGATTATGGACAAGATTTCTTTAAAAGGGGATATTTACTTGAACTTGTCCAGACATTGAAATATATCCTATTCTTTGCGCTAGCGATTAGTATTTCTAATTTTTTCTTAGAAGATCGATTTAGTATCTCCAGACGAGGCATGATTTACTTCCTCACATTACATGCTCTTTTATTCTATGTGCTAAACCTATTTATCAAGTGGTATTGGAAGCGAGCTTATCCCAACTTTAAAGGAAGTAAGAAGATTCTCTTGCTTACAGCAACTTCTCGTGTTGAAAAGGTACTGTATAGATTAATAGAATCAAATGAAGTTGTTGGGGAGTTGGTAGCTGTCAGTGTTTTAGATAAACCAGATTTTCAGCATAATTCTTTAAAGGTAGTAGCAGAGGAGGAGATAGTAGACTTTGCGACTCATGAGGTGGTCGATGAAGTCTTTATCAATCTTCCAAGTGAAAAATACAATATTGGAGAGTTTGTCTCTCAGTTTGAAACGATGGGAATTGATGTAACAGTCAATCTAAATGCTTTTGATCGTAGTTTGGCACGTAACAAGCAAATTCGTGAGATGGCAGGATTAAACGTTGTAACTTTTTCTACAACATTTTATAAGACTAGCCATGTGATTGCTAAGCGGATTATTGATATTATCGGTTCCCTGGTAGGTCTGATACTATGTGGTCTAGTCAGTATTGTACTGGTTCCTTTGATTCGAAGGGATGGGGGCTCTGCTTTTTTTGCTCAGACGCGTATAGGAAAAAATGGCCGCCATTTTACTTTTTACAAGTTTCGCTCTATGTGTGTGGATGCTGAGGATAAAAAGAGAGAACTCATGGAACAAAATACCATGCAGGGTGGAATGTTTAAGGTGGATGATGACCCACGTATCACGAAAATTGGTCGTTTTATACGGAAGACGAGTTTGGACGAGCTGCCACAGTTTTACAATGTTCTAAAGGGAGATATGAGTTTGGTAGGCACACGACCACCAACAGTGGATGAATATGAGCACTATACCCCAGAACAAAAACGTCGTCTAAGTTTTAAACCTGGCATAACAGGTTTATGGCAGGTCAGCGGACGAAGTGAGATCAAGAATTTCGATGAAGTTGTCAAATTAGATGTGGCCTATATAGACGATTGGACAATTTGGAAAGATATTGAAATTTTATTGAAGACAGTTAAAGTAGTATTTATGAAAGATGGAGCGAAGTAAATAGAAAATGTCAGTGATAAAAATAATCGTGGCGACGCATATAAAATTTATTATGCCGCAGGATAAAGAACTTTATCTCCCAATCCATGTTGGATGTGAAGGAAAAAAAGATTTAGGTTTTCAGGGAGATAATACTGGTGATAACATTTCATCCTTAAATCCATATTATTGTGAATTGACAGGACTTTACTGGGCATGGAAGAATTTAGACTGTGATTATCTAGGTTTGGTACATTATCGTCGTTATTTTACAAAAAAATCACAAAGATATTCAGATTATATCAGTATGGATGAAGTTGTTTTATCTCGAGGTGATTTAGATAATCTTCTTTCCCAAAATGATGTTTTAGTTCCTAAGAAGAGGCGATACTATATTGAAACGCTCTATTCACACTACGCTCATACGTTGGATGGTAGCCATTTAGACTTAGCTAGGAAAATTATTGAAGAGAAAAATCCTGAATACCTAGCGAGTTTTGATAAGGTGATGAAGCAAAGAAGTGGCTATATGTTTAATATGTTTATTATGAAAAAAGAACTAGCCGATGATTATTTCACTTGGCTATTTCCAATTTTAGATAGTATGTATGAATGTATGGATTTATCAGATTTAACCCCTTTTGAAGCTCGTCTATTTGGTAGAGTAAGCGAGCTGCTATTTAATGTATGGCTGGTGAAAAACAATTTGATTCCAAAGGAAGTACCATTTATGTATATGGAGAAAGTAGACTTACTCAAAAAAGCAAAATCATTTTTAATGGCGAAGTTTTTTGGAAAAAAATATGGACAGAGTTTTTAATAATTAACTAGAAAAGATTGAGAGAAATTGGTCAAGAAATAAATGAAATCAGATATAGAAATTATTCAAAGTAAAATAATAGAGTTGCTAAGATTATTCATCGATGTCTGTGAAAAGAATGATTTGACTTATTATGCCTTAGGTGGAACCTTATTAGGAGCTGTGAGACATAAAGGTTTTATACCTTGGGATGATGATATCGATTTGGGAATGCCAAGAGAAGATTATGAACGATTTAAACAAATTGCTAATGAACGATTTCATGGTAGGTATCAGTTTTTTAGTGAAGATACACTAGGGTATAGAAAAGCATTTTCTGTAATTAGAGACACATCAACAAAAATCATGATGAACTATAGTAATGTCGAACAAGAAGAAAGCTTATGGATTGACATATTTCCCATAGATGGTTTACCCAGCAAAGGTATAAAGAAGAAAATTCATGAGAAGATATATTTATACAGACGGATGATGGTTCAATTATCTCAATTTAATAGTATTGTAAATCAGAATAAAGCTGATAGACCATGGCATGAAAAATTGATAATCAAAATAGCAGATTGTTTAAAAATAGAAAATATTTTGTCATTTGAAAAACAACAATACAAATATATAAAAACTATAAAGAAATATTCAATGATAGAAGGTTATGCAGGTAATTTCACGGGAGCATATAAACTTCGTGAATTAGTACCAAGTGATTATTTTGGAAAACCTATTAAATTAGATTTTGAAGGAATAGAGCTTAAATGTCCGAACAAGTATAAAGATTATCTCAAAGCAATATATGGTGAAGATTATATGACACCACCTCCAATTAAACAAAGAGTTTCTCATCAATATAGAATTATAAGTTTAGGAGAGAATATAGGTGAGTAATATTAGAAAAGCACAAGCTTACTATTTAGACATTAAAAATAAGAAAAAATATTTTCCTTCAAAAGTATTAAATTGGCAACTTTTAGGAAAATTTTTGGGGCAAATGCCAAAAATTATAGGTGAAAATCAGGCAAGATTTTTTTGCGAAAAACGTCATCAGAAAACTAAAGAATTTCTAATACAACATTTTGATGAATTTATAGAAAATTATAATTTTACTCAAGATAATATAGAAAATAATAAAATTATTTGGACATTGTGGTGGCAAGGTTATGATAACGCTCCTGAAATTGTAAAGTATTGTTTAGATAATATGAAAAAATTAGCTCATGAAAATGGTTTTGAGTTTTACTGTTTAGACGAATCCACTTTTGAACATTATGTTAAAATTCCTGATGATCTGAAATTGAAAATTAAAAAAGGTCATATTTCAGTTGCAAATACTTCAGATATAATACGTGTTTGTCTTCTTGCGCAGTATGGTGGAACTTGGATTGATTCAACAGTGTTCATTCATTCGTCTTTTAAATGGGATAACTTTTCTAAATCTTATTTTACAATAAAGACAGGTGAGATGACAGATTATTCTCCAAATGTTTCCAAGAATCGATGGAAGACTTTTTTATTATCAGGGAATAGTTCGTTATTTGCGTTCACTCGTGATTTTTTCTTTGAATATTTTAAAAAATTTGATTATGTAATAGATTATTTGTTGATTGACTATATTTTTGATATAGCGTTTGATACAAACGCCGAGATAAAAAAACAAATGTTGGAATTGGAATCAACAAATCTGAATTTGTTTTGGCTTGAAAGTCATTTTTCTGAAAAATTTGATAGGAACATATGGGAACACATTTCAGAAAATACGAAAATTTTTAAAACGACATATAAATTAGGTACAAAAATAAAAAGTGATCCTGAGAATAATTACTCAGCCTTAATTAAAAGTAAATTGAAATGATGGTAAAAAATGAAGAAAATAGCTTTAGTTAAGTGGATTATAGATGGTACAGATGGAGGCTTGAGAGTTTCCACAGATCTTGCTAATGAATTATCAAAAGTATACGAAGTACATCTAATTTCAGTTATAAGTACTGAAGAAATATTCTTTCCACTAAATAATGCAGTTTGTTATAAAAATTTATCTCCACAAAAGATATCAATGAGTAAAAATTTCATTAAGGCGGTGAAATTACTAAGAACATATATTAAACAGAATAACATAGAAGTCCTATTTGGGATAGGAATAACTATGAATATTGTGGGTATAACAAGTACACTTGGTTTAAAAACTAAATTTATTTCTTGTGATCACACCAATTCTATCGTAGATATAGACACTACTATGAAAAAACTTCAAAGGTATGTGGGAGCAAGACTTGCAGATAAGATAATCACACTAACTACTGCTGATAGAAATAATTATATAAAAAAATATAAGATAAATTCAAATAGAGTTGATTCTATTTATAATTGGATAAATGCGACAGATGTAGTAAAAAGATATAATCCTAATTCTAAAAAACTTATTACTGTAGGTAGATTTCACAAGCAAAAAGGTTATGACTATTTATCTAAAGTTGCTATCAAGGTATTATCAAGATATCCTGATTGGCAATGGGATATATACGGCTCTGGTGATGAGCAAATAAAACAAGATTTGATAACTGAATTGGATAAAGGTGGGATTTTGTCGCAAGTTCATTTTAAGGGGAATGTCAAAGGTACAGATAATATTTATCCAGGCCATGCTATTTATTTAATGACTTCTCGATACGAAGGATTACCTTTAGTATTGTTGGAGGCAAAACAATATGGATTACCAATTGTTAGTTTTAATTGCCCTACTGGACCTGCAGAAATTGTATTGGATGGGGGAAATGGGTATCTAATTGAGAATTTTGATATAAATCAAATGAGTCAAAAAATAATAGAATTAATTGAAAATAATGAATTGAGATTAAAATTTTCGCGAAATGCGATGTTAGATACTGATAAATTTAATAAAAATAAAATTACAAAACAATGGATTGAATTAATAGAAAAATTGACGGGAGAATGAAATGTACGATAAATTAGTAACAATCATAGTACCAATGTATAATATTGAACAATATATTACTAAGTGCATAGAATCATTTAAACAAGTAGATAAAAAATATTATGCAGATTTTGAAGTGATTGTTGTTAATGACGGTAGTACGGATAACTCACTTCAAGTTGTCGAAGATTTAATTACTAATAGTTGTCTAAATATTAGACTTGTTAATAAAGAGAATGGTGGACATGGATCAACGATTAATGTTGGTATAAAGGAATCTAAAGGAAAATTTTTTAAAGTTATTGATGGGGATGATTGGATTGATGTACCAAGTTTTGAAAAATTATTAGAAGAACTTAAAGGTATAGATGTCGATATGATTATTACAAATTATACGGAACAACATACCTATAATCAGACTGAAAAAGAGATTGGTTTTTCCGATATATTAGATTGTAATAAAATATATGAGGGAATACCTTTCAAGCGGATTCCCATGCATGCTCTGACATACAAAACATCTATATTGAAAGAATCTGGAATTAATATAAGTGAAAAAACCTTTTATGTTGATATGGAATATACTTTGTTACCGTTACAATACGTAAAAAGTTATGTTTATATTGATTTGAATGTTTACCAATATTTCTTAGGTAGAAAAGATCAGAGTATGAATTTAAATGTGATGAAACAAAAAGCAGACCATCACAATAGAGTAACAAAAAAAATTCTCGATTATTATGAGGTAGTTCGCTTTGATAAGAACTTAGAACCATTAGTCAAAGACGTATTGACATACTTAATCAACAAGCAATGTCAGTTGTTTATAATGAATAATAATATCGAGGAAGCGAGCCGATTATTTAGTTACGCTCATAAATGCCATTATAGATGGAAATATGATCATTCGAAAAAAACAGTCTCACTAATTTATATAAATTCTAGACTTAAAAATATATTTAATCTCATCTTAAAAACGCTAATCAATAAGCAACAAAAAGAATGGAGTGAGATGGATGAATATTAGTGTAGTTATTCCTGTGTATAATGTTGAGGCTTACCTTCATTATGCTATAGAAAGTTTAGTAAATCAAACTTATAAAAATTTTGAGGTCTTACTAATCAATGATGGTTCAACTGATAACTCAGGAAAATTATGTGATAAATACGCTCAAGAATATGATTGGATTAGAGTATTTCACAAAGAGAATGGTGGCTTATCTGATGCGCGTAATTATGGAGTGCTAAAAGCAACTAATGAGTGGATATTCTTTTTGGATCCGGATGATTACATAGAGCCTTTTACATTTGAATTATTGTCTCTTATTCAAGAGAAATATCAAGCTGATTTGATATCAACAAAGGTTCAAACTACAAATGAATATGAAAAGTTTAGCAAGAAACAATTTAATTTAGAAACTGCTAAAAAAGTTACAAAAGAAGAAGCACTAGAATTAATGTTAGAAGATAAAGTTGCAACGGTATCTGCATGCGCAAAACTTTATAAAAAACAAATTTTAGAAATGAGACCATTTCCTGTAGGAAAGATTTACGAAGATTTTTTTGTTGTAGCTGAACATTTAAGATTAGCTGGACAAATAGTTATTTCACCTGTTGTTACTTATCATTACTATCGTCGTCTTGGAAGTATCGTACAATCGCAATTTACAGATAAGAGATTTGATTTTTTTGATGCAGGTGAGAATAATAGAATTCAGATAAAACAATTTTATGATGGTAATAGTGTAGAAAAGGCGTTAAATGTAAAAATTGTTCAAGGTTCTTTTCATATATCTGAAGCTGCAGCTTTTACGGACACAAAAGCTTTAAGAAATATTGTTAAAAAAGTAAGTTCATTTTACTGGAGTATAATCTTTAATTCTAAAGCTTCTGTAAAATTTAAATTGAAATATAGTTTATTTTTATTGTTTCCCGAATTTTATATTAAATTTAAAAAAATAGTTCGGAATAAGGGGATATAAAATTGAAATTTAATCTGAAAAGTATCCAAGATGTATTAATGTCGTTATTAATTGTAATAACGACTAACTCTATATATGTAAACACAGGGGATTCAAATAAGTTAATTCCAATATTAGCATTAGTAGTTATAATAGCAACATTTTTAGAACTGATATCAAGCAAATTAAATTATAATTACTTTAAAATAATACTAACCACAGTACTAATTTATTTAGTTGTATGTATTACTAATATTTTAATATCATTTAATTCTCTATCAATAAATGAAATATTATTTTATTTTTTGATAGCACCTCTTATGCTTGTTTTATTAATGTTAAAGAATTTTAATGACCAACTATTTGATTTTTTAAATATCTTTGTGAAAATTATTTTAATTTTTGCATTAATTTCTTTAATATTTTGGACTTTCGGAAGTATTCTAAAGGTTGTTCATCCCACAAATGTCGTCATAAATAATTGGAACGGTGGACTTCCAACACCTAGTTATTTTAATCTATATTTTGAGACTCAAGGAATTCATTTTTTTGGAACGACTATTATTAGAAATAGTGGAATGTTTGCGGAAGCTCCAATGTGGAGTTTGATGTTAAGTTCAGCCCTTATAATTCAGGAATTATTTTTAGACAATAGTATAAAACGATTATCTTTATTAACTCTAACTATTTTAACAACAGTTTCTACAACAGGGATATTTGTAATAGGATTACTATTAATTTATAGAGTTATAATGCTGAAAAAATCTTTATTTAAATATGTAAGTTTAATTACAATTCCAATAGTTATATATGCTTTGTTACAGGTTTGGGAAGAAAAATCTGACTCAATTTCAGCTAGTATTAGGTTTAATGATTATATAGCAGGTTTCTTGGCTTGGAAAGAAAGTTTCTTTTTTGGATCAGGATTGGTACGGGGTTTGAAGGTAATTGAAACAAATATGAATACTCTTATTCGTACTAACTTGGGATATAGCAATAGTCTATTTGTTATTTTAGCTCAGGGAGGATTAATCTTAGGAGGATATTATTTTTATCCAGTTATAAAAATAATATTGGGTAAAAGATATTTGACAAACTATAAAATGTTTAGCGTACTATTTATTGTTTTATTGACGACAAGCGTTTTTGTGGGATCTTCGCTATTTTCTTTGTATATTGGAATATTCTATTCTTTAATAACTAATCGAGAATATTTTAAAGAAATATAGAAAGTTTTTAAATTATTACTGTTAAGCAACTATTCTTTTTCAGATTAATCTCTAAATTATATTTTATGTTATCTCAATTATAATTAGATGATTTAGTAATTAATTGCTATTTAATAATGTATTATTAGGAGTATCTAAAAAATTATGAAACAAGCTTATATAATAATTGCACATAATAAGTTTGAACAGTTGAAATTTTTAATTTCTCTGTTGGATTATAAAGAACATGATATTTTTATTATTATAGACAGCAAAGTTAATGTGGAGGAGTCTATAATTACTTCGCTTAAGTCCAGTGCAATACATTCCAATGTAATTCTCGTTGATAGAGTTCCTATTTATTGGGGCAGCTATTCACAAATTTCTGCAGAGATGTTAGGATTTCGTTATGCATATAGTTACGATAATTATAGTATGTTCCATTTGTTGTCAGGTGTAGATTTACCACTAGTGCCGGCAGATAAATTGTTTAAATTCTTTGATCAGAACAAATCAAAGAATTTTCTGAGTATGGTCTCTGATGATATTTTGAAATCAAACAAAGTATATGAACGTGTACAATTTAGATATTTGTTCCCTAGATTCTTAGCTAGAAATATTCAGAACAAATGTGTTCGTAAATTTGTAGCATATTACCGTAAGCTAGAGATTAAAATTCAACGTTTGTTGAATATGGATTGTTTTAAAAAATATAACATGAGATTGGGTTATGCATCTAACTGGGTATCTATTAATCAGGATTTAGTGAGAATAATACTAGAAGAAGAGAAAAATATTGAAAAAATATTTAAATATTCGATAGTAAATGATGAGCTGTTCATTCCTACGATAATGTATAAATACAATTTGATGGAATCGTTATATTCATCTTCACCTATAACAGATACTCCAGATGATTTTCAAGGAAATCTAAGATATATCAATTGGTGGGACGGAGATCCTCATACCTGGACTGACTCTGAGCATGATATAGAACAATTGAAGCGTGGTAAAGCTTTAGGTCATAAGTTTTCTAGAAAATTTGATTTAGAGAAATATCCGAATCTTAAAGAAGAAATTCTAACTATCATAAATGGGACAGATTAATATGAAAGTACTAAAAAATTACGCTTATAACCTCTCCTATCAATTATTACTCATTATACTTCCCATCATTACAACTCCCTATGTAACTCGAGTATTTTCTTCAGAGGATTTAGGAACATATGGGTATTTTAATTCAATTGTTACTTATTTTATTTTATTAGCTACTTTGGGAGTTGCCAGTTATGGAACGAAGGAAATTTCGGCGAATAGAAGAAATATCCCACAGAATTTCTGGGGGATATATACGCTCCAATTCGGTGCAACATTGTTATCAATTTTCTTATACATTCTCTTATGTTTGAGAGTTGGGACAATGAGAAATCCAGTGGCCTATATATTGGGTTTGAGTCTGTTTTCCAAAGGATTAGATATTTCCTGGCTTTTTCAGGGATTAGAAGATTTTCGTAAAATTACAGTAAGAAATATCACTGTGAAACTCGTTGGTGTAGGTTCAATATTTTTATTTGTAAAATCAGCGACCGACCTATATCTTTATGTTTTTCTTTTGACGATATTTGAGTTGTTGGGACAATTAAGTATGTGGTTGCCTGCTCGAGAATTTATTGGAAAACCACGTTTCGACTTAGAATATGCCAAATATCATTTAAAGCCAATTCTTTTATTATTTCTTCCTCAAATAGCAATTTCTTTGTATGTAACTCTGGATCGTACAATGCTTGGTGCCTTGGCTTCTACAAAGGATGTAGGAATTTATGATCAGGCCCTTAAGTTAATTAGTATTTTGTTGACTTTGGTAACCTCTCTAGGGAGCGTTATGTTGCCAAGAGTATCTAGTCTATTGGGGACGGGAAATCATAAAGCTGTTAATAAGATGCATGAGATGTCCTTCTTAATTTATAATTTGGTTATTTTTCCAATTATGGCAGGAATGTTGATTGTAAACGACGATTTTGTTCAATTTTTTCTTGGGAAAGATTTTCAGGATGCTCGCTATGCGATAGCAATAATGATTTTTCGTATGTTCTTTATCGGTTGGACCAATATTATGGGATTTCAAATGCTAATCCCACACAATAAGAATAAAGAATATATGATTTCAACAACTGTGCCTGCTATTCTCAGTGTTGGTTTGAATTTGTTATTTCTTCCTAAGTTTGGTTATATAGGAGCAGCCATTGTCTCAGTGTTGACAGAGTCGCTTGTATGGGGAATTCAATTATTCTTTACACGTTCTTATTTAAAGGAAATTTCTATTGTCGTACCGATGGCAAAAATTATACTCGGTTCTGCTATCATGTATGGCATTCTGCTAGGTTCAAAAACAGTTATACATTTTTCGCCAACTATAAATGTTTTAGTATTTGTAGTGCTTGGTGGAATCATTTACCTTTTTTTGATTCTATCTCTGAAAGTGGTAGATGTGACAGAATTAAAACAAATGATTAGGAAAAATTAGAATGCGCAAATATCGAAATATTAACTTAGATCTACTAAAA
>ERZ773022.1519-NODE-1519-length-15362-cov-4.619390_pt1 | contig 15362 bp, 18 predicted proteins | sample MGYA00580839_ERZ773022 | MGnify/ENA primary metagenome ERZ773022 (study PRJEB29015, sample SAMEA2738020) | human oral metagenome | biome: human oral; feature: human-associated habitat; material: dental | place: China | collected 2044 ... | reverse complement strand
GCCCCAAAACGGCGTCGAGAGGCCATTTTTGCCAATCTGTGTACACTCCTGCGTCCCCACGGCTGCCGGCGCCGCAGAAATGCTGCCAAGAGTCACGACCCGAGACCCGTAGGTTGATGGCGCCGTGGTACACTCCACGCAGGGAGTCGGGCGCGAGGTCATCAGAAGGACACCACGGCCGCAAGGCCGAGGCATGGAGGAGTAACGAAAGGTGTCAGAGACTGTGACACGCATACGGACAACGGTCAAGGCAGGGGTCGATCCCGACACCATGCACAGGCAGATGACAGGTGCCGCACTCGCGCCTATCGGCTCATCCGAGAATCCCTCAAACAGGATCTTCACCCTTGCCAACATCGTCACCTTCTGTCGCCTCGCGCTGACGATCGCCTTCCTCGTCACGTTCGTGAGCCACACCGGACGTTCCCTCGCGCTTGCCTGCTATGCCATCGCAGCCACCACAGACTTTTTGGACGGACAGATAGCGAGACGCACGCAGACGGTGAGCTGGCTCGGCAAGGTCATGGATCCCGTCATGGACCGCCTGCTACTCTTCACAGGTGTGCTCGGACTCATCATCACGGGCGAGCTGCCCGCTTGGGTGGCAGCCTTCGTCATCCTACGTGATGCCTACCTTTTCGTAGGTGCACTCATCGTGCGGCGGTGGCGCAGGCGCCCCATTGACGTCGTGTACGTGGGCAAGGCGGCAACCGCCTGCCTCATGACGGGCTTCGTCGATATGCTGCTTAACGTCCCGCGAGTCGCAGGACTGGGACTCGTACACGCACCGTGGCTTCCCGGCCTCAATGCCGATCCTGCTGCCCTGGGAATCTTCCTCGTATACATCGGCGTGCTTCTCTCCGCAATAACTGCTATCGTCTATACGAGAACTGGCCTTAACGTCATACACGAGGCACAGGCGGCGCAACCTGCCGCTGGGAGAAAGGGGCATGATGAGGAAGCGTGAGATGGTGCGGGCTCGAAAGCATCTCGCACACGGTCCTGTGGTGGTGATGCTCGCCCTGGCGCTGGGCCTTTCCCTTGCGCCCGTGCGTACGCGTGCCAGTGAACCACAGCCAAGCGAGGCCCAGGCCTACGAGGTCATCGACTCTGCTGGCAACACCCTCTTTGCCCGCAACGAGAATCAGCAGATGGACCCCGCATCCATCACAAAGGTCATGACGGCCATGGTCGCGCTCGACTCCGGCAAGCGCCTCGATGACGTCTGCACCCTCTCGGAGATCAGCTACCAAAGCGATGCGCAGATCGCGGGCATCAAGACGGGAGACACGCTCACCCTCCGCCAGCTCCTCATGATCATGCTCATCTTCTCCGCAAACGATGCGGCGGACAACGTGGCTCTCGCCGTCTCGAGCTCCAAGGATGCGTTCGTCAATGCGATGAACGACAAGGCGCGCGAGATCGGCATGACTAACACCCACTTCTCCAACACCCATGGCCTCATGGAGCCCAACCACCACTCCACGGCAGCCGACCTCGTCAAGATGGGCAAGTACGCCCTCGAGCACTATCCCCTCATCGCGCAGGCGGTTCGCACGCGCTCGTACACGGTCACCCTCGGTGACGCGCAGCGGACCTTCAACTCGACAGACGATCTCATGGAAACCTATACAGGCCTTATCGGCATCAAGACCGGCTCGGTCGAGTCCGGCTATGCCTTCCTTGGCGCCTCCGTGAAGAGCGGGCTGAGGCTCTACAGCTGCGTGCTCGGCTGCACGACGGGCAGGGGGCGCTTTGCCGACACGGCAACACTCATGGACTGGGCCTATGAGGACTTCTATAAGAACCTGACGCTTGCGAGGGCAGGCAGGCCCGTGAGGATCGCCAACTGGTCGCTCGGCTTCGGGCGAAAGATCATCATCCGCAGCCTCTGGACCGCGAAGGGACTCTCGTACCCTGGCGCGGACATCCATTACGCCACGACCATGGCGGATCCAGGGTCCATGGTAGACCTTGGGACAGTCTGTGGCAGCACGGTCTGGAGCCAGGACGGACGGGCCCTTTGCTACGAGGTATACGTCGCCTCGGACAGACTCTACGACATACCCAACGTCTCCATCTTCAGCCTGCCGCTTTTCGTGGACGCGAGTCAGCTGAAGGGCTAGCCAACGGATCGGAGGGTCAACATGACTGAGGATGCGTTCCATGACGGCGAATTGCTTGTCGGCGATGCGAGCGAGCGCGCAACATTCGAGAAGGGAGCTGCCCTCGTGGACATGAGCGGGATGCTACTGCTCCTGTGCGAGGGGAGTCCCTCAGCGGCGTTTGGCCCAGCGGTGCTTGCGGGACCTGCGCTCAACGTCGGCTCCTGCGCCCTTGAGGCCGTGCTTTTGGGTGACGGCTTCCTCGCATCCGTACCCCTTGCCGCCCGAACGGGAGATAACGAGCTTCTCATCATCGACCCCACGCCCAGGTCCGACCTTCTCCTCTCCTGGCTTGAGTTCGTGTCTCATATCGAGCAAGGTGGCGTCCGTCCCTACGAGGGACTCACGCTCAAAGACGAGAGCGACAGCCTCGTTCCCTTCGTGCTTGCCGGCCACGAGGCGACGGCCACGCTCGCAGACTACGTGCCCGAGGGGCAGTGCCTGCCCGAAGCGGGCCAAGTCGTGAACCTGGACCTCGACGGACGCATCACGACCATCGGCATGAGGCCAGACCTGCCGGGAGACACCCTCTATGTGCTCCTCGTCCCTCCCTCCCACTCACGCGTCATTTGGAGAAGCCTCCTCTCCTTCCCCCTCGTCTGTCCCGTGGGACGCGAGATCCTTGCATCACGGCTTCAAAAAAGAATCAGCATTCTCTCCCTTCTGGACAAAACGGACAGAATAAGGGTCGAATCCGAGCGCCTCAGTGCGGCAGGAGTCCTGCGCACAGGAAGTGACTTTATAGGCGCCCGTGGCCTCAGGGAGTGATCGCGCACTTATCGAGTGGCGACCCCTCGCGAGCCAAAAATGTCATATCCTCTAGGGTGTGGGGTGCGCTTTGTGCCGCAGGATCGCCTTGGCACCTCGCCCGAATGAGAAATGACCGACATGAGTCGCCCCACCGTCGGGACGACTGTGACAGGGGAGGCCAACCATGCGCTACGACTTTGACACCAAGATCTCAACGGATAGGTCGAGCTCGGCGAAGTGGCGCGAGATGCTCAATCACAACTCACGACTCGGAGCGGAGATCGTGCCCCTCTCCGTCGCAGACATGGAGTTTAGAAATCCGCCCGAGGTGATCGAGGCCTTAAGGGACTTCCTTAAGGAGACGACCCTTGGTTATGCCGCCCCCACCGAGGCGTACTACGACGCCTGCCTCGCCTGGCAGAAGCGCAGACACGGCTGGCTTCCCGAGAGACGTTCCCTCGTGCCCACGGCAGGGATCGTGCCCGCCATCTTCAACGCCGTACGGTCGCTCACCGAGCCGGGAGACGGCATCATCATCCAGCCACCAGTCTATCGCCCCTTCAGGCTCTCGATCCAGAAAAACGGACGCAGGCTCGTCGAGAACCCGCTCAAGATCATCGAGGCGCAGGACGGCACACACCGCTACGAGATGGACTTCGACGATCTCGAGGCGAAGGCCGCAGACCCCAACACCAAGATGCTCATCCTCTGCAGCCCCCATAACCCCGTGGGACGCGTCTGGAGCGCCGAGGAGCTGAGGCGGCTTCTGGACGCCTGTCTTGAGCACGACGTCATCGTCGTCTGTGACGAGATCCACGACGACCTCATCATGCCTGGTCACGAACACGCGGCCATCATGTGCGTGGCCGATGCGGGCGAGTACGACAGGCTCCTCATCTGCACGGCAGCCTCGAAGACCTTTAACCTCGCGGGCTGCCAGTCGTCGGCCATCTACATTCCCGACCAACAGCTCCGTGAGCGCTTCTGCGAGGGACTCGATCAGGTTGCCCAGGGCGGCGGACTCAATGCCTTCGCCTACGTCTCCACCACGGCGGCGTACACGCGTTGCGACGAGTGGCTCGACCAACTTATTACCTATGTTCAGGAAAACTACAATTTTCTCAAGGGTTACCTGGCTCGCTTCCTGCCAAGCGTCGAGGTATATCCCATGGAGGGTACCTATCTCGCCTGGGTTGACTTCAGGAGCTGGGGCCTCTCGAGCAGCGAGCTCGAGGGCTTCATGAGAGAAGACGCCCTGCTCTTCCTCGACGAGGGCCATGTCTTTGGCACGGGCGGTTCGGGTTTCGAGCGCTTCAACCTCGCGTGTCCGAGATCGGTACTCGGCGACTCCCTCGAGCGCCTGGTCCTTGCCACAAATACGAGGGGCATTCCCTCAACATGAGCCTTGGAGGCCCCATGCCACTGGAACGTGAGAAGACAGGTTGCGAAAAAGAGAGGGATGGGCTATGAAGTATTCCATCAACGCGCCGCAGGCGCCTGAGGCACCGGGGGCGTACTCGATGGGAACTACGGCGGGGAGGCTCATCTTCACCGCAGGACAGATCGCGCTCGACCCGACCGATCCGAGCAAGGTCGTCAGCGGCGGGGCAAGGGCCGAGGTCGAACGCATCATCGAGATCATCACCATCCTGTTGGCCGAGTGCGGCTGTACGCTGAGCGATGTGGCGAAGTCCACGCTCTACCTCACGAACCTCGATGACCTGGAAGCCGTGGAGGAGGCCATCTCGCGCCACTTCGTGACGCCAGCACCCGCACTCTCGGTGGTGGAGGTCACTCGACTCCCCCGAGGCGCGCTTGTCGAGATGGACTGCATAGCGTGCAGGTAGTAGGGTTATCATAGGTACTGACGTCAACCGTTGACAGGAGTCTGCCGCATGGAGCCACAAAAGAACGCCAACGAGATGGGTGCCACCGAGATCTTCCGCATGTCTTCCACGGATGCCACCTCTCCCGACATCATGGACCGGGCCGCCCAGATCCGCCCCACGCTCTCGATAGTCAAGGGACCGCAGGCGGGGTCCGTCTTCGAGCTCGATTCCACAAATGTGACCGTCGGACGCGATCCAACGAACACCGTCTTTCTCAATGACATGACCGTCTCTCGCCACCACGCGCGCATCGACCTCTCGAGCGTGTCGGCGGGATATGCGACCGTCGAGGATCTTGGGTCTCTAAACGGAACGTGGGTAGACGGCGCGATCGTCAGCAAGGCTGTCCTCAAGGACGGCTCGACGGTGCAGATTGGCACCTTCCGTATGGTGTTTCACGCCAACAAGAAAGCTACACGGATCGAGACCGGTGCATAGCGCATGCCTGATGCCGGTTACCTGACAATCGGGAAGGTCGTCAAGCGACTTCAGTCGCAGTATCCGGATCTCTCAATCTCCAAGGTCCGCTACCTCGAGGACGAGGGGCTTCTCACGCCATCCCGCACGCCATCGGGCTACCGGCTCTATTCCCAGTCAGACATACGCCGACTCGAGACCATCCTCTACCTGCAGAAAAGTCGCTTCATGCCCCTGCAGGTCATCAAGGACCAGCTTGAGGGCAAAGGGGGGGAGTCGCTGTCGTCTGCGATAGTCGCGAGCCTCTCGGACCCTGAGCAGGACGACGACGAGGTGACGTCGAGGCTGCATCCGATAGACCGCATGCCCGAGCTCCTGAGCGTCTCGGTCACCTTCGTGCGACAGCTCTCGGAGGCGGGGATCATCGTGCTCAAGACCTCTCCCCAGGGACGTTACCTCGTGGATGGTCACGACTTTCCCCTGATCCGTACCTGCAGCGAGCTGCAGCACTTTGGCATCGCGCCCAAGAACCTCAGGCAGTACGTCACGAGCGCCAACCGCGAGAGCGCCCTCTTCGAGCAGGCCCTCGTCGTGTTCGCACGCAAGGCTGGGGGTGTCGAGATGGAACAGACCGCAGAGACGAGAGGACAGTTCGCTAACGCCCTCCAGCAGATGCTCATCCTCACGAGCAGGGTGCATGACACCCTGCTCAAGAGACAGATCAAGAAGGCATTCTCCAACATGGATGAATAGGACAACTCACACGTCACCCATGAGGCATGTACATGAACTCGCCCGATTTGCGGGCACATCCAAGAAAGGAAAAACCGTGCCCACCAATGACCTTGCGCGCTACATCGTAGACATTCCCGATTACCCAGAGCCAGGCGTCATCTTCAAGGACATCACGCCTCTGTTGGCCTCCGCAGACGGACTTGCGCTCGCCGTCGACCAGATGACGGAGCACTTTGCAGGCGCGGGCATCACGAAGGTCATGGGTGCCGAGGCTCGCGGCTTTCTGGTGGGATCGCCTGTCGCCTACAGGCTTAAGGCAGGCTTCGTTCCTGCGCGCAAGCCCGGCAAGTTGCCCCGTGCGGTCTATAGTGAGTCCTACTCGCTCGAGTACGGCACCAGTGAGTTACAGGTACACCAGGACGCGCTCACAACGAGCGATAGGGTGCTCATCGTCGATGACCTCGTGGCCACAGGCGGAACGGCAATCGCCACGGCACGACTCGCCAGGCAGGCGAGCGCCACCGTGGTGGGCTTCTCGTTCATCCTTGAGCTTTCCTACCTCAATCCAAGAAAAACCATCGCGGAAGACTTTCCGCAGGAGGTCTTCTCACTTGTCCACGTGTCGTGAGACGCGTCGGGTGACGGTCCCATGCACCCACCACATGCCAAGGATTTTTCTTTTCGTATGATGGAAGTTTTTGGTAATAGGTGAGAGGATATGCGCGACATGCGGGTTCACAGCGAGGAGGATCATGGCGCAGAGGCCATCGAAGAACGTCGGCAAACAGGTGAGCAGGAGATTTTCGAGGAAATTCCAGTTTGATATGATCTGGGAGGGTGGTCTGGTGGGCCTTGTGGGCGGAGGTGTCGTGACGCTCTACCGTCTCTGCCTCACCCATGCGGAGGAGTTTCTGAGATGGCTCCTTGTGCAGGCCCACCACACGCCGCTCGCCCTCGCGGGCTTCTTGGCACTCCTGCTCCTGTCCTGTCTTGTCGTGGCGAAGCTCGTGGGATGGGAGCCCTATACGCAGGGCTCTGGCATCCCACAGACTGACGCCGAGGTCATGGGCCGTATCGATATGCCCTGGCATCGCGTGATGTTCGCCAAGTTCACGGAGGGCTCCCTGCTCACCCTCTCGGGCCTCTCGCTTGGCAGGGAGGGACCCAGCATTCAGCTCGGTGGCATGGGCGGCAAGGCCGTCTCGAGGGCGCTTCGCAGGGGTCGAGGGGAGGAGCGCCTACTTGTCACCTGTGGCGCTGCGGCAGGTATGTCTGCGGCCTTTCACGCCCCTCTCACGGGCACCCTCTTTGCCATCGAGGAGATCCACAAGGAGTTCACACCATCGCTCATCGTCTCGGCCATGGCCTCTGCGGTTGCGTCTGACTTTCTGGTATCACAGGTTCTGGGCGTCTCACCTGTGCTGCAGCTGAGCGTCGTGCGCGACCTGCCACACCAGCGCTACCTCTACGTGCTTGCATTGGGTGTCTTATGTGGCATAGTGGGAAGCATCCATAACAAGGGGATGTTCTTCTGCAGTGAGAGGGTCTATGGCAGGCTGGCGAAGCTTCCCTTTGCCGTGCGCCTCGCCATACCCTTTATCATCACGGCTGTCATCGCGTTTGCGGCCCCAGTGCTTCTCTGCGGGGGAGACGCCATCGTCAAGGAGCTCGCACGGCCAAGCTCACTTCCCACGCTCACGCTCCTTGCGCTCCTGCTCGGAAAGTACCTCTTCACGACCGTGTGCTTTGCCTCGGGTGCCCCCGGAGGAACACTCTTTCCCCTCTGCGTCATGGGCATGCTCACAGGGGCGCTCTACGGAAGCGTCCTCTCGAACGTGACGGGCATGCAGGACATGTTCATCATCAACTTCATGGCCCTCGGCATCGCGGGCATATTCTCGTCAGTCGTGCGGGCCCCAGTGACGGGCGTGGTGCTCGCCTTCGAACTCACGGGAAGCATGAGTGCGCTGCTATCGGTATCGATTGTCTCGATCGTGTCGTACGTCGTCGCGAACGTCATCGGAGTGGACGCGTTCTACGAGCACCTGCTCGTGAAGCTCTTGGGGGTGACCAAGATCAAGTCGTCCGTACGTGGCGGCGTCACGGGCGAGAAGGTCTTGCATGTATACACCGTCGGTGCGGGAAGCCAGGTCGAGGGCAAGCGGATCAGCGAGGTGAGCTGGCCTGAGTCGTCACGCATTATCACGATAGACCGTGAGGGCGTCGACGTGCTGCCCACGGGCTCGACCAAGCTCCAGGCGCTCGACGAGATCCTCGTCATCATGGGTGCGGACGGCGAGGACGAGGCTCAGGCCAAGATCTGGGCACTGTGCAAAAACTCACTCGCGACGACACGCACACCGCGCAGCTGACCCATTACACGCCGAGGTGGAGGCCAACCGCACGATTGAAGAGGCCGCTCCACTGGCATGGGACGCATAGGGAATCAGAGGAGACCATGGCAAAGAGTAGCTTGTGGTAGCCCTCCTACTTTACATAATATATATTATCACGGATTTATTTGCGACCTCCATGCGGGCAGCCTTTTCCATGTGGGTAGCCTCCGGCTTTCAACAACCTTTTGCTTCTATGCGAGCGGGCACGTCCGGACCCGCGCACGAGGAACCCGCATGCGAGTCGTCAGAAGTCTTACGCGCCTTACAACTCATGCACCTCAAACCTCGTACGCCTCAAAAAGCGCCGGGGCTGGTACCGTCCCACCGCTTGATGCCAGACGGTACCAGCCCCAGCGCCACAGCGCGTACCCCACGAGCGCAGCCGCGCAGAATCAGCCCTCCACGGGCTGGCCCAGGTACGCCGCGACGCTCGTTGCCGCGATGGCACCGTCTGAGGCTGCCGTGACTATCTGCCTTAGGCTCTTCTGCCGGACATCGCCCGCCGCAAAGAGTCCGGGCGTCGAGGTCTCCATGCGCTCGTTGGTCACCACGTAGCCGTGTCCATCAAGCTCTGCGAGCCCCTCGAGAAGTCCTGTCGCAGGCACACGGCCCGCAAACACGAAAACGCCAAACGAACCCTTGTCATAGGTCTCGGTCGTCTCCTCGCCGGTCTCGTTGTTACGGAAGGTGATGGATTCCAGGAGCCCGTCGCCCTCAACCCTCACGACGCTCGTGAGGTACCGGATGTCGACCTTGTCGCTCTCGGCCACCTGCTTTGCAACAGAGGCCTGCGCCCGCAGGTGATCCTTGCGAACGACCATGGTCACCTTACTGGCGAGCTTGGCAAGAAACAGCGCCTCCTCCGCAGCGGAGTTACCGCCACCGATGACAAAGACCTGCTTGTTTCTGTAGAACATGCCGTCACAGGTCGCGCAGTATGAGACGCCATGCCCCGCGAACGTGGACTCGCCCTCGAAGCCGATGTGCCTGGGCGTGGCGCCACCTGCGACGATGAGCGCCCGTGCGCGGTAGGTCGCCGAGGAGGCCACCACTGTGAAGATACCCGTCGCATCGTCGTGCGAGATGCCCTTGACATTATCCATGACGATGGTGGCCCCCAGGTCCTGGGCCTGTTTCTTCATAGCGTCGGTGAGCGAGAAACCGTCGGTATGCGGGATGCCCGGATAGTTATCGACCTCGCTCGTGAGGATCACCTGCCCACCCACGGCTTCCTGCTCAAGGGTCACACTGTCAAGCAGCGCCCGTGCCGCATAGATGGATGCGCTGAGCCCGGCCGGGCCACCACCGATGATCACAAGATCCTTGATGCTCTCTGACATGATATCAACCTTTCACTTACGAATATGTCACTACGATGCTACCCATTCGCAGCCAAGGCATACCCGCCGCGAGACCTTTCTCCCATGCCGTCATCACAACGCTCGGGACAGACCCTACGCGGGGCTAGGACACGAGGAAGTAGACCACAAACGCCACGGCGGCAACCCACATGAGTGGCTTGACCTTCCTGACGTTCTTGGTGGCGAGCGCGACGACAACGTACCCGATGAAACCAAGGCCGATGCCCGAGGAAATCGAGTAGGTCATGGGGATGCCCGTGACGATGAGGAAGGCGGGAAGTCCGTCGAGAAGGTCCGACCAGTCTATCTCGATCACCTCGGAGAGCATGAGGAAGCCGACATAGACGAGGGCACCGCAGGTCGCTGCCCCGGGGACCACAGAGATGAGCGGCTCGAAGAGGACGGCGACAAAAAAGAGCAGACCGCAGAAGACGGATGACAGACCCGTGCGACCTCCATCGGCAGCGCCTGAGGTAGACTCGACGAAGGTGGTGATCGAGGATGCACCAAGAAGCCCACCGGCTGCGGCCGCACAGGAATCTACGACGAGGATCTCGCGCATGTTCTCGACATCGCCGTCCTTCGTGAGAAAGTCACCCTGCTTCGCGACGGCCATCGCAGTGCCCATGGTGTCGAAGAAGTCGGACATCATAAGAGAAAACGCAAGTATGAGCAGGGTCGGCGTAGTCATCACCTTGACGATCCCCATAGTGCCGGCCGAATCGGCCTGAAAGGGAGCGCCAAAGGTCGAGAAGTCAGGAAACGAGACGATGCCAGACGGTGCGGTCGTAAGTCCCAACGGAATGCCGGCGATGACCGCGACAACGATGCCAAGCAGAAGCGCACCCTTGATCTTAAGGGCGATGAAGAAGATCGTCGCGACGATGGAGATGACGCCGATGGCGAAGGAGGGGTCGGTGAGCTTGCCAAGTGCCAATGGCGTGCCACCGCCACTGACGATGATACCGGCCTTCATGAGTCCTATCATGGTTATGAACAAACCGAGACCCACGGAGATACCATGGCGCAGCGAGACTGGTATGGCGTCCATGATGGCTTGGCGTAGGCCACAAAGGACGAGCAACAGGATGGCGATGCCCTCGACGAAGATGACACCCATGGCGGCGTGCCAGTCGCCACCACAGTAGGAGATCGTCGCGATGGCAATCATGGAGTTGATGCCGAGGCCCGAGGCGAGAGCGAGCGGGCGGTTGGCGAAAAGCCCCATTGCGATCGTCATGATGCCTGCGCCGAAGCAGGTGCTGGTGATCGTAGCCGCGAAGGGTACCCCTGCCCCCTGCAGTATCTGGGGGTTCAGTGCGATGATATAGGACATCGCAAGGAAGGTCGTGAGACCGGCCCTCAGCTCTACTGAGGTGGATGACCCACGCTCTGACATCTTAAAGAACGTATCCATGTGTTCCCTTCTCTCTTTGCCCACCACAACGGATGGACACAGCGGATACCCCGCCTTCATGCGCAGAGCCTGCGCGACGACGGGAGGTCAGACACCCCTGCCTCGCAGCGGGGCATGCCATGCACCAGACTAGCTGCCGCTGGAGCCGAAGCCTGCGGCGCCACGATCGGTTTGATCCAGCTCGTCCAGCTCCTTCAGGCTAACAGTAGGAACCCGCTGTATCACAAGCTGGGCGATGCGCTCCCCCTTGGAGATCACGATATCTTCTGCAGGATCAAGGTTTATGGCGCAGACCTTGAGCTCACCGCGATAGTGCGCATCGACAAGCCCGGGGGTATTTGCCATGGAGAGACCCCTCTTGAGGGCCAAACCGCTCCTCGGCTGCACAAAGCCGGCATATCCGTCAGGGATAGCAATCGCCAGCCCCGTCGAGATGAGTCGACGCTCAAAGGGCCTGAGTACGACGTCCTCGCTCGAACGCAGGTCAAGTCCGGCATCACCCGCATAGGCATAGCTCGGAAGCTCGATTGAGGGATCAAGGCGAACAATGGGTAAGGTGATGTGCTCTTGAGTCATGGTACCAAGCTCCGAAGCTCCTCGCTAAACTCGTCGACATCCTTAAAATCGCGATAGACAGAGGCGAAGCGCACATAGGCCACCTTGTCGACATCGACGAGCCGCTGCAGCACCATCTTACCGAGATCCTGTGAATCGACCTCGGTCAAACCGTCATCCCTGAGCGTGGAGACTATCTCGTCGATGAGCTCTTCGAGCATCTTCACGCTCACATCGCGCTTGACGGTCGCGGCGACAAGCCCGCGCATGATCTTAGAGCGATCGAAAGCCTCCTTATGCCCATCCTTCTTGATGACCATGAGAGGCATCTCCTCACGACGCTCGTAGGTCGTGAAGCGCATGCCACAGCGCACACACTCCCTCCGCCGGCGAATGGCATCGTTACTCTCTGAGGGCCTAGAATCCACGACTCTTGACGACTCACAGCCACACTTTGGACAACGCATCTCTCCCCCCGCCTCACGTTGACAAAGGGAAGATACCACAAGAGCTCGCTAACTCGGTGACAAAAGATGGATTTTATGGCAACGGAAACGATATCACGTGATGATAGAACGAATGTGTTTAGGAACGCGTGTGCTGAATATGCTATACTACTAAAAGAGGATGATATGTTGTCATACAGTATAAGAGCAGGTGTTTTGTATACTGTGGTATGTGAGGAGGAGACATGACCAAAGACAAGCTCAGCAAGCGCCAGACCGCCATCTATGACTTTATTTGCGCCTACACGTCAGAACATGGGTATCCGCCCTCGGTCCGCGAGATCGGCAAGGCCGTAGGTCTCGCCTCGCCCTCAACCGTGCACATGCACCTCAAGGTGCTTGAGGAGCGCGACCTCATCAGGCGGGCTACCAACAAACCGAGGACCATTGAGATCGTTTCCTCGAACAAGGAAGGCAAAAGACCCGTCACCGAAGCCCATACATCAGCTGTCGACGTCGCTGATGCCAGCGTCATATCCCTTCCGCTCGTTGGCCGCGTGGCAGCAGGCACCCCCATCCTCGCGGAACAAAACATCGAGGAGAGGATCGCCCTCCCAACGAGCCTGGTGGGAGACAGCAGCTCCTTCTTGCTCAGGGTGCACGGCACGTCCATGGTTAAGAAGGGTATCTTAGACGGGGACATCATCGTCGTGCATGAGCAGCACGACGCCCAGAACGGAGAGGTCGTGGTCGCACTCATCGACGACTCTGCGACGGTCAAGACCTTCTATCGCGAGGACGAGTACATCCGCCTTCAGCCCGAGAACGACGCCATGGAGCCCATCTATGTCAAAAGCCCCATCATCCTCGGCAAGGTTGTGGCCCTCGTGAGGTCCTTTGCCTAGCGCTGCGGAGGGAGGCAGCGAGTCTGGCGGCGTGCCCGGCGACTCTGGAGCCGTCGCCACAGATGCGAAAGGGCGCCTGCAGGCGGTGGATGCCCTAAGAGGTGTCACGATCATCTCGATGGTTCTCTTCCACTGGTGCTATGACCTGCGCTACCTCTCAGGAATCCCCCTTTCCTTCTTTCAACCTCCCTTGCAGGACGTCTGGAGGGCGACCATCAGCTGGACTTTCTTGTTCATCGCGGGATGGATGTGCTCTCACTCACGCAGTCCCACCAGGCGTGCGGCGCGCTATCTTTTTGTCGCCCTGCTCATTTACCTGTCGACGAGCCTCGCTCGCGTGGACGCTCCCATACGTTTCGGGATCATATTCTGCATGGGTGCGAGTACGCTCGTAGCCGGATTCGCCCTGAGGGCGGGGCTGCTCGACGGCAGCTGGTGGCAGACGGTGGCCCTTCTCGTCCTCTTCGTGATGCTCCTGCGACTGCCCGAAGGTACCCTTGGCGTAGGCGCGCTTGCACTACGGCTTCCACGGGCGCTCTACGACACACCCTACCTCTCGTGGCTCGGCTTCCCCGGTCCCCGCTTCGTCTCGGGAGACTACTATCCCCTACTCCCCTTTGGCCTCATGTACCTTGTGGGCGCAAACGTGGGCGTCATGCTTGCGAGACACACGTTACCCACCTGGGTCTTTGAGTGCGGTCTTGGTCCTCTCGCTCTCATAGGCAGACATCCGCTGCTCATCTATCTGCTTCATCAGCCCCTGCTCCTTGTGCTTGCAAGTCAGGTTCACTAAGGAGACGCAGAATAAGTGTTCAGCCCCTGCTAGGACTCCTGTCAATCGGTCGATCTTTCGGAGGCTTTGTGAGTTCGTGTGGGGAGGTGGTTGCGTCACCGCCCCGGCGGCGTGGGCCTCAGGTCCGAGCACCCTGGTATCACGAGGGCTAAGGGGCCGTCGACGTCGTGGGACTCGTGGCCTACCCGATCGCGCAAGGGGCCGTGGGGACGCAGGAGTGTACACAGATCGGCGAAAACGGCCTCTCGAGGTCGTTTCGGGGCATTTGTGTACACTGTTGCGACGCAAGCTGCGTCGGGTGGCACGAGCGCCTCAACCGCCATGATGTGTCGGCGACGCCCCCTCGGTGGCCACCTCTCCCTTGGTTGGGAAAACGGGCTCTGCGCGAGCACCGCCGCCGCTAGGCTGGCGTCTTCGCCGAGGCAGCAACCCACACAAACCCCCGAGGAACCATCTTTCGGTCATATTCGGACCCCTGCGACCTCCTCGGACGTCACCGGGTCCCTCTCGCGGCCCCTCCGGGTGCCCTCGCAGGCGACGTCTGACAGGTCCAGCCAGCACAAGCGCGAGGTGCATCCCGGGCAGCGTCTCGGCGGGCCAGGGCTGCCTGCCGCGCCTGCTCGCGTCCGTCCCCGGCGGCTCAACCAGGGCCAGCAGGTCGGCCCAGGGCACCACGGGGTCCGTCTGGTCGAGGAGGCCGGCCCACCTCGTGCGCCTGGCCCTGCCCTCCCACCCGGCCCGTGCGAGGCTCGTCTGCCTGCCCAGCGCCCGTCCGTCTCGACCGTTCCATCATGGCGCAGAGGCGGCCCTCCGACTGCGGGTATGTCACATCCTCCCATGTTTTACGCTCGTCCGGGCGCGGGGTAGGCGGTGCGCGTGCCCGGGGCCTCACGCCCGGGAGGCGACCCCAACCCATCCGTCAGCCTGATTTGTTCCGCGTGCCCTTAAGCGCGTTTGGACAATACTCTGGATTGCAGAAATAAGACAATGCCTATTGTCCTCTGTCTGCACTGTTAATTTGTCCCTGCCGTCGACCTCTCACTATACGAGAAGCGCCGAAGACAGGGACTTTTTTGTTTAAGAAGGTCACATGGCGAAACAAGGTTCTGGAGAGCACGGGCACCCTCTGAAGGTTATGGAGACTGCGATTCTTGTTGATGGGGGCTTCTATTTGAAGAGGGCGCGGTCTCTCTTCGGGAGCATGACGCCCAAAGAGAGGGCAGATGAACTTGAAAATTATTGCAAGAAGCACATCAACAAGTTTGGCGACCGCCATCTCTATCGCGTTTTCTATTACGACTGCCCACCATCGGGTGCGATGATTTGGAATCCTGTGACGCAGAAGAATGTTCCCTTGGCCAAGACCAACCTTTACTCTTGGACAAAGGATTTCCATGAAGAGCTTGCCCACAGGCGCAAGTTCGCACTTCGTATGGGGGAGTTACTCGACACGCACGGCGGCTATACGCTGAAAAAAGAGGCTCTTCGGTAGTTTGTGTGGGTGACCACCGACCGCTTTGCCCAGCTCACGTG
>ERZ773022.1510-NODE-1510-length-15456-cov-5.585352_pt1 | contig 15456 bp, 7 predicted proteins | sample MGYA00580839_ERZ773022 | MGnify/ENA primary metagenome ERZ773022 (study PRJEB29015, sample SAMEA2738020) | human oral metagenome | biome: human oral; feature: human-associated habitat; material: dental | place: China | collected 2044 ... | reverse complement strand
TAGATCTGGCTCGATAGAGCTATATATCTATAAATAGAAAGAGGGTTGTCGCTGAAAAACATATAGCGACAGCCCTTTTTTGTTTGCCCGAAGCTTTCGGTGATTGGTTACTATTGCCGTAAGACATATATATTTAACGTTATAGCAAATTTAAACCCACAGGAATTTAGTTAATAGCACTATTTGCCTGCCTTCAACAAATCGGAATGTTAAAAATGAGCAGAGCTTATTTTCTATGTTTGGAAAATAGGGAAAAAATCGTCATATTTGTCGTCCGAAAATATCGTGGAAAAGTACTTAATAATATTGATTATATAAATTTTTTACTAACTAAATTTTTCATAGTATGAAAAGGCTTACTTTTTTACTGTTTCTTGTGCTTTGTGCGGTCCTTGGACTGCGGGCACAGGATTTGACGTTACCTTACATCCAAGACTTTTCGGCTCTCGCTACGGGCGATATGCTTTCTGAGACCGGAAGTCCTACTTCTGTGGTGGCAGGTACACTGCCCGGTATAGCTTCTGTCAATAGAGCATATCAGGCAGGGGGAGCAATTCGTCTGGGCGACGCAGCCGATATCGGTAGTTTTACTACGCAGCCGATAAACGCCGGTGGAGCTCGTTTCGTAGAAGTGCAGTTCGATGCTGCAGCTTTGATAGCTGCTACACCTTCGCCTGCTCAATTAATTGTGACATATGGCAGTCAGAGCCATACTATCGACCTGCCCGCTATCGGACACGGCTGGCCTATAACGGCAGACGATATGCAGAGGTACGATATTTTTTTCACTGCTCAGACTACCTCTACGCCGTTAGCCGTGTATACGGTTGCCGATAGCAATGTCGAACCTCGTGTATTTATAGACAATATCAAGATTGTGGGCAACAATGGTGTGCCATTGTCGGAAGGGTTCGAAAGAGACGTTTTTCCTCCTAATGAGTGGACTGTGAAACATATTAGTGGTACCTCAGATTGGAGTCGAATTGCCGATGACGATTATTCTCCAATAGGTAGGGCAAGTGCATTTGTACAGTGGGCAAACAACGGACACGAAAACTGGCTTATCACTCCCAAAATGTATCCTATTGCAGGCGATAGCCTTACATTTTTAGTAAAATCCGACTTTGTATATTCCAATAGCCAGACTCGCTTGAATATAAAGGTTTCTACCGCTACCAAAGATACAGCCGACTTCCACGACACGCCTCTTACACTGAGTGGAAGGACTACGACCGACTTCACTACGGATTGGGTACGACACACAGTAGATTTGTCGCCTTATTCAGACACTGAGATATATGTAGCATTTCAAGTGGTAGATACAAACGGTTTGAGCGTACTATTAGACGATATACGAGGCGCTAATGTATGTATAAGCAATTGTGCTATTCCGGATAGTATCAAGGCTACCAATATTACCATCAACTCTGCCAATATATCGTGGGCAGAGATGGGAAGTGCTACCTCATGGGTAGTACAATATTCGACCTCTCCTACTTTCGAAGGAGCTGTGCAGCAGACAGTGACGGGCAACCGATTGTTGAGCCTATCGGGGCTTATGTGGGGTACAAAGTATTATGTTAGGATAAAAGCCGACTGCATCGGAGGAGAATACAGCCAGTGGGCAAACTATTGGTTTAGAACTCTCTGCAGCGAAGTCTCTACTACCCAATGGGTAGAAAGATTCTCAGACCCCGACTCCGACGACTCCGATAACCCTATTTGCTGGACAAGAGTAACTACCTATTCTTCGGGAGAAGACCGATACCCACAAGTTTCTAATTACGGCTACGACGGTAAAGGCTTACACATGTATACGGAAGGTAGTCGTTGTCCTGTACTTATAGCTGCAAGTCCGAAATTTTCGTACAATCTCGCTGGTAAAGAATTGGGATTCCATCTCAGACGTTATCATCCGGATCGACCTTCGACTTTCGAGGTGGGAGTAATGTCGGATGTTACCGATTCATCGACGTTTATAGCTATCGGTAGTATGGCTCCTACTAAAAATATATGGGCTTACTACTCTTTACGTATCCCCAATACGGTGCCTGCTTCACATAGGTATCTGGCTATGCGCGTGAAAACAAATACCAATAGCTATCCTTCGTATCTTATCGATGATTTCGGAGTATATCCATACACTTGCCTACAGCCTGTCGGTACAGTGGTAAAAAATATAAAAGCTACCGAAGCCCAAATATCTTTCTCCACCACCGAGCCACAGACTTCGTGGCAGTATGCGATTACAAGCGATAGCACTATAGTCGACCCGTCGACACTGGCTCCGATATCTATCGCCGATAGTACGCACCTCATTACGGGGCTTACAACCAATACCTCTTACAGAGTATGGCTACGTACGGTATGTTCGCCCGGTGTATTCGGCAGATGGACAGATGCTGTGGTATTTAAGACCGATTGCAACCCTCTGACGGGAGCGGTGAGTATTCTGGAAAACTTCGAATCTATCGAAGAAAATCTTATACCCAATTGTTGGAGTAAGATATCGATTCGCAACAACCGACCGGGAGTAGTCGAAAGCGATACTCAAAACGGTGTGTTGTCGAAAGCAATAAGCTTCTCTTCTTCTTATCCTCAATACTTGGTATTACCCACCTTCGGCGTACCGCTCAATACCCTACAGCTCGATTTCTTGCTTGATAAAAGAGAGAAGTCGTCAGGTATTTTCCAAGTGGGCTATATGACCGATAAAGACGATGAAAGCACGTTTGTACCCATTGTTTCGTTCGATGATGCTATCTACAAAAAGATGTTGCCCAAACGAGTAATATTCAACGATGTAGTAGACAATGGCAACAATCGCTATATCGCATTCAGATACGGCAAAGTCGACAACGAACTGTTTTATTCGTCTTCTCCTTATTGGTTAGACTCGGTATCGGTGAAACCCGCTCCGGCGTGTCTGCCTCCGGGTCAGCTCAAAGTAACATCGCTGATGCCCGACTCGGCTACGATAACTTATCTACCACTTCAGGGTACTACCGGACAGCAATATTCCTTAGGACTCGCTTCGGAAGACCAGCCGTCGGCACTACCCGTAACTGTCAGCGGCGGTATGATAAAACTTACCGGACTTATTCCGAATACAAAATACAAACTCTGGATGCGAAGCGAATGTGGAGCAGGTACATACGGCGACTGGTCGATCTATCCGCTATCTTTTGTTACTCCGTGTGCTCCGCAGGTTTCCATAAGCGAAGATTTCGATCAACTGTACGAAGGAAACATACCAAGTTGCTGGCATAGGTTGTCGAAGTCTCAGAAATATCCTTGTGTAGTAGAGCCTAGTTTTTACGATAAAATAGAGAGCAATGCTATAAAATTCTTAGACAGAATGCCTCAATATTTGGTATTGAACGAGATGGATACTGCTCTCAACAGACTCCAACTTAATTTCAATATCAAGAAAGGCGATCCTAAATGCGGTACCTTACAGGTAGGCTATATGACCGACCCCGAAGACAGCACCACATTCGTATCCGTAGCCTCGTTCAACGACAATAGATATAACACTATGTTGCCGAAAACAGTTTATTTCAAAGGAGTAGCCGACAACGGTAATAATCGTTATATCGCTTTCAGATATGGTAATGTAGGTACGGTATCACAGAGCGAAGACTTCCCTTACTATATCGACGATATTACAGTAGAGCCTCTGGCATCGTGTCTGGCTCCTACGTCGTTGAATATAAGCCCAATAATAGGAGATACGACAGACTCTGCCATAGTTACATTCACACACGAGGCTTCGGCTACGTCGTGGCAGTATGTATTGGCTATGAATACGAAGGTATCTACTACCCCACCCGACTCTTTGCCTAAGGTCGATATTACATCCGACCACATCAATCTTTCGGGACTCGAAAAAGGTAAAAACTATAATATCTGGCTAAGGACTACAAGCTGCGGCAACGATACAAGTGCTTGGATACTTGGCATTTTCTCAACTAAATATTGTAGAGCTACTCCCAACAATATAGACGGAAGAGGTATTTTCAGAGTAAAATACGGTATCGCCAAGATGGTAGATAATGTTACCGACAAAGAAAACGACGATTATGGCGACTACTCTGCTATGGAGGGTAGCGTAAACCGTGGCGACTCGGTAGAAGTAAATGTTTCCGTATCGGTAAAATCTACCGAATATAAGTTATGCATATACGTCGATTGGAACAATGATTACGACTTCGACGATGCAGGCGAACGAGTTTATCTGAAAGAAAGAATAGCTAACGGTTCGCACTCTTATAGAGCTACTTTCGCAATACCTGCCTCTGTGGTAAACGGTAAATATCGTATGAGGATAATGGGTACTTATAGCGATCCTTATCCTTGCTACTCGCAATATGGCGGCACGGTAGAAGACTACACTCTAAGTGTGGTAGACCCGCTTACTTGCCGCTACGTAAAAAATATTGCTGCAAGCAATATAAATACGTCGAGTGCCAATATAACGTGGACAGCAGGTGGTGCCGAAACATCGTGGGACGTAGTGGTATCGACTACTCCGATGGATACCGCTAACTCAGTAAGAGTAACATCTACTGCATACAATGCTACTTCGCTGGCAGCCAATACGGTGCATTACGTAGCCGTAAGGGCTTTATGTAGTGCAAGCGATAAGTCGCCGTGGATTTACGGAGAGTTCAAGACAAAGGCTACCATCGTAAATACTCCTTACAACCAAGACTTCGACGGAGCAGTACCCGAGATGGTTACTTGGAGTGCCGAAGAAGATGCCAATACTTGGAGTGTAGGCTCTGCCGTAGGCAATGGTGGCAAGTCGATGTATATATCGAAAGATAAGGGGGTTACGGCCGAATATAGTAATGCAGAATCGCACTCTATGGCATACGTGACTATCGACTTCGACCATAGCCCGAATTTTGCTATATCGTTCGATTGGAAAGGTAAGGGTAATTATTATGGTCTTTTCCAGACATTTTATTATCACCAGATGCAGGTATATATCGTACCCGATACGGCAACACTACCTACTACCTGGAATGTTACTTCAAACGATCCTTGGATAAAAACACCCGGAGCATATCGACTGGGCAATAGATTCGTGCAGAAGTTAGATTGGACTACATTCCAAGACACATTGCCGTCGTCGTTTGCCGGTACGAGAAAGAAGCTTGTATTTATGTGGATAAATACCTATCTGCAGCCAACCACTCCTACTATGTCGGTAGATAATATCTCTGTGGTGGGATATAGCTGCGATGCTCCGTCGGGTATAGTATTGGACACTATCGCTACCGATGCAGCTCGGATACATTGGCGCAAAGGCAGCAGCGAGACATCGTGGATACTCGAGTACAGACAAGCCTCCGATGCAGCTTGGACGAGTCGGACGCTTACCGATACGGCTTATTCTTTCAGCGGTCTTACGCCGAATACCGATTATCAGGTACGAATCAAAGCCGTATGCTCAGGCGGTACTACGTATAGCAACTGGACGAGATATATGTTCCACACCTACTGTCTACCTCAGGCTATAGGTAATACTCAGGTTACATATAACTTCAACCAGTACATACGTACCATCCCCGAATGCTGGACGAGAACACTTCCTTATACCAACGAAAACGGAACCATTTCTCCTTATGTAAAGAGTAACCAAAATGATCCCAACGACGGAATATTGGTATTTACCGGAAAAGCAAATCAGATAATATCTACCGGAAAGTATATCGAAAATATGAATAGTATAGAGGTAGAATTCTCTGTTTTCAGAGAGTCGGCATCTGAATCGGGTCAATTGGAACTCGGTGTTGTCTCAGACCCACGCAAGCCAAACTCATTCGCTGTCGTACACGACATTACTCCTCTGATAACTCAAGACAGACAGTTGGAAAGATTGAATTTATCGCTTGCCAACGCACCTAACGGTATGCACTATATAGCATTCCGTCAGACCGTATCGAGCTCCGACGATGATGGACAGTATGGTATCGACGACCTCTCCATATATGCGGCTCCTACCTGTCGGAAGCCAGAGATAAGTACCGTATCTATCGAACCGACAGAAGATCCTACCGCTCAAACGGTATCGGTCAATTGGACAGCAGCCGGTAACGAATCGGCTTGGGTATTGCAGTATAGAGAACGCGGCTCTACAACGTGGAATACTCAAAACGTATCGGGCATACCGACAGATACTATAAGAGGTTTATCGCCACAGACTGCTTATGAATTGAGGATAAAGTCTATATGTTCGGCTACCGACTCAAGTTTCTGGACATTGACGAAGTCGTTTGTAACGCCTTGTGCAGTAGACACTCTACCGTTCAAAGAAGACTTCAACAGCATCTCCTACGACTTCCCTCCCAATTGTTGGCAGAAGTATCATGCTAAGGCTTCCGATATATTCAGCGGAACGAAATTCGGCGAAACCGGTGGTGGCTGGAACTATAGCGAAAACACCTACGGTCTGAATACGGGCGGTAAAGCCAAGGTAAACATATATGGCACTGCCGTTAGTTCGTGGTTGATAACTCCAAGGATACAACTGCCTCAGAACTCAAATCTCAAGTTTGACGTATCGCTCACAAACAACGAAAGTGGAGACCCGGCATCGGGATCGGCTCTGGGAGACGATAAGTTTATGGTCGTAATATCCGACGACGGAGGGCTTACATGGTCGCAAACAAATGCTACCGTGTGGAGCAACGACGGCACGGGCAACTACGTAATGAGAGATATTACAAACGGAGTAAATCAAATCATTGTACCTCTGGCAAACTACGCCGGAAAAATAGTGAAGATAGCCTTCTATGCCGAGTCGACGGTGGGTTCCGGATCTTCCGATGCCGATATCGATTTGCATATCGACAATATCGAAGTGTACGAAGTTGTAATTAGACCGCCTAAGGTGAAAACTCTTGCAGCCGACAATATCACGGACAATACTGCTCATCTGCATAAGATACTATCCGAAGGCGATATGGAAGTTACAAGTCACGGTTTCTTCTACTGTGCCGACAACGAGGGTGCAAACTGGATACGTACTCCCGATAGTATTGTTACAGGTCTTATAAGAGGTACCGTCTATAAGTTCTATGCTTATGCCGAAGCCGATAATAAGATTTACAGAGGCGATACTCTGTCGTTCACTACTACCGGTGCGGCACCGATACATCCTGTCGTTACCACACAGCCGGCTACGAACGTATCTCAGAACTCGGCTACTCTGAAAAAGAGTGTCGTAGGCGACCCGTCGGAACCTGTACTAGCCGAAGGATGGAAGTGGCATAAGGTTGGTGAGACAAATTGGTATGTATCATCAGACGGACAGCTCAATGCCTTAGAACATAGTACGGCGTATGAATTTTATGCTTACGCTGCGACGGCTATCAACTCCGAAGGCTACAAGGGAGCTACATTGCAGTTTACCACAACGTCGCATACCCCGCCGACAGTGAAGACACTTGCAGCTACGGCTATCGGTACCTATGCAGCAACACTGCGTAAGGAAGTAACCGTAGGTAGCGAACCTATCTTAGAAGAGGGCTGGTATTACAAGAAATCGAGTGAAACCGAGTGGCAGAAGACATCTAACGCCAACCTTACCGGTCTCGGAATTAATACCGAATACCAATTCTATGCTTACGCGGTTACACAGTCGTATCCGATGACTAAGGGTGATATACTTATCTTCAAGACACTACAGACGCAGACCGACTTAGACGGTGCAGACTATGGCGTAAACATCTACCCGAACCCCGCTCATACGGTAGTAAATGTAGATGTACCGAGCTTGTCGGGTGAAGCCGAAGTGACAGTTGTCGATATGATGGGTAAGACCATAGGACGTTACACGATAGCCGATGGCAACAATAGCATATCGATAGACGTATCGTCGTTTGCCGAAGGAGTCTACACGGTACGTATCGTATCCGATAGTATTACTTTGGTAGAACGTCTGGTAGTAAAGAAGAGATAGATCTGGCTCGATAGAGCTATATATCTATAAATAGAAAGAGGGTTGTCGCTGAGAAACATATAGCGACAGCCCTTTTTTGTTTGCCCGAGCTTTTGGGTATTTGTCAATACGCACACACAAGGTTCGCCAAAAAATTATAACTTTGCCTTTTCTAATTACAGAGTGTTTTTTCATTTTAATACAATGGTAAAGAAGTCTCAGAAAGACCGAAAAGATATATCGAATATCATAGATTTTTTTCGCGATAAAAAAGTACAATTTATCTGTGGAGTAGTACTTTTTTTCATTATGGTCTATATCTCTTTGGCTTTGGTTTCGTTCGTATATACGGGTAAAAACGACCAAAGTGTCTTAGCCGAATATAAAGCTAAAAAGATAGAGTACAACCATCGGAAAAGCCAACGACCGCTATCGGACGAAGACAAAGACAATCTGCGACTTATCCGACGAGAGCTACAAGAGATACAGAAAAAGGCTGAAAACGTTACAGGCTATCGCGGGGCTTTCGTGTCCGAGAATCTGCTTAACGGCTGGCTTGGGTTTGGTGTATTTGCTATCTGTATGTTTGGATTTGTCGTAGCACTGCGCCTATTCGGTATCAGACGCATATCGGTATGGAAATGGTTCTTACTCTTTGCTTTCGTTGCTGTCTGGGTATCGTTGCTGTTGGCTTTTGCTGTCGATAGCCTTATAGAAGACTCGTTTTTGGTATTTGGCGGCAGTTTCGGCATATCTTTCAACGACTGGTTGCAAGCCAACCTTGGATGGCTCGGTACGTTGCTTGTCATATTAGCCTCAGGTACAGTCTTTTTAGTCATTACCATAAGCGGTACAATACCGTTTTTCAAGAAAATATATAGAAATATATTATCGAAAAAATCGATAAAAATACCCATATTCAGCCGCAAATCGCCAAAAGATACCGACAACCCAATCGAGAGCGACGACGAAAGCGTAAAAATCGGCGACGAGATAGTACCCGAAGAGTGGATACAGGAAGACAATATTATGTCTGATATAGAGGTGATTCCTACCGAAAACACAGAAAACTCCGACGACGACAGCCCCCTTTTCGTAGAGGTTACTACCGACGATGAAGATAATGCAATAAACACATCCGACTCTATATCAGACGATAGCGAAGCCGACGACGACGAAAATCTCTTTGTCGAAAGCGAGCCGTACGACCCTCGAAAAGACCTTTCGCAATATGTTATACCAAAATATTCCGACAAATACAAAGACAAACCGCTACTTACCGACTACCCTGTGAGTGAAAATTTACAGAACGACGAAGAGAAGGCTGCAAATCGCAAGAAGATAGTAGAGACTTTGCTTAAATTCGGTATCGGTATCAAACGAATCTACGAGACAGTCGGACCTACCATAACACTCTACGAGATAGTACCCGAAGACGGCATACGTATCAACAAGATACGTAATCTTGCCGACGACATAATGCTCTCGCTTGCAGCTACCGGCATACGTATAATAGCTCCTATTCCGGGTAAAGGCACTATCGGTATCGAGGTGCCAAATTCTAAGCCGCAGATAGTAAGTATGTATGCTACTATTGCCTCTAAAAAATTTCAGGAGTCGACCTACGACCTACCCGTAGCTCTGGGTAGGACGATAACGAACGATGTATTTATGTTCGACCTATGCAAGATGCCTCATCTGCTTGTAGCCGGTGCTACCGGGCAAGGTAAGTCTGTGGGGCTTAATGCTATCATCACCTCGCTGCTATTCAAAAAACATCCGTCAGAACTGAAGTTTGTGCTTATCGACCCCAAAAAGGTTGAGTTCAATATATATGCCGATATCGAACGCCATTTCCTTGCCAAACTGCCCGACGAAGAAGAACCTGTTATAACCGACGTGGAGAAGGTAAAGCAGACTCTCAACTCGCTCTGCAAAGAGATGGATACGCGTTACGACCTGCTCAAAATGGCTCATACTCGTAATATAAAGGAATACAACGAGAAATTCGTCTCTCGCCACCTCAATCCGCAGAAAGGACATAAATATTTGCCATATATCGTAGTGATAGTCGACGAGTTTGGCGACCTTATAATGACTGCCGGCAAAGACATAGAGATGCCGATAGCCCGCATCGCCCAATTGGCACGTGCCGTAGGCATACACATGGTGATTGCCACGCAGCGTCCGTCGGTAAATATCATCACCGGTGTCATAAAAGCCAATTTTCCTGCACGAATAGCCTTTAAAGTGTCATCGGGGGTAGACTCAAAAACCATCTTAGACGGCTCAGGAGCGCAGCAACTTATAGGGCGTGGCGATATGTTGTTTTCGCAAGGAAACGAGCCTACTCGCGTACAGTGTGCTTTTGTGGATACTCCTGAGGTAGAAAACATAGTGCATTTCATTGGCAATCAGCAGGGATACCCGAGTGCATTCCCGCTGCCCGAGCCAGATATAGCCGAAGGCAGTATCGATAGAAAAGATATCGACCTATCGAAGCGCGATAGTCTGTTCGAAGATGTAGCTCGATATGTGGTATCTACTCAGCAGGGCTCTGCGTCGACCATACAGCGTAAGTTCGAAATCGGGTTCAACCGTGCGGGGCGTATCGTCGACCAGCTCGAGGCGGCAGGCATAGTAGGACCTATCAACGGCTCTAAACCTCGACAAGTACTTATACCGACCGAGTATGAGTTGGAAAAAGTACTCAATGCACAATAGACCTGCCACATACTTCGGAAAAAATTTTTTTTCATTTATAGATAATGATAGAAACAATTGATATAGAAAGTATTGTAAAAGCCAAGACAGGACGCCAACTCCCGAAATGGATATGTCGGATAGCAAAGAAAATAATCTGCTTAGACCGCATCAACTATATAATAACCAAATATGGAGAAGACAATAAGGGCATAGCTTTCGCCGAGAAAGTACTCGAAGAACTCGATATCGAGACAAGTATCAAGGGCGAAGATAATATCCCGACAGACAGACCTTTGGTCTTTGCCTCCAACCATCCGCTTGGAGCTCTGGAGGCGTTGGCTATCGGCAAGCACCTGAACCGACTTTTCGAAGGACGTATATACTTTATTACCAACGAGATATTGACCTATATTGCTCCTCTACGAGATATTTTTATCCCTGTCGCCGTGGGCGCACAGACACAAGAGCGTAGCAAGATAGAGGCTGTAGAAAGGCTTTTTGCATCCGACAAACATATAGTGATGTTTCCTTCTGGTAGCGTGTCGCGTCGTATCGATGGAAAGGTACAAGACCTTCCGTGGCGCAAAATGTTTGTTACCAAAGCCCGCCTACACCACCGTACGATAGTGCCTATATACTGTTCGGGGCAGAGTTCGGAGTTTTTTCTACGTTTTTCGAACCTACGCCAACGACTTGGTATCAAGGTGAATATAGAACTTATCTTTTTCCCTCGCGAGATGTTTAAGTACAAAGGCAAAAAGATAGATATCACCGTCGGTAAGCCAATTGATAGTGCTTCGTTAACATCTGAGAAAAGCGACTACCGGCACGCTCAAGATATCCGTAAAATAGTTTACAATTTGGCTTGATTTTTTTTCGGATATATTAAATATTTTATCCGAAAAATTTTGTATCTTTGTCTGCCTTTTTCGAGGCAGTGGCAGAAGTATGTATATAGCAATAATACTGTAATAATAACGCTATTAAAACATAAAAAATAAAGATACTAATATGGATTTTAGCTTATCGAAAACTGAAGAGCTTTTTCTGCAGATGATACGTGAATTTGCCGAAAAAGAGGTAAAACCTTTGGCTGCCGAGGTCGACGAAGAGGAGCGTTTCCCTCTGGAGACCGTAGAGAAAATGGCAAAGACAGGTTTGATGGGTATTCCGGTACCCGTAAAGTATGGCGGTGCAGGCGGTACTAACCTTATGTACGGCATGGCTGTCGAAGAGTTGTCGCGAGTATGCGGTACGACAGGCGTGGTACTCTCGGCACACACATCACTATGTTGTGCCCCTATTATGGAAAACGGCACAGAGGAGCAAAAAATGAAATACCTGCCACGTCTCGCCTCGGGCGAGTGGATAGGTGCATTCGGGCTGACAGAGCCTAATGCGGGCACAGACGCCGCTATGCAGCAGACAACGGCTGTACTCGACGGCGACCACTACGTGCTCAACGGCAACAAGATTTTCATTACCAACGCCGTATATGCCCACGTATATGTTATTTTTGCGATGACCGACAAGTCGCTCGGCAACAAAGGCATATCTGCCTTCATCGTCGAGAAGGGTACGCCCGGATTCTCCATCGGCAAGAAAGAGAAGAAGATGGGTATACGCGGCTCGGCGACGACAGAGCTTGTCTTCGAAGACTGCCGTATACCGAAAGAGAACCTGCTCGGACAGCAGGGCAAGGGGTTTGCCATTGCTATGAAGACCCTCGACGGCGGACGCGTAGGCATAGCGGCTCAGGCTCTCGGCATAGCACAGGGAGCTATGGACGAAACCATAAAATACACCAAAGAGCGTAAACAGTTCGGTCGCAGCATATCGCAGTTTCAGAACACACAGTTCCAGATGGCAGATATGGAGACCAAAGTACAGGCAGCACGTCTGCTCGTGCGTTCGGCTCACTGGAAGAAAGACAACGGTATGCCCTATTCTGTCGATGCGGCTATGGCGAAGCTATTCGCTGCCGAAACAGCGATGGAGGTTACCACCAAAGCCGTCCAACTGCACGGAGGATACGGATATACCCGCGAGTATCCCGTAGAGAGAATGATGAGAGACGCCAAGATTACCGAGATATACGAAGGTACGTCCGAGGTACAGAGAATGGTGATTGCAGGCAAATTGTTCAAATAACGGAGACATCGCTAAGTCTTAATAGTTCGGGCGGATACGACGGAAATATATTTTCTACGCAAAAAAACGTATCCCGACGAACAGCATTTCATTTATTTTTAATAAAAAACGTATAATCAGAAAAACCGAAAAACTTATGAATATAATAGTTTGTATCAAACAAGTGCCCGATACTACGGAGGTGAAGATAAACCCTCAGACGGGTACTCTTATCCGCGAAGGTGTGCCAAGTATTATGAACCCCGACGACAAGGGAGGTCTCGAATTTGCCTTGCAGCTCAAAGACCAATACGGAGCACACGTTACGGTTATCACTATGGGTCTGCCGCAAGCCGACGCTATCTTGCGTGAGGCTCTGGCTATGGGTGTAGACCGAGCCATATTGCTCACCGACCGCAAGCTGGGCGGTGCCGACTCGCTGGCTACGTCGAGTTCTCTGGCAGGTGCTCTGCGTACTATGGACTACGACCTTATCGTTACCGGCAGGCAGGCAATCGACGGCGACACGGCTCAGGTCGGTCCTCAGATAGCCGAACATCTCGACATACCTCAGGTATCGTATCTGGAAGCCCTCGAATTCGACGGGCAGAAGACCTTCACCCTCCGCAAACAGACCGAAGACGGCTATCAGGTGCTGCAGGTAGATGCCCCTTGCCTCGTTACCGTTTTGGCATCGGCAGTCAAGCCTCGTTATATGAACGTACGCGGCATTGTCGAAGCATACGACAGAGAGGTAGAGGTGTGGGGAGCCGACCGAATAGATGTTGCCGAAGATAAAATCGGTAAGACGGGTTCGCCCACGAGTGTGATGAAAGCATTCCCCAAGAGTCTGAAGCCTGCGGGCGAGACACTGGAAGTATCGCCCGAGGAGGCGGTAGAGATTATCGTCGGCAAACTTAAAGAAAGACATATTATTTAACCCTCAAAAAACAGAAAGCAAAAAGATGGATATTTCTCAATATAAAGATGTATACGTATTCGTAGAACAACGCGACGGAGCCGTCCAGAGCGTCGGCTTGGAGCTTCTGGGCAAAGCCCGCCAATTGGCAGATACACTCAACGAAAAGGTAGTGGCGATACTGCTCGGTAAAAATATCGCCGACAAGGCTCAAGGGCTCATCGCAGCGGGAGCCGACCGCGTGCTCGTGGTCGACGACGACCGTCTGGCGACATACCTTACCGAGCCTTACGCCGAGGCTGTGAGCCAGATAATAAGGGAACAGTCGCCCTCGATATTTCTCTTGGGAGCCACCGTCATCGGACGCGACCTCGCTCCGAGGGTGTCGGCTCGTATCGGCACAGGGCTTACAGCCGACTGCACTCAGCTCGAGATAGGCGACAAGGGCGAACTCCTTATGACGCGTCCCGCCTTCGGAGGTAACCTGATGGCTACTATTTTGTGTAAAAATCATCGTCCGCAGATGTCGACCGTCCGCCCGGGTGTGATGCAGAAAGCCACTGCCGACGGCAGCCGCAAAGGCGAGGTAGTGAACTACGACATCGCTTTCGACGACAAGAAGATTTCACGCGTGCGTCTGGTCGAAGAGGTCAAAGAGTGCAAGTGTGTAGCCGATATATCGGAAGCCAAGCTGATAGTATCGGGAGGACGCGGTGCAGGCACAAAAGACGGCTTCGACAAACTCAGAGCCTTAGCCGCCGAGATAGGTGCCGAGGTGGGAGCCTCGCGTGCTATGGTCGACGCAGGCGTCATCGACCACTGTGCTCAGGTCGGACAGACGGGTAAGACCGTGCGTCCCGAGCTGTACGTGGCGTGCGGCATATCGGGAGCTATACAGCACCTGGCAGGTATGGAAGAGAGCGAATATATCGTTGCCATCAACAAAGATAAGTTTGCTCCCATATTCAGCGTAGCCGACTTGGGTATCGTCGGCGATATGCACAAGATAGTGCCGCTACTGACCGAACGTATCAAGAGCCTGAGGAAATAGACGCTCTACGACGAATAGACCGTAACAAGCCCCGACCTAAACATCGAGGCTTGTTTTTTTTGTACAAAATCGGACAAACGACGGCTTAAGGCAGTTCGATAGTGCTACCTGCTCCTATGTTGTTCTTTTTGAACCATCCTTGCGGCACTTCGAGGGCATAACGCACGGGCTCCGACGACTCTACGCTTTCATGACTGAACGGCGTCATATCGCGTGTCTCGCGGATTTCGCCACTCGAGTTGATGAACGCAATCGAAAGAGGTGTAGGCGTATCTTTCATCCAAAAGCTTAACTTTTCGTCTTTTTTTAAGATAAAAAGCATGCCCGTTCCTTCGGGAATATTGTCGCGACCCATATAACCTTTTGACAACTCTCGTATGGAGCGGGCAAGTTCAACTCTTATGGGAACGGTCTTGCCGTCGAGATTCGTAATGGTCAAATCCCTTTGTTCAAATTTAAGCGAGAATATAGAACAGGCACTCCATACAAGTACTATGGGGAGAACAAGAAAAAAGACTGATTTTTTCATTTTGTTTGAGTGTTTATTAGTTAATAATAATTGAGCACAAAGGTAATGTTTTTTTTGTTTAATCGTTGAATTGTTGAAGCGAGGTATTGGGTGCTGGGTGTTGGATGGTAGAGATGCAATTAATTGCGTCTCTACGACCAATTGCGTCCCCCCAGCGGTTTGCACGACAT
>ERZ773022.1501-NODE-1501-length-15510-cov-7.376189_pt1 | contig 15510 bp, 10 predicted proteins | sample MGYA00580839_ERZ773022 | MGnify/ENA primary metagenome ERZ773022 (study PRJEB29015, sample SAMEA2738020) | human oral metagenome | biome: human oral; feature: human-associated habitat; material: dental | place: China | collected 2044 ... | reverse complement strand
AACCGTAGGCATTACGGGGGCAAGCGGCGCAGGGAAATCCACGCTGGCGAGAGTCATCATGGGTCTGCTTCGTGAAGACGGCGGGGACATTGTCTTTCAGGGAAAAGAACTGACAAAAACATCTTTAAGGGAAGCCCGGCGCAGGCGGCGGCAAATGCATATGCTTTTCCAAAATCCTGCGTCTTCCTTAAATCCGCGAATGAGAATCAGGGAATCTATGGAAGAACCGGCGAAGATACACGGAATGGATATTTCCCGCGGTCAGGAAATCCATGATATGATGAAACGCCTCCAGCTGAGAGAAGAGCTTCTGTACCGTTATCCCCATCAGCTTTCCGGAGGAGAACTGCAGCGTGTATGCCTCGGGCGGCTTCTTCTTCTGAAACCCGGGCTGCTGATTCTGGATGAACCCACTTCTATGCTGGATGTTTCCGTACAGGCGCAGATCATCGGGATACTGAAAGAGGTGCAGGAAGAAGAAAATATTTCCTATCTTTTCATTTCCCACGACCTTGACCTGCTTCGCGCCTGCTGCCACCGGATCGGAATACTTAACCGGGGGAAACTGGTGGAAATGGAGGAAACGGAGAGACTCTTCCACAGTCCTGCGGCTCCGTATACAAAAGAATTGATTTCCGCATTTTTTACATTTTGATCCAAGTCGGATCAAGGGGGTGAAAATTAAAATCACAGGCCATGGAAAAACATTTTTAACACCGTTATTTTTATTATGAAAGAGGAGAAACGTATGAAAAAGAAAATTTTATCGGCAGCGCTGCTTTCTGTGCTGGTTTCATCAGCGCTTGGCACTGTGACTGCAGGTGCCGTGTATGAAATGGACGAAGTTACCGTCACGGCAGACAGAGAAGGGATTGTGGCGGCGCTTCCGGGCGGGCTTGTAAATCAGACTGCCAAATTAGGGATTTTGGGAAATAAAAGCGTTATGGATATTCCTTACTCCGAAATGAGTATGACTGAAAAAACACTGGAAACGTTCAGTGATCCGTCCCAGCCGCTGGCCAATGTGCTCCAGAATAATCCTTCTATCCGTTCCAGCACTTCGTCTCCCATGTATACGGATTTTTCCATGCGCGGAATCAATATGAACGGAAACCATATGATGCTGAACGGGATCCCCAGCCTGTTTTACCAGTTCAACGGTCCGCCGAATCACATCATCGAAAGAATGGATATTACTTCAGGACCGAATGCCGGCGTCAATGGAGTCAGCATGTCGAATAATGGAACCAACGGCGGCGCTACGCCTGCTCCAGGAACCATCAATATTGTCACGAAAAAAGCAGGATTGACTCCTGTTTTGAACTACACGCAGACTTTTTCGGGAAGAAGCAGCTTTGGCGAGTTTATTGACGTAAGCCGCAGGACAGGCGCTAATAGCGAATGGGGCGTCCGTGTCATGGGCGAATACATGGATGGCGATTTGGCGCTCCGTCATGCGGAAAAAGAAGAAAAGAATATTTTCATCAACCTTGACCGCAAAGGGGAAACATCCGTTACGAATATTTTTGCAGGGTCCTTCGATCTCCGTGTGAATAAAGGGCAGCGCTGGTTCACCTATGGCGGCAGATCCGATGTCCTTCCCTCCGCACCGGATTCCAATACGGATTATGATTTTGACGGTACTACGAAGTGGATGCACGGCTGGCTTCTTACTGTGAATCACGAAAAAGAACTCAATGGTAACTGGAGATGGTTCGTGAACTGGGGCGTCAACCGCAGAAGCGGAAATAAATACAATTCCAGCTCTGCCCTGAAGTTTGACGAAAAAGGAAATTTCATGAGCAGCAATGTATCCAATGCGCAGAATGAAATAGGGACGAACTCTTATTTCCAGACAGGGATCAAAGGGAAGTTCGCTACCGGCGCCGTAGAACATCATGTATCCCTTGCCTTTGATCGCTCAGGCGCCAGATACTGGAATGACACGAATAACAGTGTGAAAGGAAATATCACAGGCAGTCTTTATGACGGTACAGCCTATAAAAACAGTTTCTATATCCCTTCGCTCCGGAAAGCAAAACTTTCCTGGTCGGAAATCAATACAGGCATTACACTGGCCGATTCTCTTACCTACGGGAAATGGGATGTCCTTTTGGCAGTTTCCAGAAAACACGAACATTTTAGAAATGAGATCAAAGGGCAGCTCATACGGAATGATGACTGGCTCCCGACTTTCGGGATTACCTACAAAGCAAACGATCATCTTTCTTTTTACGCGGGACAGACGGAAAGTCTTTCCAGGGGCGGTGTCGTTTCCAATGACAGCAAGTACATCAACCAGGGGGAGACTTTGGCGCCGTCTGTGAGCAGGCAGAAAGAAATCGGCGTGAAGTATAAATACGGCGGACTTCTCACTACTTTGAGCTATTTCTATATCGATCAGGAAAATATCATTGATATAGATGTGGGAAGCGGTAAGTACCGCCGCGCTGCTGACGGAAGAGACAAGTTTAAAGGTGTGGAATGGACAGTGAATGGGAAATTGGCACCGAAATGGACAGTGACCGGCGGGCTGATGTACATTGACGCCAAGCGGGATAAAACGCAGGGCGGGAAAAACGACGGCCGCTTCGTTAACGGCGTGGCAGACTGGAGCGGCGTGCTGGGACTCGTTTACGAACCGAACGACAGCCTGGGAATCATAGGGAGAGTCATTTGGAATGACGCTGCCTATATTGATAATTCCAATGCGCCGTCAGGAAAAACGAAAATCCCGTCTTACACCACCTTTGACCTGGGTGTGAACTATAAAACACGTTTGGGGAGAATCCCCGTTTCTTTAAGCGCCATGTGCTACAATGTGGCAAATAAAGATTACTGGATGGGAAGAGGGAGTTCCACCACCTTCGGATTATCCATGCCGAGGACATTCATGCTCTCCGCCCGATTCGAATTCTGATTTTACCCGGGTGAGTAAATTTAATAAAATCAAAAGGAACGATACCATCTTATAGATAAAGTATGGTTCCTTTTTAATTTGTGCAGTTTATATTTGAAATAAAATCAATTACAAAAATATTTCATGAAAATAAATACAAAATTGATTAACTATAATTAAAGTAGTAGTATGTAATTATTAATGCTTCATGCTGCTTTGTGGATGCCGTCGGGTTCATATACGCAGGGCGCGGTGGAAATGGAAACAGGGATACATTTTTTATCGCGCCGCAGAGACCTTATAGAGCAGCAGAAAAGCACAATCAGTTGTTCTGTCTGAGGAGGAAAAGATGAAAAAGGGAAAGATTCTTGCAGCGCTTGCGGCAATCATGATGGTATCCGGGGCAAATGTGCCAATTATGGCGGAGGTAAGCCAGCTGGATGAAGTAGTCGTGGAAGCGGACCGTTATCGTCAAAATGGAAATGAAAGTGTTATTAAACCATTGGGGGTTGTAGCGGACCAGGTCCAGAATGTAGGGCTCTTAGGAGAAAAGGATGCCTTGGAGACACCTTTTAACAGCATGACATTGACGCGGAAAGATTTGGATTATTTCGGAAGCCCTGAAAAAGGACCGACAGACATGCTTACCTTGAATCCTGCCGTGAGAGATGCTTCGAGTAATCTTTACAATGATGTTTCTATCCGCGGTTTTAACCTGAACGGGCATAATATGTATTTGAACGGTATACAGGGGATGCTTGACCAGCAGCACGCTGCCGATATTTATATTGATAAGGCAACAGTAATAGCCGGTCCGAATCTTGGTATTGTAGGGACGCCGAACCGTGAAAACTTAGGGGGTACTATTCTGTTTACTTCCAAAAAGGCGCAGGCGGAACCGAACCTCGATCTGACTTTGGCTTATCAGGGCGGGAAATCATTTAAAGAAGCTGTTGATTTCGGTACCCGCCTCGGACATAATCAGCGCTGGGGTATCCGTGTCATGGCGGATAATATACAGGGAGAAACGGCAATTGACGGAGACAAACTGACGCAGCGGGATTTCTTCGTGAATATTGACCAGAAAACAAAAAAGAGCAAGACAAATCTGCTTATCGGATATAATTATGCAGATCAGAAAGGGGCGCAGTTTACCTGGAATTTCAATGAATATAATCAGCCTAAGGGAAGCCGCCTACCCAAGGCGCCTGATAACGGACGCAGCTACTTGCCGGAGTGGACGAATAATGAATATGATAACTGGATCGCCACATTGAATCATGAACAGATATTAAGTGATCATACCACGGCATTCTTTAATGCAGGATATCATCGCGAAGACTGGTATGGCTACCAGTATGGCACGCCGCGTCTTCAAAATGCGAACGGGGATTATACTGTTCATCCGGAAAACTATCCGCTGGCAGTAACAACGAAGTATTTTGGCGGCGGCATCAAAGGTAAGTTTAATCTGGGCTTGACAAAGCATAACTATGTATTAAGCGCGGATCGGATGATGTATGACAACTATGGCGGAACGAATAAGAAGTGGGGCAATAACGGTGAAATCCTTCTGCGCGGGAATATGTATACCGGATATATGGATGATTCACAGTATTATATGTATCCTCATGAACAAGGAAGTGCGCCGTGGAGTTCTTCCCAGTTTGTTACGGGATGGCATATATCGGATGATATTTCCATGTTTAATGACAGATTAAATATGATTGTCGGACTTCATGGGCATCATGCAAAACAAATCAAGAAGAATGGGGAGAATAAAAAATATCATGGCGTAAATCCCACATTTGGCCTGAATTATAAAATTTCTGACAATTTCTCTGTATACGCCAGTCATGCTGAAGATTTTATGATCGGCCGTGTTGTGGGCGCCGGATATAAAAACTCCGGAGAAACATTGGATCCCGGCAAGACAAAACAGAATGAATTCGGTTTTAAATATAAAGTGGGGGATATGCTCCATACTTTAAGCTTCTTTAAGATCGAACAGCCCAACTTCGGAAGGACAGAAGATAATTATTACGGTATTTTCGGCAAACAGAAGAATAAAGGCTTTGAATATGCTTTCTCCGGTGCGCTTGGCAGGAAGCTTGATTTAATCGGCGGCATTGCTTATGTTGATGCTAAACAGGCAGGGACGGGAAAGAAAGCAAACGGAGTGCCGAAATGGTCCGGTACGGCGGCTCTCATTTATAAGCCGACAGAACGGCTGAATATTCTTGGACGGGCGACTTATCAGGGATCATCCTGGATTATCAATGAAAAGTACAAAGTACCGTCTCATGTTCTTTTCGATCTGGGTGCAACGTATGAGGCTGATGTCCGCAATACGCCGATTACTTTTAAGGTGATGCTTTATAACGTATTTGGGAAAGATTATTGGAGTGCCCGCGCGGGGAACAGTACTGTCGTACTCGGTACGCCTCGTACGTTCATGCTCTCCGCCACTCTTCATTTGTAAAATGTGCAGAGGCGGAACGGCCTGAATTTCTTTTGAGGGAATTAATACTTGGGTGTCAGTTGTTTTGGGAATAAGGAGAATCGTATGCAGTACAGAAAATATCTGTCCGTCAGCGGACTGGCGGTGATTGCCGTTTCTGTACTGCTTTTTTCATGCCTTGCAGGATTGATGCTCGGATATATTCCGTTGTCTTTTCCCGAAGTGCTTGGCGCGCTGGCAGGATGTGACGGAGCGGCAGCAGATATAGTCCGTGATCTCCGATTGCCCCGGATCATCCTCTCGGCAGCCGCCGGGATGGGACTTGCACTTTCCGGTGTCGTTATGCAGGCGATGTTCAGAAATCCGATGGCAAGTCCTTACATTATGGGTATCTCTTCAGGAGCCTCACTGGGTGCTGTTGCCGCCGTGTTTTTGGGAATCGGCTCGGCTTGGGGCGCAGGTGGTGTCGGACTGGGTGCTTTTGCAGGTGCTTTGCTGATGTCTGTCATACTTGCAGGGGTTATTGGAAAGAAAAGCGGTACGTCTTATATTCTTATCGTAGGGGTGGCGCTTGGCGCTGTCTGCAGCGGAATTACGGGCGTGATTATTTATTCGGGCGCAGCGTCTTCCGGCATAGATGTGACGCTGTACTGGATGATGGGAAGTGTTGCTTTTGCCAAGACGGATCACGCCGTTTTTCTTTTAATGATTGTCATTGCCGTATCCGCTTTTTTCCTCCGGCAGTCGCGGATACTGAATCTGATGCTTCTCGGAAGGGAAGGGACATTGCCCTTGGGCAGGGACCTGATGCCCTTCTTTCGGCTGTATATATTAGTCAATGCACTTTTGGTGGGATGTATCGTGATGGAGGCGGGGCTCATCGGCTTTGTCGGGCTGGTGGTTCCCCATTTCGTGAGATCATTTATAGGGGCAGATCATAAAAAGCTGGTGCCCTTAGCTGTTTTATGCGGAGGTATTCTCACGGTGTGGGCGGATATTCTTGGACGGGTCCTTGTCACGGGAGCTGATGTACCCCTGGGGGTCACTTTGGGACTGATTGGTGCGCCGCTTTTTATTTATATGCAAGTCCGGAAATCCTATAACTTTGGAAAGGAGCCGTCATGAATATCTGTGTCCGCCATCTTTTTGCGGGATATGGAAATAAAAAGGTATTGGAAGATGTGGATATTTCTTTTCCATCCGATCAATTGACCGGCTTAATCGGGCCGAATGGGAGCGGAAAGAGTACACTGCTGAAATGTATCTATCGTGTTATGAAACCTTTGGCAGGACAGATTTTCGTGGGAGATAAAAATATAGGGAAGCTTTCCTATAAAGAAAGCGCGAAACAAATCGCTGTCTTGGCACAGCATCATGGAACGGGTTTTGATTTGAGCGTGGAAGATGTCGTCCTTATGGGGCGTACTCCATACAAAGGTATTGCGGAAGGGGATAATGCGGAAGACATTGCCATAGCCGAAAGATCCATGGAAGAGACCGGCGTGGCTGACATGGGCAGCCTCAGTTTCATACAACTTTCCGGCGGCGAGCAGCAGCGTGTCATGCTGGCACGGGCTTTGACCCAGGAAACGTCCTGTCTGATTCTTGATGAACCGACCAACCATTTGGATATAACCTACCAGCTGCAGATCATGGACTTGATTACATCAAGAAATATGACAGTCATTGCCGCTATCCATGATTTGAATATTGCTGCCATGTACTGTGACCATATCGTGGCACTGCAAAATGGAAAAATAATAGCGCAAGGAACTCCACAGGAAGTTCTTACAAAAGAGAACATAAAGGCTCTTTACCATGTGAATGCGGAAATTCTTATGAGAGCGGACGGCCGTCCTGTTATTATTTATGAAAGAGGAGACAAACGATGAAAGGGAAGCTCCGCACAGCAGGGTGGTCGATTGTGTTTCTTGCACTGTCGTTTCTGTCGCTTAGCTGGGGAACGGTGGAAATTACGCCGGGGGAAGCGCTGGTCTATACATGGCAGGCAGTCCTTGGTGTTGAGAGCGGGAGTATTTCTTCCGATGTAGTACAGTACTTACGCCTTCCCCATTTTGTCCTTGCTTTTGCTGTTGGATGGGGACTTGCTCTTTGCGGGACCGTCATGCAGGCTGTCATGAGGAACCCTTTGGCCGATCCTTATCTGCTGGGCATATCCTCAGGGGCCGGGCTTGGTGCGGTCATTGCCATGGCGCTGGGCGCCGATGCTTACTTGGGGGTACATGGTGTAAGTATGTGCGCCTTCTTGGGGGCTGTGGGAATTTCTTTAGCTATCCTTTTTGTTGCTTCTGCGGCGGGAAAAGGGGACAGCTTGACACTGCTTCTTGTGGGCTTTGCCATGAATGCTCTCTGCTCCGCGGCACTTAGTTTTATTATCCAGGCTATGGCGGATACTCATAAAACAAAGTCGGTCCAGTTTTGGCTGATGGGAAATATTATGGCGGACAGCTGGACGGATATCGGGATCTTGGCAGGCATTATTGCGGCAGGAAGTATTTTCTTTATGGAACAGAGAAGAATTCTTGACCTCATGCTTATCGGTGATGAGCTTTCCCTCAGTATGGGAAGGAATCTGGCGGTATACAGGAAAATATATATACTGGTTGTTGCCGTTTTAGTGGGCTCTATCGTTTACGTGGCGGGCATGGTCGGTTTTATCGGCCTTATCATTCCCCACATGGTAAGGATGGCGGCGGGAAGCGGGCACAAATCCCTTATTCCTTTGGCGGGCCTTGCAGGTGGCTGTTTCTTGGCGTGGGCTGATGTATTGGGACGCAACCTTATAAATGGTACAGAACTCCCTATCGGAATCATGGCTGCGGTCTGCGGCGCACCTTTCTTTGCATGGCTGCTTCTTGGCGGGAAGTATGGAGGCCGGCCATGAAGAAATGGATGGCGGTTACAGGCTGCATACTCCTTTTGTCAGGCTGCGCAGCAGATCCGGAGCAGGAAAAATCAGGGATACCCATTACCAATATTCAAGTGGAAAACTACTTTAACTTAGGCGAGAATGTGCAGTATTTTTCAAAAGTACCTTCCCGTGTATTGGTCATCGGGGCATCACAGACGGAGACACTTTTGGATATGGGTGTGGAAGATTCGATCCTGTGGGCGGTGAAATACGAAGATGATAAGAAGTATCCGATCAAAGACTGCAATCAGGCTGCTTTTCAGCGATTGAATTTCCTGCCGCGGCAGCAAGTGACGATGGAACGTGTATTGGATCTCGCGCCGGATTTGATCATTTCAGAAGAATCGTGGTTTTCAAAAAATCGTTTGGGAAGCACAGAGTACTGGAACGCAAAAGGTATTCATACTTTGGTGTCTCTGAATACAACCGGACCAGCCAAAACAAATCAGCCGGAAACCGTGGAGAAAGAAATAAAATACATCCGTGATTTGGGGGCGGTTTACCATAAAGAAGAGCAGGCGGAAAAGATTATAACGGCAACGATGGAGCGGTTTGAAGAAGTCCGGCAAAAAGTAAAAGGGCAAAAATCGCCGAAAGTCATGATTCTGGACTTGCTTTCCTCAACGATTTCCTATGGAAGAAATAAAATCGCCGGAGACATTGCGTCAAAACTTGGGGGCATTGTCCCGAATACAACTGCCGCTGTCAGCGATGAATTGATTATAAAAGAAAATCCGGACATTGTTTTTGTTATTACTTATGATGATGCGGAAACACGCCTGGCGCGTCTCAGAAATAAAAAAGCTTTCAGTCATCTGAATTTTGTCCGCAGCGGCCGGATTTATGAAATGCCCTTGAAGTACGCTTACGGCCCGATGACAAGGGTCATCGATTCGGCAGGATATATGGCGGGGCTGATGTACCCGGGGCAGTTTGATTTCCCTAAAGAATACGATTTTCACCCCCACGATTAAGTAAGACGTGCAGGAAAGGCAGGTGTTGCGGGGGATTTATTTCATCGTACAGTTATTTGTCGGTAAAAAGAGGAGAGATGGTAAGATGAAAAAGAAACTGTTGGCTATGGCCGTTGCTGCGGCTGCCGGTGCGGCTTTATGCGGGATTACCGCTGATGCTGCTGTTTATCAATTGGATGAAATCATCGTGAATGGGGATAAGTATACCGATGATACCATTATGCCCGGAGGCAAGACGGACCGCCGCATCCACTTCGGCCTGTATGGGAATATGGATCTCATGGACGTTCCGGCCAATATTGCTTCTTATACAGAAAAGACGATTAAGCAGAACTATATTCCTGCCCGTACGTTCATGAATACGGTGACCAATAATCCGTCCATCATGGTCGGCGGTGCTTCTACCAATAATAATGTGGAACTTCAAATCCGCGGCAGTGCTTTCAATACCCACGATATGACAATGGATGGACTTCCCGGCATGATGGCCATGGGGATCATTCCCATGAACTGGGTGGAAAAAATTGACGTGGTCACAGGACCGAACATCGTTCTCAGCGGCACCGGCATCAATCAGAGTGTTTCCGGGTATATCAATTTCGTTCCTAAAATCGCAAAAGATAAACCGATTCTTGATATCTCAGAAACATATTCCAGCCACAGACTGTTCAATCATGCCATCGACTGGGGACAGCGTTTCGGCGATGATCATCGTTACGGTATTCGGATCAATGCGGAAAGATACAGCGGAACCACCAGTTTCTCGAATGAGACGCTTCATGGAAACGATCTTTACATTCATTTTGACCAGAGAACAAAATCAAGCAATACGTCCGTCATGTATGGACATGACCATGTCATTAACCATGGTATGCCGGAAGTTTTGAACGTGATTAACAACTGGGGCGGCACCGTGACAAAACTGCCGGATCCGTCCAAAGTGGTTGAAAACTTTATGCCGACATGGTCAGATCTTTCCCACCAGCGCCACGTGTACACGCTTTCTCATGAACAGCAGCTGAATGGACATGTCACTTTTTATCTGAAAGGGGGCTATGAAAAACTGAGCTGGCCGGGCTACTACGATCAGAAACCGGTACTTCTGAATGATGCCGGCGATTACAACTTCGGCAAATGGGGATTTGGGAGTGCCCAGGACAGCAAATGGTCACGCCGCTCCCTCACTACGGGCTTCCTGTTTAACATAGATACACCATCGGTCAGCCACAAAATCAATCTTGGCTTTGAAATGCTTTCCAATGGCTGGTACTATATGAACGCCTCTGCCAAACGTTCGAAGCCCGAAGGAAATATTTATACAGGCATCTGGAAAGTTAATGACGGTGCCCCGATGCCCAGCAGCGGACCGTGGTACATCAGCAGCCGCAAAATGAACCGGAGCCTTATCCTGACAGATACTATTTCCGCCCTGGATGGGAACCTCCGAGTCATCCTGGGGGCCCGCCGCCAGAATATCCAGACGAAGTCTTTCAATACATCAGGTGCTTTGACAAAGAAATACGACAAGACGAAGACATCCCCTACTGTCGGTGTACTGTACAAACTGACACCGACCTTATCGGTGTATGGCAACTATTCGGAAGGACTCACCACCTTGTCCATACCAAGCGGTACAAAGAATGAAAAAGAAGTACTTCCTCCGGTGCAGACAAAGCAATATGAATTCGGTCTGAAGAAAGACTTTAAAGATTGGGTGACGACGCTGTCCTTCTTCCATATCAAACAGCCTACCGGCATTACAAACACTGACAACTACTATGTACTGGATGGTGAAACAAGAAACCGCGGCGTGGAATGGAATATCAGCGGCAAAATTTCTTCAAACTTAACCCTTACCGGCGGCCTCATGCTCCTCGATGCGAAATACAAAAGAACCCAGAATGGTGCCAATGACGGCCATCGTGTCCACGGTACACCCAAACTGAACGCCACCTTGGCGCTTGATTGGGACACCCCGGTAAAAGGCCTCTCTATTAATGGACGTGTTGTCCATTTTGGCAAATCCTATGCGGATACGGGAAATAAAGTGAACGTATCCTCATGGACCAGATTTGATCTGGGCGCCACATACGATACCGAGTTGGCAAAGATACCCACCACCTTCTCCTTCAATGCGTATAACCTGTTTGACAGAAAATACTGGTCGACGGCTACGACCGTGTGGGCGGACGGCATGGTCATGCTGAACCCCGGCCGGACGTACATCCTGTCTGCGACAATGCATTTCTAAAATAAGCTTTTTGGACGATACCAGGGAAAATAAAAAGGAACAATACTATCGTATAGATAAAATATTGTTCCTTTTACATTGCGGCACTGATAAGCGGGACCGAAGATTAAGTAGGGAACCGATTTCAAAGGAACAAAGTGACGCATGGAATCGAGTGAGTCACTTATTGCGGTGAGGAGAATGAATAAAAAGAACCACATCGAACAGATGTGGTGGATTAAATACGTGGTGGAGATAAGCGGGATCGAACCGGTTAAGTAGGGAACCGATTTCAAAGGAACAAAGTGACGCATGAAATCGAGTGAGTCACTTATTGCGGTGAGGGGAATGAATAAAAAGAACCACATCGGACAGATGTGGTGGATTAAATGCGTGGTGGAGATAAGCGGGATCGAACCGCTGACCTTTTGAATGCCATTCAAACGCTCTCCCAGCTGAGCTATACCCCCATGCTTTCCAAATTATAGCAAAGGGGATGGCGCTATGCAATAGGGACAAAAGAAACGGGGATTTTATTTCATGAAAAGAGGAGATTGAGATGAAAACAAATTGATTGTTGTTGAAAGATTACCTTTAGATGTTCATATGATGAATAATATGTGATATAATTTTAAGAATTATTGAGTTTACGGATGACAGGAATAAATGAATTTTTAAGCTGATATTGTTTTTAAAGTGGGAATATGAAGGAATGCGCCTATGAAGAAGATTGTTATGCTGACCTGCCCCCGTGCGGAGACCGTCTGCACCGGCGCAGGATGTTTTTCTGCATTGAATGGGCGGACCCATCGTTTTCGTGAATATGGAGATGAAGAATTGCAGGTGTCCGCCTTTATGAAGTGCAGCGGGTGCGGGCATTTTCCCCGGCAGGATAAAGGACTTGATGAAAAAATCGAGAGGATTCTGGAAATACATCCGGACGCAGTTCATTTGGGAATCTGCTGCTGCAGCGACGGGGAAAGTAAGACTCTTTGTAAAGAGGTGGAGATGATCACTGCTATTTTTAAGAAAGCGGGGATACCTGTTGTGCGGGGTACGCATTCTGTTTTTTAAGAAGATTCCTTATTTTCCTGCGGTCGAAACAAGGTCAGGCCGGCAGGAAAATGGAATATAAGATTTTCACAGATGGTTTAGCGATTAAAGAAAGGAGGAAGTTATGAAAAAATGGCTTTTGGCTTTCGTTGCTCTGATTTTTTCTTTATGCTTGTCTCATATGGCTTTTGCCGCAGAACATTCGGCAGATACGATGATTTTGGATTGGCGTACGGAAAAGGTCTGGATGGAGCATGGAGAGCTTTGCGTGCGGGGAACATTTTATAACAGACGAAGTGACTTGACGGTTACAAAACTTGATGAAATGATTCTCCAGATTACTTTTACAGGAACTGATGGGAAAACATTTCAATTCATCGGGCATCCGAAAAGACTGCCCATGTTGAAGTTACCGGCCAACGGAAGTAAAAAAGTCACTTTTAATTTCGGGCCCTTTTCAGGGGAATGGAAAGACTGGGCCACGAAAGAAGATTATTCATTCAGTTATATTAATGGTTCAAGATGGTAAAGCTCAGAGGAGAGAGTATTCATGAAAAAAGGTATGAAATCAGCTTTTGCCGCCACGCTGGCGTTGACGGCCTGTTTTGGCGGAATTTCCACATATGCTGCTCACGATGAAAATTTGAATGTGTATACGCTGGATACGGTGGTTGTAGAAGCGGATAAGACAAAGAATAAATTCGGGGACACGATTACGGAACAGTCTTATTACCGTACGGGCGGCGATGTGAAAGTTATCACCCGTGAAGAAATTGAAAAACGTCATTATACAGATGTAACAGAGGCGATTAAACGCGTTCCCGGTGTGACATTTACAAATGCCGGTTATCGTGGCGGTCAGTATGGTTATAATTCTTACAATAACAGTATGGCTATCAATGGGGATTCAAGAGTTATTGTTCTCATAGATGGCCGCCGTGTGGATAATGCAGCCAGCTATAGATTTGGTGCTAGTAATGCAGCTGGCGGCAGGACTATGGTCGATCTTAATCAGTTAATAGGAATGGAAGACGTAGATAAAATTGAGGTTATCAAAGGACCGGGGGCATCTGTCTACGGTGCTGATGCTACAGGTGGAGTTATCAATATCATTACAAGAAAAGGAACCGATCATGTAGCAGGGGCATTGGATTTATCTACAGGATCTTGGGGACATCATGTTTATAGTGTGAATGTATCCGGTGCGACTGATCAGAAAGAACCGATGCGGTATTTTATTTCTGCCAGCAGAAATATGTCAGGTGACAGCAAGTATCGTGATGGTATTACCGGTGAAAATCATACATACAACGGTACTTCGTATAAAGAAGACAGCGTCAATGTCCGTTTGGATAAAGAGCTGGGCGGAGATAAAAATCTGAAGATCTGGTATAACCACAAAAACGGAAAGGATGGCTATCCGATTACCGCCCGTGACTGGAGATATTGGAGTGAAGCTGATTGGAACCGTATTATTGAAAGAACGACGAGACCGGGGGATATGGTAATACTGATAATCCGGGATATAGAAATCTGTTTTCATTAGATGCACTTTCCGGGTCCTACAATGCGTATAAGAGCAATGATATTGATGTAGTTTATACTTTTAAAAAAGATAATGGCATGGACAGCTTTATCCGTGTATATAGCCAGCACCATAATTATTGGGGCATTGATCGTTATCCGTCCTGGATTTTGGATGATGGATCTTATGTGCCGTTTCCCGGCAGCGCTGCATGGTCAAATTTTATCAAAAATTATCATCCTGCCGGATGGGATGATCTGACAGATAAAGAAGTGGAGAAAAATCATGGTATTCAGCTGCAGTTAGGCAAGTCCTTTGGCAGACATGATGTTTTAGGTTCTGTTACTTATGACAAGTCTGTTATGAAATTGCTGAATGACTACGGTCCTGTAGAAAATACAGAGTATAGAAGAAATACTTTGACGGGGTATGTACAGGATAAGATTCACGTCAATGATAAGTGGGATGTTACTCCTGCACTGCGCTATTCCCACTATAATTCATTTAGTGGGACACATCAGGCGAAACGTGATTCTTCAGGGAAAATCGTAAAAGATGGTTCCGGCAATGTCGTTTATGTTGATTCTAAACATCGTGGAGATGTCAGCACATTTACTCCTGTAATCAATACGGAATACATGTTTTCTGATGATTTCAGTGCTTATGCAGGATGGACGAAGATTTATCGCCCAATCAAAGGAAGAGACTATGCTACTGATGCTTATGGCGGCGGATCTTTGAAAGATGAAAAAGGCGATGTCTGGACCATTGGTTTGAGAAAGGGAATTGGCAAGAATACCGAGGTCACAGTTCATTATGACTGGACAAAGATGTCTAATGCGATTACCCAGTATTCTGTTGATGATCCTTCCATTCCGGGACATAGACTGACATGTTATGTAAATGCAAAAGAAGATAAACAGTCTTTTAATATTACCGTGGATCACAAGTTTAATGACCATTGGAATTTAGGGCTTGCTTATACGCATTTTAAAGATACTTACCGTGCGAAGGATGGTGTTCAATACACAGATGTAGGGCTTGGTGAATTGAGTAATGTAAACACGCAAATCAACAAGCTTCGTCCGGCAAACCATTTTACGATGAATTTGTCTTATGAGAACAATAAATTCTATTCCGGATTATTGGTCAATTGGTATACGGGAATGGATACAACTGCTTATACTGATAATCAATTCCTTGTACTGGATTGGAATATGAACTATGAATTAAGGAAAAATATAAACTTATACTTGTCTGTAACGAATCTGACGAATGAGTCTTATGAAAATGCCTATTCTGAATATAACGGTTTGGGGGCTGCTCCACAGCCGGGACGTGCATGGATGGTTGGGGCCCGTTACAAATTCTGATTTGATTTTTACACGAAACGCGTCATGCTTCGGCGGGCGCGTTTTTACATGCGGCTTTTTTTA
>ERZ773022.1499-NODE-1499-length-15515-cov-8.596831_pt1 | contig 15515 bp, 15 predicted proteins | sample MGYA00580839_ERZ773022 | MGnify/ENA primary metagenome ERZ773022 (study PRJEB29015, sample SAMEA2738020) | human oral metagenome | biome: human oral; feature: human-associated habitat; material: dental | place: China | collected 2044 ... | reverse complement strand
CCCTTTTTCATGACAAATCCTCCTTCGTCTCTATACCATCTCCGTGGGCGTTCGCCCCTTATGATTACAGTATAGGGAGGAAGGAGGACAAATAGTGTCTATTTGAAATTATTCATAAAGCATATTCAAAAAATTGGTAAATGAATCTGAGATTTTCTCCGTCCGATTCGTCTCATGCAACCACAGAACGATATCTCCTCTGGAATCGTCATAGCAGATAAAGTTGCCGAATGGATCGCTTGCAAACGGGACAAGATCGAACTTCTGATACTCTTTGCGAAGAGCGGAGAACGCAGTATATACCGTCTCAGCATCCCCATGATTGAACGACAACAGCGTTTTTATCATGTGTTCCTTTGAACGATCCGTATCAAAGGTCTTTCGATTGGGACGGCCGCCATTATTATCCTTCAAACACACAATCAAGTCCTTGGGCAAAGACAGATTGTTCTCCTCCAAAAAGGCTTCTACCGCATGACGATCGCCCAGCGTTTTTACATACTTCCACGTCAATTCAGACATGATATTCAACTCCTTTACCGGTTCGACTGCCCGCCGCCCCAAATCACACGACCGCCGGTATGTCCCGTCCGGGCATGTGTCCCTGAATCAACGAGCTGCATCTTCCCCTTCTCGGCATCGTGATGCCATGTGTATCCATCCGGAGTTTCCCCATCCATGATCTGTTCCAGCTGTTCATCCGTGAACTGTTCTTTCAGATCGGGGTCATTTTCCACCGCTTCTTTAAGCTGTTTGTTACATTCCTCGTTCTGCTCTTTATCGGATGCTTTTTCAAGGTTCTCGGGAAGCTGCGCGTCAAATTTACTCTCAAACTTCGGCACAACAACCTCAACATCTTCCCCCTTATCGTTTTTCACGATCTTCTTTTCAAAGGGGACACCCGTTTCGGGGTGCTCTTTCCCTTCGAGATCCTGATTCCGTGTCTCCATCCTCTGCACAGATTGCTCCGGCTCATCTAATGGCATGGACGAAAAAAGTCCATGCCAAACGTTATTTCAAAAAACTTTCGACGCTCTCCGCTTAAGGAATCGCTGATAAAATGAAGTCTGTCAGATTGGTACAGATTTTTCGCCCTGTCAAGGAGACAAACCGGACGCATAGCAAGGGCTATGTGGAGGATTTGTCGACACAGAGAGGGCGGAAAAGATGTGCCAAGATGGCAGTGCTGAATTTATCAGTGCTTCCTTAAAGTAACGGAAGCATTGATAAGGAAAACTACGATGGTTCTTAAAAAAATTTTCTACGTGACGCTCGGACTTCTCAGTCTGGCGCTCGGGATACTGGGCGCCTTGCTGCCCATTCTGCCGACCGTCCCGTTTGTTCTGCTCGCCGCCTTCTGTTTTGCACGCGGCTCGCAGCGCCTCGATGCGTGGCTGCGTACAACACGCATCTACCGCCAAGCCATGCTCCTCATGCGCAACGGCAGGCGCGGCATGACGAACGCGCAGAAACTGCGCATCATGCTGCCCGTAACCACGCTTATGGGCATCTCCTTTCTCCTCACCGAGCACCCGCACGCACGCATCGCCATTGGAGTGATGTGGGCGCTGCACGTCATCTTCTTCGTGTTTCGCATCCCCAGCGTCAAAAGGGGAACATAAAATTAGGGAGGTTTTTATGACAAACTGCAAAGAAGTGAGTTGGCACAGCACGCGGCTCGACCGCATGATGAATATACGCATCTACGGAAAGCCGACGGGTGCGCCCCTCCTCGTCTTTCCGACACAGGATGCAATGAGCGACAACTTCGAGAACTTCGGTATGATCGAGGCAATGGCGAACGATCTCCGGAGCGAGCGCATTCAACTCTTCTGCGTGGACACCGTCGACACCGAGACATGGTCGAACGTATGGGGCGACAAGCGGTGGCGTGCGCAGCGGCAGGAGCAGTACTACGGCTACATCATCGACGAGGTTGTCCCGCGCATCTACTTGGAGAACACGAGCAAGCAGCTGCCGATTGCTGCGGGCTGCAGCCTTGGCGGACTGCACGCTGCCATCGTCTTCTTTCGTCGCCCCGATCTGTTTGGCGGCGTGCTCGCCCTCTCGGGCGTCTACGACGCGAAATTCTTCACCGACGGCTGGATGAACGAGACACTCTATGACAACTCGCCGCTCGACTTTCTCGCCAACATGCCCGAGGATCACCCCTACATCGACCTCTACAACCAGCGTCGTATCGTCCTCTGCGTCGGACAGGGACGCTGGGAGGAGGAGGGGCGACGCACGACCGCGCTCATGGGCAATCTGCTCTACAGCAAGGACATCCATGCGTGGGTCGACTTCTGGGGCTACGATGTCGATCATGACTGGGAGTGGTGGAAGAAGCAGTTCACCTACTTCCTCCCCTTTGTCCTGCGTGAAGACACATAAGGAGGTGCACACATGAATTTTATCTTTGTTTCCCCACAGTTCCCGCGCGTCTATTGGAACTTCTGTGACCGCCTGAAAAAAAAGGGCGTAAACGTCCTTGGCATCGGCGACACGCCCTACGACCAGCTGCAGCATGAAGTGCGCGAGTCGCTGACCGAGTACTACTTTGTGCCCTCGCTCGCCGACTACGATCAGATGCTGCGTGCCGTTGCATTCTTTACCTTCAAATACGGCCGCATCGACTGGATTGAATCCAACAACGAATACTGGCTCGCGAGCGATGCACAGCTGCGCACGGACTTCAACGTACGCACGGGCTGGCAGACGGGCGACATCGAACACATCAAGAACAAATCTGCAATGAAGCCCTTCTACCATAAGGCGGGCATTCCCACGGCACGCCTCACAAAGGTCACAACACTCGCGGCAGGTGAGGAGTTCCTCGCCGAGGTAGGCTACCCCGTCATCGTAAAGCCCGATACGGGCGTCGGTGCAACGGACACCTACCGCATCGACAACCATGACGAGCTGCGCCATTTCTATGCGTCCAAACCGACCGTTCCCTACGTCATGGAGGAGTTCATCACGGGTGATATCTGCTCCTATGATGCCATCGTCGATGCGGACTCGAACCCCATCTTCGAGTCCATGACCGTCTGGCCGCCGTCCGTCATGGACATCGTGCTCTATCAGCTCGACCTCTCCTACTATACGACGGACATCGTTCCCGATGCCTTGAAAAAGGCAGGACGCGCCACACTGAAGGCATTCCACGTACACAGCCGATTCGTTCACCTTGAGTTCTTCCGTCTGACAAAGGACAAGCCCGGACTCGGCAAAGTCGGGGACTTCGTCGGACTTGAGGTCAATATGCGCCCCGCCGGCGGCTACACCACCGACATGATGAACTTTGCGCATTCCACCGATGTCTATGAGATCTGGGCAGATATGATCACAGCGAACCGCCGCCTCCTGCCAGACCGCAACGAACACTACTACTGCGCGTACGCGAGCCGTCGCGACTTCCATCGCTATGTGCATACGCACGAGGACATTCTCGCACGGTATGCGGGCAAGATCGTCATGTGCGAGCGTATGCCAGAGATGATGTGGCCGCAGATGGGCAATCACATGTATACAGCAAAACTGAACGGGCAGGCGGAGACCGACGAGTTCATCCGCTACGTACAGGAACAACAGGGATAACGGCACGAAAAAAGTTGTTGTATGAGATCAAACGACCTCGTACAACAACTTTTTTGATTTATTGCGCAGCCAACAAGTGCAGTAATTTTTTGTCAAACGTCGCTATCTCGATCCCCTTGACCTTGTTATATGCGTACGCTCTGTCCTTCATTTCATTGTTGTCGCCCAACAAATAGCGAAGGATTATATTGGCGTCAAATATTACCATATTTCTCTACTGCTGCGCGTTCCCATGCGCGCTTCTCCTGTATCGCACCATCGGTTCTGGCGTATTTTGACAGAGAGCCACAGAGCTGCTCAACCTTTCGCACGCGTTCCGCTTGGGAGATTTTCGGCGCTTCCACAAAATCATCCATACAGCACCACTCCATCACCGCTCTCCGCGCACAGCGATCCAGTACGTCCCCTCTTTGAAATCCAGTGCGACCACACGGAAGCCCGCCGCATGAAAGAGACTGCGGAACTCCGTCGGAGTCGGATTTGTCAGCGAATATTCCGCGACCTTCGCGCGGATGCCCTCGGGCAGATCATCCCGCCCATAGATCTCCGCAAGGAGCACGAACGACCCGCCCGGCTTGATCACGCGTCTGACTTCCTTCAGGCTTTTCTCGGGCGAAGGCCAGAAATAGAAACTCTCCACCGTCACCACCGCATCAAAGCGTTCGTCCGCAAACGGCAGCTCCTCCACCGATCCATGCAGAATCTCCATCCGTCCCGATTCGATCAAAGGGGCGTTGAACGCACGCGACGCCTCCACCGAGGTCTCTGCATAGTCGATGCCGACGAGTTGTCCCTCTGTCACGCGCTCGGCTATGCGTGCAAGCGTATTGCCGCCGCCGCAGCCGATATCGAGCACCGTATCATGTGGAGCGAGGTCAATGTGCGCAAGTCCCCACTCCACAAGCTTTGCATGACTTTCGTTCATGCGTGCAAGCATCGCACGCCCTGCCTCCCCCTCGGGGCAGCGGGGATTCCCCTCTGCCGTCTCCCGATCAATCTTCTGCCAGTCTGCCTCTGCCATCTATTGCACCCCCATCGTCTGTTTCGACAGATCAAAACCGAACTGCATCGGGTCGGCAGGATCCCAGATCCGCGTCTCCTCGTTGTAGCGGACAGGCACATAGAACGTCACCGTGCCGATCGGCTCAAGTTCGCGGTACGCCTCTGCCGTCGCCTCGACTGCCGTCTTGCGCAGCTCCTCCGGTGCGGCATCCAGCTTCATGCGCTGTCGCATGAGAGAGGTTGCCTTTTCGCGTGCGGCGATCATATTGTATCGCGTTACCGTCACTTCAACCATTGCCTGACCGCGCCCCTCCTCCGTCACAGCCGTTTCGACCGTCGCCGTACGCAGGGACTCCATATAGGCATCGCCAATCTCCGCCGCCTCCTCGGGCGAGAGCATCGCCCCAGACGTTTGCAGTGCATTCGAAAACGCCGCTTTCATGTTAAAGGACTCCGTCGGCGCACCATAGGAGGCAAGCCGCTTCTGCGCCGCCTCATCCTGCCGCACAAACGCGTCACAGTAAAGCTTGATACTCTCCGCTGCATCTGCCCGCTCCATGCGTCCAAACGTCGCGAAATAGAGTGCTGTCAGAATCGCCGCAGCAAAGATTGCCACAAAAATGATGGGAAATCGAATTTTTGATGAAATCACCGTATTATCACTCCTCTATTATATTCTATCGCACAAAGATCCGCGCCGAATTAGCACGGGGCTCTATTTCATCAGAATATAATATGCGCATGCATTAGATGGCGTGGCTGAATTTATCAGTGCTTCCATAAGGATTGCTATGGTGAGATCATTGTACCATAAAAAATTTTTGGGAGGCGAGCACGGAATTCACCTCACACGAGCAAAATAAAAAGCCCATCAAAAGACAGGCTTTTCGCAAATTTTTCATGCGTCATTCAGATCCGTTTTCGTAAATCTCCATATCCATCTGATCCATACGCTTTGCGATCACAGCGGTTCCGACAAGGTCACCCGTATTGTTCAACAGCGTATGCGGCGGATCGATGACCGGCCAGATTGCAGCAAAGATTGGAATGACATCCAACGGCATACCAATTGCTTCGAGGAGAACAGTGCTCATGACAATTCCTGCGCCCTTCACGCCGGCAGCACCGACAGACAGGATAATGCCGAGGAAGATATAGAGTACGAGCTTGCCAAACGTAACCTCCGCGCCATAGATGTGACCACAGAATATGCAGCAAAGGCCAATAAAAACAGCAAAGCCGTTCATGCCGCAAGTGTTTCCAAGTGGAAGTGTGAAACCGTAGACATTTTCCGGAATGCCAAGTTTACTGCCCGCAACCTTTAAAGATACAGGCAGAGTCGCAGCCGACGAGGTGGTCGACACGGCAACAAGCATTGGTTCAGAAATGCGTCGAAAGAAACCGAGCGGTGAAATTCCGGCAGCAACTTTTAGAATCAAGGGATATAGAATGACAAGAACAAGCCCGCAGGTGAGATAATCTGCTGCAATGAGAAGCAAAACATCCTTGACCGTCGCCCCAGAGATGGTTGTTACCATAGTTGCCATCAGAGACGCAATGCCAATGGGCGAAAACGCCATGACAAAATCCGTGATTTTCAGCATGACGGCAGCACATTGATCTAGTAGGCGGATAAGTTCCGCGACTTCCTTCCCAAGTATGAGTAAAGCACAGCCAAGGAAAATAGCGAACACAATAATCTGCAGCATGTCCTGCTTGACCATTGCATTCACAATGTTCTCAGGAAACCATGAAATGACATTGTTGATGAAATTGTACTCAACACTCTCCACTTTGGCACCTGCCGAGAGAAATTCCGTTGTTCCACCACCAACATTGAGCGCAATACCAGCAAAACTCCCCGCCGCAGCGGCAATTCCAGAACTGATCAGAATATACGCAACGAAGCGCAGTCCAACTGTAATAAGCTGACGTACATCTCCCATCTTACAGATACCGCTGATGATACTGAAGAAGACAAGTGGAACGATGAGCATTTTCAGCATACGTAGAAATACTTTACCAAGCGGAGAGATTGTTTCGGTAAATGTGGGAGAAAGGAAACCAATCGCAAGACCGATGATAATACCGATCAGGATTTTGGTACCGAGCCCCATCGAGAATTTCTTTGTTTCCATCAAAGACACTCCTTTCTAGGAATGATCTAAAGAGCTGCGACTTCCTCGGCAACGTGAAGGAACTGTGTGATCTCCGCAGGTGTGTTGACATGCAGTGGGGAGAAGCGGACGACGCCATTTGAGTCAAATTCACGAACCATACGGCTGGAATAAATACTGTCCGCCGCACGCTCAAACGCGATGACATTCCGCTTTTCCAGTTCAACCGTCGCTTTTTTCACATCCATATTGTCAAACTCAATCCCAATGATGAGATCACGCTGCGTGAGATCTGGGTCGTCCATCTTTACCGTGATTCCCTTGATATGACGTAAACCTACCGCCTCACCTGTTCCCTCAAGCATCAACTCAAGTAGTGCACGCTCATGTTCTGCAATACGCTCCATGCCGGCAACAAAACGTGCACGCCGGGTTCCATCCATCTGAGCCAGACCACATACATAATCAACAACGGCAGAAACGGCAGCAAATTGTGCTGTCGCAGGACTTCCGATCTCCCAGTCATCCGCAGCCCTTCCAAGCAATTTGTGATGCGGAAGCTCCTTTATGCGTGCAGAGAGATACATCAGTCCAAATCCACGGCAGCCGAAGAATTTATACGGAGCAATGTTCATCACGTCGACGCCAACCTCCTCTGGATTCAGGACACCGTGCGGTGCATGCTGAACCGCGTCGCTGATGATGTAGATATCCGGATTGATGCGGCGTGCCTCACGAGCAATCGTTGCTAGATCCATGATATGCCCCGAGATATTGGAGGCAGCCATAATGCTGAGGATTGCCGTATCCTTGTCGACCAAAGCAAGCACGGTCTCTGCATCAACGCCTCCGGTCTTCGCATTTGCACGCGCAACACGCAGCTCCCTCTTATACTTTTCGGCATACATCGTCATTGCGTCAAAGGAAGACGGGTGCTCAAGAATCGATGTCACACAATTCGTACCACTACCATGTTCACTTAAAATGCACACTGCATCCATCATGAGCTGTGAGGCAGTATAGCCAGTAGCAATTGCTCCGCTCCGGCAATCAAAGATCGTACGAATATCCTCACGCGCATACTCTTCACGTTCTGCCAGTGCAAGTGCCAGTCGGTTCGAGTGCTCGGAGGCATCCGGCATCAGATCGGTCTCATAGAAGGCCTTTTCCGCTGCCAAAAGACGCAGTGATCCGCCTGCATTGTCGAAGAACAGGCGCGGCGTGCCACTCGGATCACGATCTACATACGCAAACTTCCTTCGGAGTTCTGCAAGCTCCGCCTCTGAAAAGAGTGTTCCATACCGTGTCTTCATTTCAACATCTCCTTTGTTCAAATTCGACCCCATATCATAATAGATGGTACAAATTATATGATTTATTAAGATTATACATCAATACGAAATAGATAGAAAATTGATTATTTATCTATTAAATATAGAATCTACTTATATTTTATGCTACAATCAGTGCAAAGGAGGTGTTTCCGTTGGAATATCAACTCCTGGAAACATTCCTTATCGTGAGTGAGGTTCGAAATCTGACCAAGGCTTCGTCTATTCTCTACAAAACACAACCAACCATATCCAACCGCATTCAGCAGTTAGAAAAAGAGGTTGGATACGCTCTCCTCGTCCGGGAAAAGGGACGTCAGGAAATCGAACTGACACCACGTGGGAAACAATTTCTGCAAACGGCACGAAAAATATATGAACTTTATGGAGATTTAGAAGTACAAATAGAAACCAATGGCCATACCCTGCTCCTATCCTCAATTGCCAGTCTGCAAACGCCTCTAGCTTGTTTGGCCGCAAGGAATCTTCTCGAGGAAGTGAATGCCCATGTTCAGATCTATACATATCAAACAGAAGATGTGACCCGTAGGATTCAAAAACGCAAACTTGACCTCGCACTCGTCTCTGCTCCGGAAAAGGTGGAGAGCGTGGACTGTGAACAGCTTTTCACACAAAGGTATTATGTTGTACGCCCCTGTGAGAGTCCATGTGATACAATCGGTACGATCTCCATCGACGATTTGGATGTGGAACGCGAAGTATGCCAACCATGGGATGATGCCTTTTTACAGTGGCATCGAACGACATTTCATGAGAAACGGGCACGATTCTTCGTAGACTCCTATGCGGCAATGAAGGAATTTCTACAAACGCCTGGCTACTGGGCTGTTTTGCAGGAGAGCAATGTCTACGCACTTCGCCGAGAAGTCCCGATAGATATCTTTCAACTCGATTATCCGCCGCCTCTTCGCATCTGTTATCTGCTCACAAATCACTTCACTGATCGAACAATTCGCCCACTCATTCGACGTTTTCGCGAATTATTGATAGAAGCAGAACTCATCTGTCGCATTTAATCAAAAAAACACGGTTGCATCACAAAGGTTTCTGTGATGCAACCGTATTTTTTAATTTCTATTCAGATCCCAAGCGCTGCAATCCACGAGTTGATCGCCATTGGCGTCTCCCCCATCTCGAAGCGGCGACCTTCCTTCACTACCGCCCCCTCTGCCGAGGGACGCAAATGCGCCGCCGTTTGCGACATCGAGCTGCCGCCCGATGTCGCAAACGGTACGATGGTCTTCCCCGTCAGATCATAGCTCTCAAGAAAAGTATTGATGATATGCGGTGCGACATACCACCAGATCGGAAAGCCGACAAAGATCGTATGATAGTGCGTGAGATCGGGCATCTCGCCCGCAATCGCAGGACGACTCGACGGATCACGCATCTCTACGCTTGAGCGGCTCTTTTCGTCGTTCCAGTTCAGATCGTCCTTCGTATAGGGCACAGCCGGTACGATTTCATAAAGATCCGCGCCAATCACATCGGCAATCTTGTGCGCAACCTTCTCCGTACGCCGTGAGGGCGATGCCGAAAAGAACGCAATCAAAAACCTTCCCCGCATGGCTATTTCCTCCCTGCAAGATACTCTTGCGCAAATCCCGGATCCTCCAGCAGAATATCCGACTCGAACATCCGGTTCCATGGGAAGGTCACGACAACGCTGTCAACCTCTGCAAGCGGCGGCAGATTCTCCTCGATGAAGCGATTCATCATGTGTGACGAACGCATACTGACTGCGTCGATCTTCGTCCCGAGGCTGCCATAGAAGCCATCCCCACGCAGCCATGTCAGCTGTCGTGCGATCACGTTGCGCACATTCGCCTGATACGCCCAGTCGTCAAGGTAGCGCGTCGTAAGCAGATGATCGATCGAATCCCCGTCCATGTGGCGGACGAGCATCCCCTCACCGAGGGCAAAGCCGGAACTGTTCGTCGGCGTGTTCCACCCCGCATACGCCTGAATCTTGTAAAGCAAACCACGGCGCTGCAGCTCCGCCATCAGCGCATTATCCGCCCCGTTTGCGAAGGCGACGTCCGCAACAGAGACGGGATAACCCTTTGCCACGTAATCCGCGACGATGTCCGCAAAGTACGTCGTTCCCTCGCGTGGAGTCCCATCATTGAGCACGGCATTTGCCTCGTACGTGCGCCCGTCCGGGTTCGTATTCACCATGAGCACGACATCCGCCTTCTCCGGTGCACGCACCATCATCCCGCCCGCCGCAAGAACTGCGTCGCTGACCGACGTGCCGATTTTCTCGTCCGAGTACGCCGGCACCGTATCCGCACCGCGCCCCCAGTTATAGCGGGCAAAGACAAAGGGAACCTCATGCTTCTGCTCATTCACGGCGCGCGTCAGCATCAGCAGGGCAATCTCATCGATCCCCGCCATCGTCTGAAAGCGCGTTTTTCCGAGATCCGCCCCCGCCTCCGTCAAATGACGGCTCTCCAGATGCGTCTGGGAGAACGGCGCATTGTCGTCGCGCCCAAGGGTCAGGTAGCGGAACGTATCACGCTTTCGGAGGAGATCAATCAGATACTCATTGACCGCATAGTTCTTCTCGCGCCGCCCCATCCAGTCCGCCAGCGCCTCCTGCGGGATCAGACGTCCGAGGAAATCGTACTCCTTGCGCTCGCGGCGCGTGAGACCCTCGACCTCCTCCTTGTCACGGAGCACCGTGTAGCGGAAGATATCCGCACCATAGCGGCGGTAGTACTCCGGCTCCTCATGCCCCGATGCCTCACCCGTGCGCGGCGTCCGCATGATCGAGCCGAACACATAGAGAGGAATCTTGCGATGCGTCCGCTGCAGCTCATCAAAACGCGCCGCGCGTGCGAGCACCTGTGACCGCGTATAGTCATGCTTACGCGAGCCGACAAGGCTGCCGTAGATCATCGCATCGGAGGAGATGACCGCCGCCTTTACGCCGGGCTGGGCGAGGTTCTCGTCCAGCCATGTCCAGAGTTCGTCCGGATGCCCCCAGTCCTCACGTGAGCCGAGGAGTTCCGGCGGCGGAACGACGACATCATAGCCGACGCGCTGCACAACATCCGCCGTCTGCTTGCTTGAAATCGGACGACCATCGTGCGGAACGAAGACAATCTTCTCCGTAACCGGCTCCTTCTTTGCCGCCTCACCAAACTGCGGCACAAAGAATATCGCCGCCATCACAAAACAAAGCATGCGCATCAATGCGTTTTTTGTCAATGTTCTCCTCCTTCTCCTGTATTCGCCTGTGCATCCGGCGAACCCGTTTCACGGAGCACGGCACGAAGCGACGCACGCACATCATCGGGCACATTCAGCTTCGTATCAAACATGATGCCCCCATCCTGCACAACAGCTCCCTCAATCTCGATCATATCGGTCAGCGGATGCCCCTGAAACTCGGTCTGCCCCAGCTTCGATGCGGCAAGCACTTCATGAAAGTCAACATAGATCTTGTTTCCGCGAATATCCACGGGCAACCGATCAGATACATCGAGATGTCCCATGATGCGCTCCACCATCGAAAGGGAAATACGCGAGAACACCCACGAGATAAAGCCATGGTCAGGAATATTCTTCTCCCGCACACGGTAGACTGCATACGATTTATCCCCATCGTGGATAAATTCCTCAATCGTGCCCGAAAGCTCAATCGTCTTATATTTCTTCGCTGTCGTGCAGACGAGATCCAGACGCCCGTTTGCGTGCGAGCGTAGGACAACGCCGCGAATCGTCCCTTGCATCCCAATATTATTTGCGATTGCCTCATTGAGAATGGAGTCGCGTACGAAGAGATGTCCTTCCGAAATCTGCGCAAGGGTCTCACGATCCCATGTATCACGCAGAACCGTGAGCGCAGGACGGTAGTCCTTCACCGCCTCACGCACAGCACTCCAGTCGATATTTTTGACCTGCTCGATGAAATTTGCAGGAAGATCAATCACCATTAGCTATTCGCCTTCTCCGCTTCCGCCTTCTTCTCACGCAGATCCAGCCAGAGATTCTGCGTGCGCTCAAAGAGTTTGACATCGTTCTTGCGTACTTCCTGATCGCTCATAATCTGCGAGAGGAGCTGCGTCGCCTTCTCATAGTCTTCCATGCGATAGTACGCCGCGCCGGCAATATAGAGTGCCATGCTGTCACTCATCCCGTTGATAGGATAGTGTTCCGTCATCACCGATTTCTCATAGAACTCGGCAGCGCGGCGCAGGATCTCAGCCTCCTTCTCATGCTCCCCCGCATCACGGTAGACCCACGCCATCCCCATGCAGTAGCCCGCCTTTTTTTGCAGCGGCCAGCCGAGCCGCTCGACAAAGTAAATGCCCAGCTTATAGGCACGGATCGCATCCTCCACCGTACGCTCTTCCGTGTACGGCAAATGGATCGTGCGCCCCTCAAGGAGTTCCTGAATCTTCGCCTTGTCGCGCGGATTCAGTGGCTCCTCCGTGAACTGCTTCTCATCGGCGGCAAAGCCGCAGTGCTCACACAGCCAGACGCGGTAACGATAGGGACACACGCCCTCATAATGGACACAAAAGTCCTCATCCGTCCCAAGCGTAATGAGCCGTGCCTTCATCTTCGTCGCGTGCGTCTTTTCCCCACAGACCGGACATGGCTTTTCAACCGTATACGTGTACTCTGCCATAGATCTTCCTCCCTACTTGAAAACCTACTTTAGCATACCATAAAATGCAAAAAAAAGGAAGAATCCCCCTCCACAACCCGTGCAGAGAGGGACGCTCCCTTATAATGTTTTCACCGATGGTAACGCACACAGAGTGCCTGCAGCTTCTTCGGATCGAGTTCGAGGAGGTAGTCCTTCTTGAGGCTCCAACGCCAGTTGATGCCGACGGTGCCGGGGGTGTTCATGCGGGCGCGCTCGTCGAGTGCGAGGAGATCCTGCATGGGGATGATCGCCATGCGGGCGCGCGAGGCGTATGCCGCCTTGATGAGGCGCTTGCATATCGTCTTCGGGCGATCAGAGGTCGTGCCTGTCATATTCGCGAGCGTCTCACGCAGCACCTCGTCGATATCGTGCGTGAACCAGCCAACGGTGGTGTTGTTGTCGTGCGTCCCCGTATAGATGATGCTGTTCTCGGGCGTAACGAAGCCGACGCGTCCCGACTCGTTCGGCTCAAGCATGAAGTGGACAATCTTCATTCCGGGGAAGCCGCAGTCGTCACGCAGACGCTCAACCTCGCTCGTGATGATGCCGAGATCCTCGGCGACAATGTTCATCTCACCAAGCTCCCTCTCAATCTCATCGAAGAAGGGCTTGCCCGGTCCCTTGAGCCAGCGGCCGTTGATCGCGGTCGTCGCCTTGCCGTCGACCGACCAGTAGGACTCGAATGCGCGGAAGTGGTCGATGCGAATGATGTCGACCTGTTCGTGCAGCTTGTGAAAGCGACGCTTCCACCACGCGTAGTTCTCCGCCTTCATCGCGTCCCAGTTGTACTGCGGGTTGCCCCAGAGCTGTCCATTCGCGGCAAAGTAGTCGGGCGGTACGCCCGCGACCGTGCGCGGCGTGCCGTCCTCGTTGAGGTCGAAGAGGTGTTGATTCGCCCATGCGTCTGCGCTGTCCTGTGCGATGAAGATGGGCATGTCGCCGAGGACTTCGATGCCCCTCTTTTTCGCATAGTCATGCAGACGATTCCATTGGAGATGGAACACGTACTGCTTGAAGCGATCCAGTTCCACCTCATCCCCCTGCCGCTCAGCAAGCGCCTTGAGCGCCGCAGGATCGCGGTGCTTGATCTCATCCGGCCACTCTGTCCAAGGTTTGCGTGCGTATTCTTTCTTTGCCGCATGGAAGAGGGCGTAGTCATCCAGCCAGTACGCTTCTTTTGCACAGAACTCTTGGAATGCCTGATCCTGTGCGCTCGTCTTGCGGAACACGCGGAACGCCTTTTCGAGCAAATCCTTTTTGAACTGCTTGACGCGCTCAAAGTCGATGAACGCCGTGTTCGCCTCGTATGGCAGGAAGAGGTCCTTCTCTGTCAGCCAGCCGCGCGCGGAAAGATCCTCGGGGTCAATCATCATGATATTGCCCGCGAATGCGGAGATGGACTGATAGGGCGAGTAGCCATGTCCAACGGGGCTGAGCGGCAGAATCTGCCAGATCTTCTGCCCCGCCTCGGCGAGAAAGTCGAGGAAGCGATATGCCTCCTTGCCAAAGTCGCCCACGCCGTATTTTGACGGCAGGGAGGTCGGATGCAGGAGGACGCCCGCCTTACGTTCGTAACGTTGCGGCTCCTCACGCTGACGCAGGAGGAGTCCAAAGAGCGGCGGAATCTTGATCCGCAGGCGTCCGCGCTCCACCTCGTATGTGCGCGAGGGCTTGAACGCATCCTCGAACACGCCGCAGGCGAAGTCGCTCACCTCCACATCAATGGTCTGCGTCTCGGTAAGGTTACGGTTGAATGCGGCGATAAAGACACCGTCCTCCTTCTCCTGATTGAACACATCGTAGCCCGAGCGAATGGTGCGTGCGTAGGCGATGACATCACCCGCACCGTAGAGCGGCAGGATATCGCCCGTGCGCAGTGCATCGTTCTCGTTGCGGATCGCGATAAAACGCTCAAACCAGCTGCGGATCTCCTTGTTGCCATGCACCCAGTCGTAGGGGCGGCGATTAAACGGATCTTTGAAGCCCTCCATGCCGATCTCGTCGCCATAGTAGACGCTCGGCACGCCGGGATAGGTCATCTGCCAGAGGGTTGCCATGAGGAGGCGGCGCGAGCCGAGATCGAACTGCTCCGGCGTCATGCGCACGCGCGACTGCTCGATGGCGGGCATCCCCTCATAGTAGGGGACGCCGGCGAGTACGGTGATCGCGCGCTGTACGTCATGGCTGCCGATGAGGTTCATCATCGCATAGAGATTTTCCTTCGGGTAGTTCTCGATCTGGCTTGCGAGCCGTCGTGCTGTCTGGCGTCCATCGACCGCGCCCGTGAGGAAGTCGAGCATCATCGTGCGCAGCGGATAGTTCATCGCCGAATCCATCTCGCTCCCAGAGAGGTATTCGCGCGGCGTCCCGTAGGCGACCTTGTTCGAGGCGTCCTCCCAGACCTCACCGATCATGACGGCATCGGGGTCGCGCTTCTTCAGCTCGGCAAAGAACGTCTTGGAGAACGTCGGCGGGAGCTCGTCGATCACGTCGAGGCGCCAGCCCGCAATCCCCTCGTTCATCCAGTGGTGAAGCACGCTGTCCTTGCCTGTGATGACGAAGTCCATGTAGGCAGGGTCGGTCTCGTTGACGTTCGGCAGCGTGTCGAAGTCCCACCAGCAGTCGTACTCGTTCGGATAGTTGCGGAAGTGGTACCACGAGTAGTACGGCGACTCCTTCGACTGGTACGCGCCGAGCGAGCTGTACTGATGCTGGCGGTTGAAATAGATGCTGTTGCTGCCCGTATGGCTGAACACGCCGTCGAGGATGATGCGGATGCCGCGC
>ERZ773022.1495-NODE-1495-length-15526-cov-5.636481_pt1 | contig 15526 bp, 17 predicted proteins | sample MGYA00580839_ERZ773022 | MGnify/ENA primary metagenome ERZ773022 (study PRJEB29015, sample SAMEA2738020) | human oral metagenome | biome: human oral; feature: human-associated habitat; material: dental | place: China | collected 2044 ... | reverse complement strand
CTCTGTGCCTGTGGAAGAACACTCCCTATTTACGGCTGCGGGACAGCATGGGCATCACACCCATTTTCCTCTCATCGCACAACGGACATTTTCAAAGTACATTGTCCATTGACACTCGCAACGTATTATTTAATTCTATAATAATATAAAATCTAGTATATCCATATCGGGTATACTTGTCAATACATTTATTCCAGATTATTTTGTATGGATAGTCAATAAGTCCTTTATCTACTGTTGTTATACCTGCTTAGAATAGCTTCCATGTGCCGTGGTAATTTTTTGATATACATTGTACAAGAGAAGCCCGGCACAGGTGGCACGTATGCTTTGATCCAGTACGAGGGATATCCATGCTCCCTCAAGTCCCATATTTAGCTCATAGAGGAATATATACGTAATGATAGGGCGAAGTACCGTAATGCTCACAAAGGAGTATGCAGCAACCTGCGTTGTTTTTCCACTGGCACGCAGAATTCCCGCACATACCATCTGATATGCCTCCGGAAAGCTCACGACAGCGACATATGCGATGATCAGACTTCCGAGCGGCATGAGTGACGGATCGTGGGCATAGATGCCGAAGATTTCCTCACGCAGGAGAAATGTTATGAGAAATGCTGCAATGGAAAAAATCAAACTCCAGCGCATTCCACTCCAGAGATAGCGCCTCCACTCATCCTGCTTATGCATGTCCCGATTATGCCCCGCGAGGACTGTACTTGCCTTGCCCATACCATTGCAAAAGCTATAATAGAAATCGCAGAAATTCATTGCAATCGCGTGTACGGCGTATGGAATCGTGCCTAGTTCGGCAACCATGCGCGTATAGACGACCATACCGATCCGTTCAAAGCCCTGTTCGCTGAATATACCGCCAAAAACGCCGAGGAATTCATGGAGGTATTCACGTGTCAGACAATAATTCCCCTGATTGAATATTCCCCACGTATACATGGTCTGTGCAGTTCGGATCAATGACCATACTGAACCGCCTACAGTGCCGAGTGCCGCACCAAGCACACCGAGCTCTGGAAAGGGACCAAGTCCAAAGATCAGGAGAGCGTTGAGTACGACATTGACGCCATTACCTTGCAGGTTAATGGAAAGAACACGCATGGATTCCCCGCGTCCAAACATTACAGCCTGCATAAGCGTTGTAACGGATGTAAGAAATACGGCCGGCAGAGTCCAGAGCCCGTAGATCATGGCATCGGGTAGATAGTCCTGTTGTGCCCCCATCCAGAGAAGAATGGAATCGAGATAGAGAAAGAAGCCGACGTGTGCAAGTCCCAGGAAAACGACAACCAGGACCATTGTCTTTTTGAGAATATCACCGTATGTATCGTGCTGATCCCGACCAAAACGCTCCGCAATCAGTATAGTCACAGCAGCGGCAACAGAGCGTGCAACGGTAAGGAGCATCATGCGCGGCTGCGTAAAGATGCTGACGGCAGCAATGGCGCCTGTCCCCAATGTTCCGACCATGATGATGTCCGCATTGCTTAGAAAAATCATGAGAACACCCTCGAGTGCTGCAGGCAGACCGATTCTCAGATAATTTTTGTCGTAAGATGTCAGCACGCTACCATCTCCCTGTTTATCCCCATATTCCAATTCAACAAAACTATCACAGAATGATAATACTTGTCAACAATTTATGAATATGAATCTAGGGAATCGCTGATAAAGTTTGCATAAAAATAAGGGGCGCCGAAAGATAACGGCGACCCCAACTTTTTTATAACTAGCGATTTAATGCACGGTGTGCAATGTCCTTACGGTAATAAGCGTCCTTAAAGGAGATTTTTTCGACCGCTGCATAGGAATTTTTTACCGCAGACGCGATATCCTCTCCTATGCCAACGACACTGAGTACGCGCCCGCCGTTTGTGACGATCTTCCCATCCCGTTTCGCCGTACCCGCATGGAATACAAGTGCCCCCGTGTCCTCTGCATCTCTAATCCCATGAATCTCATGCCCTTTTTCATAAGATGCCGGATATCCACCCGCTGCAAGAACCACACAGACGGCTGCTCTGTCCTTCCAATGGATGGGCACATCGGAAAGTGTTCCGTCAGTGCAGGCGCACATGATTTGTACGAGATCCCCGTCCAGGAGCGGAAGCACGACCTGCGTTTCGGGGTCGCCAAAGCGTGCATTGAACTCAACGACTTTTGGACCCTCGCTTGTTACCATCAGACCTAGATAGAGGCAACCGTGATAGGGCCGTCCCTCCTTCGCCATAGCTGCAATCGTTGGCTTTAGGATCTCCTCCACAGCACGCTCAGTCATCTTCGCTGTCATGACAGGTGCCGGCGCGTATGTCCCCATACCACCAGTATTCGGCCCTTTGTCCCCATCGTAAGCACGCTTATGATCCTGTGCGCTAATCATGGGACGGATGACCTTCCCGTCAGTGAAAGCAAGGAGAGATGCCTCTTCTCCTTCCATAAACTCTTCGATGACGATGCGCGTTCCAGCGTCGCCAAAGGAGTTGTTCTCCATGATTGCATCAATGGCATCCAGTGCTTCCTGGATGGTCTCAGCGACAATGACCCCCTTCCCTGCCGCAAGTCCGTCTGCTTTTACAACGATCGGTGCACCTTCCTTACGAATATACGCACGCGCAGACTCTGCTTCGGTAAAGACTTCATAGCGAGCCGTTGGAATCCCATATTTTTTCATGAGGTTCTTTGCAAAGGCTTTTGAGCCCTCAATTTCTGCTGCATTTGCACGCGGACCAAATGTGCGTATCCCGGCCGTCTCAAGCTCGTCCACAAGTCCGTTGATCAGAGGAATCTCAGGTCCGACAACAACGAGATCAATTTTCTTCTCCTTGGCAAAGCGCAGAATTGCAGCGTTATCTGTGACGGAGATGTTGGTCGTCTCCCCCATGCCTGGATTTCCTGGGAGCACATAGATTTTTTCTGTCTGTGGGCTCTCCATGAGTTTCCAATAGAGTGCATGTTCACGCCCGCCCGATCCGATTACGAGAATATTCACGTTGTATTCCTCATTTTTCCAGTTGCTGTGCAAGATATGCATTGATGGCACTATCATAGTCTGCTGTGTGTGCAAATGCCTCATGGGCGAGCTTCATGCGTGTCATACCATCAACTGCGCCGTCTTTTTCAATCTTCTCTGCAATCTCCGCATAGCGCGCTGGATTTGTAATTACAGTAACGAATTTGAAATTCTTTGCTGCAGCGCGAATCATCGCAGGGCCTCCGATGTCGATCTGCTCGACCGCCTCGGCAAGCGTGACATTGGGGTTGGCAATGGTCTCCTTAAATGGATAGAGATTGACGGCAACAAGGTCAATCGGCGTAATCTTCAATTCACGCAGAGCCTTTTCATGCGTCTGATTTCCACGCACAGCCAGAATTCCACCATGAACAAAGGGGTGAAGCGTTTTGACGCGGCCATCCATGATCTCGGGGAAGCCCGTCACATCACTGACGTAGATGACGGGGATACCAGCCTCGTGCAGAGCCTTCATCGTCCCGCCCGTGGAGACAATCTCGATCCCTGCCTTATGCAGTGTGCGCGCAAATTCTACCACACCGGTCTTGTTGGATACACTGATCAGAGCACGTTTTATCTTCATCATGATTCTCCTTCGGCAGTGGGCAGAATATGTACCTTTCGCCCATCCACATGCAGCCGTCCTTCGACGTAGAGTTTGATCGACGCGGGGAATATCCGATGCTCCTGCTCCAGCACCCGTGCAGCAAGTGTTTCCTCTGTGTCCCCCTCCTGAACGGGAACAGCAGCCTGCATGATGATGGGGCCGGAATCCATGCCCTCATCCACAAAGTGCACGGTACACCCGCTAACCTTCACACCGTAAGCAAGGACATCGCGATGGGCATGTGCCCCCGGAAAGCTCGGCAGGAGTGCCGGATGGATGTTTAGTATACGCCCCGTATAGGAATGAACAAATACGGGGGACAGGATGCGCATGAACCCCGCGAGAACAACTAGGGTTACACCATGTGCGTGCAGTTCCTGGAGCAGGGCTCTCTCAAAGTCTGCACGGTCTGTATAGTCTCGATAGACAACGGCAACGGCCGCAATTCCCTTTTCCCGAGCGCGTTCCAGTGCGTACGCATCGCTCTTGTCCGCAATCACGACGGAAATTTCGGCGCGAATTTCCCCGCGTTCAATCGATTCTATGATGGAGGCCAAATTGGAACCACGTCCGGAGCAGAGTACTCCGATTTTCTCCTCACGCATCAAAGACACCGCCCTTGATGACAACGTCGTGTGCTCCTTCGGTGACATGGCCGATGCGATAGACCGCTTCGCCCATATTTTGCAGATGTGATTCCACTCGTGCGGCTTCCTTGGGTGACACAATGAGGATCATACCGATCCCCATGTTGAATGTGCGGTACATCTCTGTCCAGTCTACGTTGCCCCATTCCTGCAGAAGCCGGAAGATGGTCGGCATCTCCCATGCTCCGCCGTTCACTTCCGCCCCCATGTGATCAGGCAGTGCACGCGGGATGTTTTCGTAGAAGCCGCCGCCCGTGATATGCACCATCCCGTGTATATCAAAGTCCCGAATCAGAGGCAGACATACCCGCGGATAGAGACGCGTCGGTATCAGCAGTTCCTCGCCGATTGTGCGCCCGAGTTCTTCCATGTACTCATTGCCGCTGCAGCCTTTATGCTCAAAGATGATTTTCCGTACGAGGGAGTACCCGTTTGAATGTACCCCCGATGAGGGCAGACCAAGCAGCACATCTCCGACATTCACGCGGGAAGGGGCGATGAGTTTTGAGCGCTCCGCAACACCGACAGCAAAACCCGCAATATCATATTCACCGATCGGGTAAAAGCCCGCCATTTCAGCGGTTTCACCGCCGATTAGGGCACATCCCGACTCCTTGCAGGCATTTGCCACGCCCGTAACCACTTCGGCGACTTGCGCAGGATCGAGTTTTCCTACGGCAAGGTAGTCCAGGAAGAAGAGAGGCTCCGCTCCTTGTACGAGAATATCGTTGACGCACATCGCAACGGCATCCTGTCCGATCGTATCGTGCTTGTTGAGCAAGAATGCCAGACGCAGCTTCGTTCCGACGCCATCCGTGCCGGATACGAGCACAGGATCTTGATAGGCCTTTGTGTTTAGGGCAAACAGGCCCCCAAAGCCGCCGAGGTCCCCTATCACCTCAGGTCGGTAGGTTGCGCGTACAGCGTCCTTAATCATGGACACAGACCGATTTCCAGCGTCGATATCAACCCCTGCATCACGGTAGGTCATTTTCTCCATCGGCTCTTAGAGCCCCCTTTCACGCTGTGCAATCCGCCGCCGTTCGAGAATGATCTTGTCGTCCTCATCGAGTGTGGCATCCTCTTCCGGAACGGGGTAATTATTGTTGAAGCAGGCGTAACACATACCATCTGGATTGAGTGCAGGAACACATTGACGCAGCCCTTCTATCGAGATGAAGTGAAGGGAGTCGGCACCGATGAAACTGCAAATCTCCTCCACGCTCTTGGTCGCCGAGATGAGTTCCTTGCGAATGGAGGTGTCAATGCCATAGTAACATGGGTCTGTAATGGGCGGACTGCTGATACAGACGTGGATCTCGCGTGCTCCGGCATTGCGCAGCAGACGAACGATCTTGCCGCTCGTCGTTCCGCGCACGATGGAATCATCCACCATGATGACCGACTTTCCTGCGACAACGGATCGTACGGGACTCAGTTTCAGCTTGACCGCAGCATCACGTTGCTTCTGCGTTGGCTGAATGAAGGTGCGCCCGATGTAACGGTTCTTGATCAACCCCTCGGCAAAAGGAATCCCTGTCTCATAGGCAAAACCCGTTGCTGCTGTGGTTCCGGAGTCCGGGACTGAGATGACGACATCCCCGCGGAAGCCGGACTCGCGTGCTAGAACACGCCCCATCTCAAAACGCGCCGCATGAACACTCTGTCCATCGATGATGGAGTCTGGGCGCGCAAAATATATATATTCAAAGATACAGGAAGCAGCATCCTCTCCATTGGAAAAGCGATAGGATTTAAGACCGTCACCGCTCATGACAACCATCTCTCCAGGAAGTACATCACGTACGAATTCAGCGCCATTGACATCAAGAGCACATGTTTCCGAAGAGAGGATCCACCCTCCTTCTGCTGTCTTCCCTATGCACAACGGGCGGAATCCCTGCGGGTCACGAACGCCGATCAGCTTATCTTCTGTCATAATCGAAAGGCAGAAGGCGCCGCGTACAACCCTGACTGCCTCGAGGATACGCTCCTCGATGGATGTTTTATGCGAACGTGCAATGAGATGGACAAAGACCTCAGAGTCAATCGTCGTCTGAAAGACCGTACCGTTTCGCTCGAGGTCGCGGCGAATTAGGGCAGCATTCGTGAGGTCGCCATTGTGCGCGAGTGCAAGTGCACCTCCCGCATAGTTGACACGCAGCGGTTGGGCATTTGCGGCGAGGCTGAAGCCCGTCGTTGCGTAGCGCACATGACCAATGGCAATTTTTGCATTGTCAAGGTGTGGGAGATGCTCCCGAAAGACCTCACTAACCAGTCCCATACCTTTTTTTACATCGATCCAATATCCGTCCGTGAGTGCAATGCCGGCACTTTCCTGTCCTCGGTGCTGGAGCGCAAAAAGACCAAGATACGTCATCTCGGATACATCTTCCGCATGGGAGTATACGCCGTAGATACCGCACTCTTCCTTCCACTTTGGCACTTTTTCGTACATTGTGCTTATGCTTCTCCCGTCAACCTGTGGAGCATTTCCTTATAGGCGTCCTCTACATTGCCAAGGTCGCGGCGAAAACGATCCTTATCCAGCTTTTCCTTGGTATCACTGTCCCAGAAACGGCAGTTATCCGGTGAGATCTCATCGGCAAGAATGATCTTCCCATCGGCATCTTTACCGAACTCAAGTTTGAAGTCAATGAGATCGACACGCTTCGTCTTGAGAAATTTCGTGAGCACGTCATTGATTTTCAGTGACATCCGTTCGATCTCATCCAACTCTGCATCCGTTGCAATCTTCATCGCTCGAATATGATAGCGGTTGAGCATGGGATCGCCGAGATCATCATTTTTATAGCAGTACTCAATGACCGGAAATGGCATGGGAATGCCCTCTTCGAGTCCAAGTCGTTTGGCGAGCGAGCCGGCCGCAACATTACGAATGATGACCTCAAGCGGAATAATCGTGAGCTTTTTCACAATCATTTCACGCTCACTCGGCATAGAGATATAGTGATGAGCAATGCCCTCCTTGGCGAGCAGATCGAAGAAGAACGCGGTCATCTTATTGTTCATGATGCCCTTGTCTGTAATCGTCCCCTTTTTCGCTCCATTCCCTGCCGTAGCATCGTCCTTGTAGTAGACAAGATATTCGTCCGGACGATCCGTCGCATAGATAATCTTTGCCTTACCTTCGTAGAGAGACTCTTTTCGCTCCATTATAGGCCTACCTTTCCACCGTTCCTCAATACTGTCTTTCTACGTTTATAGCTGTGCGGCAACCCGCTCTGCTTTTCTCTCGACATCAAGCACCATCTTCTCTCGATAATCCATCAGTGCTTCTGCAATGGAAGAATCATATACAGCAAGAATTTCAGCAGCAAATATGGCGGCATTCTTTGCACCATTAATTGCCATGGATGCGACAGGAACCCCAGAGGGCATCTGTACTGTGCTGAGCAGTGCGTCCATCCCATTCAGAGGTGTTGCATTGACCGGAATGCCGATGACAGGCTTAATCGTATAGCTTGCCACAACCCCCGCAAGATGTGCTGCTGCTCCAGCTGCGACAATAAATGCAGCAAACTCTTTGTTGTGATCCGCTTCCATGACAAAGTCACGAACATTTGACGGTGTACGGTGTGCGGAGGCTACCTTGACCACAGGCTCAATGCCGAATTGCTTCAGAAGCTCCACCGCGGGCTTTAAGATTGGCCAGTCGGAATCGCTTCCCATGAGGATTGCTACCTTCATTTTACCATCTCCTTGATCTCTATGATAACGAGATTTTATGGTCATGTCAATAGAACGAAGAAAGGACCGCCATATACAAGTATGGCAGTCCTCTATCATATTATTTTTAGTTTTCTTCGACAATGTCGTGCAGCGGTTCACCAAATGTAAGCGTATCCAAGAGATCGATGAGCTGATTGATCTCCGGCTTGGAAACCTGTCCGGATGCACCGAGGCTTTCTCCCTTGCGCTTCATTTCCTCGCTGATCAGAGAGGAGAAGAGCACAAGCGGAACCTCGCCCAGACGGTTATCCTCACGCACAAGCTTTAGGAGGCGATGTCCATCCATTTTTGGCATTTCGACATCAGAGATAATGATGCGAACGTGGTTTTCGATCGGCCCGTTCTTACGCGCAAGATCTTGCAGATATTCCCACGCATCCTGCCCATTGCCAAAGTCACGGATAAACTTGTAACCAGCCTCATGAAGGGTTGTAACCAAAAGGTCACGAAGCATCTTGGAGTCTTCTGCAACCACGACATGAGCCGTACCGCGGCGTGTTTTGGCATCCTGAGTCGCCTCGGCAACCGTCGTGAGTTTCTGATTGATCTCCGGGTTGATTTCGGCAATGATGGTCTCAAAGTCGAGCAGCAAAACGATGCGGTCTTCCATCTTGATGATTCCGACCACGCGAGAGCCTTCTCCAACGTTCGGTGCAGGCTCCATATTCTTCCATGAAATGCGGTGGATACGATAGACACTTCCAACGAGGAAACCGATATCATAGTTGTTGATCTCCGTGACAATGATGTTCTGAAGTTCATCTTGTGTTTGGAGATTGAGGCAGCGAGCCATGTTGACAAGTGGGATCGCTTTGCCGCGCAGAGTGAAGAGTCCGTCGACATAAGGGTGTGCCTCCGGCATTGCCGTGACAGGTGTACGCGTAATTACCTCACGCACTTTAGCGACGTTAATGCCGTAGTTTACCTTCCCGATGCTGAACTCGACAATCTCAAATTCATTCGTTCCTGTCTCAAGCAGGATTCCTTTTCTCTCTTCGGTAACCGTCTCTGCCATTTATCTCTCTCCCCCATGCCTGTAAACATTGTTTGCTATGCTCTCTATTCGCTCTTTGGAAAAAAAATCCTGCCTGTCTTTATAAAAAACTAAGACTTTTTGTTTTCCTTAGATAAATATGTCCAACCATCACGCTGTTCGATGAGACCTTCCTTGAGCAATCTCCCGAGTGCACGCTTGAAAGCGGCTTTACTGATATGAAAGCGATCCTGAATGACTTCCGGCGCGGTGGAATCCGTATAGGGCATCTTTCCGTTGTGTTCCTCTAGGAGAGCGAGGAGCCGCTCCGCATCCTCTCGGCGTGCTTCTTCTTTAGGCGGTCGTAGTGAGGCATTCAGTCGCCCATCCTCACGCAGATATGTGACACGCATCTCGACGGTTTCGCCGACACGCGGACGGTGCGGAATCTCGCGATGATCGATAAAGACGATGTAACGCTCTTCAGTGAAGAGAAAAGCGCCCCGTTCGGTGATGTTGTAGACCGATCCCTTCAGTCGGTCTCCTATGCGTACTCCTTCTGCAGGGCGTGAGGCACGGCGCAGTTCGTCCTCGACCTCCATCGTTACGGCAAGCCGCCCGGACTTGTCCGTGTAGAGTTTTGCCCAAACGGTTTCGCCGACCTGCGGGCGTCCGCGCATTCCCGCGTAGGGGAGAAAGATGCCGCGCTCTGCCCCAACATCGAGGAAGGCACCTTCCTTTGTGACATTGATAACGCGCAGACGGGCAACCTGTCCCTCCTTCATGCGCGGTGTACGCATGCTTGCGGTGAGGCGGCGCTTTGGATCGAGATAGAGAAAGACACGGACGCGATCACCGACCTTGACGGGGGCTGTCTGCTGAACTTTGTGCAACAGGATATCGTCGCTTGTATTGCCGGTTTCCGCATCCAAAAATACACCTAGTTCACTCTCGCGTACGGCGGTGAGTTCGGCAACCTGGCTTGGTCCGTATTTACAAGGATAACGTGTTCGGGTTTTATCCTGCATGCGCTTTATTCCTCGTATGGCGTCAGCTTTGCGTCGCCCCACAGGCGCTCCAATGCGTAGTACTCACGCGCTTCCTGCTGGAATATATGCGCAACCGTATCACCGTAGTCGAGCAGAACCCACTCGCCCTCGCGATAGCCTTCCTTGTGGAGAAACGAAATCCCTGCTTCTTCCATTTTCTCTTCAATATTGTCTGCGATTGCACGCACCTGTGTTGCGGTATTCGCCGAGCAGATGACAAAGTAATCATTTGTCGACATAAGCCCGATCATATCCATCTGCACAATATCGCGCGCCTTTTTCTCATCTGCTGCGCTGCAAATCACGCGGCATTTTTCCTGCTCTGTCAAGCTGTTCCCTCCTGTTACTCTTTTCCCGTCTCCTCCGGCGGGAAAAGCTCGTGAATAATTTCGTCTGTTGCTGCACGATCCATGATCCAAACGGTATCATCATTACGTGAGAAATCTCCAGGCAGCATGATTGTACGCGGTGGCTCTATGCTCAGCTTTCGAATGACATTTCCAATGTGTACGGAGTCAAAGAGCTCTGCACTCGTTGTGACATTTTGTTTTATTATATCCGCTATTGCAGGTATCTTAGGCAGTGTATCAACGCGCAGAAGCTTGGCATAGAAGGCTTTAACGAATTTTTGCTGTCGCTGCGTACGTCCAAGATCGCCAAGATCATCGCTTCGATAGCGCAGATAGTATTCTGCACCCTTTCCGTCCAGATGGCGATAGCCTTGACGCATATGTATGGAAAGTTCTGCCTCAGGATCGTCATAGTCCATGTTTTGCTCGACATAGAGATCGATGCCGCCGACGGCATCCACAATTCGACCAAATGTCGCAAGGTCGATAACAACATATTGATGAATGGAGATGTCGAACATTTGATTGATTGTCCGCACCATCAATGGTGCTCCGCCGACTGCGTAGACATTGGATAGTCTGGTCTCGCCCTTATTCTGTGGCATCTCAACCCATGTATCGCGTGGAATATTAAGAATACGTACTTTTCCTGTGGCATTTTCCATGCTGATTAGCAGGATTGCGTCGGCACGCTTCTCTTCGTCGTTGTCCATATTAACGGCATCATCCAGACCAAGCACCAGAACGTTCGTATAACCGTCGAAGCGAACATCGATTTCACCGCGGTTTGCTTCCTGACGAATCAAATATGCTTCGTACATATCGCGTACATCACGATATGCTTGTATTCCAAAGCCAATCACATAGTAGCCGCCTGTGCAGATGGCCGCCATGAGAAAAACGGTAAAGATTAGGCGAACGATGCTCTTCAGGACCGCAATGCGGCGTTTGCGTGCGCGCTCTTTGCGGCGTTTCTTAATATTTTCACGCGAATTTTCACTCTGTAATTGAGCAGCAAGTTCTTCCGCATTGTATTCTGACATCGCCTCCCCCTCTCTTTATAAAATACCATGCTGTTCAGTACTTCTCAAGAAGAATCTCATTTCGTGCCATAATCGTATCAGGATGGATGAGGCCGCCTTTTTGCGCCACAAAGATAATAGACTCCGTCAGTGCGACCAACATCATCTCATCAAGAGAGGCGCTGCAAGAGAGTGCTCTCAGGTGCTCTACTTCGGGATAGTTTCTCGCTGGTTCGATCATATCTGCAAAATAGATAATTTTATCGAGCGCTGTCATATTCGTACCGCCGACGGTATGGCGCCAGATCGCCTGTGCAATTGCCGCATCGTTGACACCATATACTTCGTAGATCAGATAAGCCCCCACATAGGCATGGAGCAGCAACGGCATCGCTGACTCAATTTTTCCGATTGGGATTCCGCGGCTGCGGGCCTCATGGGATAGTTCTGCGGTCTCGTATTCGCGTCCGCAGTCATGCAGAAGGCCGGCAACGCGTGCACGTTCCTCGTTCATGCCAAAGCGTCGTGCCAATGCTGCAGCCGTATTCGCGACCCCAAGAGAATGCTGATAGCGGCTTGGTTTCAAGCGCTTCTCAAGAATGGCGCACATCTCCTCATAGCTCTTTGACATGCTCACGATACAGCCCTCTTTTCTTAATATACTCCTCCACTGAACTTGGTACAAGATATTTTATGGAAAGTCCCGACTGAATCCGCGCACGAATCGCACTCGATGAGATCTCCAGATGCGGTGTTGGCAATACCTGAATATGACGGCGTTCTTCTTCTGTAAATTTTTCCGCAAGTAAAAGCTCATTGAGCGGAACTCCCTGCCGCGTTGCGACAATAAAGCGGCAGGAGCGCAGCAGACGTTTTGGTTCATGCCAAAGATAGAGATCGTTCATTGCATCTGCTCCGGTGATGAAAAAAAGATCCGCCCCATCCAACCGACTTTGGAGTTCTGCGATTGTATCTACCGTATAGGAAGGTCCGTTTCTGTGCAACTCGATATCCGATACAGAGAAATGAAGGTTTTCTCGAACCGCATACTCTGTCATGATGAGTCGATCCTCAGGAGATGCCGTACGTGTTCCGTCTTTATGCGGCGGTCGTGCGGACGGAACGAACAAAATTCTATCCAAAAAGGCTGCACAGCGTACCATTTCCGCTGTAATCAGATGCCCCATATGGATTGGATCAAAGGTGCCGCCCATAATTCCAATTCGCTTCTCCACTTTATCTTACCTCACAAGACTGAGGATCACGAATGCGATGGCCACGACGAGAAGAAATGTACCGCATGCAAGCACATAATCGAGTATATCGTGCCGTCCCTTTGTGGTTCCTGCATATTGATGCAGTGTACGCAGATAGCCGATCAGCCGCCGCATTCGTGGGCTTCTTTTTTCTGTGGAGAAGATGCATTTTCACGGATCTGTCCTTCCCCATAGACAAGGTATTTCGTACTCGTCAGAGCATCAAGCCCCATCGGTCCGCGTGCGTGGAGCTTCTGTGTGCTGATGCCGATCTCGGCACCAAAGCCAAACTCAAAGCCATCCGTAAATCGTGTCGACGCATTGACATACACTGTCGATGCATCTGCCTTCTTCTGGAACTCATGGGCTGCGCGGATGTCATTTGTGATGATCGCCTCCGAATGTCCCGTATTATAGCGATTGATGTGGGCAATCGCCGCCTCCAGATCATGAACAATACGAATCGAAAGGATGAGGTCACCATACTCTGTATCCCAGTCCTTCTCAGTTGCCGGAACAATGTTCGGAAGGATGGCATAGGTTTTCGGGCAGCCGCGCAGCTCCACGCTGTCAGTGACAAGCATTTCTGCCACCTGCGGAAGAAAGTCTGTCGCAATTTCTTCGTGGATGAGCAGGGTCTCTGCCGCATTGCACACAGAGGGGCGCGAAACCTTTGCATTTTGGACAATGCGCAGTGCCATCGAGAGATCCGCTGCACGATCCACATAGATATGACAGACACCGGCACCGGTCTCTATGACAGGAACAATACTGCTCTCGACAATGCGGTGAATCAGCCCCGCCCCGCCGCGCGGGATGACGACATCGAGCAGCCCTGTCAGATGGGTCATGACATCGACGGCAGCACGATCCTTCATTGCGAGCAGCTGGATTGCGCCTGTCGGGATACCGGCATCGTATGCAGCGCGTGAGAGAATATCAGCAATGGAACGGTTGGAGCGAAGTGCATCGGAGCCTCCACGCAGGAGGACGGCATTTCCAGACTTTAGACAGAGACCGATCGCATCGGACGTTACATTCGGACGTGCCTCGTAGATCATGCCGACTACACCAAGTGGGACACGTACGCGGCGGATCTCAAGCCCGTTTGGACGGCGCACAGAATAATCCTCACGTCCAAGGGGATCAGGGAGCGCTGCGGTCAGACGAAGCCCATCTGCCATGGAGGTAATGCGTCCATCATCGAGGCGCAGACGATCCAGATAGGAGAGACGCATGCCTGCTTTTTCTGCTTCCTCTACATCTATGGCATTTGCATGAAGAATCTCATCCCTATGAGCCATCAGTGCATCTGCCATTGCGCAGAGTGCTGCATTCCGTACGTCAGCCCGAAGTCCTGCGAGTGTATAGGATGCTTCCTTTGCGGCTTCTGCCTGTGTGCGAATCTCTTGCTCGAGCATATTCGCCCCCCTTATGTCATCAGTACCAGATTATCCCGATGGATGATCTCCTCATGCGCCGCATCGGTTATGAGCTCTTGAAAATCCGTTGTTTGGTGTCCCATGAGTCGTGCAACATCCGCTGCATTGTATGCTGCGATACCGCGCGCAATCTCCTGCCCCGTGGGGCCGAGGATGCGGACGGTCTCCCCTGCTGCAAAATCACCGTAAACACCGGTTACACCTACTGCTAATAGACTTGCGCCATGCCGCATGGCGGCGACACAGCCGTCATCGACAGACAGATCCCCCATGAGACGCTTTCCGAATGCGAGCCAACTTTTGCGTGTTTTGAGATGTGCTTCACGCGCGGGGAACAGAGTTCCGATCTCTTGACCGCGCAGGATTCCTCGAATGACACCATCCGCATTGCCCTGTGCAATCACCATCGTCACACCTGCGTTCTGGGCAATCTTTGCGGCTTCAATCTTGGTCTGCATACCACCCGTTCCCTGCGCAGATCCGGCACCGCCGGCAATCCGCTCGATCTCGGGGGTGATCTCCGAAATCTCGAAAATGAGCCGTGCCGACGCATCTGTACGCGGGTTTGCTGTATAGACACCGTCAATGTCCGATAGAATAATGAGTGCATCTGCATCGACCAGTGCTGCGACAACGGCAGATAGATTGTCATTGTCTCCGATTTTTATCTCATCGACGGCAACAGCATCATTTTCGTTGATGACGGGGATGATTTTTTTAGCGAGCAAGGAGCGCAGGACGCTGCGCATATTTAGGTAGCGGCGGCGGTCGCTAAAGTCGTCTTTGGTCAGCAGCAGTTGCGCGATCGTTTTGCCGTGCGCCCAAAATAAAATTTGATAAAGATGGATGAGCGAAACCTGCCCGATGGCTGCAAGAGCTTGCTTTTCGACGATGGATTTTGGCTTGTGCGCGAGCTTCATCTGCCCCATGCCCGCACCCACGGCGCCCGAGGTTACGAAGACTACTTCGGCGTTTTCATTTAGCTCGCTTAAATTTGCCACGATTTGCTTGATTTTATCCTCATTTAGCGAGCCATCCGCGTTTGCCAGCGTTGAGGTGCCGACTTTTACGACGATGCGCTTTACGCCGCCTAGAAGCTCTTTTCTGTCCATTTTCTCGCTCCGAAATTTTTGAAAATTATATCGAAAACGGCTTATTTTAAATTTTATGTTTTGAGCTGTGCGCGGCGCGCTTTTGGCTAAAATTTCTAAAACAGTTCTCTTTTTTTCTAAGCATTATATTTATGGCACCTGCGCGCAGGTTTAAATTTAATTTGGCGTTGTCGCACTGCGAGTTTTAAATTTTGGCGGAGTAAATTTTATAAATTTGACTTTAAATTTAAAAGTATCGCAGGTTAAATTTAGCCTGCGATACGAAATAAGATTTGCAAATATTTCGA
>ERZ773022.1494-NODE-1494-length-15530-cov-52.323037_pt1 | contig 15530 bp, 17 predicted proteins | sample MGYA00580839_ERZ773022 | MGnify/ENA primary metagenome ERZ773022 (study PRJEB29015, sample SAMEA2738020) | human oral metagenome | biome: human oral; feature: human-associated habitat; material: dental | place: China | collected 2044 ... | reverse complement strand
TCGGCGATACGGTGACGTTCATCGTTGACCGCAACATCAACTACACGAATATCTGCGTGAACGAGTGCCGTTTCTGCGCGTTCTACACGAAACAGGATGCGGAGGATGCGTATCTCCTGCCGTTGGAGGAGATTCTCGCGAAGGTCGGCGAGACGGCGGCAGCGGGAGGAACGCAGGTCATGATCCAGGGCGGCATCCATCCAGATCTGCCGCTCTCGTACTACGAGGATATGCTGCGCGCCATCCGCAGCCGCTATCCCTCCATCGTGATCCACTCCTTTACGGCGACGGAGATCCTGTATTTCGCCGAGAAGGAGGGGCTTACGGTCGAGGATACGCTGCGGCGGCTGCAGGATGCGGGGCTCTCGTCGCTCCCCGGCGGCGGTGCGGAGATCCTCGTCGACCGCGTGCGCAAGCTCATTGCGCCGAAGAAGATTATGACCGAGGATTGGCTGCGCGTCATGCGCACGGCACACAAGATCGGCATGGAGTCGACGGCGACGATGGTCATCGGCTTCGGCGAGACGATGGCGGAGCGTGTGGAGCACATGGAGCACATCCGCCGGCTGCAGGAGGAGACGGGCGGCTTCCGCGCGTTCATCACATGGACGTTCCAGCCGGGCAATACCGCACTCGGCGGAGAGAAGACGTCGAGCTGGGACTATATGCGGACACTTGCTCTCACGCGTCTCTACATGGACAATGTTGCGCACATCCAGGGTTCGTGGGTAACGCAGGGCGAGCGCATCGGTCAGCTGACCCTCGGCTTTGGCGCAGATGACCTCGGGAGCATCATGCTCGAGGAGAATGTCGTGCGCGCCGCGGGGACGCGGTATAATATGTCGATCAAGAAGATGATTGATCTGATTCGCGGCGCAGGCAGAGAGCCGGCACAGCGCGACACGCAGTATCGCGTGATACGGAGGTTTTGATATGGCAGAGCAACAGGTTCCGGCAGCAGGCTATGCCGTCATCGGCGGCTCGGGGACGCTCTCGAGCGATTTTCCGCGCGCCTCGATGGCGGCGGATGTGGAGATCCTCGCGGACGGGCTGCACTTTGCAACACCCTACGGCGAGAGTCCTGCGTTCCGCCTCTTCTCCGTCGCGGGACGGCGCGTGCTGACCTGCCGTATGCACGGCTGGCGCAGCGGCGTGACGCGCGCGGATGCCTCGCGGCAGGTGTTCTGGGTGCTGCGGCAGGCGGGCGTGCGGCGCATTCTCTCCGAGGGCGGCGTCGGGACGGTGAATCCGCTGCTCGACCCGCGCGACTTTCTCATCCCAGACGATTACCTTGATATGTCCGTGCGCAAGGATGTCATGCTCGACGGGCGCTATCTGCTTGTGATGCGGGATGCGCTCTGTGCGGAACTTCGCACGGCGCTCATTGAGGAAACGAGGAAGCGCTATACGGGGCGCATCTTTGACCGCGGCATTTACGCCGTCACGGATGGACGGCATTTCGAGAGTCCTGCCGAGATCGCGATGCTGAAAGGGCACGCGGACATCGTGGGGCAGAGCCTCGCGCCCGAGGTCTACCTTGCACGCGAGATCGGCGCGTGCTATGCGGGGCTGTATTTCGTCGTCAACTACGGCGAGGGCATCCGCCCGTGGTCGCACGACACGCTCGCGCAGATTTTCTACGACGATGCGCCCATGATCGGCGACATCCTGCTCGCCGCCATCCGCAGTGTTCCCGCCGAGGAGAGCGCCTGCGCATGCCGCAGCCTGCGCAAGGAGACACTGCTCAAGGATGTCTACAACGCAGCGTCGGACAAGGGGTGACGGAAATACACGGAAATCGTATAATAAATACAGAAAAAGGTGCTGCCGGTAAACGGTCAGTCCCGTAATCTAAGTGGTTATAAGGAACCCGCCTAGAGTTGGTGACTGGAGGCGGGTCTTCTTATGCTTTTAACGCTGCAATACAGATTGCAACGAGGAATACCAGTGAGAGAAACTCATATGGTCCCATAAGCATGCCCCCTTTTGCTGACCTGTCCAAGAGTCAAGCCCGGAGGGCACAGACGATTGGGAAACAGGTCGTATGCGAAAACGACCCAAGAGCGCAAGCATGAAATGCGACGCGCGATTGGATGCCGTTGACCGCCAAAGGGGCTGAGAATCGACCGCCTGCCGCTTGTGGCAGCACCTGCGCGCATTATATCACGAAAGGTTATTTTTGCGAACGTGTGTTTTGTAAAGCGAAAATAAACTTGCTGCAAAGAAAAGAAACTGTACTGTATACACGCTGAAATCGGTTGACACCAATTCCCCGCGGTGCTAGGATGATGGCGCAGGGCATCCTGCGGAACGTATCCGAAAGAAGGGGGTGCGCCATGATTGATCCGATTCTGCTTTCAGTATTCACGCCCGACTGCACATGAACTGTGTGCGGTCGGGCTTTTTTGATGTGCAGGGAGGTTTTTGCCATGTCGATTCACATTGGAAAAGTCGTCATCATCGGGGCAAGCCATGTAGGCGCTGCCGTACTCAATAAGATCACGGATTTTCAGCTCGCCTCCGAGATCGCGCTCATTGATCTCGATATGGATCGTGCGCGCGGCGAGGCACTCGATACGAGTCATGCGATGTCTTCGCCGTACAGTACGAACATCAAGATTCATCCGGGGACGTATGAGGACTGCCGCGATGCGTCATTCATCGTCATCACGGCGGGACCGTCCATCCTGCCCGGTGAGACGCCCGATCGGCTGAAACTCGCGAGCACGAATACGAAGGTCATGCGCTCTGTGTTCAGTGAAATTGTGAAGTACACGAAGGATGCCATGATCATCATGATTACAAATCCGCTCGATGTGGCGACGTATGTCGTTTCGACGGAGTTCGACTATCCGCGTGCAAAGATTCTCGGTACGGGAACACTGCTCGAGACGTATCGCCTGCGCTATATCCTTGCCGAACATTACGATATCGATCCGAAGAATGTCCAGGGCTACGTGCTCGGAGAGCATGGCAACGACGCCTTTGTCGCATGGTCAACGGTGAACTGCGCCAGTCTCGGTCTCGATTATCTCGACGCGTATTTCGAGCGCAGTGAAAAACTCGACCGCTGCGATATCGAGCATGGGATCATACAGACGGCCTATGATGTCGTCAATCTGAAGGGATATACGAATACGGGCATCGCCATGGTCGCCTGCCGCTTCATCAAGGCGATCCTCTACAACGAGCATACGATCCTGCCCTGCTCCGCTGTCATGGACGGTGCATACGGCATGCGTGATGTTGCGCTCTCCATTCCGCGCATGATCAGTCAGGACGGCATCGTGCGCTCCTTCGAGGTGCGCCTGCCCGATGACGAGATGGAGAAACTCCTGCGTTCACAGAAGAGTGTCCGTGCTGCGCTCGACGGTGCAGGGGTGAAATAAGGAACAAAAGATCTGCGGACATAAGAAAACAAGCCCATGCGTTCGTGCATAGGCTTGTTTTACATTTTGAACAGGTCACTGTGTGTTCCTGTTCTCGTCAGATAAAGCAGGAGCGTATCATCAGAAATCTCATAAATGAGCAGCCAGTCCGGCGTGATGTGGCACTCGCGGCATCCTATATAGTTTCCTGTGAGCACGTGGTCATGATGTTTTTGTTCCAACGGTTCGCCATTTGCCAGTTTCTTAATGACGTCAGAAAGTAGTTCCGTATCATAGCCGCGCTTGGCAATACGTTTCAAGTCCTTCTGGAAACGGGAGGTCGGACGGATCGTGTACTTCATGCGAGCAGATCCTTCATCATCGCATCGACATCGGTGTAGCGTTTTCCGAGATCTGGATCTTCCTTCATACGGCGGACTTCGTCGAGGGCTTCCCGTGTCTCGGCATTCAGGGGATCGCCGCCGATCTCAAAAGGAAGACGGTACTCCCGCACCGTCTTTCGCGCAAAGATATTGAACGCCGTCGTCATGCTCATGCCCATATCCGCACAAAAAGCGCTGAACTGCTCCTTCAGATCGTTGTCCATGCGTATGCTGACGTTGGTCTGTGACATTGCAATTCCTCCTTTTTATGTATAGAATAATGCAAGTCATGTGCACTGTCAAGAAATCTTAAGATAAATGAATCGCGGATAAAACCAGTGCCGACACTTTTGCACAATCTTTTTATCAGTGATTTCTTATAACTATAGACTGATACAATAGTAGGGGCCGTTGCACAAAAGCGGTTTTACTTTTGTGCAACAGCTGCCTCCGCCGCCTCATAGCCGACCATGAGGGCCTGGCGCTGATCGGCGGCAGACAGACTCGTTCACATGTTCTGCCAGTGGAGAATACGCGCGGCATACGCTTTGGCGCTCTCTGCAATCTCCTCGTCCGTCACCTGAAAGGATGCGCCGAACAAGGCGAAATACGGCAGAAGATCAGCGCCGACATGACCGGCTGTTGCTTTGAAGGGAGTGAGCACTTCATCCACGGAAAAGCCGATATCTCCGGCCCGCGTGTAATTTGTCTCCTTGTCTCCGATCGACACGGCGAGTCCGAACTTTTTGCCGACCAGTTTGCGTCCCGTTGAACCGTATGCCCAGCCATAGGTGAACACGTCATCGAGCCACTTCTTGAGGAGTGGCGGACAGCTGTACCAATAGAGAGGGAACTGCCATACGATCAGCGCGTGTGCCTCCAGAAGACGCTGCTCCCTCTCGACGTCAATCTGCCAATCGGGATATTCCTCATAGAGCGCGTGCACCTCAATATCGTTGGGGTGTTTTGCGAGTTCTTCTCTCCACCGCTTGTTGACACGCGATTCTTCGATGTTCGGATGTGCCTGTACAACGAGTGCTTTCATTTAAAACCTCTTTTCTCCTGCTGCAGATATTTGCTGTCTCTATTCTATCAGGTGCAGATCGGATGTAAATACACACAATAAAGTAAGTGTTCATCAAAGAGAAGTCCTGTGCTACAATGAGAGCCAGGAGGACTTTTGCGATGAAAACTTATCGTCTGGGCATTGAGGCTGCACTGGAAATTCTCGGCGGGAAATGGAAGGCTCTGATCATCTGTCTGCTGATGTCAGGCCCCAAAAGGACGGGGGCGCTGCGCCGCCTCATTCCCGGCGTATCGGAAAAAGTATTGATACAGCAGCTGCGTGAATTGGAGCGCGACGGCATTGTCGGACGCATTGATTACGAGCAGCTTCCGCCAAAGGTCGAGTATTTCATTACAGACTATGGACGGACTGCAGATCGGATCGTTGACGTCATGTGTGCATGGGGGCGGGAGAATATCCGCCTTCGGCGGGAACGCGGCGAGGAGATTGAGCTGCTCAGCGAAGAAGGACTTCTGCTGCCGGACAAGATATGATGAGCCTCTTGCTGTATCCTGCTGCGGCTGCATGTAAAAACTGCCCCGTCAAGCAATTTTTGCCTGACAGGGCAGTTTTTACATGGGGATCAATTTGTTTCGGATGACATTTCAGCCGCCTCATATCCAACCATCAGCGCCTGCATATTTGCGTCAACGGTGTGGGGGGGGACGCGGTTTGTGACGGCATCTTTGACGGCGTCAAGCGGCACGATGCCCGATACGTGCGTAATCGTGCCGAGCGCGACAATGTTGGCAAAGAGCGGCTTGCCGATCTGCTCGATGGCGATCGTTGTGATGGGGACGGAGACGACATGCGCTGCAGCGGGGACGCTCGGGACAAGCTCGCTGTCGACGATCAGGATGCCCTTCTCGGGATCGAGATCGCCTGCGTATTTGTCTGCAGCCGCCTGCGTCATGGCGAGTACGATGTCGGGATGCTCGACGTGCGGATGGTAGATCGTGCTGTCGCTCACGATGACCTCGGAGCGCGATGCGCCGCCGCGCGCCTCGGGACCGTAGGACTGCGACTGCGCGACATTCATGCCGCAGGCCGCCGCCGCCTCGGCGAAGATGATGGCGGCAGTGATGACTCCCTGTCCGCCGGAGCCTGAGAGACGAAGTTCCTTCTGCATATCAGAGCCCTCCTGCGCGCCGCTGAATCTCGGCGTTTGCTATGCCGTACTCCTCGCCCTCGCATGCGCAGAGCAGTCCGATGGGGAACTTGTCCGGCGTGCGCTTTTCGGGCGGGAGGTTGTCCCACGCCGTCTTCATGACGGCAGAATCGCGCATCCATTCGAGCATTGCGGCGGGCGAGCCCATCTTGTTCTTGCGGCCGTATGCCGTCGGGCACTGAACGATGGCCTCGACGAGTGAAAAGCCGTGGTTCTGGAGGCCTCCCTCGATCATCTGCGTGAGATGCTTGACGTGGAATGCTGTGGAGCGTGCGACGTAGGTCGCGCCCGCTGCCTCTGCAATGCGGCATGCGTCGAGCGCACGGTCGATTGTGCCGTAGGGAGCCGTTGTCGTGGATTTGCCCGGCGGTGTTGTCGGCGAGGACTGTCCGCCTGTCATGCCGTAGATGTTGTTGTTGAAGAGGATGACCGTCAGATCGACGTTGCGCCGGCAGCCGTGCAGGAAATGATTGCCCCCGATGGCAGTGCAGTCGCCGTCTCCTGTGATGACGATGACGTTCAGTTCGGGACGTGCAAGCTTGATCCCTGTTGCAAAGGGAATGGCTCTTCCGTGCGCCGTGTGTACGGTATCAAAGTCCATATAGCCGGAACCGCGCGAGGAGCAGCCGATGCCGGAGACGATGACGGTATTGTCCTGCGTAAAGCCCTCCGTGCTCTCGATCGCCTGCGCGATGCATTTCAGCGCCGTGCCATTGCCGCAGCCCGGACACCACAGGTGGGGCAGGCGGTTCTGTCGAAAATACTGCTCAAAGCTGCGATTTACTTCTGCATGCGTATTCATATCGGTGCCCATCCTAACCCTCCTCGCTCATGCGCCGAATTTTCGCCGCAATCTCCTGCGGCGTGAAGTCCAGCATATTGTACTTGAGGCACGGACGGACAGGAGTCCCGTGCGATGCGCGCGTGACCTCGCCGGTGAGCTGCCCGTAGTTCAGCTCTGCAACGAGGATTTTCTTCACGCGGTCGGCAAGTCTGCCGATCGCGGCATCGGCAAAGGGCCAGATCGTCTGGAGGCGCAGGAAGCCGACGCGGATGCCTTCGGCACGTGCCGCGCACACCGCCTCATATGCCGTGCGCGCTGTACCGCCGTAGCTGACGACGGCATACTCCGCATCCTCCATGAAGTGTTCCTCCGTGTGGATGATCTCCTCTCCCACGCGGTTGATCTTTTCATGCAGACGGTGGATCAGCTGCTCCGTTACGACGGGGCTGCCCGAGGGGAAGCCCGTCTCATCGTGGAGGAGGCCCGTCACATGGATGCGGTAACCGTCGCCGAATCGTGCCACATCGGGGACGAGATCCTCGCCCACGGCAAAGGGCTGATAGCCCTCGGCGCGCGTTTTCTTCGGCAGGCGGCGCGGACAGATCTCGAGCTCGTCCGCAGAGGGGAGAACGACATTTTCGCGCAGATGCCCGACAATCTCATCCGTCAGCAGAATGACGGGCGTACGGAAGCGCTCGGCGTAGTTTACCGCCATCACTGCCATATCGAACGACTCACGGACGCTCCAAGGCGAGAGCGCGATCATCGGATGATCGCCGTGCGTGCCCCAGCGCACCTGCATGACATCGCCCTGCGAGGGGGCGGTCGGCTGTCCCGTCGAGGGGCCGACACGCTGGACGTTCACGAGGACGCATGGAATCTCAGCGCATGCCGCATAGCCGATCAGCTCCTGCTTCAGCGAGAAGCCGGGACCGCTTGTCGCGTCCATCACCTTTGCTCCTGCGAGCGACGCGCCGAGGATGGCCCCCATTGCGCCGATCTCGTCCTCCATCTGGAGGAATGTGCCGCCGATCCGCGGCAGCATCTTTGCCATCTGCTCCGCGATCTCCGTCGACGGGGTGATGGGGTAGCCCGCGAAGAACGTCACACCTGCGGCGACAGCACCCTCGGCGATCGCCTCGTTGCCCTGCATGAGCCTTGCTTTGCTCTCGCTCATCTTCACGCCCTCCTCTCTACGAATATCGCAAAGTCGGGACAGCGCATCTCGCACTGTCCGCATGCGATACAGTCTTCCGGACGGACGGGCGTGATCTTGCCGAGAAGGCTTACCTCGAGCACCTTCTTCGGACAGAACGCTGCGCAGATACCGCAGCCCTTGCACCGTTTTTCCTTAATGTACAGCTCACCCTTCATGGCGCTCAACTCCCGCCGGGATGCGGAAACACATCCCAAATACACAGAATACCTTGCATCCGTCTTTATCCGCGCGGATGATTTCAATATTATAACAGAAGATACAGAAAAAATGAAACAGTATACATGAATACATGCGAGCTTGTTTCAAGGATAAAATGCTTGACGCACCTTCTTCTCCGTAGTAATCTGTGAGCACATTGATTTAGGAGGTGCCTGTTTGACATTTTATACCTACAACTACATCACGCAGCACAGCCAGTTCAACAACGCAGTATGGTATGTGCTGTCGTTTCTCGCACTTGCGGCACTTCTTTTTGTGAGCATCAAATATCTGCGCAACCGTCTTGTGTCGCGCTACCGGGACCTCATTGTCATTCTGTTTCTCGCGGTCGCATTCCTCGGCGGGATGCAGTGGAACGATTACAACCGTACGAAGAGCGATGTGGAGGCAACCTCGCGTGTGGTGCAGTTCTTTCACACGTTCAGTGAGGATATGGGCGTGCCTGTGGAGGATGTCCGAACAAACTCCACCTATTTGAAACAGGGGATGCTCGTCGACGTGCAGGGGACGTTTTACGCGGTGACGTTCAATGCGGACTTTACCTCGTTCCAATACGAACGGACGCATCTCCTCGGACGCGACGTGAAGATTGCGGACAAGGAGGACTGATATGCTGATCTACTCTCTGATGCTGGGCAAGCTTGCGCTCGGCCTTTTATGCCTCATCCTCCAGATCAATCTGCTCGGCAAGGGCAACCTCGCGCCGAACTCCGCGACGGATCAGGTGCAGAACTACGTGCTCGGCGGCATCATCGGCGGCGTGATCTACAACAATGCCATCTCGATTCTGGATTTCCTGCTTGTCCTCATCGCGTGGACGATGCTCGTGCTGATCCTGAAATATCTCAAGATGAACAGCGGTGCGATCAAGGACTTCGTCGACGGCAGTCCCGCCGTGGTGATCGAGCGCGGCAAGATACTCATGGATGAGTGTATGCGGCACGGAATGCTCGCACATGACATCATGCTGAAACTCCGTATGACGGGGGTCTACTATGTAAAGGATGTAAAGCGTGCCGTGCTTGAGCCGAACGGGCAGCTGACCGTCATCCAGTACGGCGAGCAGAACGCGCGCTATCCGATTATCCTTGACGGGCAGGTGGATGAGGATATTCTTGAACTCATCGACAAGGACCGTGACTGGCTCAAGGGCGAGCTGAGCATGGCGGGCTACGAGCCGAAAGACATCTACATCGGCGAGTACAAGGACGGCACACTGATTGTCCATCCATATGAGAATGTGTGAGGAGACAGATAAAAACACCCGACTGCTGAAGCAGTCGGGTGTTTTCATGCCTTTTTATGCTGATGAATCCACGTGAGAAGTTTTTCCTATGAGCTCTTTCCGGAGGCGACTTCCAGAATAATGGTATAGAGTTCCTTAGCACCTGCTGCTTTGTCAGGAGGCTCATTTTGCCAGCACCGCGTATGCGTCTCGGTTTTCCTCCATCAGTTTGCGCGAAACGGCAAGCACATCCGCATCTGACAAGGCTTCATTGCGATCAACCTGCTGAAAGTCAATGACGAGGTAGCGCGGAGCATTGTTCTTTAGAATGACCGCTGATCCTTTTTCATCGACGAGCCGTGCAACCTTGGAAAAATTTTGATTTGCCTCGGTCATGGAAATCATCGTGTCGGTATTGATATTCATGAGCCCGCCTCCTTTCATTCAGCATAGCATAAATATAGGATAGATACAACCTATATTGCTTACTCCTTTACCCGATACGCGACTGCATACATGACGGGCAGTACGAGCAGGGTCAGCACGGTTGCAACGATGAGGCCGCCCGCGATGGCGACGGCCATGGGGCCCCAGAAGATGCTGCGCATGAGGGGGAGCATGCCGAGGATGGCTGCGGCCGCGGTGAGCATGATGGGGCGGAAGCGCAGGACGGCCGAGTCGATGATGGCGTCCATAGGCTTCTCTCCTGCCTCCTCATGTTTTTTGATCTGGTCGATGAGGATGACGGAGTTGCGGATGATCATGCCGAAGAGGGCGAGGACGCCGAGGTAGGCGACGAAGCCCATCGCAGAGTTCGTGAGGAGCATGGCGAGTACGACGCCGATGAGGCCGAGCGGTGCGGTGAGGAGGGTGAGCGTCATCTTGCCCATGGTGCCGACCTGGATCATGAGGAGGGTCATGATGATGAAGACCATGGCAGGAATGGGCTGCATGAGATAGCCCATGGAGTCGGCAGAGTCCTCGAGCGCGCCTGCGGTCTCGATCGTTGTGCCCGCAGGAAGGTTCGCACGGAGTTCCTTGGTCGCCTCATAGGCGCGCATGGCGGCGTCATTGCCCTCGCCCTTCGTGATCTCCGCCTGCACCATGATGGTCGGGCGCAGATTGTGGCGCTTGATGAGTCCGTCCTCTGCCTCATAGGAGAGGTGTGCAATCTGCGCGAGAGGGACGTAGCCGCCGCTCGTCGCGATCGGGAGCTCGCCAAGACGTTCGAGGTTTGTACGATCCGTATCTCTGAGGCGCAAGACGATGCCGATGGTGCGGTCGCCCGTGTAGAACTCCGCTGCCTGCGCGCCTGTGAGTTCGGTGTAGAGCATCTGCTTGACCGTTTTTGCGCTGATGCCGTAGAGTTTCAGCTTTTCCTTGTCAAAGTCGATGCGGACCGCTTTTGCCTTCTCCGTCCAGTCGAGATGGACGTTCGTTACGTTGGGATCTGAGGCGACGACAGCGGCGACCTCTTCGGCGAGCTTGCGCGCCTCGTCCGTTGTGGGTGCGGAGACGCGCAGCATAACGGGAAAGTCGACGGGCGGACCGGTCTGGATGTATTGCGTGGATACCCGCACGCCGCTGAGCTCATTGCAGCGTGCATCGGCGATGATATCGGCAAGCTCCTCGCGTGCAGCGGTATCGTTTGCCGTGATGACGAACTGTGCTGTGTTCGCAGCGTCGGCCTTCGGGTCGACGGGGAGGACGAACCGCGGCGTGGACTGTCCGATGTAGGCAGCGTAGTTCTGGATCTTGTCCGTATGCGTGTTCAGGACCGCCATGAATCGATCTGCCTCTGCCTGTGTAGCCTGGATGGATGCGCCTGCGGGCAGGGTGAGGCGGACGAGCAGTTCGGGACGCAGGGAGGGCGGGAAGAAGGTCTGCTTGATGTGCGGGAAGGCGATGAGCGACAGGATAAAGATGACCGTGGTGCCGATGAGCACAACGGCGCGGTGGGCGAGGAAGAGTGTCAGCACACGCCGAAAGAGCCGGTAGAACCGGCTGGCATAGGGATCGTGCGCCGCTTCGCCGTCCGCGCTTTGCTTGACGCGGATCAGATAGTATCCGAACAGCGGCGCGATCATGACGGAGACGATCCAGCTCAGAACGAGCGCAATGCCGATGACGGGGAAGAGTGCGGCGCAGAACTCGCTCGCCATGCCCTTGGAGAAGGCGACGGGAATAAAGCCCGCGCAGGTGATGAGGGTACCTGTGAGCATGGGCTTGGCGGTCTGGGTAAAGGCGTAGCATGCGGCGTCGAAGCGTCCCATGCCGCGCTCGAGCTGGACGCTCATCATCTCGACGGCGATGATGGCGTCGTCGACGAGGAGGCCGAGGGCGATGATGAGCGCGCCGAGGGAGACCTTGTGCAGGTCGATGCCGAGGAGGTACATGAAGACGAATGTGCCCGCGAGTACGAGCGGGATGCAGCCCGCGACAACAAGCCCGGTGCGGAAACCGAGCGAGAGAAAGCTGACGGCGAGTACGATGATGATGGCGAGTGCGAGGGTTTCCACGAAGTCGTGGATGGAGCTCTGCACGACGGCGGGCTGATTCGACACTTCGTGGAGCTCGGCGCCGAGCGGGAGATCCTGCTGAATCGCGGCGGTCAGTTCTTTGAGATGTGTGCCGAGGGCGAGGATGTTGCCGCCGTCCTCCATGGAGACGGCAATCCCGACGGCGGGGGCGCCGTTATAGAACATCTTCGGATCGGGCGGGTCGATTGTTTTGCGCTCGACACTTGCAATGTCGCCGAGGCGGAATATTTTCCCGTTCGCGGCGATGGGAAGCGCACGGATGTCCTCGATGTTCTCGAATACGCCAGAGGCGCGGAGATGGACGGTGTCGCTTGCAGTCTCAAGGGTGCCGCTCGTCATCATGGCATCCTGCGCGCTGAGCGCGTCCGTGATTGTTGTGGGCGGAATGCCGAGCTGCGCAAGGCGTTCGAGGGCGATCTCTACGTAGATGCGCTCGCGCTGCGCGCCGACCAGGACGACCTTCTGCACGCGCGGAACGGCGAGGATGCGGCGCCGCGCATCCTCCGCCATGGCACGCAGTTCCTCGTAGGAGTAGTCCGCGCCCGTGATGGCGTAGACGGAGCCGTACACATCGTCAAAGCGGTCGTTGTAGTAGGGGCCGTAGACACCGTCCGGCAGGTCGTGCTTTGCATCTTCGCCGAAATTGCGCACGTCGCGCCATGTCGGGCGAATCTGGGAGGCGTCGAGTTCATCGCGCAGCTGGAGGTAGATGATGGTCTGGCCCGCGCGGGTTTCGCTCATGATCTTCTTGAGCCCCGGCGTATCCTGAAAACGCCGCTCGAGTTTGTCCGTGACCTGCTCCTGCATTTCCTCTGCGGTTGCGCCCGGCCATGCGGCGGAGATGACCATCTGGCGGATGGTGAAGGCGGGATCCTCCATGCGGCCGAGCGACTCATAGGCGAAGATGCCGCCGATAGTAAAGACGATGATGAAATACCAGACGAGCATGCGATGGCGCAGCGAGAGTTCGGTGAGGTTCCTCATTTCGTCCGCACCTTCTCTCCCTCACGGAGCTGGTGAACGCCTGCCGTTACGATGACGGCGCCCTGTGCGAGACCCTCAACAACGGCGTCGTTGGCATAAAATGCCGTGACCGTAACAGGCTGGAGATGTACGACGCCGTCCTCAACGACGTAGACCCCCGCCTGATCGCCTGTTTGATAGAGAGCAGAAAGCGGGATCACGGCGCCGGCGGCAGCCTTTTCGGTGAGATGGACACGCGCCGTCATGCCGAGCGGGAGGTCGTCGGGTGCGTTCGTGAGCGCAATGCGCGCGGTATAGGTACGGCTGGCGGCGTCAGGGACAGGGGAGATCTCGCGCACATAGCCGGACAGCATCGCACCTGTTGCCCACAGGGAGACGGCGGCAGGCATCCCGACGACGATTTCGGAGAGTCGGCTCTCGGGAACGGCGATCTCGATCTCACGTTCTCCTTCCTGCGTCAGCGTCAGAACGGTCTGCCCTGCGGCGACGACCTGTCCCTCCTCTGCCGCGATGTTCGAGACGACGCCGTCCGCGCCTGCGATGAGGTTCGTGTAGCCGAGCGCGTTGCGGCTCGTCGCATCCTGCGCGACCGCCTGCCGATAAGCCGCCTCGGCGGCCCGCTCGTTCGTGCGGTACTGATCGAGCATCGCCGCAGAGATCGCCTGCGCGGCATAGAGTTCCTCGTAGCGTGCGCGCTCCGTGCGGGCGAGCTCATAGCGGGAACGTGCAGCGGCAACACCTGCACCCGTGGCATTTGCCTGCTGCTGCACATCACGCGCGTCAATGACCATGAGTACGTCGCCTGCGCGGACATGTGCGCCGGCATCTACATTGCGCGAGAGGATCTGTCCGCCGACCTGAAAGGCGAGCCGTGTCTCGTAGCGTCCGCGCACGGTGCCGCTGTATCCTGTCTCCGTCGAGGATGCGTTGCCGACCGTCATCGTCCGTACGAGGGGCGGCTGCACCTCCGCCGTATCGCTGCCGCAGCCGGAAAGAACTGAGAGTGCCGCCGCGAGAATGACCGTGAGATAGAAACGCTGCTGCATGGTGAATCTCCCTTTCGTACCGAATAAGTTATGTAGATTTTACCACTGAACCTGGAGCGTGTCCATAAGGAGGGAATTTGAACCCCTGCGGATTTTGTGTTAGAATAACTCTCGATAGTACAGAGGAAGAACGGATCAATGCAGAGCTGTCGTATCGGTGTTCATTTTAGCTCTGCCGCTGCCGACAAATCCTTCGCAGAGCACTGCTTTGCGGAGGGAGTGCCGTCTTGGCAGGAAGATCTGCGCCGATCGGACGGCATTCATTTATCCATGCTTCCTCGGGAAAGGATGTCATGATGGACGAGGAATTGCGGCGATATGAGAAGATTCGCGGCGCGTATCGTTCGGTGGGGCGGCTGGCAAATCTCTACGACGGGATGATGACCTACTCGACATGGTCGGGGAAACTCATCTCGCGTCTCGTGTGGGGGCTTGATCGGGACGGTGTGAGCCGCTATGTGGGGCTGGCGCTGCGCGCGGCGCATGCTGGCTTTGCGGGACGGCTTCTCGAAGTTCCTGTCGGGACAGGCTGCCTCTCGCTGCCGGTTTACGCTGAGCTGCCCGATGCCGATATCACCTGTCTCGATTACTCTCCTGCGATGCTCGCTGCGGCGCGTGCGCGGGCAGATGCGCTCCATATCCGCAATGTCGCGTTTGTGGAGGGCGATGTCGGGCAGCTGACCTTCGAGGATGATTTCTTTGACGCGGCAGTCTCGATCAATGGATTCCACGCGTTCCCGGACAAGGATGTCGCGTGGAGCGAGCTGCACCGCGTGCTGCGCCCCGGCGGACGGCTGACGGGCTCGGTATTCGTCCTCGGCGGGAATCCGCGTACGGAGTTCGTTGTGACGCAGCTCTATACGCGCATGGGATTCTTCACGCCGCCGTATGATACGCAGGAGAGCCTGACGAAGCGTTTGAGCGCGCTCTATCGTGAGGTATCGGTCGAATGCGTCGAATCGCTTGCATGTTTTTCCTGTGTGAAATAGGGAATGTCATATGGTTACCGTTTTGCGAAGGAGGATGACTTATGAAATTTCGTACACTTTCACGTATTGTTGCTGCTGCATTCATCGCGGGCAGTGCCTATGCCGCAGCGCCGGCAGCGTATGCGGAAGATGCGCCGCAGCCTGCCGCTGAGCAGCCGGCGCAGGCAAAGTCGCCGTTTGACGAAAAGGTTCTGGAGCAGCATGTGATGGCGACGGTTGCGCGCTTTGAAAAGGGTGATATAGACGGTCTGCAGGCGGAGGCGACGCAGGATATGCGCGCGCAGCTGACGGCAGATCAGGTCAACGCGGCCAAAGCACAGTTTGCGCCGAAGTGGGGGGCGCGCGTCAGCAGCGGGAAAATGTATATGACGGCCGGACAGGAGAACGGCGCATGGTTTGCGGTCTGCGAGATCGCGGTCGGTTATAAGGAGACCGCGGTGATCTATCGCGTCAGCTATGATGCGAATATGAATCTTGCGGGGATCTTTATCCGCTGAGTATATTTTCCGTATAAAGAGGGCCCGCACGGCAATGCCGTG
>ERZ773022.1492-NODE-1492-length-15541-cov-2.916247_pt1 | contig 15541 bp, 10 predicted proteins | sample MGYA00580839_ERZ773022 | MGnify/ENA primary metagenome ERZ773022 (study PRJEB29015, sample SAMEA2738020) | human oral metagenome | biome: human oral; feature: human-associated habitat; material: dental | place: China | collected 2044 ... | reverse complement strand
GGTATGGGTGGAGGAGTTCGAGGTAAATATGCTTCTTCTCTTACTGTTCAATCCATTCGCTCTGCAGTAGAGTCTATTGAGAATAAAGGTTCTGCAAGTACATGGTTAGAAGCTATCGCAGAGGTTGTCTCTCAAGGTATTTATAGAGCGCACGCTCGTTTGTGTGAAGAGTTTGCAAATGTAAAAGGTACATCTGCAACTACTTGTACAGTCGGTATCGTCCAAGGCTCTCAGTTTTTAACTCTTCAAGTAGGTGACTCTCGCTTATATGTTTTAAATCAAAGAGGGTTGATTTTGCAGACAGAAGATGATTCATGGGCTTTTAATCAACTAAAAGAAGGCACTATGACAGAAACAGAGATTAAGAAACACCCTAACCGCCATAAGATTACAAAGGCAGTAGGGGTAAGTAGAGGTTTCCGTCTGCAACAGTCTTCATTGTTGGAGTTGAAAGTAGGAGAGGGTATCCTACTGACCTCAGATGGTTTTTCAGAGTTTTTGACTAAAGAAAAAGCGAAGTTAATTTGGTCTAAGGAGAACCAATTAGAGTCTATGTCTCGTATGATGATTGGTGAGGGTCAAAAAGATAATATTTCGGCAATATTTTACATGCCTTAAACTTTGGTAGTTTAGGTAGTTTAGGTAGTTTAGATAGATTAGGTAGGTAGCAGTGAATGACGATTGACATTAATAGTTTAGGTAGAAAGCAAGGGTCTTTTCTCTTGCAAGGTATGAGCATCAGTAAAACTCGCAATGATTCAGACATGTTGCAAGGGTCTATTATTGTAAGAGGTGGAGCTTCTATTCGCTTTGTGTGTTTTGACAATGTGATTGTGTCTCAATTTAAAGAAAATGGGGTCACAACTATTTATGTAAGTGATGGTGACGTTACTATTCAAGACTACAACGGAGGTTTATCTGCAAAACTTGAGGGTATCCGTGGTTTGTCTGCGGACTATAACCCGGCTGAGTTTATGGAGATAATTGACCCAAGTAAAAACGCTCATGAAATTGGAGCTTTGGTTCGTAAGCTCATGACTGAAAAAGGCGCTCAGTTAACTTTACACATGTTAAGCGACAGAGGTAAAGAGTTAAGTGTAGCTATGGCTGCTCAATATGGGGGCTACCACGATGGTAAAGTCGGAGGTTTACTGAACCATATTCGTAAGCTCTTACGTTATGCGGAAGTTGCCATGACTGAATATGAACTACTTCATACTATGAGTCCAGAAGAACGTGACTTGGTTGTGTTAGGGTTGGTAGTTCATGATTTCGGTAAAATTTTAGAGTTGAAAAATGGTGCTTATACTGAGATTTCGATTGTGCCTCACACTTATTTAGGGATTGAAATTATTTCTAAGTATAAAGAGTTGATTGAACAAACTTACAATGAAATGTTCTATCGTGAGTTACAAGCTATTATTTTAGAACACCACGGAGAGTTCGGTGAGCGCCCTAAAACAGTTTATGCGTACTTAGTTCATGTCATTGACTTACTTGACTCAAGGGTATCCGGTCTGCAGCGCAAAGTGGAAGGACTTGAGCTGGGGGATACAACGAATGTTGCCTTTGATAACTACAAACTGCAGTTTAATCGTTACGATGCAAGTAATACCGGTTCTTATCCTAGCTCTTCAAATCAAGTAGTTGCCACTCCGACAGAAGAAACTGCCGAAACTATTGAATAAATGAAATGGTTGTGGTACAATTACACTAAGTAAACAAGTAAAGAGGATAAACACTATCCTCTTTTTCCTTAGTAAGATTGAAAGAAGGGAGAACCTTTCATGTACGAAAGAAAAAGGGTCATTCAATACAAAGCGATTTACTTCTTAATTGGGTTTTTCTTTGTATTCCTAGCAATATTGATTTTATTTGCAGGGTATTTTAGCCCAGTGAAAGAAATTGCCCCAGATAAGAACCAAGAGCGCCAACAAACGATTGCGAAAGGTGTAACGGATAAGGACTTATCTTTTGACCAACTTCCAAGTTTGGACTCGGTATCTGAAAGTTCGCCAACAACTGATTTTCTTTATACAAAAGAATATCAGTTGAGTCGTTTAGAAGGTCAATATAAGTTAGCTGAGTTAGATAGTGTTTTGGCTAAACTAGGAGAAGAATTTAATTTAGTTCAACCAGTAGGTAAAGTTGAGGGGGACTCTGCTTTAGTAACATTTCGTTCAAACAACTATGAGTTGACTTACTCTTTAACTAAAGGTCTAGTCGGAGTGGGATATAAAGGTTCTACGAAACTCGATTTGTTGGTTCCGAAGTTATTTAGAGGGAAACAAGTAACAGAGCTTGAAAGTAAAGGTTATACTAAGATTGATACAACTAAAACAGGGTATCACTATTTTGCTCACCCTAAGTTTCAGTTGAACTAGAAAGGAGAAAACATGAAAAAACAAGTAGCTTTAATAAGTTTATGTAGTCTTGTGTTAAGTAGTTCTCCTTTTGTTTTAAACTCAACACGTGTATTAGCAGAAGAGCAAACTAAGACAAATCAAACTCAAAATGTCTTAATTAAGACTTTGGATAAAGAAAAAGATGAAGTTAAGTCTCAGGCAGAGAAAATTGGTTTTCTCCCAAGTGTTTTAATGGCTCTGTGGGTGAGAAATACCGATTTTGGTTTAAATCCTAGTCAGTTCTCGGTATCCGATTTCGTCTCGGAATTGGTAAATAGCGACTCTGAACTAACTAAACGGTTACTTGAAACGGGTAGTTCTGATGAAGCAGTAGCTCTCTTGTTTAAGTATAAATATAGTTCAGAAAGTGACTTTGTAGGGTCTATGAACTCAGCTTTATCTCTACCTTATGTGAAAGGTTTAGATAAAGAAGTGTATCCTAAAGGAGTTAAACCTCTTTATGACAAAGATGAGTTGAAAACTGGAAAACAACACCGACTTTCTTGGGTTTCATTAAATCAAGATGCTGACGTTCCGAAAGAACAAGAAGAGTCACAAGCAGATAGCTCTTTAGCTTTTGAGCGAGTTGGAGAAAAGCGCCTAGCTGAAAGTAACAGTGTTGGGTTTTTGCTCCCTAACACAGACAAACAGTGGTGGCAATTTTGGAAGAAAGGTCTTGCTGAGAGTAAGATAACTTTTGAAAAAGACTCAGTTAATGCACCTAAAGGTGTAGTTGCAGTAGCTACAGTATTTGCTAAAAAACTTGGTTGGTCATTTGATGGGGCAACTGTGGTAAGAACCTCAAATGGTTTATACGCAGTTGGATCAGATAGTCAAAAAGTGCTAGTGAACAAGTTAGGTAAAGTAGTTGCAGTTTGGACAAAAGAGTCTAAACCTTATGGTTTTGAAGGGGTTCAACAAATTATGAAAGGTGCAGAAGGGTATCTGACTATCGGCTTGCGCTCAAGTAGTTTGTTGGAAGATACACCGGGTGTGGAGTTTGCTTTAAATAAAGATAGCAAAGTTGATGAGAAATTGATGCAACTGAACTCAAATGAGTCTATTGTAGGTACATTTACTTTATATGATGTCGGAGTTCGCTATGTAGTAGTAGAAGATAGTTCAACAGGTTCTTACAAAGTTCTTTCAGAATTTGGAGGACAAGTAGGTTCCTCAAATAAAGACGATATAAAAGGTGGTAACTTGGAGGATTTAGCAGTTTACACTCCAATTAAAACGGAGGTAGGTGTTTTATGGGTTCAAGTTTAAAGAAACGTTTATTATCGGGTGCTTTACTGGGTGCTACTTTACTTACGTTAAGTAGCTCGATATCCTCAGTTTACGCAGGGTATAATAATGTTGAAGATATTACTGAAGATGGTTGGAAAACTATCCGAGGAGCTGCTAAGAAAGCGAAAGAATTGGGTATCTCAGCAGAAGCTTTCGCTGGTATGATGGGGAACGCCAATGAGGAGTCAGCTTTTGATGCAACTTTAGAAGAGCAAGGTAATGTAGCAAGTAGAGGTCTCGGTCTCTTTCAATGGACAGATACAGATGGTAGTCCTCGAAGAACTCAATATGAAAATTGGGTAAAAGAAAAAGGTTATGACATCAAAGACCCAGCTACAGCAGGTGCCGCTTCTATTGAGTATATGGATAAAGAGATGCAAGGTAGTGGGGATTTTGGTTCTGCCTTTTGGACTAATTATATTCGTGGAGGTTGGGGTCGTACTGACTTAAATCAAACCTCTAAAAGTTATGAGGAATTTAAGAAAACTACGAATGTAAAAGGCGCTACTTACGACTTCGTTGCAGCTTTTGAAAGACCAAGAGATGATACGTTAGACAAACGTGCTAAAATGGCAGAGGGTATTTACGAAAAAATCAAAGACGAATATGGTACAACTAGTGGTTCAGATGAAAGCGGAGATAAAAAGAAAAAATCCGTATCAGATAACTTAAAGGGTTGGTCTGAGGACGCTATTCCTAATATGCCTAAAGACCGTGACTACGGTAAAGAAGAGCAAGGTTTTAAAGGTCGTTTAGATAAGATTGAAAAACTAAAAGGTGATGAAGCAACTAGTATTGCTAAATGGAAAGAAGAGCGTGAAGTTTCGTTACAGAAGAGAACGATAAAAGGCGCTCGTTTGGTAGTGATGGTCTTGTCCATGTTAGCTTTGGTATATCCTTCTATTCTCTTGTTAGCTTATGTGTTTGACTCTTGGTTTGTCTACATTGATAGTCCAGCTATGAGGGTTGTAACCTTTAATTATAGAGCGATTGAACAGAACAGAAACGGTTCAGGTGGTTTATGGTTCGCAGATAAGAAAGAAAACGCGAAGTTGAAGACTAAGCGTTTAGGTTTAGGTGATACATTGATTTGGGCAGCGATTTTCAGTTTAGCTGGGGTACTAGGTGTGTCCGGTATCATGTATGAGACCGCAGGCAGTATTTGGCAGTTTATTTCGGATTCCATTGGTTATGTGATCCACGGTTAGCAGAAAGTAGGTAGTTTAATTTGGCTATTAGAACATACTTAAAAGTAGGCGATATAGTTGAAGGTTCTTGGGAGGTCATTAAGCAGATTGGACAAGGTGGTTCAGCGACTGTTTATTTGGTACGAGACATTGAACTAAATCGTTTCTTGGCTTTGAAAGAAGTCCCGGTAAGAGGAACTAAAGAAGGTGAAAGACAAGCAAGAGCGGTAATTGCAGAAGTTAATTTGTTAAAATCTTTGTCTCACCCTTCTATTCCTCGTATTATTAAAATGACAAAAGATGCGCACTCTCTCTTGATTGTCATGGACTATATCGAAGGTTATTCTTTGCGAGACTTGATTGCGAAGAAGTCTTACATTGATGAAAAGTCTATTGTTCGTTGGGGTTTGGCTTTGTGTGATACTTTGAAGTATTTGCATAATCGTAATCCAAAGGTCATTTATCGAGATTTGAAACCTCACAATGTCATGTTGTCTAATGAGAATCACTTGTTCCTCATGGACTTTGGTATCTCACGTGAGGTAGGTCCTGATTTTGACTATAGTAAAGAACCAAAATTAGGTACAAAAGGTTATGCTGCACCAGAGATGCGCACAAAAGAAGCTTGGTTTGATGAGCGTTCCGATATTTATGCTTTGGGTCGTACTCTGTACTTTTTAGCAACTCGTAACAGCCCTTCTATAGAGGTTTTACAAGATGGTCGGAAGTTGCCAATTTTACCAATTCGTCAATACGATTCTACTCGTTCAGTAGGTTTGGAGAAGATTATTGAGAAGGCAACTGCCTTTAAACCACAAGACCGGTATCAGTCCGTAGAGGAAATGATTTATGACTTGAAGAACATTGATAAGATGTCTGAAGGTTATATTAAGAAGATTAAGAAGAGAGCTACAACCATTTATAGTTTATTTGGAACTCTGATTTTAGGTGGTTTGTTATTAGGAACTGGTGTCTTGTACTCGCAAATGGCAACAACAGATGCTTATAAGCAAGCGTTAGCTACAGGTAAAACTTCTCAGAACATTGACTCCTTGTTAGAAGCAAGTAAGATTTTACCGAATGAGGTAGAACCTTACATGGAGTTAGTTCAAATCTACCGTTCAAGTGGTCATTTTACAAGTGAAGATGAGTTTCAACTCTTGGGTTCCTTACAGTCTAATATTCCTAGCTTGAAAGGGAAAGAAGGAGCAGGAGACTTGCTTTATCAAGTAGGTCAGTTATATTGGTTCTATTACCCACAAAACGGACAAACGAAGTCTGTACCGTGGTTTGAACAAGCCAAAGAGTTTGGTGTATCTGATAAAAATCAGCATTTGCTTTCAATTTACTTAGAACTAGGTACATTCAAGAAGGGTATTTTAAGTTCGATTACGGATAATTCAGATAGTGGTATGTATAAGAAATACTGGACTGCTTTGAGTGAGTTAGAGTCTGAAATGGGTTCTGACCCACAGTTGCAATTAACTTACTTACAAAGTGTCTTTGATGTAATCGACTCTTATTCAGGTGGTTTGAAAGCGGACGGTTTGACTTTAGAAGAGCTGACTACAGTATTTGATAAAGCAGTTGCATCGGTATCGACCTACACAGGCAAAACCGATGCACAGAACAAAGCGAAAGCTGAGTTGCAGAGCCGAGTTGACACCGTTCGAAATAAATTGAACACAACGTATGGAAAACGTTAGGGGGTGGGTTTCATGAACATTTTTACAATTTTAGGAATCCTACTCATTGCGGTTTCTGTAGTAGGTTTGTTAATTATTTCGGCTAAATACGGTATTAAATCCACACTTGACATTTACACAGGTAGGGAGAAGAAGAAAGTCTTGTCTCGTATTGAAGCTCGCAAAGGTTTAATTGGAGCAGAGCAAACTGCTGAGTTGGTAGAAAAGTATTCAGCTATGGAAGGGGTATCCACAGGTCGAGCGTTTGGTTCTGCTCACACGACAGGCTCTTTAACTCAAGACTTGTTTAAAAACCCAGAGAAAGTAGATGAATTATTGGGTGTTCTTATGGAGAACAACTCAGCAACAACTTCAAATTTAGAGGTTGATGAGTCTATTTCCTTGAACTACCATGAGGAAGAATATGAAGAAGAGCAAACAGGTGTTTTGGACTCTGATGAGGTAGAAACTCTAGCTGAGAAAAGAGAGCAAAGACAAGTAAAATCGCAGATTAAACGGTCTTTAGCTACACCAATCTCTACCAAAGGTATCTTCCAAGTGGCGACAATTTATGATAATATTGAGCTTTAATGTAGAAAACACTTGCATAATAAGTAAGTTGTGCTATAATAAAGTTTAGGTAAAGGGAGCTTACCTCCCTTTTTCGTTTAAAACTAGCAGAAAGACTGAGGAACAACGTACATGTCAAAAGAGATGAAACGTAAGAAAGCCTTACGTTTGAGTGTAAAAAGAGGGGTAGTTGCAGTGGCAGCGGTAGCAACTGTAGCTACTGTAGGTTCTGTAGGTGCAGAGGAACAAGGTTTTGACCGAGTTTCGCCTACGGTAACGATTGAGCCTACAACTCCAAGTACAACCACACCAACAAATTCAAATGGAGAACCTACCACACCGGTATCCGCTCCAAATTCGGAAACCACTCCGACTCCAATACCTTCGGAAACTCCAAAAGCAGAAGAGAAACCTAAGTCTGAAGACACTCCTAAAGCAGAAGAGACTCCCAATAACGCTAATGGAGAGCCTAAAGCTGAGTCTCCAAAAGATAATGAGCCTTCTAGTGAGACTCCTGCACCAAGCACTTCTGAGCCTTCTCAGAATGCCCCAGCTTCTTCTGAAAAACCAGTAGAGGGTAATAATGAGGGATCAACTCCAAGCGCTCCTACAAGTGGTTCTGAGGGTTCTGAGAGCCCGTCAACACCAAAAGCTGAGGAAACACCAAAGGCTGAGGAAACACCAAAGGCTGAGGAAACACCAAAGGCTGAGGAAACACCAAAAGCTGACAGTTCGGTATCCAATCCGTCTGAAGGTCAACCTAGTGAGACTCCAACAACACCTCCAAGTGAAGGCGAAAAACCAAAAGAGGAGCAACCTTCACCTCCAACAGAGGGTGAAAAGCCTAAAGAAGAAGCGCCAACAACTCCAAGTGAACCAACTACACCTCCAACAGAAGGCGAAAAACCAAAAGAGGAAACTCCAAGTAACCCAACCGAGGGTGAAAAACCGAAAGAGGAGCAACCTTCAACTCCGACACCAGAAGAGCCAACAACTCCACCGAGTGAAGGAGAAAAACCAAAAGAAGAAACTCCTCAAAATCCGAGTGAGCCTGTAACTCCTCCAACTGAGGGTGACAAACCTAAAGAAGAGCAACCAACAACTCCACCAAATGCGGGTGAACAACCTAAAGATGGGGATAAACCAAAGGAAGAAAACCCTACAACACCTCCAAGTGAAGGTGAGAAACCAAAAGAGGAAACTCCTACAACACCTCCAAGTGAAGGTGAGAAACCAAAAGAGGGAATTCCTACAACACCTCCAAGTGAAGGTGAAAAATCAAAAGAGGAAACTCCTAAAGAAGAGAAACCTACTGAAACTAAACCTACTTTGACTTTCGACAATGATAAAGTGGTAGAAAAACAAGACAATAACTACAATGTAACAGCTAACGACAAACAAAAAGTTATGGTTACTGCACCAGAGGGTATCTCACCAGACTCTGTGAAAATTGTACAAACATTAGCAAATGGTACAGTTAATGAGTCTCAAGGTGTTAAAGGGGAAGTTCTTCCAGTAAACTCTACTTTGGAGTTAGTCTATACAGACAAAGATGGAGTTGAGCATAGAGAGCCTTTAGGAACTATTGTAGATAAAGGAACGCACGAAGTGGTTGCTAAGTCCGAAGAGCGTACATTGGATTTGACTGTAACACCTACTTTAGAGGGTGACACACTCCCAGAAACTCTGACTTTGACCACTAAAGATGGTAAAACTACGTTAACTGCTTCGCTAGTAAATGGAGTTTATCACTTTGATGGTTCTGTTCTCCCAGAAGGTGAATATGATTTCACAATCAGTGACTCTGCGGTATCTCGCTTTGGTCGAAAATTTGGTAATCAAGTGTTCCACTTGAAAGGAAAAGCACCTGAAGTTAAACTAACTCCAGAGCCAACTCCAACTCCAACCCCAGAGGAGCCAACTAAACCTTCTGAGGAAAAACCAAGTGAACCAAGTGAGCCAAGTGAACCAAGTAAACCTAGTGAACCGGAAAAACCTAGTGAAGATACTAAACCGACTCCTACACCAACTCCAAGTGAGCCTACTAAACCATCAGAAGATGTAAAACCGACTCCTAGTGGTGATGAAAAACCAGTTGTGCCTACAACACCAGTAGTTCCAACTACACCGACTGAGCCAGTTGCACCAGTTACACCAACTCAACCAACTGCTCCGACTGTACCAGATACACCAATCGCTCCGTCACCAGCCCCTATAGTTCCAACTACTCCAAGTGATAATAATGGTACGATAGGTGGGAACACAACTATCATTAACCCACAACCACAAGATCACGATAACACTAATGGTAACACAAACGCTCCAAGACCTAACGATAATATCAACATTGGTGGGGTTTCGAACCAAACGAACTATGTCGAAAGCCCAGATAAGATTACCATTGGGGTATCCGGAGGTTCCGTTCAAAACGTTAAAGCAACTGTGTCTTCACAAGATGGTACAACTGAGTTAACAGGTCGAGTGGTAAATGGTTCATTCGTAGCAGATAGTCTCCCAGAAAAAGATGGGGTTTACACCGTTAAGGTTCAAGTAACTGACGATAAAGGTCAAGTTTCTGAGAAAACAATCACTTATGCAGTAAACAAAAACGGTTCAACTTACGATTGGTTGAATAAAGATGTAAACGGTGCTTATTACCAACGTTTGAGTGAGGACTTGAAACTTTCTGAACACTCAACTACACGACTAGATACAAGCAAGACTAAGTTTACCTTTACATTAGATGGTAAAGTAGTAACAGTAGATGCAAGTCTCGTTAAAGTAGATGAGAAGAAAGAGGAAGATGGTTCTTACACTTATACATATACTTTTAACAAAGACGGCTTCAAGGAAAATGGGGTATGGTCTATATCTGTTGCAACCGTAGACGTTGATGGTCATGCTTCTTCTTCAAATGCTTCGGTTCAATTCCAATTCGTATTGGATAACATTGTACCTGAGTTGAAGATTGAGGGTGTAACAAACAATGGTAAGTACAACACTGCTAAACACCAATTAAAAGTCTTAGTTAAAGATAACATTGGTTTAGCACGTGTACGTGTATTAGTAAACGGTAAAGTTTATGAGTTCACCAAAGAAGAATTGCTAAAAGGTGAGAAGTTAATTGAACTTGAACACTCTGATAAACCTTATTCGATTGAAGTTGAGGTAGTGGACTTAGCAGGAAATACTACAACCCAAAAGGTTGAGGGTATCACAATTACTGCTACAACTGCCCAAGCACTTCTTGGTTCTGATAACTTTAAATTTGCAGTAGGTGCTTTAGGGTTAGGTTTCTTTGGTGGGTTGCTTGCTTGGTGGTTTGCAGCAGTTCGCAAACGTAAACGTAAAGAGCAAGAATTGGAAGAACTTCGTATTGGTGCACATATTGTCACTGAAGCAGAAGGTTTGGTGTCGTCAGGTAGCGGTTCTGCTTCAACTGGTCAACCAGAAGAAACTGGTGTAACTGAGACAAGCGAATTAGAAGATAGTGGAGAAGTCGTTTCTGAGCTTCTTGACTCTTTGAAAGAAGAACCATTAGTAGTTGCTCCAACTATGGGAGATGTCACAACTGACGATAGTTCGACTGCGACTCTTCCACTAGATGAAACAGGTGTTGTAGGGGAAACCTCAGTTCTTGATGAGGAAACTAGTGAGCAAACTTCTGTATTGGAAGAAGAAACTTCTGAGCAAACTTCTGTATTGGAAGATGAAGAACACACTTCTGAGCAGACTTCTGTACTCGACGAGGAAACTGCGGAACAGACTTCTGTTTTAGATGAGGAACTTAGTGAACAAACTTCTGTACTTGACGATGCAGAGAAAACCTCTGTCCTTGCAGAAGAAACTGAGGTTCTAGCTGAGGAAAAACCTAAAGCTAAGAAAAGAAAACCTCGTAAAAGAAAGAATGACTAAAGAAAACTAAGCTTTAGCATGTACGTTCGAGGACTGTTAATAGCAGTCCTCTTTTAGTTAAGAGAGGGAATCCCATACAATGAGAGAATTTGTTTTAAATTTAGTCTTAAAACGTTTAGTAAATAAGACTAAAGGTTACAGCACAGATAAGATGTTAAGTTACTACGGTTCTTTAAGAGAAAGAGTCTATGCAAACTTAATGCTGATTATTATTGCTTTATTTTCAACTGTAAATTATGCACTAACCGTCGGGTTTAAACAGTGGATTTTATATGTGGTACTAGGAGTCATTATTCTAGGTCTTGCGGTATCTGTCTTTTTCCACGCAGTTTTGTATTTGCACGTTCGTAATTACTTGAATTTTATGTTCAAGCCAATTACAGAGGATTTAGAACGCCCAGAGAGCTATTTTGAGCGCTTGTTACCAGTTGAGGATGATAAACTCGAAGGAGCGAAAAAAGATAGCGTAGAAGTCAAATCTGAGCCTTCTGAGGGTACTGAGGAAGAAGAGGGTTGATAGTTTTATGTCCAACTATAAAACAAGTGTCCTTGGGGAGTTGACCCAAGAGGACTTTGAGTTAGAGTCTAACCCTATTAAAGAGCCAACCTATACTCGCAGTCAAAAGCCAAAGAAAAGCAAAGAGAGTGATATCTTCCGTTTTCTACGTGGTTTTACCGTTGCTTTCATTTTCATCTTTGCTATTTTAATGGTTCTGAAGTTGACTTTTAGTCCAATTAAGATTTCAGGGTCGTCTATGGAGCCGGCTATGAAAGACGGTCAAGTTTGGTTTAGCACCATTAAAGAGTTCAAACACCCAAATAGAGGAGACATTGTAACTGCTTATAATGTTTTAGATAGAGTTCGTATTGTAAAACGAGTGGTTGCAACAGAGGGTGATCAAATTAAAGTTTTAGATAATGGTATTTATATCAATGGTGCTTTGGAAGATAACTCAACTGAGACTAAGAAAATGGTAGAAGACACAACAACTTGGTTAGGAGCGCACAAAGGTCTAACTACGACTGTAGGTAAAGATGAGTATTTTCTAATGGGAGATAACCGAGAAAACTCAGTAGACTCTCGTAAGAGTGGTATCTTTCCTTCGTCCACAATTCGGACAGTTGTAACTCTCCAAGCACCAGAATTTGTTAAAAATGTTTTAGAAAAGACACTAAGACAGTCAAATTAAGGAAAATTTTCAAATTTTTGATGTCTCAAAAACGTTGATATATCAAGGTTTTAGACACAAAGCCTTATAAATCAACATATTTTTAAAGAAATTTAGGTAAAACTGTTGACAGAACTAGGTTTGTGTGATATAATGTTTATTGTAAGTTAGCCAAAAGGCTAACGAATAAAGAAAGGAGCCTACACATGGCTAACAAACACGATTTGATTGCAAAAGTAGCTGAAGCTACTGAATTGACTAAGAAAGACGCTGGTAAAGCAGTAGATGCTGTCTTCTCAGCAGTTTCAGATTTCCTTGCAGCAGGTGAAAAAGTACAACTTATTGGTTTTGGTAACTTTGAAGTTCGCGAACGTGCAGAACGTAAAGGTCGCAACCCACAAACAGGTCAAGAAATCACAATCGCTGCTACTAAAGCTCCAGCTTTCAAAGCGGGTAAAGCTCTTAAAGAAGCAGTTAAATAATAAACTAATAGAAAGTAACTTTCGCTATTAGTTGTTATCAGTTTTAGAGTTAAAACTTTGTTTTTAACTCTTGGGTATCGCATGATTGCAAGGTTTTCACCCTTTAGCGGTTTGATTCCGTTAGATACTCATTGCAGTTTTTCGACTGCAAACCTTTTTCCTAGAATTGAAAAACTTCGTTTAAAACGTGGTTGTCATGAGCTAGGCATAACGTAAAGCTTGGCAAAAGCCGAATAGTCAACTTTACGCTCTTGGTTTATACTCATGCCAAGAGTCTCCGAACTGTCGGGTTCGGCATTTCCATTTACAACATACACAAGACATGAGGTGTGCATCGAATACTTGAATGGTTTTTGGAAACTTTAGTCATTGGTTTGGGTATTCAAGGGTGCGACGGGTCCCGATGACGAAGGACGAACGCTCGTTAGGGTTACTAGTTCTGCACCTAGTCGCAAACGGTCAAGTTGCTGACTTCATGAGGTTGGACTCCTCGCGTTTGTTTAGAGAGGTTTTCTTATCTCTCTAGTTTAGCTTTCATAAGCAAACCCTTTCTAATAAGGTAGTGTATCTAAGCCTTTGGCTATACGAAGTAGGTACACTGCTACAAGCGCGGATGGTGAAATTGGCAGACGCACACGGTTTAAGCCCGTGCGAACGGTATCGTTCATGAGGGTTCAAGTCCCTCTCTGCGCATTACAGAATAAGGTTCTATAGCTCAACTGGATAGAGCATTCGCCTTCTAAGCGAAAGGTTGCAGATTCAAGTTCTGCTGGAATCATTGAGGTTTTTCTCATAGCGGTGGGAATAAAAACCTCGTTGCGGATAATGTGGCTGTCCTAAGTGTTGGTAAGGCAGGTTGGTTTCTACAAGTCGCGCTTGTACATCGGTTCGATTCCGATAATCGGGGGTTCGATTCCCCTTGTCCGTAGTAAAGATACTGTTTATTCAAGATTAAATCCAGGGTAGGTATCTTTAATTGATTAGTGTCGCGATTTCTAGTGTCAGTAGTTCAATGTTTTAGATTTTGAACGAAGTTATGTCCTAGACTTCACTAATCAACCTCAGAATCGATAGCTCAGTTGGTAGAGCACCGGACTTTTAATCCGGGGGTTTCGCAGGTTCGAACCCTGTTCGGTTCATTATAGCTTTAGGTGAAAGCCTACATCATTATCTTTCTGATGACACATAGGGAGTGTATGATGAACTTGTAACTAAATGGAGTCTCAAAATAAACTCATGAAGATTTCAATTTAAGACGAAAACCAAGTCTTAAATAAACCTAAATAAATCTTTATAAAACTGCTTTGACAACAGTATAAACATCGTCACTACCGTGGGCTACACGGGAAGTAAAGTCTGTGGACTGTTAAACAAACAAGATTAGATAGACAATGAACTTCTGCGAAGTTCATTGTCGTTGAAATTGGACAGGATGAAGCAGAAAGATTCTTAGTAAATAGAATTTACTAATGAGGTTCATAATTTGTATTTAATTATTTTTGAGTACACTTTATGTAGCAGTTTTTCAACGTTAGGTTCGAAACTAATAAGAAGAATGATGGACACGTTTTGGATAGTTACATAATGCTATATTCAGACTCGATAGCTCAGTAGGGAGAGCATCTGTCTTACAAGCAGAAGGTCACTGGTTCAAGCCCAGTTCGAGTCATGCCGGAAAGATTGTTTTGAAGTAATTCATGGCAACTTCGGTTTAACAACTGTCAAAGGTTGTTAAATCATTATAGTACAAGCATAATGTGCAACCACTATGTGAGTGCTTGAGTTTCTTATCTAATTAGATAAGAACACATGAGTAGAGTGTTAATCTTCTACTAACGCCCCTCAGCGAAACGAGGTGACGCCAACGGTTCGATTAGCAGACTAAAGCTAGTTAAGATAAGGTTGGTGAGGTTTACTGCACTTCAAATCCAAGCAATATGTGTGCTGAAAGGTTCAGAGTTCTCCTTTTTCAGTAAACCAAGAATAAAACTCAGTTGCAAACCGATGGAGACATCTACGCTTATGGGTTCAAATTTGTCTTAGAAGTCGGTTTTAAAAGCCTTTTACCATAGAAGTACAGTTTCTAGGTAATAAAAAGCACGAACAATTCAGTCTGACTGTACTCGGCTGAGGTTCAAAAACTTGTTGGTTAAAAGGTTCTCCGACATAAGGTACCAGAGGTGTTAAGGGTATTATTTTAGGCGCGATAGCTCAGTTAGGTAGAGCAGCAGGTTGAAGCCCTGTGTGTCGGTGGTTCGATTCCACTTTGCGCCATAACTGCTTAAACTTAAAGCGCGCAAAGTTTAAGCAGCGGAACCTGTTCTTGTTTTTGAAACGTTTAGTTTTAGGAACAGAAATCCACAAAAGACAAAAAGAACAATAAACAAACGAAACGCGTTCGTTTACAAAATTTTGGTTTATTTTGAACTTGCTTTAATATGATACCTCTTTTGTCAATGGGTATCAAAGAAAACCCAAGTTCCGCTTCTATTCAAACCAAACTCTTCCTTATGTCACTTTCGTTCAATTAGTAGTTGTCAGCTTCTTACCGAACGGGTACATTAGGGAGTTCAATCCACCATAGCTCAGTTGGTAGAGCGCATGACTGTTAATCATGATGTCACTGGTTCGAGACCAGTTGGTGGAGTTCTATCGTGAGATAGAAGAATAAAATATTTTAATTAGAGAGATATTATACACTTAGTCTAACTCTCATCAAGAACCACGATGTGATATGTATTGAAGATTTATCAAGTCAAAATCTAATGAAAAACCATAAATTAGCGAAATCTATTAATGATGTCTCATGGTATGAATTTGTGATGATGTTAGAGTACA
>ERZ773022.1490-NODE-1490-length-15555-cov-8.322710_pt1 | contig 15555 bp, 17 predicted proteins | sample MGYA00580839_ERZ773022 | MGnify/ENA primary metagenome ERZ773022 (study PRJEB29015, sample SAMEA2738020) | human oral metagenome | biome: human oral; feature: human-associated habitat; material: dental | place: China | collected 2044 ... | reverse complement strand
GCAGCACGCCCGCGTCGACCCGGACTGGGTGAAGGCCTTCGTGGAGACGCGCGGACCGCGGCTCAGCGGGCTGAGCCGCCGGGAGGCCCTCAAACACCTGTGACCTCACCTCCCCGGGTCGGGTGACGACGGATTAGGCCAACTCATCGCAACCCGTGTGCAGAACCCCGGCCCAATTCCCATGGATTTTCTCCGGCTGTGCCGACTAGCGTCGGGAAAACCAGCCGATCCGCGCAAGGCAGCGCGAGGAAGAAGGAACCATGGCAGTCATCACCGTGCTTGGCTCGGGAATCATGGCCACCGCCCTGGCCACCCCCCTGACCGACAACGGCCACGAGGTGCGTCTAGTCGGCACCCACCTCGACCGGGAGATCATCACATCCATCCAGGAAACGGGCATCCACCCGAACCTGGGCCTGAAGGTGCCCGATGGGGTGACCGCCCACCAGCTGGAGGACGCGCCGCGGGCCTTCGAGGGGGTCGAGTTCGTGATGAGCGGGGTCAACTCGTTCGGGGTTGACTGGGCCGGCGACCAGTTCGCCTCCCTACTGCGTCCCGGGATGCACGTGATAGCCCTCGCCAAGGGCATGCAGGCCGACGACGACGGCAACCTCACCATCCTGCCCCGGGCACTCGCCTCCCGCCTCCCCGAGGAGCTGCGCTCCCGGGTGAGCGTCTCCGCGATCGCGGGGCCCTCCATCGCGGGCGAGGTGGCGGTGCACCGCCACACCAGCGTCGTGTTCACCGGCGAGGATCCCGAGGTTCTGGCGCGCTGGCGCGAACTGTTCGCCACCGAGCACTACCACGTGTGGACCAACACCGACTTCGTGGGCGTCGAGGTGTGTGCGGCGACGAAGAACTGCTACGCCTTCGGGGCCGGTTTCATGCAGGGCCTGCTCGACGCGATGGGCGAGGCGGCCGGGGACCGTTACGTCAACTACAACTACGGGGCGGCCCTGTTCGGGCAGGCCTCCGTGGAGATGATCCAGTTCATGGAGCTGCTGGGCGGCAAACCCACCACCCCCATCGGGCTGCCCGGGATCGGCGACTGCTTCGTCACATCCATGGGCGGCCGCAACGTGCGGTGCGGCCGGCTGGTCGGGTCGGGGATGACCTTCAGCCAGGCCCGCGCCCAGATGCCCGGCGTGACCCTGGAGGGCGCCGCCGCCATCGTCGTGATCGGCAGGGCCGTGGTCCGCCTGACCGAACGCGGCATCGTGCCCCCGGAGAGGTTCCCGCTGCTGCGTCACCTCTACGAGGTGGTCGGCCTGGACCAGCCCGTGGCCGTCCCCTGGGACAGCTTCTTCGGCGGCGACGGCTCCGGCCAGGCCTGACCCGATACCCACCCCAACGACGAACGAGCAAAGGAGCCGAGGTGAGCAGGGCAGCACAAATCCTCAACGCGCTGGAATCCACGCGCGCCACCTCGGCCGACGAGTTCGCCGCCCTGCTCGGGGTGAGCCGTCGCACCGTCGCCGGTGAGGTGGCCTCACTGCAGGAACTGCTCGGCCAGGCCGCCTCCATCACCCTGGTGGAGGGCCGCTACCGCCTGCTGGTGGCCGACCCGCCCCGCTACCGGGCCATCCGTTCCGGGCTGGCCTCCAGCACCTCCTTCAACGACCCCACCGCCCGGGCCTCGTTCATCGTCGCCCGTCTGTTCCGCGCCACCCAGCCCGTGAGGATCGAGGAACTGGCGCAGGAGATGTCGGTGGGCCGCACAACGGTGGTGGCGGACCTCAACCGGGTCCGGGAACACGTCGGCGAGTGGGAACTGGAGATCAAGGGACGCACCCATGTCGGTCTGGTGCTGCGCGGCCCGGAGCTGCAGCAACGCCTGCTGATCCTGCGGCACCACTACCCCACCGCCTACGACCACCACCCGAGTTGGCAACGGATCGAGCAGGCGGTCGCCGGGCTGACCGCCGAGGCCGGGCTGGATCCCGTCCACATTCCCGAGTTGACCCGCTGGGCCGTCGTGGCCACGGACCGGACCCGCCAGTCCCGTCCCCTGGGGATATTGCCCGCCCGGTACCGGGAGCTGCCGGGCACCCCGGCCCACGCGCTCGCCGAACGCCTCACTCTACGCCTGGCCGACGACGGGGTTGAGCTGGCCGGCGACGAGGTGACCTTCCTGGCGCTCCCGATCGCGGGCATGCGCGCCCCGAGCGACAGCGAACTCGCCACCGACCTCGGCAACCACGGCGAACCCATCGAGGAGCTGGTGGAACGAGCCCTGACCGCCATCCACACCGAGATGCAGATCGACCTGACGGGTGCCCCGCAGCTCACCGAGTTCACCAGGCACCTGGCATACATGATCAACCGGATGCGGTACCGGATCTGGGTGGACGACTCGGGGGTGGCCAGCATCGGCCAGGAGTTCCCCGTCGCCCACCGCATGGCCACGGTGGCCGCGCGGGTGATCGAGGAGCGGGTGGGGCTGCCCGTCGACGGTTCGGAGTTTGGTTTCCTGACGGCCTACTTCCAGGTGTTCCTGGAGGCCGTGGACCGGAACCCACGGCTGCCGCTGCGGGTCGCGGTCATCACCTCTACGGGCCGGGTCACGGCCGAGCTGGTGCGCCTCCAGCTGTCCAGGCTGCTGCCCTCGGCGACGCAGTACCTGCTGTTGCCGTCCGCCGTCACGAAGGACGAACTCGCCGGGGTCGATCTGGTGGTCACCACCGACGACCGCCCGGTTTCCGCCCCGGTGCCGGTCCTGCGCGTGAGTCACATCCTGGATCGCCGCGCCCTGGCCCGGGAACTGGACCGCCACCACATGCGGCTCCCCGATTCGGACGGCGGCATCCTGGCCAGCGCCCTCGACGAACAGCACTTCTTCGCGCTGCCGCCCGGCACCGACTACGCGGACGCCGTCGACTACATGACCGCCCACCTCGAGGCCCGCGGCCTGGCGGAGCAGGGTTTCGGGGAACGCATCCGGGAACGCGAACGCCTCTCCCCAACCCAGCTCGACTCCTGGGTCGGGTTCCCCCACACCACCCTCACCACTGGATCCGGAGTGCTGCTGGCCGTCGGCGTGGTTCCCCGGAAACCCGACGAGGACGGGGTGCGGCTGATCGTCCTGCTGGGGGTTCCGCAGGATCCGCGCCGCGGCGAGAGCGTTCTCGTGCCCGTCTACGACGCCGTGCTGCGGCTCGGCACCCGCCGGGACCTGCTGACACGGATCTCGCACCTGACCACCTTCGAGGAGTTCTACTACTTCCTCGCCACCAATCCGCTCACAGAAAGCTGAGACGATGACGTTCTGGATCTTTCTCGCCGCCCTGGGCGCCGCCTGGGTGTTGCAGTCCTACCTGTCCTTCAAACAGACCCAGTCGTTCACGAAACTGTTCGTCGCCATGCGCCGCCGCGGGCGGGTTGCGATGGGGAGGTTCAAGGGCGGCATCGTGCAGGGCGCGATCGTCCTGTTCGGCATCGACGCCGACGGCGTGATCACCGAGGGCCACCGGCTGAACGGGGTCACGGTGATGGCCCGGTTCCGTGGATTCGAGGATTTCACGGGCCAGAGCATCACCGACATCGACCCTGCCGACGCCGCCCACCACGGCAGGCAGGTCCGCAAAGCCGTCGAGAACGCCCGCGAGAACTACCGGATCATCACCGCCGGAGGCCAGGCCCCCGAACCGCCGAGCGCCCTGGCCCGCACCGTCAAGAAGGTCAGGGGAACCTTCCGCCGCCGGACCCCCACTCCGGCCACGGACTGACGACCCCTCTTCTTCATTCCTGTTCACACCCCGGGCATGCCAGCCCGGGTCCCACCGGGGCCTGACAGGTCCGTCATGCCCGAAAACACCCGAAAGGAGTTGAGATGTCCGACTTTTTGAACTGGATGGCCGCCGCCCAGGACGGGATGGTTCTGGCAGCGGAATGGTTCGTCGGGCTGTTCCGGAAGGGAGCAGAAACGTTCCTGAACTGGATGACCAACATCGTGCCGCTCGTTCTGATGCTGCTGATCGCCATGAACTCCCTGATCGCCCTGATCGGGGAGGAGCGCATCAACAAGCTCGCCGCGAAGGCCGGCCGCAACGTGATCAGCCGCTACCTGATCCTGCCGTGGATCGGGGCCTTCTTCCTGACCAACCCGGCGGCCTTCACCCTCGGCCGTTTCCTGCCCGAGGCCTACAAACCCGGCTACTACGCCTCCGTCGCCCAGATGGTGCACACCAACAACGGCCTGTTCCCGCACAACAACCCGGGGGAGCTGTTCGTGTGGGCGGGCATCGCGCAGGGCATCGTCACCCTGCAGCTGCCCACCGGCGACCTCGCCATCCGTTACCTGCTGCTCGGCGCCGTCCTGAACTTCTTCGGCGGCTGGGTGACGGACTTCACCACCGCCTACGTCGCGAAGCAGCAGGGCGTCACGTTGTCGAAGGAGGTGCACGCTCATGTCTGAGTTCCGCACGATCACCGTCTCCAAGGGTCCCGGCGGCTACGGCGGTCCCCTGACCATCACCCCGGACGAGAAACGCAACAAGGTCGTCTACATCGTCGGTGGCGGGCAGAAACCCGAGGTGGTGGACAGGATCGCCGAACTCACCGGCGCGGAGGCCGTCAACGGGTTCAACACCCGGGTGCCCGACGACGAGCACTTCTGCGTGGTCATCGACTGCGGGGGGTCGCTGCGCTGCGGCCTCTACCCGAAGAAGGGCATCCCCACCATCAACGTCGTGCCCACCGGCAAGACCGGTCCCCTGGCCCAGCACATCCACGAGGGCATCTACGTCTCCGCCGTCGGGATGGACCAGGTGCGTCCCGCGGACGCCGACGAGGCCGCCGGGGCGCAGGCAGCGGCGGCCGCTGAGTCGGCGCAGAAGTCCGTTCCCACCAGGGAGGACGGACGCCCCATGAAACTCACCGAGCAGATGGCCACGAAACAGAAGAAGTCGCTGCTGGAGAAGATCGGGCTGGGTGCGGGCAAGGTCATCGCGGTGTTCTACCAGGCCGGCCGCAACGCCGTGCAGATGATGATCAACACCATCCTGCCGTTCATGGGTTTCGTCGCGATGCTGATCGGCATCATCCAGGCCTCGGGTCTGGGCGACTGGTTCTCCCACCTGCTGACCCCCCTCGCCGGAAGCGGCTGGGGCCTGATGGCGCTGGGGCTCATCTGCTCCCTGCCCTTCCTGTCGCCGCTGCTCGGCCCCGGAGCGGTCATCGCCCAGATCATCGGCACCCTCATCGGTGTGGAGATCGGAAAGGGCAACATCCCGCCCCAGCTGTCGCTGCCCGCGCTGTTCGCCATCAACACCCAGAACGCCTGCGACTTCATCCCCGTCGGCATGGGGCTCGGGGAGGCGGAACCCGAAACCATCGAGGTCGGCGTTCCCGCGGTGCTGTACTCGCGGTTCCTCAACGGCGTTCCGCGCGTCGCCATCGCCTGGCTGGCCAGCATCGGCCTCTACCCGCAGTCCTGACCACCCGAACCGAACAACCTGAAAGGATTTTCCCATGGGCTACTCAACCACCATCATCGAAGTCGGGCCGGACGCCAGCGACTTCCTCGCGGAGCAGATGGCAATCACCTTCGCGGGCAACGCCCCCGAGGAGCTGCGCTCGTACTGCTTCGTCATCGACAAGTCGGAACTGACGAGCCCGCTGGCCGTCGGCCAGCCGGTGCTGATCGGCGACCAGGAGTGGCGGATCACCGCCATCGGGGATGTCGCGGAGAAGAACCTGGGCGCGCTCGGACACGTCACCCTGGTCTTCGACGGCGCATCGGAGCCTAGACTGCCGGGGGCGCTGCACCTCAGCGGATCGCATCCCGAACCCGCCCTGGCCGCGGGCACACGGCTGGTGATCGGCAATGCCTGACGACGTCCTGCGCGACGCGCTCGCCCGCGCCACCGACACGGTCGCCGCGTCGGTGGGCCGCGGGGTGCTGGCCTCGGCAGGCGAGCTGATCACCGCCCACCTGGGGCCCGGGCCCTTCAAGGTCGTCGCCGACGAGAACACCTTCGCGGTGGCCGGGGAGGCCGTCCAGGAATCGCTGCGTGGTTCCGGAGCCGCGGTCGCCGAGCCGCTGGTCTTCCCGGGCCGCCCGGTGCTGTACGCGGCCCAGGACAACGCCGACCGGATCCGGGACTCGCTGGGGGACGCGGTGCCGGTGGCGGTCGGGGCGGGCACCCTCAACGACCTGGTGAAGCTGGCGGCCTTCGAACTGGGCCGGGACTACGCCTGCGTCGGCACCGCCGCGTCGATGGACGGCTACACCGGTTCCGGGGCGCCGATGAGCAGCCAGGGGGTGAAGGTCACCCGCGCCTGCAAGGCCCCGGCGGTGATCGTCATGGACCTGGACGTCGCGGCGGCCGCCCCGGCGTACCTGACGGCCTCGGGCTACGGCGACCTGGCGGCGAAGATCCCCGGTGGCGCCGACTGGATCCTGGCCGACGCCACCGGGGTGGAACCCATCGACCCCGACGTGTGGCGCCTGGTGCAGTCGGGGGTGGCCACGGCCCTGTCCGATCCCGACGCCCTCGCCGCAGGACAACCCGACGCCTTCCGGGGTCTCGTGGAGGGGCTGTGCCTGTCCGGGCTGGCCATGCAGGCCTACGGCGGAACCCGCCCCGCCTCGGGAGCCGAACACTACTTCAGCCACCTGTGGGAACTGGCCCACTTGGGCGCCGATCTCGAGGTGCCGTTGTCGCACGGGGCGAAGGTGGCCGTCGGTTCCCTGGCCATGTGCGCCTTCTACGAGGCCCTCATCGGCCGGGACCTGTCGGGAATCGACGTCGACGCCGTCGCGGCGCGGCGTGCACCGTGGCCTGGGATCGAGGCCGACATCCGGAACCGCTTCGAGGGGGCCCTTGCCGATCACGCGGTGCGCGAGACGAGGGCCAAGTACCTGGCCGGGGCGGAACTGGCCGACCGGCTGCGACCACTGGTCGCGGAATGGCCCGAGGTCACCGAGCGGCTGCGGGCGCAGCTCGTCCCGACGCGGATGCTGGCCGACCGGCTCCGCCGCGCGGGCGCCCCGTCGCGCCCGGAGGACATCGGGGTGACGCGCGAGGACGTGCGGGCCCTGTTCCCCAGGGCGATGTACTACCGCTCCCGCTACACGGCCCTGGATGTCGCGTGGGAACTGGGCCTGTTCGAGGACCTGGTGGCGGAGGTGTTCGAGAAGATCTGGGTCTGAACCCGCCCGTTCACGAAACGCCGTGGAACCGGTGCCCGATACAGGAGCGTCACTGGGCCGTTCTCCACGGCGTTTCATGCAGTTGGACAAATCGCGGATCGCGTCCCACACGTCTTTCCTGCCGTTAGATTCTGGTCATGACGAAACAACGACGATTCGGCATCCTGCTTCTGCTACTTCCTCTCCTACTGGGACTCACATCCTGCGTCAGGTATCGGGTGGAGTACGACATAGTCGACAAGGAACACGTCAAGTTGAACTGGAACATCGGGGTCCGGAAACCGGAGAACGGTGTAAAAGCTCCCGAAGACCTCACGGTGGAGAACATCTGCAGAACGGTCGTGGAACACGCGCAGACCCCCGAGGAACTCGCGCAGGCCCCGTACGAGGACGACCTGTTCTACGCCTGCCGGTTCGCGGGTGAGCTGCCCATCAACCACAAGAGACTGATTGGCCCGGCTCCCGACCAGGCCCAGATCATCACCTACGACGAGACCAGAAGGGAATGGACCTTCAGGTATTCCAGCGGATCCGGTAACGCCTCCACGGAATCGGCGAACATGTTCACCGACTTCGAGGTTCGCGTGACCTTTCCGGGTCGCGTCCTGAGCGCCAGCGGCAGCGGCAGGATCGAGGGCAACACCGTTACGTGGTCCGACCCGAAGGACATGTACCTCAAGGAGGGCATGCGGGCCACCGCATCCGCCGACCCGGACCTGAGCTGGCTGTGGCCCACCCTCGGGGTGATCGCGCTGGCGGGCGCCGGTGCCGGAATCGTGCTCGTGGCGCGGAGGCGCAGGCGGCCCCGTCCCCTGGTCCCTTGACCCAGACGGGGGCACCTAGTAGGTTAGTTGGTGTACTAACTAACCAGGAGGGTATGTGTTCGACGATTCCACCCCCATCTTCATGCAGCTGGCCGACCAGCTGTGTGCCGAGATCGTCGCGGGCACCTACCCCGACGGCGCGAAGGCACCGTCGATCAACGAACTCGCCGTGTTCCACCGCATCAACCCGGCAACCGCGAACCGCGCAATCGCGTTGCTGGTAGAGCGGGGCGTCCTGATCAAACGCCGCGGGATCGGAATGTTCGTCGCCGACGGCGCCAGGCTCCACCTGATCGAGGAGCGGCGCCAAGCCCTGGTTGACCGGTACGTCCGCCCGCTGATCGCCGAGGCGGCAACCCTCGGCATCAGCGGACGGGAACTGATCGCCCTCATCCAGAAAGAGGTCAACCCATGACCGCCGCCATAACCCTCGACGGCGTGACGAAACGCTTTGGCACCGTCACCGCCGTCGACGACCTGAACCTGGAATTCCGCCAGGACGTCGTCACCGGTCTGCTCGGACGCAACGGCGCAGGCAAGACCGTGACCCTGACCGGTTCCCGGGAGCGCGTGGATGCGCTGCTACCGGGACGCTCCGTCCTGCGCAGCACCCGGGTGGGGGCGATGAGCACGGTCATCGTCGAGAACAGCCCCGGCCTCGCCACACAGGCGAAGACCGCCGGCCTCACCGTGGAGGCGACGGATCTCCACACCCTGGTGGCCGCCTACGGGCTCGACGGCACGGGGGTGACGGCATGAAACGCTCACTCGTCATGGCGCGCATCATCCTGTCGCGCCGCATGACCTGCTGGTACCTAAGCCCCATCATCGCCTTCGGCATGGTGGCCTTCATACTGGTTTTCCGGTCCCTTCTGCTGACCACTGGCCAGGAACTCCACATCGCGGCGGGAGGCGGCAGCACAGCCATCGCCGTTTCCCTGCTGGCATCCGCCATCACCGCCCTGGCCACCTGTTTCCCCCTGGCGACAGCCGTAGGTATCACCCGGTGTGACGTCGTCCTGGGAAATCTGCTCCACCACCTCCAGGCGGTCGTCTACAACACCCTGCTCCTGGCCGGCATGCTGGTGCTGGAGGGTGCCACCGGGGGATGGTTCATCAATCAGCCCATCTTCGGAACAGGCCTGTTGGATCACGGGAGTTGGTTCACCTTCTGGTGGTTCACCCCGCTGTCGCTGTTGGCGACAATGGCCATGGGGGCGTCGGTGGCCGCCGCCTGGCTCTGGCGGGGGACGCTCGGCCTGCTGCTCCACGCGGCAACCACCATGGCCATTTTCATGACCACGCTCTGGCTCATCAGCCTCTGCTGGGACTGGGCCCGGTTCGCCGCACACTTCAATGCCGGCTGGCTGGCGGGTTCCCTGGCCCTGGCAACCGTCCTGGCGCTGACCGGGACCGCCGCGCTCATCCGCAGGGCGAGCGTCCGCGGCAGCTGACCGGACCCCGCCGGCTGGACCGTCCCGGGCCCAGCCGGCGGGTGGGCCGTAGAATCCTTGTGTATGACGACGCAGCAGGTCCCACCGCCCGGACAGGATCCGGTTTCCGGTGAACCGCTGCCCACCCCCCGGCCCAAGAACAAGGGTTCGAGATTCGCCTCCTGCCTGGGCTTGACCCTCGTCGTGGGATTGATCACCGCCGGGCTCATCAGCCTGTTCGGCGGCTGGGACACGATCCTGGCCGAACGCGACAAGGCCCTCCCGGTCGTGGCCGCCGGGGAAACGGTGCACGCCGAACCCTTCGACGTGAAGTTCCTGAAGGCGTTCCAGGCCGTGGAGGCCAAACCCACCTTCCTGCCCAGGCCGGGGAAGCGCTGGCTGTTCATCACCTTGGAGGTGACGAACACCACACAGCAGTCCATCCAACGGGTTCTCCTGGTCAAGTCGTTGTCTCTGAAGGTCGACGGTCTCACCTCCGAATTCGGTTCGACCACCATCGACCCGAAGCTGTGCCGGTTGCCGGACGGCCTGTCCCCGGATTTCTTCCAACCCGACCTAACCCAGAAAATCGTCGCGGCCTGGCAGCAGAACGATTCCGAGCCCCTGCCGAAGGAACTCACCGTGACATTGTCCGAGAACTCCTATCGCGAAAGCTCGTTGACCGGGGAGAAGGCCTGGTTCGATCCGGAGGAGAAATTCTCCGCCACCCTCACCGTGGAGGAGTTGAAACAGCAATGACACTTCCCGCACACAGCCGGATCGCGCCGCCGGGCCACGACATCCCCCCGGGGGTGCTCACGGGGCCGGGCCCGGACATGGTTTCCCGGCGGCGGTTTTCCAGATGCCTCATGGTGTTGTCACTGACGGCGGCGCTGCTGCTCGGTTCGTGGCTCACCACCCAGCTGCCGGACCGCGACACCGTGGCCGCCGCCCCCTTCCTCCGCCCCGGGAAGGTGGGGCAGGATGTGGAGTTCAGGACAGGCACGGTCAAAGTCACCAACGTGCGTTCCGCCGCCGAGGTGAAGCTGGATTCCGTCGCCACCACCTCCGGGATCTGGCTCGTCGTGACCCTGGACTTCATACCGAAGGGGGAACAACGACTCCTGAGAAAACTTGAGCTGAAGGATGGCAGGGACCGCGTCTTCAACCATGCGAGCAGTCTCTCCAGAGCCTGCGGACCGGCCCAGCCGGGACTGATCCTGGGGTGCGAATTTGCCCTGGAGGTGCCGAAGGACGCCCTGCCGGATGCGGAACTCCACTTGTCCACGAACCCGCCGGGAGCCGAACTCCCGGACGACGTGGCGGTGATCGATCTGGAAATCGACGAAGCCCGGGCGGAACAACTGGGGGCGGAGACACAACGCATAACCATCGCGGTCCCACGCACCAAGGGGAAAGCATGAGGTCGCCCTGGTGGAGGCGCAACATCGGCTGGGTGATCGCGTTGATCCCCCTCCTGATCTGTGCAACGCTCGCATGCTCGCAGCGCACATTCAACCAGTACCTGCCCCGGAACACCTTCAACCGCATCGAGACACAGCCCAGGCAAGGAACACTGCACCAGCGATACACCGAATCAGGCACCACCTTCAGCCTGGACGTGACCGTGAGCGTGAGGGACGTGCAGGCCGTCGACCAACACGAGAACGTCCGCGCCGATACCGGAGCGCAACTATGGCGGGTCGATCTGGACTTCGAGGCGGAGCCGGATCAGGTTCTGGTCGGATGCACCGCGGAACTGGAGACGGACGGGGTACGTTACGGAGGGGGCGGCGGCAAGATTGCCGCCAGCAATAACGGTTTTTCCTCTTCGAATTTCCAGACCTGCACCCCGTCCGACACCCCCGGCCCCTCGTTCAGCCTGGACGGCACCACGCTCACCGAAACCACCCCTCCCCGTCCAAGGAACTGGTCGATCAGCCTGACCTTCGCCCTGCCCACGGGCGTCACCCCGCAGGCGTTGCGCCTGTCGTGGTACGCCCCGGACTATCTGTACATCCCGCTATAGGGCCCGCCGGGGAACGGCTATCGGGTTTCCCGAAGGGTCCGGCCGGGGTACCGCGATCCGTCTGCCCCCGACCACCAGGTTCACGGAGGCCGCGAGCAGGGCCATGGCCAGCACGGAGTAGACGAGCTGCGAGGCCGAGTCCAGGTAGGGTCGCAGAGCCATGTCGAGCCCGTAGGGACGCGGGCCGACCGCTTCCCGGAGCAGCCACGTGACCCCGACCTGTACCTGGCCGACCGCCACGAAGGAAAGACAGAACATCACGATGGGGGCGGGCCCCGCGATGAACACCCGCGACAGGGCTCCCCAGAGGGCCTGCAGGGGAACCAGAATGGGTTCTCCGGTCTCCTCCAACACCCTGCGCCAGAATCCCGGGACCCGTTCGATACGCCCCTTCAGGCGCCGTGAGGCGGGCGAGCGGCCGGTGCCCGTCACAAGATCCGTCTGATAGCTGGATGCCCCAATGGCGAGCCACGCCAACGGCAGCACGACCAGGGGACCGAGACCCGTGCAGGTTTTCACCAGCCAGTCCCAGCCGGACAGGAGGAAATCCCGGACCGGTCCCAGCCACGACATGAATCCCTCCAGCTGAGCGATGGCGGCGTCGACGACGGCCCGGTCCCGGAGCCACTGCCCGATCTCCTTGACCTGCCCCATGAAGACGTTGGTCAAGGTGACCATCCAGAACGCCTCGAGGTAGATAGCGATCAAGGCGATCACGACGGAGCGGCGGAAGGCCTCCGTCAGGGCAATGGTTTTGCGGATCAGGATCGCCCCGATGACCATGGCCGCCAGGTACCAGCCCTCCCCGTAGCTGTACCTCGCCGAGTTGAGGTGCATGATGCCATCGTCGTAGGTGATGTCGTGAACGTAGAGACGCGAATCCTGGCTCACCAGGCCCTGGGCGGCGTAGGCCGCCAGGAAAGGCAGCAGGACCTCCATGGAAACCAGCAGGTGGTGGCGCCACCGTTCCCGGAAGGTGTTGCCCCGGTAGGTGTGGCTGAAGGCCGGCAGGGTTTCCGAGGCCACCCGCAGCATGAGGATCAGCGTGATTAGGGTGCTGAGCGGTGCCAGGGGAAGGATCAGCGCGCCGACGGTTCCGTTGATCCCCGAAGCCCACACTGCCAGCCACAAAAACCCCATGCGCCCGATGATCCCGATCAGGCACAGGCCGACGAGCTGCGGCCAGTGGTCGCGCAGCACCCGGCCAGTGTCGGCCAGGAGGCGTCCCCAGGAGGCGAACCAATCGTTCACTGGCTCACGCTATCGAGCGGCTCGTCGAAAACGAGACGCCAGTTCTCCTCCTCGGGGACGTCGATGCCGCGAGTCAGGGCCCAGTCGATCAGGAGCTGGCGGATGTCGAGCATGCCGTTGTACAGGACAGGAGCGTTCGCCCCCTGCCGGTAGTCGCCAGCCCCGCTGAGCCTGTAGTGGTTCAGGGCGACGGCGAAACGGTCGGCGTCGGCCACAGGACGGCCGTCCGGATGACGCAGCCCCCTGATGCGCCGCCCGACCGGTTCGTTCAGGTTGATCTCGTAGCCGATGCCCCACGCGATGTCGTACTGGTAGTCCCAGATCGTCTGACCGTCACGTTCCACGCTGGTCATGGTGACGGGGTCGAAACTCTGACCGCGCGGCAGGTCTGCGTAGTAGCGGGCGGCGTGTTCCAGGTGGGAGCGAAGCTCGGCCCCGGTGAGCAGTACCGCCGCCAGGGTGTTGTCGAAGACGTAGACGGCCGCCAGGTCACGGATGCTGACCGGCCCCTCCGGGATGACAGCAGTGCGTGACGTGGGGGCGGTGAGGCTGACCACGGGAAGATCCTCGTGCTCCCCACCGGCCAGCGCCTCGGCGACGGTGGCGGCCTGGACGCGCTGGATGAAGTCGATGACCCCAGTCGCGTGCCACCGGGAATCGGCGGCGCTGAGTTCTCGTGGGGAAACCGCGACCTGCCGGTTCACGTGGGCGCGGGTTGCCGCGTGGGCCTCGGCGACGGCGTCGAGCACCCGAGGGTCGGGCATCTCCCCTCGGGCCTGGTGGGAGGTGGAGCCCAGCACCTCGATGCGCCAGGAGTCGCCGTCGTGTTCGGCCTCGATGATGGTCTCCGTGAGCCCTGCGGCGTGGGCCCTCGGCTGGGTGAGCAGGACCGGACGGCCCGTGGCCTCGCACGTCACCCACCGCTCGGGTTCGTCGCGGTGCGTGTGGCCGATCACCATGACGTCGATGCCGGGCACCTGCTCCGCGATCTCCTTGGCCGGGTTCTCGGCGGGCGCGTCGGCGTTCGTGGCGTAGGTGGTCTGCCCGATCCCCGCGTGGCACAGGACGACGACCACGTCGGACAGAAAATTCTCACGCAGCCTCGGCACCCAGCAGGATGCGGCGGCGACCATGTCGGTGACATCCACCTTCCCGGCGAGCTGCTGGCGGTCCCAGATCATCGCGCCCGGCGTGGTCAGGCCGAGCACCCCGATCCGGATTTCCCGCCCGTCCAAGCGACGGATCACGGGCGCGAAGGCCGGGAACACCGGGAGCCTCGATCCGGGGTCTATGACGTTGGCCCCGAGCAGCGGCGGGTCGAGCCGTCGCTCGAAGGAGTAGAGGAAATCGAGGCCGTAGTTGAATTCGTGGTTTCCGATGTTGACCGCGTCGTAGCCCATGACGTTGAAGGCCGCCGCCAGCGGGTGTGTCAAATTCCCGGTCCCGGGTTCGCGCCGGGCGAAGAAGGTGCACAGAGGGTTTCCCTGAATGGTGTCGCCGTTGTCCACCAGTGCCACTGTCTCCGCCCCGCGTTCGGCCCTGATGCGTTCCACGACGGTGGACAACTGGGCCAGCCCGGCCTCTGCCTCACCGGTCCAAGGCTGGTCGCGATAGTAGTCCCAGTTCAGGACGGTGCCGTGAACGTCCGTAGTGGCCAGCAACGTGAGTCGCGACATCTGGGCTCCTCCAATCGGGGTCGCAGCGAGCCTATCGCCTTGGGCTGACGAAGTCTCCGGGGTTGTGTGACGGCTTTCGCACGGTCAGAGTTGAGGCATGCGTCTCGCCCTGGCACAGCTCCGTTCCACCATCGATCCCCGGGAAAACCTGGCGTTGGTCACCGACGCGGCCAGCCGCGCCGCCCGCGGTGGGGCCGACGTGGTGGTGTTCCCGGAGGCCACCATGTGTTCCTTCCTCCGGGCACCCACCCAGGTCGCCGAGGCCTTCGACGGGCCCTGGGCCTCGGCCGTGCGACGCCTGGCCGGTGACCTCGGGATCACCATCATTGCGGGCATGTTCACCAAGGCGCCCGGCGCCCGGGTGCACAACACGCTCCTGGCGACGGGCGAATCCGAGGGTCGCTACGACAAGATCCATCTTTTCGACGCTCTCGGTCAACGCGAGTCAGAAACCGTCGCACCGGGGCTGCGGTCGACGTCGATCGAGGTCACCGGGCACGGGCTGGGGCTGGCCATCTGTTACGACGTGAGGTTTCCCACCCATTTCATCGACCTGGCGCTGGGAGGAGCAACGGTCATGGTGGTGTGCGCATCCTGGGCGCCCGGCCCGGGGAAGCTGCACCAGTGGCGAACTCTGACGACGGCCAGGGCGATGGATTCCGTCTCTTTCGTGGTCGCGGTGGATCAGGCGCTCCAAGGCGATGCGGAGGCCCCCGGCGGCCCGACGGGAATCGGCCACTCGATGGCGGTGGATCCCACCGGGCGGGTCCTGCTGGAGCTGGGCGCGGAACCCGATCTGGCCTTCGTCGATGTCGATCCGGAGCGGGTCGCCGTTACTCGTGAGACACTTCCGGTGCTCGACGGGAACCGGCTCCGGTCGCTGTGACGTTGCTCCCAGAGGGACTCCGTCCCGGGTTTCATCAGTTCTCCACGAGCCCGTTCTGGTAGGCCAGGATCACGAGCTGGGCGCGGTCGCGGGCACCCAGTTTGGTCAACAGCCTGGAGACGTAGCTCTTCACCGTCGCGGGCGAGAGCGAGAGTTCCTCCGCAATTTCGAGATTGCTCAGGCCCTGCGCGATCAGACGGAGCAGTTCCTGGTCCTTCTCGGGCAGTTCGCTGATGGCCTTCGACGGACGATGTCCTCGCTCATAATTGGTCAGGACCCGGGTGATGAGGCTGGGTGAGAGCA